>LNFM01001115.1_pt1 | contig 62735 bp, 60 predicted proteins | sample 596031 | NCBI WGS metagenome assembly LNFM01 (sample SAMN04254537, study PRJNA301005) | activated carbon metagenome | isolation source: dual media filters at the Ann Arbor, Michigan drinking water treatment plant | place: USA: Ann Arbor
ATCCGGGGTCTTAAATCCAAATCAGTCAGCTACGCATGTAGATCCAATCGGCAATGGCTTGCGGACGGGGGTTCGATTCCCCCCGGTTCCACCAGTCCATAAGCCCCAACCACTTTCGGTTGGGGCTTTTTTTCGTCTGATCGCGCCAGAAGCCGCGTGTTGTCGCGGGTTCGTGCGGAAGCCTGCGGACTTCGCTGGTGGCCACCGTGGCACCTTCCAGGGCCGGTTCCGCTCTCTCCTGGCCATTCTTCTCTCCGGCCTCGCTCTCCGCGAATGGCCCGAAGTCCGCAAAGGCCCGGTCCGGCACCCTTTGAAATCAACGGGTTACGCGCGGACGAATCAAGCGGTTGGATTGCGTCATTGCCTACCCGGTGGGGAACACCTTCGGCCAGGATGTTCCCCGCGCTGACCCTACCGCGCTTGCTCTGAAGCAGTGGCCTGCTGAATCTGGTCGAACAGACGCTGCGCGGCCTGCCTGACAGCGAGATCTTGGTCTGCACTGAGAGGATCGAGATCTACGCCGTCGCGGCCCGCTGCATAGGCGGGACCCCCGACGTCATCGTCGTACTCCGAGCCGTCCTCGTTGATCGCAAAGTAGGCATCCTTTGAGAGGTCCGTGCCGACCAGCCGGGACAGATACACCCAAGTCCAGCACCGGGCCAGATCCCCTTGATCATGGTCCTCGATGAGACGGAGCATGGCGTCCGTGTCCCCACTCTCGGCAGCCACGGTGAGCCAGTGCTTCGCGTCCGCCACGCGTCCCAGTCGCTCAGCAATCTCGGCAACGACCGTTGGATCTGCATCAACATCGTGACGCGGTCGATCGAAGAATGATGGATCGCCAAACCGCTCCGCCAAGTCCAGAAGCGCGTGTTGATTGCCGAGTCGACCAGCCTCACGAAGGTGACGGGCGTACTTGTCCGCTCGGGTGAGTCGAGCCGCATGGGCATCTGCCCACTCCTTCTCCACGCCTGTCAGCACTCGACCTTGCTGTGCCTGGGAATGCCAGTAAGAGCTTCCGGTCCCCTGATCGCTGCCTACATCGTCGTCGGGGGCATAGATCAGCGCCAAGGCGTAGTGAGCGAGAGCGTGGCCTTTGCTGGCCGCTACTTCCAACCCATCCAGCATGAGCGGTGCGAAATCAGCCTCGTCACTCTCTGCCCATCGAGCACCAGGCCGATCGTCTTGCTCGTCGCCGAACTGCTCGGTGTCGTCACCAGTCGGATCGTCGTCTACTCTGGACCAATCCCCACGCAGCTGGCTGATCAACGCCGAAATCCGTACGACGCCAATTTGGCGCTCTGCCAGGAAGGACCCGAGCGACACTGAGACCAGATCCGCGTTTTCAGGCGGATGCCCAAGCTCGATGCAGCGCCGCCTGACGGAAGCACTGTGCGAGGCAGTTCGCTTTTCGTCCGGACTTCGCTGTGTGAGGACGGTATCAACGCCGAGTGCGGCGTAGGATTTGAAGCCGAACGAGGCTGCAAGCAGCTCGTAAATGTGGGCTCTCTTGAGGGAGCCCCCCGTGTTGGCCTTGAGAAGTTGCTGCGCGGCGTACGCGAGTTCTTTGACTGTCATGATGGACCTTTCCTATGTGCCACGCCGATTTCGGGTCAGACGCACACGTTTAAGTCCCCGACGACGAGGCTCAAAGAAGAGGTTTTCAATGACAGTGAGGCGACGCCTTTTTTTACTCGTGTGCAAGTAAGGTGGGCACCTGTCGACATCTTAGCGTCGGCAGGCTGGATGGTCTACCTGAGCCTGGCGCGTTGGTCTTCCCAGAGCGCGGGCGGGTCGACCGCCAGGTCAAACAGCGTGACGTGGTTGGGCATGGCGTCATCCAGGATGGCGGCCACGATGTCCGGCGCCAGCGTGGTCAGGTTAACCATCCGGCTGACGTAGCTGTTGTCGATCCCTTCCCGGGCGGCGATCTCCTTGAGGGACTTGGCATCGCCCGACTCCAGCATGGCCAGCCAGCGGTGACCCCTGGCCAGCGCCAGCTGCAACGGCGTGGTGGCCGTGTCCCAGGGTCTGGCCTTCGCTGGTTGGCCCGTCACCGGATCGATCGGCAGCGTGACCAGCTTGCGCCCGCTGCGGCGTTTGATCCGGATCGGCACCGACAGCGTCACCCGCCCGTCGCTGGCAGCGATGACAGTCGTCTCGCCGGTCTTCTGGATGCTCGTCTCGCTCATGCTGCGACTTCGTCTGGCAGGCGCTCAGCCGCGGGCAGCAACTCCAGCACCACGCGTTCGACCCCGTTGGCTCGCAGCCGGACCTCCAGGTTGTTGGGCGAGATGATGACCTTCTCGACCATCAGATTGACGATTCGCGTCTGCTCGGCGGGAAAGAGTTGGTCCCATATCGCATCGAGCCGCAGCATGGCCACGGAGACCTTGGCCTCGTCCAGCGTCGGATCCAGCTGAAGTGCGCGAGGCAGTACGTCGGCCAGCATCTCCGGCGCCCGCAGCGTCGAGCGCAACTGGTCCAGCACCGCCGACTCCAACTCCGCGGCCGGCAGCCGCGGTAGGCCCGACGCCCCCGCGTGCTCCTTGGCATCGCGTTGCGGCACGTAGTACCTGTAGCGGCGACCGTTGGGCTTGGTGACGTGGTGTGGCGACATCGCTCGCCCATCGCTGCCGAAGACCAGGCCCTTGAGCAACTGTGGCACCGTGGCACGCGTGGTGTTGCCACGGACCCGGCCATTGGTCGCCAGGATCGTGTGCACCTCACTCCAGACGTCCCGGCTGATGATCGCCGGGTGCTCGCCCTGGACCCACTCATCGCGGTGCTTCAGCTCGCCCAGGTAGGTCCGGTTGTGGATCAGCTTGTAGATCAGCGTCTTGTCGATCGGCTTGCCGTCGCGCACCCGGCCGTCCTGCGTGGTCCAGGACTTCGAAGTGGCTCCGTCCAGCTTCAGCTCCTTGACGAGCAGCGTGCCTGAGCCGAGTTCGACAAATCGCCGGAAGATGTGGCGGACCAACTTCGCCTCGGCTTCGTTGGGCACCAAGCGCCGGTTCTTGACGTCGTAGCCGAGTGGCGGAATGCCGCCCATCCAGATGCCCTTGCGTTTGCTGGCGGCGAACTTGTCGCGGATGCGCTCGCCGGTCACCTCGCGCTCGAACTGCGCGAATGACAGCAGGACGTTCAGCATCAGCCGACCCATCGAGGTCGTCGTGTTGAACTGCTGCGTCACCGACACGAACGATACGCCGCGGCGCTCGAACACCTCGACCATCTTCGAGAAGTCGGCCAGGCTGCGAGTCAGGCGGTCGATCTTGTAGACCACCACCACGTCGATCTTGCCGGCATCGATGTCGGCCAGGAGGCGCTTGATCGCCGGGCGCTCCATGTGTCCGCCCGAGTACGCGGGGTCGTCATAGTCGTCTGTGACCGGGATCCATCCCTCGGCACGCTGGCTGGCGATGTAGGCGTGGCCGGCATCGCGCTGGGCGTCGATCGAGTTGTATTCCTGGTCCATGCCCTCGTCGGTCGACTTGCGGGTGTAGACCGCGCAGCGCAGGCGCCGCTTCAGCGTCTCAGTCATCGCTGGCCTCCCTTCTTCGCCTTCTGCTTTGGCGTCGAGATCGGCTTGATGCCGAAGAACACGGGGCCCGACCATCGGGTGCCGGTGATCTCGCGGGCAATCATGGACAGGCTGGGAAACATCCGGCCCTCGAATTCGTACTGGCCATCTGCCGTTACAGCCACGCGGTAGGCCACGCCACGGTACTCCCGGGTGAGGAGGGTGCCCGCCGCAGGGCGGAAGTCGCGGTCGCGCTTCTTGACCTTGCCGGTGGCCAGTAGCGACGCGATGCGGCGACTGTTGCGGTCGAGCAGTTGCGGGTTGACCTGGCGGAACGCCTGCTCTTGCAGCCGGTAGGCGATGCGGCGCTCCAGGAACTGCCGGTTGTGCGTTGGCGGGTCGGCGTCGAATAGGCTCAGCCAGAGCGACTTGATCGCAGGCATCTCAAGGTCTGACAGGCCAGCAATCTTTGCGGCCACGGTTGGCGGTGTCGTCCAGGTGTTTGTAGGTGCGTTCATCGGGCTTTCCTGACCTCGTTGTTGACGGGGTCTGCATGAACGCGCTGGTCGCCAGAAAAGCCAAGGTCAAACTCGCTCTCCAGTGGATGCTGCTGCGCGACTCGAATACCGGCAGTCCGCAGCCGCACCAGGCCGTTGGCCAGCAGCCCCGCGACTTCCTGGCGCCGCTGCGCCGGCGTCATCGCCTCCGGCGGCGTGTGTTTGATCTGGTGCATGGGTATCGCTCTCGTCCTTCAAACTCGCTTGCAGCGAAATTCTGCGGACGGGTTCGTTGCAACACCAGAAGGGAGTTGCAGGCCCGCGCGGGGCGAGGCGGGCTGCGGCAAAAACCGAGGCCGACTCAGGTCGCGAGTTGATGCGCCAGGATCGACTTCATGAGCGGGTTGCTGTGTGTCGGGCCCGCCACCCAATCCCGGATCTGGGCCTGGATGTGGCCAACATCAACGCCGGCGGCAGTGGCCGCGCGCGTCGTGGCGGCGTAGGCGTCCAGTACGTCGGCGCCGGTGATTTCGTAGCCATAACCGATCGACATCCAGCGCAGCGACGCCAGTCCCGCCGCCAGTGCGAAGGCGGGCTGCGTCTCGGCGAAGTCCCGCGCAGCGCGGGTCAGCGTGCGCGGATCGGTCGGGCTGGCGTTCGCCAACTCGATGGCGACGTCGAACAGGTCGGCATCCTTGGCCGCGGCGAACCACTTGCCCTCCGAGCCCGGTGTGCTGGCCACGAGGTCGCGCAGGATGTCGGCCGGCTTTTTGTGCGGGTACTTCCTGGCAATCGCCCGAAACGTGGCGAGATGCGTCCCGCCTTGATTGGCCTCGATCGCGTAACGCTGGTAAGCCTCGTCGGCCAGGCCGGACGAAAGCAGGATCGATTCGCAGGCCTCGGCGATCTGCATGCCCGGGTCGTTGAGCCCACGCGAGTCTTCGGCGTATCGCAGCGCCTCGGCCTTCCTGCCGAGCGCCGCCAGCGCCTGGACGCCCCACTTGCGGTCGTGCCAGAACTTGTAGGGCGCCATCTCCAACAAGCCGAGCAAGGGCTCGTACTGGCCGGCTGCCATCATGGCCGACAGGCAGGCAGCAGTGCCGTTGTAGTAGCCGTGGCCATTGGCGTGCGGCCTCCAGGCGTACTCAACCATCGGACGGAACTCGGCGATCCACCGCTCGGCCAGCTTGGGCTCGGCGCACAGGGTGCCCCAGTGGTCGGCCAGGCTCTCGATGTAGGAAATGCCATCCTCTTCGATGGCTTTCCAGAGCCGCTCCAGCCACTTCTGACGGACCTTGGCGTCCACAGGCGCCTTGGCGATGATGGGCACCAAGGTCTCGATGGCGCGGTTCACTGCCGTGCCGATCGCGCCCGACGAGCTGTCCACCTGCTCTAGGGCCGGGGCCAATTTCTCCAGCAGCAGCACCGACCCTTCCGCCGCCAGGGCGGGTTCCTTGCGCGCCACCTGCTTGATCTCGGCGAGAGCTTCCTTGATGCGCTGGATTGGCGTGTCCGACCGCCAGCCGAACGCCTGACGTCGAAAGCGCGGGGCGAACTGCCACTTGTGCGCGGTACTCATCGTCGATCGAGGGGCTGCCCGTTGTTGATGAATCGATCGAAGGTGTCTTCCTCCGGGTCGCCATCCTCATGCTGCGGACGTCGCCACTCGGCGTCGGGCATGGTCAGCAAGGTCAGCGAGTAGCCATAGCTGCCGGCGACCATGGTCATCTCTTTCAGATCGACGTATCCCGGCTCACGAGGAAACCAGACGTTGGCCCGGGTCGAGTGCTGCTGACTGCCACCGGTGCAGTTGGCACTGTGGGCCAGTGCGTTGTCGGGCAGCGGGATCGTGTTCTTCCGCGTGGCGAAGAAGGCCCCCGACTTGAACGCTGCTTCGTTGGCCTTGGCCCACAGCAGGTGGTCGTCACAGCTGGCGACAAGAACGGCTCGCCCCTCGGCGATGTCTGTCCAGCGCAGGGCCGCCGCCGTCAGCGACACGCCATACCGATTTGCGCAATGGCTGAACAGATCAAAGCTCACGGCCTGGCCCGCGACCTGGCGACGCAGGTCGTCGTACGGCATCAACAGGTTGGAGGCAAACCGGTCGGCCTCATCCTCGATGCTCTGCTCGTTGCCGCTACCTACCTCGATGTCGCCCTTGCTGCACTGGAACTGATCCTGCTGATGCCGGTGCAGCATGTAGTGCCCAAACTCATGGGCAATGGTGAAACGCTTGCGACCTTCTGAGGTGATCGCGGAGTTGTAGACGATGATCCACTTCGACTTGGTCGCGTTGCCGGCCAGCATGCCGTCGACGCTGTCCATGTCCTCGCCGTGGATCTTTGTGATGGGCGATCCAGGGAAGCGACCCTTCGAGTACTCCTTCGCCACTTCGTCGACTTGCACCGGGAACCGGTCGGTGCCAAGGACGGCGTTCAGCGCCTGAGAGATCTGGTTGGCTGCGGCCGCCGGCTGCAAGGACGGGCTCATTCGTCTTCCCAGGCGTCCAGGATCCGGCGGAGCTTCTTCTTGTCGCCGTCGGACATGGTCTTGTACTTCCGAAAGAAGGCCTCGTCGAGGACGGCGTCGTCGGGTGTACTGACCGAGTTCGTGAGCAGGAACTCGGTGGTGACCTCCAGCACCGCGGCCAGGCGGGTGATCTTGTCCGCGGACGGCTTTGGATCGTCCTTGTTCTCAAGCTCCCAGATGTAGCTCTTGCTGGAGTCCGTCAGCTCCGCCAGTTGCTCGAGGCTGAGTTTCTTCTGCTTGCGCAGGGCATGGATCTTGTCGCCCAGTGGGGATGGCACCGGTCGCTCCTCTCGGGTCTGCGTAGGTCTAGAAACTTGCTACTGTACCGAACGAGCTTGCGCGAGCTTGACAGGGTTCGCACCAATTGGAAATAATCTGCAAAGTTCGGTGTACCGAACGAACTACAGCGATCCATCCCTTGGCGAGGCGGGGTGTTTCGGCCGCAACCCTATCCCTGGTCCGCGCCTCGCCATCGGAGCTTTCAATGAATGATGCAGAGAACCTTGCCCGCCTTCTCGGCCATGTCGAGCCGGCGGTCTTCCGGCACCTCATGGTCACCAAGTTTGACCTGGCGCTGCCAGCAGTGGACGCGAAGAAGTCCAAGACCGAAAACCGGGGCCTGCTGGCGACGGCACTGACCGATCTGACGGTCAGCCAGCGACAGAAGCTCGACGAAGAGGCGGAGCGCATCGTCCTGCTGTCGGACGGCCCCGGGCAGGACGTCATCGATGGGATGCGCCAGGACATCGGCGGCGTTGCCAACCGCGAGGCGTTCGGCAAGATCCGCAACCAGTATGAGCGCGCGATCTGGCTGTACATCCACGACTTCCGGCTCTTCAAGCACGCGCTCGATGCGCGGCAAGCCGATGTCTTCCGCCAGAGCTCCAGCTGCTACTCTGGATTCGTCGCCCCCAAGGGTCTGGACGTCAAGGATGACTCGATCTCACAGGCAGCGTTCCACGCACGTGCCGCGCAGAGGTTGGGGTGCCCGGCTGAGGACGTCGCGGTGCAGATCTTCAAACGCTTGCGACCTGACGCGGACACCGGCAAGGATATCAACCTCTACCAGATCAGCATCCACCACAACCGGCCGCCCGAGGTCGTGGACTGCGTCAAGGACAGCACGCTCGTGACGCAGGAGGTCGTCCGCGCGGTTTCGGCGCACATCACCTACGAACCCAGCAACGGCCACCTTGAGGTGCTCTCCCGCGAGACCGACGCGCGCGAGGACCTGGGCCGGCTGGTGGCAGACGATCTTCTGCAATCCCCGATCACCGGGGAGACGATCCCGCTGAAGGTCTACTCGTACCAGAGCCTGGCCGCGCCGCGCCACTTCGACATCTCGGGCGAACCGGTCACGGCCGTCAAGGTGGTCGAGCTCGGATACACGGTCCCCGACCATCGGTCGCTGCAGGTGAAGATTTGGGCCAAGGATGTCGACGACATTTACACGGCCGCACGCGCGCTGATCACGCCCACATTCGACTTCCGCAGTCACCGTCTCACGTACGCCAAGATCTCCTTGACCACGCGCAAGGGCCACGGCGAGCGTGCTCGCACGATCAACATCGTCCTGCGCGACGACAACAAGTGCAACGTCAAGACCAAGCGCGAGAAAGACCGGGCGCTCTGCGACCGCCTGCTCGCGAAGTGGGGCTTGATCAGGGAGATCGGCGATGCGCCCAAGTCTGTCGACGCGCTCGCTGCTTGAGCTCCTGAGCCTGTTCGAGCAGGGCCATCAGCGCGTGGCCGGCCTGGGCGGGCAGCATCTGCGCGGAGTGCCAGCATGGGGTCTGAGAAACCTCCAGCACCTCTCGCCGGATCAGGTCGACACCTGGACCGATCGCATCGGCTATGCCGCGTCGTACCCTGTGCCTTGCGGCGACGACCTGCTGCCGGTGGGCCTCGACGAGGAAGACGACGGCCGCTTCAGCTATCTCTGTCCGGAGACATTCCGCGTGAAGCACATCTGTGCCGACGCGGCTGCCGTACGCGCGGTCGCGGCCGACAGGCTGCTCAACTGCGTGGCCGAACTGCTCAACATTCCTCAAGCTCTGAGACGAGGCATCCAAGCGCCTGCGATACCAGACGTGCTGTGGCACCTTGGAAGGATGCGCGTCGGCAGAGTCCACGTCGATGTCTGGCTTGTGCGCGGCCTGGCGACGTCCATCGAAGAGGTGCTGCGGTACTTTGAGAAGTCATCCCTGCCGAACACGGGGCTCATCCTCGCGGCTGGCGCCGGGTTGCCAAATCTGATGCGACAAATCAGGGACTATCGCGTCGTCGCCATCAGCGACGTGCTGATCGAAGGCGCCACACTCCCTGAGATCGATGATGAATTGCTGCATCGGATCTTGGTCGGCGCGCCCTCGGGCACACCTGCAGCAGCTCACCCGGTGCAGTTCGACGAACCGGGGCGCCGCCTCACCATCGCTACCCGCAGCATCGAGCCGTGGCAAATCAAGGGCAAGGTCCAAGCTGCGGTGGTCCATTACTTGGTCCAGCAAGTTCACCTGAACCGACGCTGGGTGCCTGCGCGCGAAATCCGTGACGCTGTCTACGGCCACGAGTCCAGTGGGCGTAGTGAACGCATCTCCGAGATCTTCAAGGGCAATACGCGCTGGCAGGACTACATCGAGCAAGACGGCGCCGGCCAATACAGCATCAAGCTTGACTGAGCCCGAGCCGGCGCCAGTCGGCAAGAGCAACAACCAACCGCCTTAGGGCGGTTTTTTGTTGTCTGCGACCTTCCGCGCCATGCGGGAGCACCGCCCCCACATCGGCCCCCACATCACGCGGGGTGACGCCCCCACACGTCGGTTTCGACACTGCTTGCACGTCTCCGCAACCACCTGAAAGGACCCGAACGTGACCGTCAAACACCTCAACCAACGCGAGCTGGCCGAGCGCTGGGATCGCAGCGAGGCCTGCCTCGAAAGATGGCGCTCCGAGGGGATCGGACCCGTCTTCATGAAGCTGCAGGGCCGCGTCCTCTACCGCCTCGAGGACATCGAAGCCTTCGAGACGGAAAGCCTGCGCCAGAGCACCTCTGACTCGATCCAACCGGGGAGCCCAGCATGACCGGCATCACCCCTGAGCAGATCCTTGCCACGCCGTCCGGCGACCTGGCCAACCAGTCCAGTGACGCGCTCTATGAGCTCAAGGGCCAGACCACAGCTCTCCTGACCACGGCCAAGGCGGTCGACGCCTGGCTCGACAAGGCGCTCGACCTGAAGTACTCGCAGCGTGCTCGTGAGCTCCGGCTGGCCGAGGGCAAGGACACCGGCGTCGTGCACTTCGAGGACGGCCCCGTGCACATCACGGCGGACCTGCCCAAGAAGATCGACTGGGATCAGGCCCGTCTGGCAGAGATCACGCGGCGCATCTCCGCCAGCGGCGACAACCCGGCCGAGTACGTCGAGATCACGTACCGCGTGTCGGAGACCAAGTTCAACGCTTGGCCCGAAACGCTGAAGAGCGCGTTTGCCCCCGCGCGCACGTTGAAGACCGGCAAGCCCGGCTTCCGTCTCGAACTGAAGAAGGACTGACCCATGAAGACCCAACCCACCCTGGTTCAGCTGCTGGGCGCCGCCTACCCCTACGCCCTGAATGAACTGCCGCCCACGATTCGCATCCCGGCCATCGCTGGCCACCGCGCCGATGAAGTGATCCGGCCCCTGGATGAGGCTACGGTCGACGACGTTGCACTCTCCATCCTCGGCGTCGAGGCCGAAATTGGTGTCGTTCGCCGTCGCCTCCATGCGCTGCGCGAGCTCTACGAACTCGCCCGCAAGCGCGGCGCGCTGGGCGCCCACCACATCAGCGACACCTTCGCCGACTTGCGCGATGAAGGGGGTGGCCAGTGAGCTTCCCGATCATCACGGCCGACCAGCGCCTGGCCGAACCGCGCGGCGTCAAAGGTGTGCTGGTGGGCAAGAGCGGCCTAGGAAAGACCAGCCAGTTGTGGACCCTGGACGCGGCTGCGACGCTGTTCCTCGACCTGGAGGCCGGCGACCTCGCGGTGGAGGGCTGGGCCGGCGACACGATCCGCCCGCGCACCTGGCCCGACTGCCGCGACTTCGCGGTCTACATCGGCGGCCCCAACCCGGCGCTACGCGATGACCAGGCCTACAGCCAGGCGCACTACGACGCCGTGTGCGAGCGCTTCGGTGACGCCGCTGTGCTCGACAAGTACGACACCGTCTTCGTCGACTCCATAACCGTGGCCGGACGCCTGTGCCTGCAGTGGTGCCGGGGACAGCCGCAGGCCTACTCCGAGAAAACCGGCAAGCCCGACAGCCGCGGCGCCTACGGCCTACTTGGCGCCGAGATGCTCGGCTGGCTGACACATCTGCAGCACACCCGGCGCAAGAACGTCTGGTTCGTCGGCATCTTGAACGAGGCGCTGGACGACTTCAACCGCCGCGTCTTCTCACTGCAGATCGACGGTTCGAAGACGGGGCTGGAGTTGCCCGGCATCGTCGACGAGGTCGTGACGCTGGCCGAGTTGAAGACCGACGACGGCACGCCTTACCGCGCATTCATCTGCCGAACGCTGAACCCGTGGTCCTTCCCCGCCAAGGACAGGTCTGGCCGCCTGGAGATGGTCGAGGAACCGCACCTTGGCCGGCTCATGCAGAAGATCGCCGGCCCCGCCAAGCCCGCCTTGCAGCGCCTCGAGTTCGCTCGGCCGCCCGCCACCACCACCCCCGAATCCATTCCGAATCAGGAGTCCTGAACATGACCTACTTCGATTTCAATTCCGCTCCCGAGCAAGCTTCCTTCGATCTGATCCCCAAGGGTGAGCTCGTCCGCGTGCGCATGACGATCCGCCCCGGTGGCTACGACGACGCGTCGCAGGGCTGGACTGGCGGCTTTGCGACCCGCAGCGCCACCACCGGCTCGGTGTACTTGAACTGCGAGTTCGTGGTCACCGAGGGCAAGTACGCGCGCCGCAAGATGTGGTCGCTGATCGGCCTGCACAGCCCCAAGGGTCCGGAGTGGGCCAACATGGGCCGGACCTTGATCAAGGCCGTCCTCAACTCGGCGCGCGGCATCCACCCTGGCGACAGCAGCCCTGCCGCGCAGAACGCGCGCCGCATCAGTGGCTTCGCTGACCTGGAAGGCGTCGAGTTCCTCGGCAAGGTGGACTGGGACAAGGACCAAAACGGCCAGGACAAGTGCGTCATCAAGGCGGCGATCACGCCTGACCACAAGGACTACGCCGCGTTGATGGCCGGCGCAACCGCCGTGCCGGCCAGCACCCCCGCGGCGCCCAACGCCTACGCCCAAGCCACGGGCCGCGCGCCGGTGCCGGTGCCGGGCCGGCCCAGCTGGGCCCAGTGAGGGAGGGGCACAGCCATGATGCTTCGACCTCGTCAATCGTTACTGGTCGAGCGCACGCTGGCGGCGCTCGATGAGTTCGGCAACACCCTGGCGGTGGCGCCCACCGGTTCCGGCAAGACCGTCATGCTGTCGGCGGTCGCTGGCCGGCTGCTGGAGGAGCCCGACGCCAAGGCCTGCATCCTCGCCCACCGTACCGAGCTGACTGGGCAGAACCGCGGCAAGTTCAGCCGCGTCAACCCCGGCGTCAGCACTTCGGTGTTCGACGCCAACGAGAAGTCGTGGCAGGGCCAGGCCACCTTTGCAATGGTCCAGACCTTGTCGCGGCCGACGCACCTGGTCCAGATGCCGACACTCGATCTGCTGGTCATCGACGAGGCGCACCATGCCTCGTCGCCGACCTACCGGACCGTCATCGACAAGGTGCTGGCGAGGAATCCCACGGCGGCGATCTTCGGCGTCACGGCCACGCCGAACCGCGGTGACGGTCAGGGACTGCGTGAGGTCTTCTCCAACGTGGCCGACCAGATCACGCTCGGCGAAATGATCGCCGCCGGCCATCTGGTGCCGCCGCGCACCTTCGTGATCGACGTCGGCGTGCAGGAGGCGCTGAAGCAGGTGCGCCGGACCGCGATGGACTTCGACATGGACGAGGTCGCCTCGATCCTGGACAAGCGCCTGATCACCGAGGCGGTCATCAGGCACTGGAAGGACAGGGCGGCCGCGCGAAAGACCATCGTCTTCTGTTCGACGGTGGCCCACGCACAGAACGTGTGCGACGCGTTCGTCGCCGCCGGCGTGACCGCGGTGCTCGTGCACGGCGACCTGTCCGATGCCGATCGCAAACGGCGCTTGTCCGACTTCGAGTCCGGCCAAGCCCAGGTGGTGGTCAACGTCGCGGTGCTCACCGAGGGCTACGACCACACCCCGACCGGCTGCGTTGTGCTGCTGCGGCCGAGCTCCTACAAGAGCACGTTCATTCAGATGGTCGGCCGCGGCCTGCGCACCGTGGATCCGGAGGAGTTCCCGGGCGCCATCAAGACCGACTGCATCGTGCTCGATTTCGGCACCGCCAGCCTGATGCACGGGTGCCTCGAGCAGGAGGTCAGCCTCGATGGCCACACCAGTGACGGTGTGGCGCCGACGAAGGACTGCCCCGAGTGCGACGCCGTCGTGCCGCTCGCCTGCATGGAGTGTCCGCTGTGTGGCTTTGTGTGGGAGCGACAAGAGCGCGACCACGATGTCCTGACCGATTTCGTGATGAGCGAGATCGACCTCCTCAAGCGGTCCAATTTCCGCTGGTGCGACCTGTTCGGCCAAGACGATGCGCTGATGGCCACCGGCTTCAACGCCTGGGCCGGCGTCTTCTTCCTCAACGGGCGCTGGCACGCGGTGGGTGGCGGCAACGGGCTGAGTTCTCACCTGCTTGCCGTCGGTGAGCGCATGGTTTGCATGGCCAAGGCCGACGACTGGCTCAACGACCACGAGACCGCGGACTCGGCGCACAAGACCCGGCGCTGGCTCAACGAGCCGCCCACCCCCAAGCAGCTGAGTTTCTTGCCCCAGCAGATGCGGGCGGACTTCGGCATGACTCGCTACCAGGCGTCGGCCCTGTTGTCGTTCCAGTTCAACAAGGCGTCGATCAAGCGCCTCGTCGAGGCGGCCAACGACAGTCTTCTGGAGGCGGCGTGAGATGTGCCGTTTGCTCTCGCCAAGCCAAGGGCTACGGCTGGTTCAACCCCCGGCTCAAGGCCAGCGATCCCGCGCGCACCTCCGATCGGTGGGTGTTCTGCTGTCGTCGGTGCCAGGACGCCTTCTGCCACCTCATGAACAAGACGGAGGGTCGGATGATCGATCCCAGTGACATGGAAATCGCTGCCATGCAGGCCTGCCTGCAGCCGCTGGGCGAATACGTCGGCGAGATCGGCATGCAACGCCCGCTGGCCGAGTACACGCGTGAGGAGGTGCTGACGCTGATCGAGACGGTGGTGACCGCCTATCAGGACCGCATGCTCGAAGAGCATGAGCGCATGGCCGCCAAGGATCGTGAATTCCTGGAACAGCGCCTGGCCCGCCAGGGACAGCCGGCCCGTGGGGGAGCGCCGTTCTGATGCTGGACTTCAACCACCGGCCCAAGATCCACGACCAGATCAGCGACCTCATCGACGCAGCGCTGGTCGAGGAGCGCAAGGGCGAATCTCCACGCACCTATCTCGGCGGCTCCAGGCTCGGCGTGGCCTGTGAGCGGGCCTTGCAGTACGAGTACCTGCACGCGCCGGTTGACCCCGGTCGCGACTTCCCTGGTCGCCTGCTGCGCGTGTTCGAGGTCGGCCTCGCCTTGGAAGACCTGGCGATCCGCTGGTTGCGGCTCGCCGGCTTTGAGCTCTACACGCGCAAGGCCAGCGGCGGGCAGTTCGGGTTCTCAGTCGCCGACGGTCGCATCCGTGGCCACGTCGACGGTGTCATCGCTTCTGCGCCGGCTGCGCTGGCACTGCGGTGCCCGTCACTGTGGGAGTGCAAGACCATGAGCGACAAGTCGTGGCGCGAAACGGTCAAGCAGGGCGTCACCCTTTCCAAGCCCGTCTATGCGGCGCAGTTGGCCGTCTACCAAGCCTACATGGAGGGCTCGATCCCCGGCATCTCGCAGAACCCGGCGCTGTTCACCGCCATCAACAAGGACTCCCAGGAGATTTGGTTCGAGCTGGTGCCGTTCGACGGCGGGCTGGCACAGCGCATGTCCGATCGGGCCGTCCGGGTGATCTCAGCGTCCGCCGCCGGCGAAGTCCTGCCGCGCCTGGCGACGACGCCCACTCACTTCGAGTGCAAGTTCTGCGCTTGGCAGGACCGCTGCTGGAGCGCTGCATGACGGCGGTGGTCCTGGACTGGTTCGATTTCAACGATGCGGCCGAGCCGCGCAACTTCGACGCGAGCGACACCGACGCGCTGCGCGCTGGGCTGCTCGACCGGCTGGAGACGATGCTGCAGGAGTTCTTCCCGCAGGGTCGCTTCCGCGGCGGCAAGTTCTATGTCGGCGATGTCGACGGCGCGGCTGGCAAGAGCCTCGTGGTTGAACTTGATGGTGCCAAGCGCGGCCTGTGGACCGACTTCGCCACCGGCGATGGCGGCGACGTCATCGATCTGTGGGCCAGCGCGCACCATCTGTCGGCCAAAATGGATTTTCCGCGGCTGGCCGAAGGGATCCGCCAGTGGCTCGGTCTGGCGCCGGCCCCAGTGAGCGTGCCGCGCCGCGACGCGCGAACGACGGCGGTCGACGAGCTGGGGCCCTACACCGGCAAGTGGGACTACCTGACTGCCGACGGTGAACTCATCGCCTGCGTCTACCGATTCGACCCGCCGACGGGAAAGGAATACCGGCCCTGGGATGTGCGCGCCCGCATGTGGCGTGCGCCGGACCCCAGGCCTTTGTACAACCTGCCGGCGATCGCTGCGTCGAGGAAGGTCGTGCTGGTCGAGGGCGAGAAGGCGGCGCAGGCCTTGATCGCGGTCGGCATCACGGCCACCACCGCGATGAACGGCGCCAAGGCGCCGGTGGACAAGACCGATTGGTCACCGCTGGCCGGGCGCCATGTCGTGATCTGGCCCGACCGGGATGCACCGGGCTGGGACTACGCCGAGAGTGCAGGACACGCCTGCGTGGTGGCTGGCTGCACGTCGGTGGCCATCCTGGTGCCGCCCGTGGACAAACCGGACAAGTGGGACGCCGCCGATGCGGTGGACGAGGGCTTTGACTGTCGGGATTTCATCGAGCAGGGCGAGCGACGCGTGCTCAAGCTGGCGGCGCCTGTTCTGCCGAGCTTCACGCTGGGCGAACTGCTCGACGACAACTCGCCGCTGCCCGCCGATCTGATCGCGCCACGGGTGCTGACGCCTGCCGGCCTGCTGGTCTTCGGCGGCGCGCCGAAGGTGGGCAAGAGCGACTTCCTGCTGTCGTGGCTGACGCACATGTCCGCCGGCGCTGCGTTTCTCGGCATGACGCCATCTCGTCCGCTGCGCGTCTTCTACCTGCAGGCCGAGGTTCAGTACCACTACCTGCGCGAGCGCGTCAAAGAGGTTCGACTGCCGCCTGAGCAGTTGCCACACGCGCGCATCAACTTCATCGCCACGCCGCAGCTGCGACTGGTGCTGGACGACGCAGGGCTGGCGCAGGTGATTCCGGCCATCACCCAGGCCTTCGGTGGCGAGCCTCCGGACATCATCGCCATCGACCCCATACGCAACGTCTTCGACGGTGGCGATGCAGGCGGCGAGAACGACAACGGCGCCATGCTGTTCTTCTTGTCGCAGCGCGTCGAACGAATCCGCCAGGCCGTGAATCCGGACGCTGGAATCATCCTGGCTCATCACACGCGCAAGCTCGGCAAGAAGCAGTTCGAGGAAGACCCGTTCCAGGCCCTGGCCGGTGCGGGAAGCCTGCGCGGCTACTACTCGAGCGGGATCTTGCTGTTCCGCCCGGACGAGACGCGCACCACGCGCCAGCTGATCTTCGAGCTTCGCAACGGGCCGGCCATCCCGATGCGCCATGTCGACAAGATCCACGGCGAATGGCGTGAGATCGAGACCAACGATCGACTGGTCCTCAAGGAGTACGGCGAACGGCTCGACGCCGAACGCAGCCGCAAGCGGGACGCGATCCTGCAGATCCTGTTCGAGGAGGCGGCGCGGGGGCGCTGCTACACCGCCAATCAGTTCGCCGAGTCGTTCGAAGGCAAGGCTGGCTTGGGCGGCGAGCGAACGATCAGGGAGCGCATCTCGGCGCTGTCCACGCAGGGCTACATCAAGTTCTTCCGCAACGCCGCCGACTACGGCCTGTCTTCCATCGGGCGCTCGAAGTTCGGCTACCTGTGCGTGGAGGCCATGGTCCTGCTCGTCCAGAGCGACGCCGATCCCGCAACCGGCGAGATCCCGACGCGTGAGATGCACGTCTTGCCCACCCACTACAAGTGCCCGAGCTCTGGCGCGGCCATGCCTGTGGAGAACCCCGAGGTCTGGGTCTACCAGGACGGTGGCGACGAGCCCGAGGAGGGCGCATGAACCCCACGCCTGCCAGTTGGCAAGTTGGCAACGCACCTGCCAACGCGGTTGCCAACTGGGTTTCCAACCCGCGGCACCACCCGCGAAGGCCCGCACGAGCCCTCTCTTCACCGCCGGAGCGAACCGTCCGCCCGCACCTGCAGGAGTCCGCAATGACAGGCATCACCACGCACGCGCAAGTTGGCAAAACCTTTGCCAACTGGACGCCGATTTTTGCCAACTGGATTCAGTTGGCAGACCTCTGCCAACTTGATTCCCATATGAATCAGGTACTTAGCTCGAAGTTGGCAAGTTGGCAAGTTGGCAACGCTGCCAACTTGCCAACTGAGCTAAGTGCTTGTCACGCAAAAGATTTCGGCTCCACCGAAGTTGGCGAAAACTCCCCCTCCTACTACGTAGGAGAGGGGCCTGACGTCCCCTCCTCGCTACGTGGAGGTTCAGCCCATGGTCCACGAGACGGGTGCTGGATTGCGACACCGAACGCGGTCCTGGCGCTGGACCTGGGAACGCAGACCGGGTGGGCCTTGCGCGGCCGCGACCACACAGTGACCAGCGGATCCGAGTCCTTCAAGCCGCATCGCTTTGAGGGCGGCGGCATGCGCTACCTGCGCTTCAAGCGCTGGCTCACCGAAGTCAAGCAGTCCGCGGACATGATCGGCGCCGTGTACTTCGAGGAGGTCCGCCGCCATGCCGGCGTGGACGCCGCCCACGCCTATGGCGGATTCATGGCGCACCTCACCGCCTGGTGCGAGCACCACCAGATTCCGTACCAGGGCGTGCCCGTGGGCACGATCAAGCGGCACGCCACAGGCAAGGGCAACGCCGGCAAGCAGGACGTCATCGCCGCGGTCCGGCGCCGCGGCTACCACCCGGCCGACGACAACGAGGCCGATGCGCTGGCGCTGTTGCACTGGGCTCTGGACACGCAGGAGCTGTGACATGGGCAGCCGCGTGAGAGCACAACGGTGGGACATCGACGAGGTGGCAAGCTGGCTGGTCGAAGGTGCCCGCACGGCACATCGACTGCCGCCAGTCCGGGTCCAGGGCTACTTCAACGTCTGGCCGACGATCGTGCGCAGCGACTACGAGCGCATGGCCAAGGACGACGAGCCCGTCTACCGCTTCCCACCTGAGCCTGCCGCGATCGACCGGATGATGGAGACGATGCGGTGGGTGCAGTGGCTGGCGGTCGAGCAACGGCATCTGGTCTGGATGCGTGCCGAGCGCTACCCCTGGCGGGAGATCTGCAAGCGCTTTGGCTGCGATCGAACGACGGCGTGGCGTCGCTGGCAGGTCGCGATGAGCATGATCGTCGACCACCTCAATGCCGGGACCGAAGGCAAGCTCACGGATCGACGCGAGGTGATTTCATGAAGTTGCCAGCGCTCGCGAACAGATGATGGCGGACGCGGCTCGACGCAAAGTTCAGGGCCAAATCGATGTGCAACATCTGACCGAGTTTTGGGTAGAGTTCGTGTCACTCTTGCCATGGGTGCAAGCAGCGAAGGCCGCGGAGCGATCCGTGGCCTTCGTCGCTTCTGAGCCACGGCCATCACCTTCTTCGACGGGTCCTTCCCGGCCGAAAGGCAATACGGGGGGCGCGAGCGCGGCGCTCGCCTAGCGTCAGGGTGCAAACCGAGGTTTGCACCAGGTTGCAGGTTGCAGCCAGCCGCCCCTGAACACCTGCCAGAACTCGCCCGCGTTTGATCTGCCGGCGGGTTCTTTCGCTTCATCGCAGCGCCACTTGCGGCCCGCGACAGGTTCTTCCACCTGTCCGGGCCGCAGCCTTTTTGGACGGGCCCCACGTGAACATGCTCAACGTCGACTACCGCAAGGTCGAGACGCTGATCCCCTACGCCCGCAATCCGCGGACCCACTCCGACGCGCAGGTGGCCAAGATCGCCGCCAGCATCGTCGAGTACGGCTGGACCAACCCGGTGCTGGTCGATGGCGACAACGGCGTCATCGCCGGCCACGGTCGATTGGCGGCGGCGCGCAAGTTGGGCCTGGACGAGGTGCCGGTGATCGAGCTGGGCCACCTGTCGCCGGCACAGAAGCGCGCCTACGTGATCTCGGACAACCGCCTGGCGCTGGACGCCGGCTGGGACGAGGAACTGCTGGCGCTGGAGATCGCTGAGTTGTCCGAGGCCGGGTACGACCTCGCGCTGACTGGCTTCGACGATGCCGAGATCCAGGGCTTACTCGCGGACAACGACGGCGAAGACGAGGGCGCGAAGGACGACGGCGCGCCTGACGCGGCTGACGACGTCCCCGATGCACCGGCCGTGCCCGTATCGCGGGCCGGCGACGTGTGGGCCCTTGGGCAGCACCGGCTGATCTGTGGTGATGCCACCAACGCCGCCGTCGTCACCAGCCTCTTGCAGGGCGAACGCGCCCGCCTGTGCTTCACCTCGCCGCCCTACGGCAACCAGCGCGACTACACCAGCGGTGGCATCGGGGACTGGGACGGCTTGATGCGCGGCGTGTTCGCCAACCTGCCGATGACCGACGACGGCCAGGTGTTGGTCAATCTCGGGCTGATCCACCGCGACAACGAGTTCATCCCTTACTGGGACGCCTGGCTCGGCTGGATGCGCACGCAGGACTGGCGCCGCTTCGCCTGGTATGTCTGGGACCAGGGGCCCGGGATGCCCGGCGACTGGTCCGGTCGGTTCGCGCCGAGCTTCGAGTTCGTCTTCCACTTCAATCGCAGCAGCCGCAAGCCGAACAAGATCGTCCCCTGCAAACACGCCGGCCAGGAATCGCATCTGCGTGCGGACGGCTCGTCCACGGCCATGCGCAGCAAGGAGGGCGAGGTCGGTGGCTGGACGCATGCTGGCCAACCTACCCAGGACAGTCGCATCCCGGACTCGGTGATCCGCGTCATGCGCCACAAGGGCAAGATCGGCAAGGACATCGACCACCCGGCCGTCTTCCCGGTCGCGCTTCCCGAGTTCGTGGTCCAGGCCTTCACGGACCGCGGTGACCTGGTGTTCGAGCCGTTCGGCGGCAGCGGCACGACCATGCTCGCCGCCGAGCGAACGGGCCGAGTGTGTCGCAGCGTAGAGATTGCGCCGGAGTACGTCGACGTGGCCGTTCGGCGCTTCCAGCAGAACCATCCCGGCGTTCCGGTCACCCTCGTGGCGACCGGGCAGTCGTTCGATGAGGTCACCAAGGAGCGGCTGTTCCTCGTGGAGGCAGCCCGATGAGTGCCTCCTGGCTGGCCGACAAGATCGAGCAGTGGCCGACAGTCAAGCTGCTGCCCTACGCCCGCAACGCCCGCACGCATTCACCCGAGCAGGTGGCGCAGATCGCCGCCTCGATCGCCGAGTTCGGTTTCACGAATCCGATCCTGGCGGGTAGCGACGGCGTGATCGTGGCCGGGCACGGCCGGCTGGCCGCAGCCCAGAAGCTCGGGCTGGACATCGTGCCGGTCGTTGTGCTGGACCACTTGAATCCCAACCAGCGCCGCGCGCTGGTGATTGCCGACAACCGTATCGCCGAGAACGCGGGCTGGGATGAAGCCATGCTGCGGGTCGAACTGGCCGCCCTCCAGGGTGACGACTTCGATCTCTCGCTCACCGGCTTCGATGCCGATGCCCTGGCCGAGCTGATGGCAGGCGACGGTAGTGACGGCGAGGGCGGGACCGATGATGACGCCGTGCCCGAGGTCGCCGAGACGCCGATCTCACGACCCGGCGACGTCTGGTTGATGGGTGGGCACCGCGTGCTGTGCGGCGATGCCACCTTGACCGACAGCTACGGCCGGCTCCTGGGCGGCGAGTTGGTGGACATGGTCTTCACCGACCCGCCCTACAACGTCAACTACGCCAACAGCGCCAAGGACAAGATGCGCGGCAAGGACCGCGCGATCCTGAACGACAACCTGGGTGATGGCTTCTACGACTTCCTGCTCGCGGCCTTGACGCCGACCATCGCCAGCTCCCGCGGCGCGGTCTACGTGGCGATGTCTTCCAGCGAACTCGACGTGCTGCAGGCCGCCTTCCGTGCCGCTGGTGGCCACTGGTCGACTTTCATCATCTGGGCCAAGAACACCTTCACCCTTGGCCGCGCCGATTACCAGCGCCAGTACGAGCCGATCCTGTATGGCTGGTCCGAGGGCGGGCAGCGTCACTGGTGCGGCGACCGCGACCAGGGTGACGTCTGGAACATCAAGAAGCCGCAGAAGAACGATTTGCACCCGACGATGAAGCCGGTGGAGCTGGTCGAGCGCGCGATCCGCAACTCCAGCCGGCCGGGCAATATGGTGCTCGACCCGTTCGGCGGCTCAGGCACGACGCTGATCGCCGCCGAAAAGTCGGGGCGACTGGCGAGGCTGATCGAACTGGACCCCAAGTACGTCGACGTGATCGTGCGTCGATGGCAGGACTGGACCGGGCAGAAGGCCACCCGTGAGTCCGATGGCCTGGACTTTGATCAAGCTGCGTGCGATTCGTCGACGATCTCGCAGTGAATCACGAAGCCCGTCAGGTAGGGCAGGCCGCGCGGGATGCCGTAGTCCTTGCTGGTCTGGCGTCCGATGGTCCAGCCCATCCATTGCTGGGTGGCGGCGTTGATCGCGTCCGGCAGGGTCTGGCCCCGGTACAGCGCGTTCTGAACGTCGTCCGCAAAGTGCCGCCCGTGGCGGCTGTCCAGGAAGATCCGGACCGACTCCAAAGGCTCGCCGGTGGCATCGGCGATCGCGGTCATTGCCAAGGGCCAGGCTGCGGTCGCCAGCTCGTCCATCGTGTTCCAGAATCCCCAGGCGTCGTTCTGGGTGGCGGGGATCTGTGTTGTGGTGGTCATCTCGGGCTCCGTGGCGTTGGTCGTTGCGATGCTTGTAGTAACGCGCTGTTGGGTCGGGAAGCCAAGCTCTTTGGTGCGACGAATTCGAGCTTCTTCATCAACCCAGGCGCGCCACGTAGCGGGCGTAGTCACTGCCCTCGGGATTGACGTACAGACGCGGGCGCCCGGGCGCGGTCACCTCTACGCATAGCTGACCGCCGTCTGCGCTGCCACCTTTGCCGCGGAGCCAATCGCGGGACGCCAGCAGGCGGCTGGCAAACGCATCGAACTCCGCCGGCGTGAGTTCCCGGGTTTCGGTGACGTAGACCTTGTCCTGTCCGTGCCCACCAACCTCGCTCAGGTCGACAGGCTTGCGGGCGAAGGGCAGCCGCACACCCAACTCCTCGACCTGGACGGCGGTGTCGCCGAATTGCAGGACGCGAGTGGTGCGCTCGATGGTGATGGTCATGCTGCTCATCGGTGTGCCCTCGTTGCTCAGGCGATGCGGTAGACGCGATCGCCGCCCTGGGCCTTGTCGGAGACCAGGTTCAAGCCAAGCTTCTTCTTGAAGGCGCCGGCGAAGGTGCCGCGTACCGTGTGCGCCTGCCAGCCGGTGGCCTCGCAGAGTTGCTTCACCGTCGCGCCCTCGGGCCGGCGCAGCATCTGGATCACGGCGGCCTGCTTGCTGTGCTCGCGGGTGCGGGGCTTGGCCTCGGCGCGTTCCTTGGCCCACGAGGCCTCTGCGGCCGCCACAGCGGCCTCGACCTCGGGGTCGGCATCCAAGGGCGCAGGCGCGGGACGGGCGCGCCCCAGGGCGTCGTAGCCTTCGGGCGAGACGGTGTAGGCGGTGCCGTCCTGGTTGATGAGGTGACGCTTGCTCAGGCCTTCCAGCACCTTGGTGCGGGCCCCGCCTTTGACGTTGTCGGGAAACCATTCGATCTTGCCGCTGGTGTGCTCGATGGCGTAGGCCAGGATGGCGTGCTGTGCAGGGGTCAGTTGGATGCTGGTCATGTGTTGCTCCGGTGGGGGTTGATCGGGTGAGTTGATGAACGCGCTGTTCGGAAGTGAAGCCAAGCGCTTTCTGATGGGTTTGTCGTCGCTTGATCAGCAGGTGGTCTTGCTAGCTGCTTGGCGCGCTTGCTCGACGCCCGCGTTGAAGGCGGCTTCGAGTGCATCACGCAGCGTCCAGACGGCGACCTCGTGGAAGTCCAGGCTGTCGGACTTGCGTGTCTGCAAGGTCTCGATGTCGAGGTGCTTGCTGGCGATCTCGGCGAGGAGCTTGTCGATCGGGGTCATGTTGGCGTCCTGTGGTGCGTGGGTTGATGGACGTATGAACGCGCTGTTCAGCGGTGAAGCCAAGCTCTTTCTGCTTGGCTCGGCGATCAGCGATTGATTTCGCGCAGGACGCGCAAGCCCTCCTGGGCGAGGGTGAGCGCCGCCGTCTGGAAGGCGATCTCGGCCATCCAGGGCGCCGCCTTGGCATCGGCGAGCAACTCGTCGACGACGGGCTTGGACTTCGCCCGCATCGCGACGCACGCCGCTTCGAGTTGGTCGTTGCTTGCGTTACGCGTTTCCGGGCAGATCCGCACCAGCACCGTGAGGGCGGCTTGGCCCAAGCGCTGGCCCAGGGTGTCGATCGCTGCGTGGTTCATGTCAGGGTCCTTCGAGGGGGTGTGGCGACGACTTGATGAACGCGCTGTTCTCGATGGAAGCCAAGCTCAATCTGCCCGCTGACCCAGGATTCATTGAGACGACCGATGGGGATTTCGATCCGGGCCTACGCGAGACACCGAGGGGTGACCGACACCTCGGTCCACAAGGCGATCCGAGCCGGTCGCATCACGCCGGAAGGGGACGGCACGATCGACGCTGCTCGGGCCGACGCCGAATGGGCCCGCAACTCCGACGCACCCCGGGTCGGCACGCGCAGCAAGCCGGTGCGCGTCGCTGTCCCCGAGCCCGCGGCCGAAGCACCGGCCACATTGCCTGGAAGTTCGGGCACATCACTACTGCAGGCCCGCACCGTCAACGAGGTCGTCAAGGCGCAGACGAACAAGGTGCGGCTCGCTCGACTCAAGGGCGAACTGGTGGATCGCCCGCAGGCGATCGCGCATGTCTTCAAGTTGGCGCGGTCAGAGCGCGACGCCTGGTTGAACTGGCCGGCGCGGATCTCGGCACAGATGGCCGCACGCCTCGGCATCGAGCCGCACACGATGCACGTTGCGCTGGAGGCCGCGGTGCGCGAGCACCTTCAAGAGTTGGGCGAGTTGCGGCCCCGGGTGGACTGATGCTGGACCTGGACTACGAAGGTGCGGCGGAGATCGAACGCGCCTGGCGCGAAGGCCTGACGCCGGATCCCTTGCTCTCGGTCTCCGAGTGGTCGGACCGCCACCGCATGCTCTCCAGCAAGGCCTCGGCCGAGCCGGGGCGCTGGCGAACCAGCCGCACGCCGTACCTCAAGGCCATCATGGACTGCCTGTCGCCGACCTCACCGGTCGAGCGTGTGGTGTTCATGAAGGCGGCGCAGCTCGGTGCGACGGAGATGGGCTCGAACTGGATCGGCTACGTGATCCACCACGCGCCCGGTCCGATGATGGCCGTGTGGCCGACCGTGGAGATGGCCAAGCGCAACTCCAAGCAGCGCATCGACCCGCTGATCGAAGAGTCCGGCGTGCTGGCCGCGTTGATCGCACCGGCGCGCAGCCGGGACTCGGGCAACACCATCCTGGCCAAGGAGTTCCGCGGCGGCGTGCTGGTGATGACCGGCGCCAACAGCGCGGTGGGCTTGCGCTCGATGCCGGTGCGCTACCTGTTCCTCGACGAGGTGGACGGCTATCCCCTGGACGTCGAGGGTGAAGGCGACGCGATCTCGCTGGCCGAGGCGCGCACCCGCACCTTTGCGCGTCGCAAGATCTTCATCGTTTCGACGCCCACGATCTCGGGTGTCAGCGCGATCGAGCGGGAGTACGAGGCCAGCGATCAGCGGCGCTACTTCGTGCCGTGTCCGCACTGCTCGCATCGTCAGTGGTTGCGTTTCGAGCAACTGCGCTGGGACAAAAGCCAGCCCGACACGGCGGCCTACCGCTGCGAGTCCTGCGAAGTGCCGATCGCCGAGCACCACAAGACCTGGATGCTCGAACACGGCGAGTGGCGGGCGATGACACCTGAGAACGGCATCAAGACGGCGGGCTTCCACCTGTCTTCGCTATACAGCCCTGTGGGCTGGCGCAGCTGGCGTGAGATTGCTGTGGCCTGGGAGGCGGCGGTGAGCAAGGAGTCGGGATCGGCAGCGGCCATCAAGACCTTCAAGAACACCGAGCTCGGCGAGACCTGGGTTGAGGAAGGCGAGGCGCCGGACTGGCAACGGCTGATCGAGCGGCGCGAGGACTACCGCGTCGGCACCGTGCCACAGGGTGGATTGCTGCTGGTCGGTGGTGCCGACGTTCAGAAGGATCGCATCGAGGCCTCGATCTGGGCCTTCGGGCGCAGCAAAGAGGCGTGGCTGGTCGAGCACCGGGTGCTGATGGGCGACACCGCCCGCGACACAGTCTGGACCCAACTCGAGGCCCTGCTCGGTGAGCAATGGACGCACGAGAGTGGCGCCACCCTCCCGCTGGCCCGCTTCGCCCTGGATACGGGATTTGCGACCCAGGACGCCTACGCCTTCGTGCGCGCCTGCCGGGATGCGCGGGTGATGGCCGTCAAGGGCGCTGCCCGTGGCGCTGCGTTGATCGGCACGCCGACCGCAGTCGACGTCACCCGTGGTGGTCGCAAGCTGCGCCGCGGCATCAAGGTGTTTTCGGTGGCGGTCGGCATCGCCAAGCTGGAGCTCTACAACAACCTGCGCAAGAGCGCGTTGGTGGCAGATGACGGGGTGAGCACGATGTTCCCCTCTGGCTTCGTTCACCTGCCCAAGATCGACGGCGAGTTCATTCAGCAACTGTGCGCCGAGCAGTTGATCACGCGGCGGGACCGTAACGGATTTCCGGTCCGAGAGTGGCAAAAGGTGCGCGAGCGCAACGAGGCCCTGGACTGCTACGTCTACGCGCGTGCGGCTGCCGCGGCCGCCGGACTCGACCGCTTCGAGGAGCGCCACTGGTGCGAGATGGAACGACAGCTGGGGATCGCGCGGCCACCCGATATGGCGCCAGCCATCCAGCCACTCGACAACCCCGAGGCCACCCACAGCGGTGGCCTCGCTACTTCTGGCACCTCCAAGACAAGCCGGCGCGTCATCCGCAGCCGCTGGCTGAGTTGATGAGCAAGCAATGACCTACACCACCACCCAACTCGATGCGCTCAAGCGCGCGCTGGCCACCGGCGAACATCGCGTGAGCTTCGCCGACAAGACGGTCGAGTACCGCTCGATCGAAGAACTGCGCGCCGCCATCCGGGCCGTCGAGGCCGATCTCGCGCGCAGCGCGGGCAGCCCGGCCAAGCGCCAGATCCGGGTCACCACGTCCAAGGGTCTGGAATGACCTGGTGGACGCGACTCAGGACGGGTCTGTTCGGCAAGCCGACGCCGACCTATGACGGCATCGGCTCCGGCCGGCGTGCCATGGCATGGCAGGTCGGCAATCCGGGCGCCGTGGCGGCGCTGGCTTTCAGCCAGAACGAACTGCGCGCCAAGAGCCGCGACCTGGTGCGGCGCAACGCCTGGGCGGCCGCCGGCGTCGAAGCCTTCGTGGCCAACGCCATCGGGACCGGCATCAAGCCGCAGTCGATGGTCGCCGACCCGGCGCTGCGCGAGGCTATCCAGGCGCTGTGGCGCGACTGGTGCGAGGAGGCGGATGCCGCCAGCCTGACCGACTTCTACGGCCTGCAGTCACTGGCCTGCCGCGGGTTGCTGGAAGGGGGCGAGTGTCTGGTGCGCTTGCGCTACCGGCGCCCCGAGGATCGGCTGACGGTGGGGCTGCAGATCCAGGTGCTGGAGCCCGAGCACCTGCCGACGACGATGAACCGTGAACTGGCTTCGGGCAACGTCATCCGCGCCGGCATCGAGTTCGATCGACTCGGCCGACGTGTGGCCTACCACCTGTACCGCTCGCATCCCGGCGACGGGGCCCTTGCGCCGATGTCCGGCACCGGCGGCATGGAGACGGTGCGCATCCCCGCCTCCGAGGTCGTCCACCTCTTCCGACCGCTGCGGCCGGGCCAGATCCGTGGCGAGCCCTGGTTGGCCCGGGCGCTGGTCAAGCTCAACGAGCTCGACCAGTACGACGATGCCGAGCTGGTGCGCAAGAAGACTGCTGCGATGTTCGCCGGCTTCGTCACCCGCCTGGCGCCCGAGGACAACCTGATGGGGGAAGGCGCTCCAGACGGGCAGGGCGTCTCACTCGCGGGTCTGGAGCCCGGGACCTTGCAGCTGCTGGAGCCCGGCGAGGACATCAAGTTTTCCGCGCCGGCCGATGTCGGTAGCTCGTATGCGGAGTTCATGCGGCAGCAGTTCCGCGCTGTGGCAGCTGCAATGGGCATCACCTACGAAATGCTCACGGGCGACCTGACGCAGGTGAACTACTCGTCGATCCGCGCGGGCTTGCTCGAGTTCAGGCGGCGCTGTGAAGCGCTGCAGCACGGCGTCATCGTGCACCAGCTGTGCCGCCCGATCTGGCACGCCTGGATGGAGCAGGCGGCGATCGAGGGCAGCCTGGCCCTGCCGGGCTTCAGCCGCAGGCGCCGCGAGTACCTCGCCGCCAAGTGGATCCCGCAAGGCTGGCAGTGGGTCGACCCGAAGAAGGAGTTCGACGCCATGCAGACGGCTATCCGCGCCGGCCTGCTTTCGCGCTCGCAGGCGATCTCGGCCTTTGGCTACGACGCCGAGGACATCGATCGCGAGATCGCCACCGACAACCAACGCGCGGACGAGCTCGGTCTCGTCTTCGACTCGGACCCGCGCAGTGACGCCAGACGCATCGACGCCCGTAACACCCACGCCAGCGTCGAGCCGGGCGTCGTTGAACCCCAGGACACCTGACATGCAGCTCGTACACCTGGCGTCCCGTCTCTACGGGACGCCGCTTCTCATCGCCCGCGCCAAGCTCGACGTGATCCTGGCCGTGCTGGGGCCACGTATCGGTCTGCAAGGTCTGGACATGGCCACACCACTGCCCGGGCCGAGGAGCGAGACCCCAACGTCGCCGGGCATCGCGGTGATTCCGATCCACGGCACGCTGGTGCGCCGTGCGCTCGGACTGGAGGTGGCCTCGGGCTTGTCCTCGTACGCCGAGATCGGTGCTCGCATCGATGCGGCGCTGGCCGACCCCGCGGTGAAGGGCATCCTGCTCGACATCGACTCGCCGGGTGGCGAGGCCGGCGGCGTCTTCGAACTCGCCGACCGCATCCGGCTGGCCAGCGCCATCAAGCCGGTCTGGGCGCACGCCAACGATGCCGCCTTTTCGGCCGCCTACGCCCTCGCGGCTTCGGCCACACGTCTCACGCTGTCGCAGACGGCGGGGGTCGGCTCGATCGGCGTCATCGCTCTGCACGTCGACCAGTCGGTCAAGGACGCCAAGGACGGCCTGACCTACACCGCGATCTACGCCGGCCAGCACAAGAACGACTTCTCGCCGCACGCGCCGCTGTCGGAGGTGGCCGGAGCGGCGCTGCAGCTCGAGGTCGATCGCCTCTACGAGATCTTTGTCAGCCAGGTCGCTGGGATGCGCGGCCTGGAGCCCGAGGCCATCCGCAGCCTGGAAGCCCGCCTTGTCTTCGGCGCAGCCGCGGTCACCGCCGGCCTGGCCGACGGCGTGGCGAGCCTGGAGCAAGTCGTGGCGGAGTTCGCCGCCAGCCTGGCCGCCCAGCGGCGGTTGGGCATCGCCTCGTCGGCCCAGCGCACGCCACCGGCGCGGGCTTCGCCTGTGGCTGCCGAAGCCCCGCCCGTGCCCCTCAGTTCCCCATCTAACCCGGAGTCCCCGATGGAACAGCTCTCTCCTACCGCGACCGCAGAAACCCCCCCGACGGCGCCAGCGCCCCTGGCGGCCGAACCCCTCACCCCGAACCCGCGCGCCGAAGCGCAGGCGATCGCCGAGATCTGCCTGATTGCCGGCGCCTCGCAGCGCACGGCCGAGTTCCTCGCTGCCGGCCTGAGCGAGGCCCAGGTCCGCCGCGCTTTGCTGGAAGCCCGAGCCGACCAGCCCGAGATCGCCTCGCGCATCACCGCCGATGCCGGCACCGCCCTGCGTCCCGAGACCAGCCCGGTCGTCGCCGCCGTCAAGAAGCTCATCACCAAGGAGTAACCCATGCCCACTATCCAAGAAGCCCTCAACCTCGGCGACCTGCTCAAGTACGAGGCACCGAACCTGTACTCGCGCGACCTGGCAACGGTGGCCAGCGGCCAGAACCTGGTCCTCGGAACAGTCGTCGGTCGCGCACCGGTGACCGGCAAGCTCTCGCCGATCGACCCCGACGCTCTCGACAGCAGCGCCGAGGCGGTCGGGGTCCTGGCCTTCTCGATCGACGCCACGGCGGCCGATCGCGATGACGCTCTGCTCATCGCCCGTCACGCCATCGTGGCCAGCCACGCTCTGGCCTGGCCCGCCGGCATCACCCCCACCCAGAAGGCCACCGCAATCGCCCAGCTGAGCGCGCGCGGGGTCCTCGTCCGTACTTCGGCCTGATCAGGAGCCCCACCATGCAGAACCCTTTCAACAACCCCGCGTTCTCGATGGCAGCCCTGACGGCGGCCATCAACATCCTCCCCAACCGGTACGGTCGTCTCGAAGACCTGAACCTGATGCCGGCCAAGCCGGTACGCCAGCGCCAAATCATCGTGGAGGAGATGAATGGCGTGCTGAACCTGCTGCCGACGCTGCCGCCCGGCTCGCCCGGTACGGTGGGCACGCGCGGCAAGCGCAAGCTGCGCTCCTTCGTCGTGCCGCACATCCCGCACGACGACGTCGTCCTGCCCGAGGAGGTCCAGGGCATCCGTTCCTTCGGCTCGGAGACCGAGACCGAGACGGTGGCCGGGGTCATCGCGCGCCATCTGGAGACCATGCGCAACAAGCATGCGATCACGCTGGAGCACCTCCGCATGGGGGCCCTCAAAGGGGTGATCCTGGACGCCGATGGCTCCGTCCTTTACGACCTCTTCGACGAGTTCGAGATCACGCCGCAGGCCATTGCCTACGACCTGGGCAACGCCGCCACGAACGTCAAGGCCAAGTGCATCGCCACCCTGGCCGCTATCGAGGACAACCTCAAGGGCGAGTTCATGAATGGCGTGCACTGCCTGTGCTCGCCGGAGTTCTTCACGGCGCTGACCGGCCACGCCAAGGTCGAGAAGGCGTTCGAGAACTGGCAGCAGGGCGCCATCCTCATCAACGACGTGCGGCGCGGCTTCACCTACGCGGGCGTGACCTTCGAGGAGTACCGCGGCCAGGCCACCGACCTCACTGGCACCTCGCGTCGCTTCATCGCTGCAGGTGAGGCGCATGCCTTTCCAATGGGCACGGTGGACACCTTCGGCACCTACTTCGCTCCGGCGGACTTCAACGAGACCGTCAACACGGTGGGGCAGCCGCTGTACGCCAAGCAGGAACCGCGCAAGTTCGAGCGCGGCACCGACCTGCACACGCAGTCCAACCCGCTGCCGATGTGCCACCGCCCGGGGGTGCTGGTCAAGTTGACCGTGGCGTGACCGTGGGCCTGATCGAACGACTCTACGAGGCGGCAGCGAACGCGGGCCTGCTGGTGAGCGCCGAGGTGGCCGGCCGCACGGTATCGGTCGGTTTCCTGTGCATCGACGACAACCTGCTCGACGGGCTGGTCCGTTCGGCGGCCTACACGATCACCTACCCGCTGTCGCTGCTGCCCGACCTGGAGACAGGACACACCGTCTTGATCGCAGGCCAGACCTACCAGGTGCGTGACGTGCGCGCCATCGGCGACGGGACCGAGCGTCGCGCCGATCTCACTCGGCTGTAGGCGGTGGCGATGACCTCGATCCGCGAGCAGATTCTGCTGGCGGTGATGGCGGTTGTTCGCCCCACGGCTGAGGGGCTGGGCGCCACCGTCCACCGCTCACCCACGGTGGCCATCAACCGGGAGCAATGCCCGGCGCTGGTGGTGTTCCCCGAGTCCGATGCGATCACCGAGCGTGCCAACGACCGCGTCACGCGGGAGCTGACCGTTCGCATCGTCGCCCTGGTCCGCGCCGTCCCGCCCGTCGCGCCCGAGACCGAGGCCGACCAGTTGCTCACCGCCGCGCACGCGGCGTTGATGGCCGACCTGAACCTCGGTGGCCTGGCCCTCTGCATCCGAGAGCAGGAGTGCGAGTGGGAGGTGGAGGACGCCGACGCCGTGGCCGCCGCCATCCCGGCGCGCTACGCGATCACCTACCGGACGCTTGCGCGCGACATCTCCTCACCAGGATGAACCCATGCCCCGACTTGTCTTGAAACGCCCGCACACCCACGCGGGCAAGGCCCTCCAGGCCGGCGACCGGATCGACGTCGAAGCGACTACGGCCGACTGGCTGATCGCCCACGGCGTCGCCGCACCCGATGCCGTGCCGCCGAAGGCAGACCCCGAATCCGCTGACATCAAACCCGACCTTCCCCGGTCCCAACGCAAGGAATCCAAGCCATGAGCACCTACGCCAGTTTCCAAGGCCGCGTCTTCCTCGGCAAGCGCGACATCGCCGGCCTTCCCATCGAAGTGCGCTCGCCCGGCAACGTCGCCGAGCTGAAGCTCTCCCTCAAGACCGACGTGCTGGAGCACTACGAGAGCCAGACCGGCCAGCGCTCGCTCGACCATCGCATGGTCAAGCAGAAGTCGGCCACCGTGAACCTCACCATCGAGGAGTTCACCAAGGAGAACCTGGCGCTTGCGCTGTACGGCACGCACGTGGTCGGCACGCCGGGCACCGTGACGGACGAACCCATCGGTGGCGCCACGCCGACGGTGGGCGACCGCTACTTCTTCGCCCACCCCAAGGTGTCCTCGCTGGTGGTCGTCGATTCCGCTGGCACGCCGGCCACACTGACCGCTGGCACCCACTACACCGCCGACCTGGACTTCGGTGCCCTCCAGTTTCTGGATACCACCGGCTTCACCGCGCCGTTCAAGGCGAGCTACGGCTACGGCGTGGCCACCGAGATCGGCATCTTCACGCAGGCGTTGCCGGAGCGTTACCTGCGGCTCGAAGGCATCAACACGGCGCAGGGCAACGCCAAGGTGCTGGTCGAGCTCTACCGCGTGGCCTTCGACCCGCTCAAGGAGATCTCCTTCATCTCCGACGAGTACAACAAGTTCGAGCTGGAAGGTTCGCTGCTGGCCGACAGCACCAAGCCCTTCGACGCGGTGCTCGGCCAGTTCGGCCGCATCGTGCAGCTCTGAGGGATGGGTGCGCCATGAACGATCTGGACACCCTCGTCCCGCAAGGGATCGAACTCGTCATCGACGGCGAGCCCCTGGTGATCAAGCCGCTGAAGGTCGGGCAGTTGCCCGGTTTTCTGCGCGCCATCTCGCCGGTGATGCAGCAGATCTCGTCCACGGAGATTGACTGGCTGGCGCTGTTTGGCGAGCGCGGCGATGACCTGCTGTCGGCCATCGCCATCGCGGTCGGCAAGCCTCGGGCCTGGGTCGACGAGCTGGCCGCCGACGAGGCGATCCTGCTTGCAGCCAAGGTGATCGAGGTCAACGCCGATTTTTTTACCCGGACGGTGATGCCGAGGCTCGACAGGGTGCTCGCGGCGGGCCTGAAGGTGCCAGCAGCGAAGGTTGGTTCGACGCCATCCAACACCTGATCGAGCACGGCCACCGCTTGCCCGACATCCTCGGCTACACGCTGGCGCAGTTGCGCGGTTTCATGGCGGCCACTATCCGGACCGACGCTGCACGTGACGCCCGGCTGCTGTCACTGCTCGCCATTGGCACGCGCGGCGACGCGCGTCAGCTCGACAAGACCCTCGACCGCCTGACTGACCATGCGCATCTCGATCCGCATCGATAGCGCCGCGGGCAACGCACAGTTGCGCCGCTGGGGCGGCGAGTTCCGGACCAAGGTGCAGAAGGCGGTCGAGCGCGCCATGCGCACCGAGGCCGCCGAGATCAAGGACGACGTGCGTGCCCATGTGGCCGGTCAGATGTCGGTGGTCAGGAAGTCCTTCCTCAAGGGCTTCACCGCCAAGGTGCTGGCCAAGGACCCGAACCGGCTGCCAGCGCTCTACGTCGGCTCGCGGATTCCGTGGTCGGCCATGCACGAGACCGGTGGACAGATCGCCGGGCGGATGCTGATCCCCTTGCACGGACGGGTCGGACGCAAGCGCTTCAAGGCGCAAGTGGCCGAACTCATGCGCGGCGGCAACGCCTACTTCATCAAGAACGCCAAGGGGAACATCGTCCTGATGGCCGAGAACATCAAGGAGCACGACCGGCCGCTGTCGGGCTTCAAGCGCCGCTACCGCAAGGCCGAAGGCGTCAAGCGGCTGAAGCGCGGCGCCGACATTCCCATCGCCGTGCTCGTGCCCAAGGTGGTGCTCAAGAAGCGCCTGAACGTTGAGCGCCTGGTGGCGGGCCGGATTCCACGCCTGTCGGCAGCGGTGGAGCAGAGCCTGAATCAAATCGTGTGACCACTATCGCGGAACACGCACGTAGCGAATGGGGTTCTGCGATCCACTGCCAGCAGTGCCGAACAGGGACGAGGCGTTCTTCTGACTGAAGCTCGCCCCCGTCAGCGGGGCTTCGTGAAGAGGCACGAAAGTGAATCGGCCCTCTGCATCTGGGCCTTGCCACTCCTTGACCTCGAAGACACCACGGACGATGCCGTTGGCGTGAATGATCGCGTAGCGGCATCGCGAAGCGCGCTGCTTGCTGAGCTTCCAGCGGCTCTTGGAGACGTCGAGCAGCGTGGACTTCTGCGCAACGACTTCAGCCCACCGCCGATTGATGTTGATCGCGACGACTTCCTCCGACTCGGCGAGGCCCGGTAGATCTGCAATTCGGAAAGGTTCGCCTTTCGTCGCTTCCAGGTCTTGCACCGTCTTCAAGCCGAAGTGAGTCGTGCCATGACCAGAGACCTGATTCGTCAGAGCGCCTCCTAGCTGCCAGTCAAGAACGCTGATGAGGGCGGCCTCAATCAGCAGCGCCTGCTCGGGGGTCAGCCCTTCCCGGACGATGTACATGGACGGATCGGAGCCCGCTCGCAGCAGGGCCGCAATGCGCTGCCGCTTCGGCGACAGGCCATCGGTGTCGACGTCCTCATCTTCCGGAGTTTCGAGCAGGCGCATTGGATCGTCGGTCAGTAGCCGACGCACATCTTCGACGTGATCGAAGACGCGATTTCCTTGGCCCTTGCCCACGTAAAAGATCCGGTCGTCCAAGTCTGCAAGGGCATAGACATAGGACCCGATCGCTTCAACGGTTGCCGGTGAGAACACAACCCATCCTTTCGCTCATCAGTTACTTGGAATCTACCCGCGATGTCTAGCAAGCGCATCAGCATCCTCGTTGCACTCGAAGGTGCCGACGAGGGGCTCAAGCGCGCCATCACGTCTGCCGAGCGCAGCCTGGGCGAGCTCTCCAGCACGGCCAAGACCAGCGGCGCCAAGGCTGCCTCGGGTATCGCCGAAGTGCGCGCGGGCATGTCCGCCTTCGGCGAACAGGTCAACCGGGCAAAGGGACAGCTTCTGGCTTTCCTGACGATCAATTGGGCCGGCGGCAAGGTCCAGGAGATCGTGCAGATCGCCGACGCGTGGAACATGATGTCCGCGCGCCTGAAGTTGGCCACGGCTGGGCAGCGCGAGTACGTCACTGCGCAGAAGGAACTCTTCGCCATCGCGCAGCGCATCGGCGTGCCGATCCAGGAGACGGCCACGCTGTACGGCAAGCTGCAGCAGGCAGTGCGGATGCTGGGCGGCGAACAGCAGGACGCGCTGTCCATCACCGAGAGCATCTCGCAGGCCCTGCGACTCTCCGGTGCGTCCGCCACCGAGGCACAGTCTTCGCTGCTGCAGTTCGGCCAGGCGCTGGCCTCGGGCGTGCTGCGCGGTGAGGAGTTCAACTCCGTCGTCGAGAACAGCCCGCGCTTGGCCCAGGCCCTGGCCGATGGCCTGAACGTGCCTATCGGGCGACTGCGCAAGCTCGCCGAGGAAGGACGCCTGACCGCCGACGTGGTGGTCAACGCGTTGATGAGCCAGAAGGACAAGCTGGCCAGTGAGTACGCGCAGTTGCCGCAGACGGTCAGCCAGAGCTTCGAGCGCTTGCGCAACGCCTTCGCTCAGTGGGTCAGTAAGGTGGACGAATCCACCGGGCTCACCAAGAAGCTGGCCGAGGCGCTGACCTTCCTGGCCAACAACCTCGACACGGTGATGCAGTGGTTGAAGCGCATCGCCGAAGTTGGGCTGGCGGTGCTGATCTACCGTCTGATCCCCGCTCTGATCACCGCCTGGCAGACAGTCGGGGCGGCAGCGGTCACGGCGGCCACCGCCACGTCGGCCGCGTGGGCGACCGCGAACCTGTCGGTGTCGGCGGCGGTCGCCAGCGTCGGCTTGCTCAAGACCGCGTTCGCTGTCTTGGGCGCTTTCCTCGTCGGCTGGGAGATCGGTACCTGGCTGTCCGAGAAGTTCGAGATCGTCCGCAAGGCCGGCATCTTCATGGTGGAGATGTTGGTCAAGGGTATCGAGCAGCTGCGCTACCGCTGGGAGGTCTTCGCCGCCATCTTCACATCGGACACGATTGCCGAGGCCACAAAGCGCCACGAGGCACGGCTCGCGGAGATGAACCAGATCTTCGCGCAGATGTATGCCGACGCCTCTCGCGGGGCGGACGCGGCCAAGGGTGCGATGAACACCGCCGCGACGACCGCCGAGGAGATCGCCAAGCGGCTGGAGGCCGTGCGCCAGGGTACGCAGGAGGCGGTCGGCCGGGGCATCGAGGCGGTGCACAACGCGCTGGAGCGCCTGAAGACTCGGATCGGCGAGGTCGATCAAGCTGTCGGCAAGGCCAACCAGACGGTCAACGACGCCACCGCCAAGATGGCCGAGGCGTACAAGGGCCTGACCTCCATCGTCGAGGCCAACCTGCTGCGGCAGATCGAGGCAGTCAAGGCCCGCTACCAGCAAGAGCAATCGGCGCTGGAGACCACCAAGCAGTCCGAGGCGGCGCTGATCACCAAGGCGACGCAGCTGCTCACCGACGCGCTGACCCAGCAGACGACGCTGCGCCGGCAGGCGACCACCGACACGCTCAAGCTGATCGACGACGAGTCGCGCGCTCGCATCGATGCCGCACGCCGGCAGGGGCAGACCGAGGAAGAGCGCCGCGCCAACGTGCAGCGGGTCGAGAACGAGATCCTGGCGACTAAGCGCCAGACGATGACGCAGGCGTTGGCTGAGTACCGGCAGCACATCGACGCCCTCAACGCCGAGGCCAACCGCCACCTGGCCGAGATCAAGCGCATCGAGGAGGAGAAGCGCCAGCTCTCGATGACGACGGAGGAGCGCATCCGCGACATCCGCCGTCAGGGCATGACGGAGTTCGAGGCGACCGAGGACCGCAAGCGCCAGGTCGCCGAGTACCAGGAGAAGGCACGCACTGCGCTGGCCAACGGCGAGTTCGAGCAAGCTCGGCAACTCGCGCAAAAAGCGATGGACCTCGCCTCGCAGGTGGCGAGTGCCCAGACCAGCGAGGCCAAGCGTGGCGAGGATGCGCGCAAGCAGTCTGAGCAGGCGGTCACCCAGGTCACCCAGATCGAGGCGCAATCGCGCGAGGCCTACCGCAAGCAGGAGTACGCACAGGCCGAGGCCCTGATGCGGCAAGCGGACCAGCTACGCGCCGAGCTGGCCCAGAAAACCAAAGAGTCCGACGCCCAGATTGCGCAAGGCAAGGACGGCGTCAACCAGGCCATCCAGCGCATCCGGGAGTCCGAGGAAATCCTCAACCAGACCCTGGACGCTGAAGCCAAGGCGCACCAGCGTGCGGCGCAGTCGGCGATCTCGGCGCGCGATGAGATCCAGCGGACGCTCACCGAGACGTCGAACCAGATCGACCAGATCACCGCGAAGCTCGCCGAGGGGCTCAAGGTCACTCTGGACGCGGACACCTCGCGCTTCGACCAGGCGATTGCCGACCTCGACAAGGCCATCGCCGAGAAACAGTACCTGCTGGCGATCCAGGCCGATTTGCAGGAGGCGGAGAAGAAGCTCAAGGAGTACGAGCAGCTGCTCAAGGAAGGCAAGACGCTGCCGCTCGACGCCGATGTCTCAAAGGCGAAGGACGCGCTCGCCAAGCTCAAGGTCTACGCCGACCAGAACTCGCAGTTCGAACTGAAGGTGGCGACGGAGAAGGCGCAGGCGGCCATCGGCAATGTCGAACGGCAGATCCTGGCGTTGGACCGCCTCCAGACCGAGTCGCGCCACCAGGTCAACTCGAACGCGGGCGCTGCTCGTGCCGAGATCCAGAGCCTCAACGGCATGAACACCTCGAGCACGCACACGATCTACGTGCGCAAGGTCGAGACGAACGCCACCGGTGGCCTGGTCGGACGCGGCGTGCGCCAGTTTTCCGATGGTGGGGCGGTGTCGCCGGCGTTCCCGAGGATGAGCGGCGGCTCCGTTCCCGGCTCAGGGCACCACGACACGGTGCCGCGCACGTTGGAGGCCGGGGCCTTCGTAATCCGCAAGGCGGCAGTGCAGAAGTACGGCGGCGGCGCCTTGGCGCGCTTGGCCAACGGCGTAGCGCGCTTCGCCGTCGGAGGCCCGGTGCGAGCGTTCGGTGGTGGTCGCGCACTGGCTGGCGGTGAACAACCCAGCCTGCCGAAGAAGAACCGCGACGCGGTCGAAGCTCAAAAGATGATCGAGCTCGGCCTGCAAGGCGTGGACCAGTACACCGGCTGGGTGCGGTGGAACTATGGCGCCTCGGTCAGCCTGGACATGCGTCGCAAGACGATGGAGTACTGGGGCACGATGGCGCGCGATGACCGGCGCGCGCTCGATGAGTTCATCAGTCGCAAGACGCTCACCGGCAACGAACGCCAGACCCTGGAGCGCATCAAGCAGAACTGGCGACAAGCGATGGCGCAGCCGCTGCTCTGGGGCAAAGACCTGGAGCGCGACCTGATCGACTACATGGAGCAGAACCAGGGCGAGTTCTACCGGCGTGGCGGCATGGCGAAGTCCGACAGCGTGCCCGCCATGCTCACGCCGGGCGAGTACGTGGTGAACAAGGACGCGGTGGCGCGCTACGGCGCAGGCTTCTTCGAGTCGGTCAACAACCTGTCTGTGCCGGCCAGGGCGCTTGCGCAGCGAGTCCAGGGCTTCGCCACAGGCGGCCTTGTTCGCCCCGCAGGCGCGGCACCAACACGCCCAGTGCTGCCCGCCGATGGCACGCCGTCCCGGACAGTCCGGGTTGAACTGGCCGCAGGCGATCGCAAGGTGACAGCGACGGTCGATGGACGCGACGAGTCGCGCCTTCTGCAACTGTTGGAAGTGGCCCGCGCCCGGGCCGTCTGAGTCCCACCCATGCAACTGAAAAGCCTCGCCACTGGGGTGGCTCTGCCATTGCCCGACGACTTGCTGTGGACCGAAGAGCACGCCTGGACGCCTGCCGTGGCCTCGGTGTCCTACCTGGTGACCGGCGCGCTGCTGGTGCAGTCCGCCGTGCGCCAAGCCGGCCGGCCGATCACGCTGGCGGGCGCCATCGACATGGCCTGGGTGACCCGGGCCACGGTTGGCGCGCTCTACGAGTGGGCCGCCGTCCCGCTGGGTGTGAGCAGCGGCCGCTTCGAACTGACGTTGGCTGACAGCCGTGTATTCGCAGTGGCCTTTCGGCACGGCGAGACGCCCGTCGAGGCTGAGCCCGTTGCTGGGTTTCCCGCCCGATCCGCCGACGACTTCTACCGACTGACCCTGCGATTCCTGGAGCTCTGACATGCCGATCCAATCCGGCGACGTGAAACTGCTGAAGTCCGCCGTGATGGCGGACGTGCCGGAAGGTGGCGGCGCGCCCACCGGGATCACTATCGCCGACGGCGTCTCCAACGCCATCTTCCCGGACATCTCCGAACTGGATCGTGCGGGCGGCCGGGTGAACCTGCGCAAGTCCTTCGTCTCGGTGCAGACGGGCGACACCGACACCTACTTCGGCGCGAACGTGATCGTCGCCGAGCCGCCGCAGGACCCGCGCGTCAGCGTGACGCTATTCAGCACGGCCAGGACCTTCGACACCCGCGAGCAGGCGCAGGTGCGCATCGAGGCCTATCTCAACAAGGGACCGGAGTGGGCCGGCTATCTGTTCGAGAACCACATCGCCGGCCAGCGCGTGATCCAGCTGTTCCAGCGCACGACCGACACCATCCCCAACGTCGGGCAGACGCTGGTGCTGATCGAGAACGAGGGGCTCGGCACGCAGAAGGAGCAGTACGTGCGGGCGACGTCGGTCTCGGTCGTCGAGCGCACGTTCACCTACAACAACGACCAGGACTACAAGGCCAGCGTCGTCACGGTCAGCATCAGCGACGCGCTGCGGTACGACTTCACCGGCTCGCCTGCAAGCCGGACGTTCACCCGGATCGGCAGCAACACCAAGGTGCGCGACACGGTGGTGGCCGACGCCGGCACCTACGTTGGGGTGGTGCCGCTCACCCAGGCAGCGTCCGTCGGTGACTTCACCATCAAGGGCGCCTCGATCTACACCCAGCTGGTGCCGAGCGCGCAGACTGAGACACCGATCTCGTTCGTGCCGCCGTATGCCGCCGCCGGTCTGCCGGTGCCAGGCGCCGTCGCGGTGAGCTACACAGCGAGCCACGCCTGGACGCCGAGCGTGGCTTTCAATCTGCCGGGCGGCTGCTTGCCGGGATCGCTCTCCATCCAGACAGCAGGCATCACGATCTTCGACGACGCGGGCCTGCTCAAGACGGCGAGCGGAACCATCGGCACCATCGACTACGCCAACGGCATCCTGTCCCTGAACTCGGGCTCGATGTCGGGCTCCAAGGCCGTCACCTACACACCGGCGGCGCGAATTCTTCGGGCGCCGCAAAGCTCCGAGATTCCAATCACTCCGGAGTCGAGAAGCCAGTCCTACGTTGGTGCCGTGCTGCCGGTGCCGCAGCCGGGCACGCTGTCGATCAGCTACATGGCGCAGGGGCGCTGGTACGTCCTGTCCGACGGTGGCAACGGATCGCTCAAGGGCCTCGACACCAGCTACGGCGCGGGCACAGTCAACCGCAATACCGGCGCCTTCGTGGTCACCCTGGGCGCGCTGCCCGACGTTGGCAGCTCGTTGATCCTGACCTGGAACGTCCCGACGCAGGAGACGCAGCAGCCGTCGACGAGCGTCAAGGCATCCCAGACACTGGTGCTGAGTCCACCGACCGGCACGGCGGTACAGCCCGGCTCGCTCAGCCTGTCGTGGGAGTACGACGGCGCGAAGACCGCAGCGGCCAACGCAGCCGGCGAAATCTCGGGGGCTGCGACGGGAAGGGTGAGCATCGCGCAGAGCCGAGTGGACTTTGCGCCCAATGTGCTTCCCGAAGTGGGAACGCTGCTGACCGTGAGCTACGTGGCGGGCCCCAAGCAGGAGGACAGCTTCGCGCATCCTTCGCGCAACGGCTCGGGCCAGTTGCCGGTGACCGCCACGCTGGGTGCTATCGAGCCCGGTTCGCTCGAAGTCGAGTGGAACACCTTGACTGACGAGGCGGTGCTGGGTGTTTACACGATGCAGCAGCTGTGGGAGATGGGAATTGCGGTGTCCATCTGGCGCGACCCCATCCAGATCGCGCGCGACAACGGCAGCGGTACCGTGGTGCTGAACGGCATCAGCATCGGCACGGTGAACTACGCCACTGGGCAAGTGGCGTTCAACCCCGATGTGACGGTCAGGATTCCGCGACCCAACTACACGCCTGTGGCTATCACCGGTACAGCCAGTTGGCGCTTGAACTACAGCGGTCTGTCCTACGTCGACGCGCCGTCTGTGTATCCGAACGACGAATCCGGCTTCGTGAAGCTGCGCTACAACAGCCCGGGCTCCACGAGCAGTCTGACCGAGACTCATCAGTTCACGCCCTCGTTCAAGCTGGTGCCCGGCGTCAATGCGCAGGTAGTCACCGGGACCGTGCTGCTCACTGTTCCGGACGCGCAGCCCTGGGGCGACAACGGGCAGGGCACCCTGCGCGAGTTCACGCCGAGCGGCTGGGTCACGCGCGGGTCGATCAACTACCTATCGGGCGACGTGGCGCTGACCTCCTGGACGGCCGGCACGAATAACGCGATCACGCGCGCCAGTTGCGTGACCACGGTCGGCGAGAACATCTCCAGCGAGTACGTGTTCCGCAGCGGTGCTGCGCCGCTGCGCCCGGGGTCGCTGTCAGTCCAGTTCGCCCGTGCAGTGGGTGGGACCCAAAGCGTCACGGCGGGCATCGACGGCCAAATCGAGGCGACCGGCCTCACCGGCGCGGTGGACTACGAGAGTGGTCTGGTTCGCCTGCGTTTCGGCCGGATGGTCACCGCCGCAGGCAACGAGAGCCAGCCCTGGTATGCCGCCGAAGGAGTGGGCGCCGACGGCAAGATCTTCAAGCCCGAGCCGGTGGCAGCATCCAGCGTGCGCTACAGCGCGGTGGCCTACAGCTACCTGCCGCTGGATGCGAACCTCCTGGGTATCGATCCGGTTCGCCTGCCCAGTGACGGGCGCGTGCCGATCTTCCGGCCCGGTGGCTTCGCCGTGGTCGGGCACACCGGGCGCATCACCACCTCGGTCAGCAACGGGCAGACCATCAGCTGCGCGCGCGTGCGCCTGTCTCGCGTGCGCGTGGTCGGCCACGACGGCGTGGTCATCCACACCGGCTACACGGCCGATCTCGAAGCCGGCACCGTCACCTTCAACGATGTTTCCGGCTACAGCCAACCGGTGACCATCGAGCACCGCGTCGAGGACATGGCCGTGGTGCGCGACGTGCAGATCAGTGGCGAGATCAGCTTCACGAGGGCGCTGACGCACGAATATCCGGTCGCGAGCCCGGGCGATCCGGCGTCCGGGAGCTTTGTGTCGAGCGCCCTGATCGCCGGCGATCTCTTTGCCCGGGTCAGCTTGGTGTTCGACCAGGCCACGTGGAGCGGCGCGTGGTCGGATGCGCTGGTGGGCAGTGCCGCCACGGCGACCTTCAACAACACGCAGTACCCGATCCTGGTCACCAATCGCGGCGCGCTGACCGAGCGTTGGATCGTGCGCTTCACGAACAACACATCGTTCGACGTGATCGGCGAGAACGTCGGCGTCATCGCCACCGGCAACACCAGCGCTGACTGCGCGCCGAACAACCCGGCGACCGGCGTCCCGTACTTCGATCTTCCCGCGCTCGGGTGGGGCAACGGCTGGGCTACGGGCAACGTGCTGCGCTTCAACACCATCGGCGCGCAGTTCCCGGTCTGGGTGGTGCGCACCGTCCAGCAGGGCCCGGAGAGCGTGCCCGACGACAACTTCACCTTGCTGATTCGCGGGGATGTCGACACGCCTTGAGGGCGTGGGTCGACAGCCTCTTCACTCGCAGACTGGAACTCACGACATGCCTGATCTCACCGTCAAGTACTTCAACAGCGGCATGACCGGCGCGCCTCAGATCGCCAACAACTGGGGCGATCTGGTGAGCATGCTCGATGCCTGCCTGGTCAACGGCTTCGCGTTGAAGGCCATCGACACGCTGACCTCGGTGGGCGGCATCGCCACGGCCACCATCTCCTCCGGACATGCCTACCGCCCAGATCAAGTGGTGCTGATCGCCGGCGCCGAGCAGCCCGAATACAACGGGCAGTTCCGCGTGCTGACGACGACCACGACTACCTTCACCTTCGCGGTGGAGGGCACGCCGGCCTCGCCCGCGACGACCACGTCGAGCCTGAGCGCCAAGGTGGCGCCGCTCGGCTGGGAGAAGCCATTCGCCGGAACGAACAAGGCGGCCTACCGGAGCAAGAACCCGCAGTCGCCGCAGAACCTGCTGCTGATCGACAACAGCCTCAAGACGCCGGGCTACACCACGTCCTGGGCCAAGTGGGCGAACGTCGGCATCGTGGAAGGCCTGGCCGACATCGACACCATCGTCGGTGCCCAGGCACCCTACGACCCGAATAACCCAACCCAGAACTGGAAGCAGGCCGCGGCCAACCAGTGGGGATGGCACAAGTGGTACCACGCACGCCAGGCCGGCTACGACAACTCCGGTGACAGCGGCGGCGGAAACCGCAATTGGGTGTTGGTCGGTGACGACCGCCTGTTCTTCCTGTTCTGCAGCAGCGCGGCGGGGTATGGCTGGTACGGACGCAGCTCCTACTGCTTCGGCGACATCACGAGCTTCAAGCCGGGCGACAACTACGCCACCGTGCTGTGCGCCGACGACGTCTACTGGAGCAACAGCAGCAGCGGCTATTCCAGCTACCCGGGCCAGTTCAACGGCTATGGCCTGGTGTCCTCGCTCGACTTTGCCGCCAAGGTGCTGCTGCGCAACCACACGCAGCTGGGCAATCCAGTCCGCTTCGGAGTCACCTCACTCAACACCAACAACGGGCAGCAGATCTGCGGCCGCGGGCCGACGCCGTTCCCGAACGGCGCGGACTACAGCCTATGGTTGCTGCCAACCTACGTGCGTCAGGAGGACGGCCATATCCGTGGGTTGATGCCCGGAATGCTGTGGATGCCGCAGGACCGGCCCTACAGCGACCAGACCATCGTCGACAACGTGGTCGGCCAGGCGGGCAAACGCTTCCTGCTGGTCCGCACGCAGTACAGCTCCGAGACCGAAGGCGCGCAGATCGCTTTCGACATCACCGGGCCCTGGAGGTGACCGATGGGCTACCCGCTCAGCGATACCTTCGCGTCAGCGCCCGCCTCGGGGTACACCACCGTGCTGGGTGGGATGTCCGCCAGCCACAACAGTTCGCAGCAGGCCATCGATGTCTTGGCGTCGACCACGCAGTCGATCCTGCGCTTCAACGAGACAGCGCACGGCGACTTCTGGTTCGAGGCCGACATCGAATTGCTGACAGACCCGAGTGCGCGCAAGCACGTCGGCCTGTGGGTGACCACCGGCAACGCGGCAGAGGGCTACCGCTTCGCACATCTGGACGGCGCCTGGAGCGTGTCCCGGTGGAGCAGCGGATTCGGCGATGGCGCAGCGGTGACCGGCAGCGTCAACGACGGCGCCAGGCCGATGGCAAGCAGCGCCAGCACGGCGCCGACCTTCAACGTCGGACAGCGCCGGGTCCTGCGCTGCGAGGTGATCACCGGCGCGCCGGATGCGAATGGCGTGCCGTTGACGCGGCTGATCCAGTTCTCGGCCGGTGGTGTCGTGCTCTTCCAGGTGGCCGACGCGACTTACCGGGGCAAGCTGGTGCCGGGCGTTTTCCTCTACGGCGCCACGGCGCGCATCCATGCCATCGCGGGCGACACGCCATCGGGCCTGCCTGCGTTTCCTGCTGCGGTCGGAGTCAACGCGGCAGACGACCTGCAGCCGCTGACGGGCGGCTCCACCTCGGTACTGCCAAGCCCTGGGGCCAACATCGGCGTCAACGTCGATGCCGAACTGATGCGCCTGAACAGCCCGGCGTCCGAGCGGTGGAGCGAACCAGGTGTCTACGACCGCCACTTCCGTGCGATCCCGTCCGGGCGCAAGAACATCCACTTCAGCGGCGTCGGCGTGATCGCGGGCACGGTCAAGGAGAAGGGCATCCCCGACCAGCCGCTGGAGCGGCGCGTCCAGCTCATCAGCGAGAACACGCGCTTGCTGGTGGCTGAGACCTGGAGCGATGCCAATGGAGACTATCGCTTCGATGTCATCGATCCGAACCAGCGCTACACAGTGGTCAGCTACGACCACAAGCACCTGTACCGCGCCGTCATTGCGGACAACCTGCAGCCGCAGTTGATGCCATGACCGTCGCCATCACCGTCGAACACAACGAGGCTCGACTCGCCGGCACGCTGAACTTCCTGGATGCAGGAAGCGATCCGGCGCGCCTGCGCATCTACGGCGGCACTCGCCCGGCGACGCCGGCCACGACACCGAGCAGCGCGATGCTGGTCGAGATCCGCCTGACCAAGCCTGCAGGCACGATCTCAAACGGGCTGCTGACGCTGACGCAGCAGGAGGATGGCCTCATCACCGCCAGCGGCCTCGCCACGTGGGCCCGGCTGGTCAATGGCGATGACGTCACGGCGCTCGACCTGGACTGCAGCGGCACCGACGGCAATGGCGATGTGAAGCTGGCCAGCACCACTCTGTACCTGGGTGGTGACGCGCGCATGGTGTCGGCCATCCTGGGCTGAACTCGTGGGCTGACGACATGCCAGATTCCGGGGCGTTGCAGATCCACCTGCGGTTCGACCAGCCGGCGCCCACCGACGCGCACCTGTTGTTCGGTGCGGATTACGTCCCGCCGCGCAGCGACCTGACGGTCCAGGCTGTCCTGCCGTTGCCGAGCGTCGCCATCAAGTTCATCCCGCCCGCGCGGGTTGAACTGCTGGTGCAACTGCCGGCGCTCACTGTGAGCTCGGTACTGCTGCGACCGAGCGTGCCGCTGGACGTAGGCGACGCCCAGGGCGCGATCCTGCCTGGCGTGGTGTTCGCCGGTGAGGTGCGGTACGACTCGCGCACGCAGCGCCCGACCGTTGGCCAGACCGAGCACCCCTGGCACGTGGCCGGACGCACCGAGGATGGGTCGAAACAGGGTCAACAGGACGCTACTGCCATGCCCTCGGGCTGGGGCGTCCCTTGGCGGGCCACGACCGCGCGGCCGCAGGGCATGGCGCACCGGCTGCCGCCGGTGTTGTCGGCTTCGCGCGAGCAGCGTCGAGCAGACCATCAAGACGCGACGCCGTTGCGGTGGGCGACGTGGCTGCGGCATCAGATCGCCACGCACATCGAGATGGTCCGCGAAGGCGTGTTCCAGAACGCCGGTGCGGTCCGCGATGCCACGCACTTCCGGCACCAGGACGGGGACCGCAGCAAGCGCGCGAACCGGCTGGGTTTCTGGCAAGGCGGTCGGAAGGTCACGCGCGGCCAGGGCTCGGACTTCCAGAGCGCGCGGGCTGCACTGCGGGGCTGGCGTGGTCGGTATCAGGAAGCGGTGCCGCCCCCGCCAGGGATCAGCTTGCTGGTGATCCCGGTGCCGCCACCGACGACGCCTTGCTACACGCCGAGCACGGCCTTGCTGTTCGCCGCACTGGCCGCGACCGATGGCCATCTGCTGTTCATCTGTGAGAACCACGACAACCCGCCCCCGACAGGGGAGCCGGTGGTCGTTCCCATTCGGAGGCTGTACTTCGTGATCAACAACGTGACCCTGCACCGCGTGCCTGATGGCGCGGAGGTGCCGGTGTTCAACCTGTCGCTGTCGCTGGATGCGGCGTCCTGGACCTGGGGCTTCGAGGCGTCGCTGCCAGCGAGTGCCGAGTCGTTGGTCGACCCTGGCGCGGCGTCCGGTCCGGTGGAGCTGCTGGCCAGCGTGAACGGCACGGCCTTTCGGGTGCTGGCCGAGAACATCAGCCGCGAGCGCATCTTCGGCGACGCCAGCATCCGCATCTCGGGCCGGGGGCGGAACGCCGTGCTGGCCGCACCCTATGCGCCGGTGATGACCTTCTCGAACGCCGAGGGCCGCACCGCTCGGCAACTGATGGACGACGTGCTGACCGTCAACGGTGTGCCGCTCGGTTGGTCCGTCGATTGGGGCCTGACCGACTGGAACGTCCCGGCAGGCGCATTTGCCCACCAGGGGACGTGGATCGAGGCCCTGGCCGCCATCGCGGGGGCCGCTGGCGGCTACCTGATGCCCCATCCGATTGCGCAGAGCCTGCGGGTCCGACATCGCTACCCGGTGCCCCCGTGGGAGTGGGGCTCGGTCACCCCCGACTTCGTGCTGCCTGTGGACGCCGTGGCCCGCGAGTCCGTGCGCTGGCTGGAGAAGCCGGCCTACAACCGGGTGTTCGTCTCCGGCCAGGAATTCGGGGTGCTCGGCCAGGTGACGCGCGCCGGCACCGCAGGCGACGTGCTGGCGCCGATGGTCGTGGACGCGCTGACTACCGAGGCGCCCGCGGCTCGTCAGCGGGGCATCGCCATCTTGTCCGACACCGGCCGCCAGATCGAGGTGAGCCTGCGGCTGCCCGTGCTGGCGGAGACCGGAATCATCGAGCCCGGAGCCTTCGTCGAGTACCAGGACGGCAGCATGACCCGGCTCGGGCTGGTGCGCGCCACGCAGGTGCAGGCCGGCTTCCCCGAGGTCTGGCAGACGCTGGGAGTGCAGGCTTATGCATAACGTCTACGAGCAGTTTCGCCAGCTGCTTCCCAACCCACCGCTGCAGGCCGGCACGGTGACCGACGTCGCGGTCGGCGTCGTCACCGTTCAACTGCCTGGTGGCGGCGTCGTCAAGGCGCGTGGCGCCGCCGGTCTCGGCCAGAAGGTGTTTGTCCGCGACGGCACGGTCGAAGCCGTAGCCCCCAGCCTGCCGCTCGAACTCATCGAGATCTGACCTACCGCTGATTCATCCCCTGAGGCCCGCCCAGTTGCATTCGCGCTGGGCGGGCTTCGTTTTTCTGGAGGCTTCCATGACTGAACCCGAACAATCGACACTGGTCGAGAACATGCTCCTGATGCGCAAGGAGGACTTCGACGATCTGCTCGACCGTGCCGCTGAGCGCGGTGCCGAGCGCGCGCTGTCGCACCTGGGGCTGGAGAGCAGCCACGCCGCTCGCGACATCCATGAACTGCGCGACCTGCTGGAAGCTTGGCGCGACGCACGGCGCACCGCCTGGCAGACCGGCATCAAGGTCATCACGACCGGCATCTTGGCGGCGCTGCTGGTGGGCGCTGCCATCAAGCTGAAGCTGATGGGTAGCGGCCAATGATCGAGACCCTGCTTGGAGGCCTCCTCGGCGGGGCGTTCCGTTTGGCTCCCGAGGTCCTGAAGTGGCTGGACCGCAGAGGCGAGCGTGGCCACGAGCTGGCGATGCAGGACAAGGCGCTGGAATTCGAGAAGCTGCGCGGCGCCCAGCGCATGTCGGAGATCGGCGCTGGCGCAGATGCGGCGTGGAACGTCGGAGCCATCGAGACGCTGCGCGAGGCGGTCGCCGCCCAGGGCCAGCGCTCCCGAGTGCGCTGGGCCGATGCGCTGTCCATCAGCGTCCGCCCGGTGATCACCTACTGGTTCATGGCGCTGTACTGCGCAGCAAAGACGGCGGCGTTCGTCGGGGCGGTGTCGGGCGGGGCCGACTGGGGCGCCGCGATCCTGCACGCCTGGACCGATGCCGATCAGGCGCTGTGGGCCGGGGTGCTGAACTTCTGGTTCCTGGGGCGCGTGTTCGACCGGGTGCGGCCGTGATCGCAGTGCCGCAGGCGGTCATCGATCTCGCCAAGCGCTTCGAGGGGTTTCACCGGGTGCCGAGGGCCGATCCCGGCCGCGCGCATCCCTACGTCTGTCCAGCCGGCTACTGGACCATCGGCTACGGCCACCTCTGCGATCCGAAGCATCCGCCGATTACAGAGGCCGAGGCCGAAGGCTACCTGGCCGCCGATCTCATGACTGCGTTGAACGCGACGCTGCGCTACTGCCCCGTGCTGGCCACCGAGCCCGAGGGGCGGTTCGCGGCCATCGTGGACTTCACGTTCAACCTCGGCGCCGGGCGGCTGCAGACATCGACGTTGCGGCGGCGGGTCAGCCAGCGGGACTGGTCAGGCGCAGTTGTCGAACTGCGCCGATGGATCTATGGCGGCGGAAAGGTGCTGCCCGGCCTCGTCACCCGGCGAGAGGCGGAGATTGCCTTGCTTCTTCGCAACGCTTGATCCGACAGCACTCGGAAGAGCTTGGCTTCAGGGCCGAACAGCGCGTTCATGCCATTCCCCGCAACGGAGAAGTGCCGATGACCAGCAGATACAAGAAGGCCGTGATCGAGGATGTCGTCTCTCACGATATCGACGAGGCCCAACAGTCCAAGCTCCTCGACCTGTTTGAGAACGCCATGAAGTCAGTCGCAACCACACTGGTCCGCGAGGCCCGATTCGACACGAGCGACTTCGCAACCGCGAAGCAGGGAAACTGCGATGGCTTTCAGCTGACGCTGCAGCGTCTGCACGTTGACGGTCGAGACGTCTGGCAAGGTCAGTTCAGCAGAGCCGAAAAGCGGCTCACCGTGATCGCATCCCTCGAATAGCCTGGCACCTACTCGGCTTCCTTCGGCACGTCCCAGTCCGCCAGACGCGCTTCGCCGGTCTGGTAGAACTGCTTCACCAGCTTCACATACTCCAGGAAGTCCTTGTTCTCGGTCGCCAGCCGATTGGCGGTGTCCCAGTCGATCTCCCCGCGCTCCCGGGCCGGTATCAGAACCTGGCTTTCGGACGGGTTCTCGACATCGATCTTGATCAGGCCGATGCCGTGGGCCGCAAACAGCATCCGCAGCTCCTTCAAGGTGTCCTGCCCCTCGATCTCGGCAGCCACCATGTAGCCAAAGTTTGCCCACGACGAGTTCGAGACGGACTGAAAGAAGCACTCTCGGACGTTGGATCTGTTGATCAGCAGCTTGACCTCGAGCGACCACAGCTTCGTGCGCTTGTCCGAGTACTGATTGACGCAATCCTTGACCTCTTGGTGCCACTCGGCGCCCAGGTCCTCCATGCCGGCCAGATCTGGGTAGAGCCAGCGGCTGCCGTTCGGCCCGCGCTTGTTGGACGAGCGCCTTTCGTCGATGCGCTTTGAGTACACCCCGAACTCGGCCCACAGGTAGCTTGCCAGCAAAGGGTACAGGCCATGCTCGCCGATCTTGGCCTGCTCCTTACCGACGGGAGCTGCGACACCGGTGTTCTCGACCGCAGCGACCTCGGCGCTGTCGGACTTCTCCGAGAAGTAGTACTTCCGGGGCCGGCCCTCGGTCGTCTTGAGACCAGGATGCTTCTTCTGCAGGCGCGGGCGCTGTGAGCCGATCTCTGCTACCAACTGCTGTAGCAGGTCCGCGTCTGTTTCCAGCGCCTGGCTGCTCGCCTTCTTGGCGTGGCACTCGGTCGGGAAGGTCGCAAAGATCCACTCGGCAATCTGTCGAGCAGAGAACTTCTCTTCAGGATGCGCGGTCAGGTAGTCGACGACCGCCTTGCCGAGGTTAAGGGCCATGGTGTTGTTCCTTTGGGGTCACTCGGCCATGGCCTTCAACAGCGCGTCGCGCGCGTCGGAGTAGAACTGGATGTCGATTTTGGTTGCCATGTCGTCGGACAAGTCGACCAACTGGCGCCGACACGCGACCGGCATCAGCAGCGACGTCGCGCCTTTCTCAACGGCGATCTCGGCAATCGTGACGGCGTTGTGGACGGGTTCAAGCGAGCCCCCGAGATTGATCTCGCCGACGATGATCAAGCCGCCACGTACGCTTCGCTTCAGCAGCGAGGTGCAAAGGGCCACCAACGAGGCCACGCCGAGCTTGGCCCCAGACTTCGCCGCGTCAAACGCCCGAAGCTGCACCGTGAACTCATGCTGCCGAGGGTCCTTGTCGCCAACCAACTGCAGCGCCCTGGCGTACAGGTTTTGCTCGGCGAAGCCGATGCTCTCGCGGAACGCGGGAGGAATGGGCTTGTTGAGGACCTTCACGCCAGACCCAGGGCCTTCGTTGACCTCGATGCGGTAGAGGCCCGAGTTTTCCTCCCCGCCACCGGGGCTGATGGTCCATACCTGTCCAGGCTCCAGCGGGTCGCCGCCGATGCTGTTGTCGCTTTGGAGCTCCGGTGTGGAGACGAACTTCTCGACGCCGTCGGCGCCCATGACGTAGCTGAAGTGGGTGTTCCGAAACTCGGCGGCGCCGACCCTCTTCTGCTGCTCCTTGACGCGGCGCCGGACCTCCATGGCGATGCGGACGGCCCATTCCAGGTCTTCGTCGGGGACCGGGACATCCGCGCTTGGGTACAGCAGCTTGAGCAAGCCGCTGACCGTCTTGTTGACGGCATTCGTGTCCCGGCCGGACAGGGCGCCGCCAAAGAAGACGCGGTTCTGCAACTCGCTCACTCGGCTCTGGTTCCGAAGTTGACTCCAGCACTCGGACAGGAAGTCGCTGACCAGGCCGAAGTGATTCGTGACCAGGTCCTTGTTGATCTTGGGCACGTCCCAACCAGGCAAGAACGCATGGATGCGGTCCATGAAGGCAGTGTCGTCCCGCATCTCCGGCGGCATAGGCCCAAACAAGTGCCCCACGCGTTGCTGGTGTTCCACATCGACGTCGAAGTTGCCGACCAAAACGATGCTGCCATCCGCGCGGATGCTCTCCTTGCCACGGCTGAACTCGCCGGACTCCATGTAGCCCTTCATGATGTTCACGCCGTCCTTCTGGTCGAAGGAGATGCCTGACACCTCGTCGAAGCAGACCACGTCGTACTGGCACACCAAGCCTCGACGGCCCTTGGGTGTGTTCTCCACGAACATCTTGGCCACAGTGGCTTTTCCACCTGAGATGAGGTGGGCGTAGGGCGAAACCTGCTGGAACAGATGGCTCTTGCCCGTGCCGCGCGGACCGAGCTCCACCAGGTTGTAGTTGCGCTCCACAAAGGGCACCATGCGCAGGAGCAGGGCGTTTCGCTGGCGGTCGCTCAGCCCGCCTGACTCAATGCCGATGGATCGGAGCAGAAAGCACTTCCATTCTTCGGTGGTGAACGCCTGGCGGGCTTTGGTCAGGGTGTCCAACACGTCGCGCTTGGACAGCTGAATCTCCCGTAGCGACGTGATCCCAAATGGACGTCCTTTGGCCTCCTGGGCAATCGCCACATCGAACGTCACGCCCAGCTCGGCATAGAAGCCGCCGGTCAACATGCGTTCGTGCTGGTTGACCAGCTCGCTGCTGATCCGCACATCCGTCAGCCGAAGGCTCGGCAGGCTGGCGACGTACTCGCCCTTGTTGTCCACGCGCGCCGTCACGAGGTCGATGATCTTCACCTCGCCGGTTTCCAGCGCTTTGGCCTTGAACAGCTCCTCCTCGCCAGCGCGTACCGTGCGGGACTTGAGCTGGCGCTGCACGATCTCAAGCCCCTCGTCGATCTCCTCTTGGTCGGTGCTAGCGCAATAGCGCCCGAGCATGAACTCGACAACGTAGGTTGGCACCGGAAACTGGCGACTGAAGGTGCGGACCAAGTCTTTCCGGACCAGATACCCGTCCAGTACCGAAGCGGCTTTCTTGTCTATCTGATCCAGTTCAATCATGCGTCATCCCCCGCCTATCACGGTGTTTGCTTCGGCCACCAGCTCGCCGGTCGCACTGAGCAGGACCAGAAACGCCGCGCGGCCTTGCAGTTCTTCGTTTTCAACAACCACCGATGCGGTGCCGTTGTCCTTGAGCGGCTTCACGCTCACGACCACGCTGGAAGCCGGGTCGCCCGCCTGGGTGCGAATGTCCAGGGACAGATTCGCGTACTGGCCGTCAACGGCCACCGTGCAGCGCAAACCCTTCCAGGCGATGTCGGTGACCTCGGCCACCTGCTTGGCCGAAGCGCTCCCGCTCCGAGTCACCACCAGATCCAAGGTGAGGCACTCTTGCAAGCTCAACCCGCCATGGTTGTAGTCCACCGACTTGCCGTAGCAGCTCACGCCGTCGGCCAGTGCGAACTGCTGATGGGGGTTCCAGAACCAGGGGTACAAACGCTCACCGGTGGAAGCGCCAGACTTGATCGAGGCGCAGCGCCCCCATTTGTTGTCAGTGAGGTCCTTGGACATCGGAATCGTGGGTAACTTGCCCGGCATGAGTAGCCAGCCGTGGTCGGTCACCACCCTAACGCTGTTCCAACCGGCAGCCAACAAGGCGCCGATGCGTTCTGTAATCTCTGCGAGAAGCGGGTCGATGTGCTTGGCCAGCTTCCAGCCGCGCGCATGCCCCTCGCTGTCGATGTCGCCGAATTCGCACCATGCGTTGCCCTGGCCGTCACCGTTCTCGGTGCGGTCCAGCACCTTCCAGTGGTTGTCGTTCAGCAGCTTCTTCAAGTGGTAGCCGCCCTTGAGCGACTGGCCGGTGGCAGCGACGCAAGGTTCGAAGTCATCGCAGTCGTCGGTACCGCTGATCTTGGTCCGTACTGGCGAAGTAGCCGCCTTGCCGGTCGCGGTCACGCTGGGCAGCGCTGTCCAGCGCATGGCCTCCGCTACCTGGCAACCGCGTGTCTCCAGGGCTGCCGAGAGGCGGCGAGCCGCGTCAAAGCGAAGGCCATCCACGAACAGCACGCACTCGCCCTTGGAGGCAGCGAAGGCCTTGGCGCTGGCGATCGTTCCACCAGGGTAGCTCGATCCGTCGACCAGCTTTTGCAGGTAGCGCGCAGACTCCTCCAGCCAGGGCAGATAGATCGCCCGAACGGCAGCAGTCACTGCGTCAATATCGGCCGCCTTTTCAACGCACGCCAGCGCTGACAGTACCGCATCGTCGGCTCGCCAGCCCTGCGTGGCATACCCGGCCTGCAAGTCCGCAACCGAGCCGGCCGCCAACGCTGTCTTGCTCACCTCCGCAACCACTGCCAGGTGCTTGGCGGCCAGTGCCAGCGGCGACTCACCCAACTCGGCCCACACCAGCTCACGGCGCAGCGCATGGGCCTTCTCCAGCTCCAGCACCCGCTTCCTGGCTTCGTGCGCAGGCAGGTGGTTCAAACCCTGCAGATCATGCTGGAGCGACTTCTCCTGCTCTTCGTTCCATTGCGGCCAGCCGCTGAGCTTTTCTGCAGGCGTGTCGAAGATGCCCAGGTCGGGCGGCTTGCACTGGCGGATTCGGTTCGGGATGTTGGGGTAACGCTTCGGTGCCTCGCCGTACCGCTCCCACACCGAATGCCAGGGCCCCTCGCGCGTCGCCAACTTGCTGGCACCCGCCAGAACGCCATCAGCCTGGGGGTTGAACGCCAGCTGTGACTTGCAGACCTCCACAAAGGCCTTCCACTCGTTGGCGCCGCGCGTGGTCTGGAACGCGTCGCCAAGATCCAGCCAGTGCAGCAGGTCGCGCACCGGGTCGCCGCCGGTCAGCAGGGTGTTGAAGTAGTCCTTGTCCAGCCGCTTGCCTTTCAACAGCTCAAGCTCTTCATCCAGCAGCCGGTACAGCGCCAGTTGCATGGCGTTCTTGGCGTCGTTGTCCTGGGCCACGTCCAGACCCATGCCGCCTTGGTCGGACTTCAGGAAGGCCATGATCGTCCAGTCCTTGGCGTTCGCCTGTGACCAGATCACGCCCCGGTACTGCAGCTCGGCCAAGGGCTTCAAGAGGTCCGGGCAGTCTTCGATCGCGCGCAGGTCCTGGCGGCTCACGCCAGGCAGGTAGAACACCGGCACTCGGTCGGCCGGCAAAGTGACATCGGACGCCTTGCCCGCAATCACGCAGCGCAGCCAGATGGCCGGCCCCGTGCGGTTCTCGGGCGCGTAGTCGCCCAGCACCAGCAGTTCGGCCAGCTCGCTCTGCAGGCGCGGGATCACCGCCTCCCACTGGCGGTCTTTGTCGGGCCACAAGATGCACGAGGGCGTGACTTGAACCTCGGGGTTGAAGATCGCCGAGTCGCGCAGAGTTTTGACCAGATGTTCGATCACGCGCATGGCTGGCCCTCCGTCATGGCGAAGAGCCCCATCACCTGGCCCACCAGCTTGGTCGTCCGCGCATCGATCTGCGCCACGCTCCACGCCTCGGCCGTCGCCAACTCGGCGTTCAGCTTGAGCCCGTTCTTGTAGCCCACCTCACGGCCCTTGCTGTCGGCACGATCGCGCTTGTCTTTGAAGCTCTTGTTTCCCAGCGCGCTGTTGAAGCCGGAGATCGTCAGGTTGCCCAGCTTGTGAACATGCGTTTCCTGAATGGCTTTGGCCTTCTTCTCGTCTCCGCCCGCGATCATCGTCACCCACGACGTGGGGATGTTGTCGCCTTGCGGGAAGATGTGCTCGATGGTCCACACGAAGAGCTTGCCTTCGTACTTCCACAGATCGACCCAGGTCTCCTTGGTCATGCTCTGCTCGGCCAAGGCGCAAAGCACAAACCGGGTGACCCCAGCGTTCTCCTCGTAGATGGCGCCTTCCAGCTTGCTGCGGAAAGTCTCATCGCTGGCCGACACCGCCAGCAACTCGTCGCGAATCGCCGTCACCAAGGCGTCGCCCTGCAGCTCTGCCACCTTGTCGATGGTGGCCATGAACAGGCGCGTCAGGTCACGGGTGGGCGGCGTGTCGGTCAGGTTGCGCCGAACGAAGAAGCAGACCAGCAACAGCGCGATCCTTTCCAGCTGCGCCACGTCGATACCCAGCGCTTCACGCCGCACCAGCAGGTACAGCATCAAGAGGTAAGACGGGGCGCCCTGAATGCGGTCGAGGTCTTTCAGCGGCTTGTCCAGCGGAGCCCATGCCTCATCCGTGTTCCGGGTCAGCATCAGTGCATACAGCTGACCGGCGGAACGGATCGCCTGCAGGTGATGCTTGGCGTCTTGGTTGATCAGCTTCTCGTAGATCTGAATCAGGTTGGATCTTGTGGCCACTAGGCCTAGGGGGTCCTTCTTCTTGTCCTCGTCCTTGCGGAACGGTACGTTCAGCGGGTCTTTGAACGCGTTGTAGTAGTGCCGGAAGAAGCGCTCCTGGACGCTGTAGTCGTCGCCAAGATTGCCAAGCAGCTTGTTCCACAGGTCGAAGTAGTGGTCCACCTTGCCGGGCTCGGTGGTTTCCAGCCGCGCCAGCAGCTTGTTCTTGATCAGGTCGATGGCCGTGAGCGGCATGCCCCGGTTGTTGAGCGACTCGAACAGCGTGTAAGCATCAGCGTGGCTGGCCACCTCGATCTTCACCAGGCAGGCCTGGCTCACTTTGTCGAGGAAGGCCATGATCGACGCCAGGCGATCGTTCTTGTCGTCCACCATCTCTTCGATGCGAGCCTGGAAGTACCGGAAGGCGCGGAAGATCCTCCGGTTGCCTGCGTAGGCCGGCGTATCGGCTGGGCTGATCACGCCCACGTCGGACAAGACAGCGCGGTAATCGTTCTGGTTGTTGTTCTGAATCTGCGGGATGACGCGCAACTGGTCGTCTCCCTTCTTCAGCACCAGCTTGCGCTTGAGGTTGATCAGTTCCACGCGCTGATCGTCGTTCAAGTCCTTCTCGTGCCGCTTCAGCGACTGGTACAGCGCCGCGAAAAGCAGCGACAGCGTCGTCAGGCGCTGCTGGCCGTCCACCACCTCCAGCCGCTGCACCGCCAGAGTGTCGGTGGTCTGGTTGATGCAGATGATCGAGCCCAGGAAGTACCCGGGGTCGTTCTCTTCGATGTCATCGAAGAGCGACTCCCACTGATCCACCTTCCAGGTGTATTCGCGCTGGTAGCGCGGGATCGCATAGACGACACCTGCTTCTATATCGAAGAGCTGCGAGACTGGGTAGTTGTTGACCGACTTGATCATAGGGACTCGATCACCTCCGCCGTTTGGCGGTAGTCGGCCAGGTAGCGGTCGAACGAAAACTCCGGGTTTTTGATGGCTGAGATGAAGTCGTCCATCCAGCTGCCCGCTTTCTGCTGCAGGCCATGCATGCTGGCCTCTTGCGCAATCACGCCCGCGGGGCGAGACGCGTAGTCCGTCAGCACGTTCAGCGCGGCATAGCCGTGGGGCCCCATCTCCGCGAAGTAAGTCTTGGTCAGGCTCTTGGTCTGGTCTCGCAACGCCAGAAGGTCATCGACCCGCCTTTGCTTTTCAACCACGTCTTTGGTCGCCTTGATGTCGAAGGCGCGGCACAGCAGGGGCAGCATCTCCTTCTCGGGTACGTGGTAGCGCTTGAGCTGGTGCAACTTCTCCGTCAGCGCGGTTTCCAGCTTGCGGATATCGCCGATGTTCTCCACGAAGCGGTCCACCCGGTCCATGCCGCGCCGGGTGTGGGCGTAGCTGAACTCGATGCTCTTGCTGCCAAAGATGATGCCGTTCAAGCAGATCCAGCGGCAAAAGCCCAGCTCAAAGCGCAGCAGCCGGGTGCGGTTGTAGCTGTTGCTGATGCGCAGAAAGGCCGTCCACCTGTCCTTCTCCCACGGCGAAAAGTCGGCGCTCTTGTGGATCAGGTCGATGTGGCAGAACGACCGGGTCTTGGGCATGGTGATGTTCAAGCATTCCATGTCGCCGATCTGCGTGGTGTGGAACACCTTCTTCATCACCTCGGCCGCCATGTCGTAGGCGGCCTTGTTCGTCACCAACTCGTAGTCGTCGGTCACCACCGCAAACGGGTGCTGCCGCTCCACGTCGACCACCGCGAAGTGGCGCTTGAGCTGCTGATACTGGTCGAGGCCGTCGGAGGCCGGCATGAACAGCGGTCGCATCTCCACCGGAAAGAACGCCTCAGCTGGATCTCGTGGCTTCCAGGCTTGATCGGTTGTCATCGTCTATGCCTTTCCGGGTTTGGCGCGAGCGGCGCGCTTCTCGGCCAACGTCAAGTGGTGATCGTTAATCCGGTCGCCCACCTTTCCGTCGTACTGCGGGCCAAGGTCGTACCAAGGGGCGGACGGCACATCACTGCCACGGTCCTTTTCCCAATGCAGGCTCTTTGGCTTGTCCCTTAAAACGCCAGCGCCCTTTTTTCCGACGTCGGGAACCGATAGGAAGGGACGAATGTTGATGCGCACTCCGTCGTTCAGATCGGGGTTCCAGCCGATAGGCTGCCCCTCTACCGGCTTCCAGCGCACGAAGATGTCGGAGGGCGATTCGCCCGTCAGGATCAGCTCCAGGCGTTTCTTCAACGCCTCTGCTGCTGCCAGCTTTTCCTGAGCGCCGTCCACGCCGCGTTCTGCGTCACGCCTCTGGCGTCCTAACCAATCTCCCAGATAGGTGAAGATCAAGGATTCGAGCGTCTTGTAGTCGAGCTTGTGGTAGTTCACCAGGGCTGCGAAGCCGTCGCGCAGACCGTCCCACACATGCCAGACAAATGGCCGGTTGCCAAATAGCGCGCTGTGCTGGGTGAAGAACTTATCGCGCAGCCAGGTTTCCAGTGACTTGCCAGAGTGATCGGCGGCCGCCAATAATTGGGCCAGGGTGTCGTTGCTCCAGGTATCACCGTAGGCCGCAGCAAGCAAATTCAGCAGCCGGTCACTGGCCGACGACTCTCGCCCCACGGGCGGAATGCAGACGATTCCATCTTTGTCCGCATGACTGGAAAGCGACTTGCCGTGTGCAATCCAGGCACGAGCTTCGCCGGACAGATCCATCTTGTTATCAGACTCGGCCGGCCATGTGTAGCCAAGCAGGCGAGCGACCGCAACTTGAAGGGGGTCTGCAGAGGCCTTCGGGTAGCCGTGAAAGAGCCACTGAGTGGGATCTGCAGAGTAAGGTTTTGGAAGGCCAGCAGGAAAATCACGAGCGGCAACTGACCTCCAGTGATTGACATCGAACGGCACCTTGATCAGCGTTGCATTCGTAACCTTTACCGATTGATCAAGCCGCCTTACTTCGTCGTGAAATTCCGGCGACGAACAGAAAGCCCAAAGCGCGGGTAAGTCCTTTTCATTGAGGGGCCATACAACCGCGCAGTTGTTGTCGAAGAAAGTGCCCTCGTACGAGGTCACAGGTAGCTTTCGCATCAAGCTTACGGTAACCCCTTTCTTACCCCAGGCATCGCCGCCTTGTAGGCTTGCAATGCCTTCACTGGCCAGTTCATGTAGTCCGCCCTCTCCATGCTCCCATAAGAGAATATTGCTCTTCCCGCCAAAGGGCTCATTCTTTAGAACCGTACTCTGATGGAAGCGCCAATCCCCATTGGCAAAGTCTGCAACTTCCCAAAAATACTTGATTAGTCGTTCGCCATCGCCTGTCCGCAGCCCGTACCGAGAATCGGCATACCGTCGGAGTTGCTCAAGACTGGAAATGTTTCCGAGAACGATGCGAGCATCTGGATTCTTGAGTTGTCCTAGTTGATCCAGCAGCAGCAACGACGCAGTTCGAAGGCCTGTCGACTTTTCCGTAGGAGTCTTTGTGATACTCAGATCAATTGTCGGAATCGACTTACCGGCAAGTGGTTTGCCGGACGAAGCCGTAAATAGGATGACGAATGCTCCCGCTGCCTGGGGACTATCGAAAGCACCTTCGTTTAACCAAGCGAGAAGTTGCCATGACGTTTCACGAAGCAAAGCTTCTCTTTGCTTTTGGTACCTACTCAGGAACAACCAGTTCTGCGGCATCACCACTTGTGCGGTGCCATGCCCGCCTGCAAGACTCAACTCCAAGCAGCGTTCAAGAAACACATTTGCCAAGTCGTGTTTTGCTCTGTCGTAATGTGTCTCACTGAAATCTCGGAGTGCATCGCTTTGATTTGCTCGCGAGAGATAGGGTACATTGGTAATAACAAGGTGGTAGCGTGCATCCAGCAAGCGCGCTGCCTCAAGTAGTCCTTGTGCACTCAATGCGAGTTCCCAACGATCGCTTTCTTCATTCGGCAGATTGGCCGTTCGTTCAGTGGCCAACGCCCGTCGCAACATGGCCGTCAAGGTCTCGTAGCTGGACGTAGTCAAGTCGTGTTTCAGGCTACGTGAGGGGTCCAACAAACTGCCCAACAGTGGCGCATCAGAAAAACAGGCGTGCAGTTGGCGCAACTCTTGGCGAACGTATTCGGCGTTGGGCGTCTCGTCGGGCACCAACGCTTCCCAGGCCTGTGCCTTGGCCGCCACCATCAGGCCGCAGCACGCGATATTTGGCGCGGGGATCTCCCGCACACCGAGCGGTTTGCCCGATGCATCCGGATAACGCCACGCTTCCAACGCCACCGCAAACACGGCGATCTCCACGCAGCGCTGGTCCAGTTCCAGGCCGTGGATGTTCTCAGCGAGGACGCGGTTAACCGCCTCCTTGGCGCTAAGGCCCTCCGCCGCCATGCGCATTGGCACCAGCATCAGAAAAGCGGCCACCAGGAAGTGACCCGAGCCGCAACACGGGTCGAGCAACTTGAAATCGGCCAGCGAGTCGGGCCAACCCGCGAACTTGCCTGCGGCCGGCGAGCCGTCTTGCAGGGTGCGGAAGTAGTCGAGCTTGACCGGGCATGACTTGCCTGGGTGCCGGGTAGCCCACCAGGCACCCAGCGAGTTGTGCAGCAAGAAGGCCACCATGTACGGCTCGGTGAAGAGCTGGGTGACCGCGGGCAACTCGTCAGCGCCGATCTTCACTTCCGACTTGTTGATGCGCTCCTTGTTGTCGGCCTGCCAGAACTGGTACACCCAGCCCAGGCTGTCGCTGGCCTTGAACACCGCATCGGACAGGTCCTTGAGCAGACGTTCCAGTTCGCTCTGGTGCTCGGGCGCAAAGGTCAGCTCGAACACCGGCGAACCGGGCTTGAACACCTGCGGCAGCATGCGGGCGGCCAGCTTGCCTGCCAGCTCCCAGCCGCTCTTGGCACCTTCGTCGGGGGCCAGCTCATCGCACTCTTCGATGGTGACGGCCACGCCGTCGTACATCAGCAAGTTGTTGTCGGCCAGGAAGCGCGCGAACAGCATGCGGTGCCATTGCTGGTAGGCCACTTCTTGCACCAGGTGCTGCACCTCTTGCTTGCCATAGGTCGGGTTGGTGCTCTTGGAGTCACGGGCGTCACCGAGTTGTTTGCCGTGGGTGCGCAGGCGGTTGCGCAGCGCCTTCTCGGCATCGCTCAAGAACGCTTCGGGCTTGTCGTGGCCGACGCCCAGTTGATCCACGGCCGCGTACGCAGCCGTCTCAGCCACTGTGCGGGCCGCTTTGACGGTCTTCTCCAGCGCGCCGCGCAGGTCTTTGTCGAGTGCTTGCATCATGGGGAATCAGGCCTCAGTGAAGGATGACTGGGCCTTTTTTCAGGGCCTGTGCGATGGTCTGCTTGGCATCCTGCAGCCAGGCCTCGATGTCTTCGTCGGTCTTGATGGTGCGGTGAGGCAGCTTGACGAACTGCGCCTTGGGCTCCATCAACTCGGCGGCAGCCACCAGCACGGCGTCGAAGCGCGAGTCGATGGCGGCCACGCGGTCGGAGAACGACGACAGCGACAGGCGATCGACCGTGGCCAGCACCTCGTCGGTGTTGGCCACTTGCACCTTGGGTGCGTCGGTGAGGGTCAGTTTCTGGGCGGCCAGCAGGCTGTTGCGCTGCTCGGGCTCCAGCTGCTTCCAGTTGGTGTCGGCGTCCAGGCGCGCCATGCCGTTCTTGTGGCGGGTCTGGTAGTCGGCGTGCAGCCGGTTCAGTTCGTCGCGCAGCAACTGCGTCAGGCTGGCCACCAGGGGGGTGACAGGATCGGGCTCCTCCAACAACTGGCGCTGCTGTTCCAGGTGTGTGACTTGCGCCACCAAGACCTCAGCGCCCGACAGCCCGTTGGCCTGGGCCAGCAGGCGCTTCAGCGTGTTCCAGGCGGGCAGGCGCTTGTCGATGCGCTCGGCCAGATCCGTCCAGGTGTCGATCGCGGCGCTGAGTTCATCGCGCTGGTTGTACAGGGCCAGCAGCTGCTCGTTGCCTGCCGTCAGGCGGATTTCTTCCAGTGTGGTGGTCACGGGGCGTGCCGGACGCGGCGTGTCGCCCCCGGCACGGTTGGCCAGTTCTTGCGCGCTGACCAGGAACTGCGGCACGTGGGCCAGCTCTTCGCCTTGCTTGGCGGTGAGACCGACTTTTTGCAGCACCTTGCGGATCTGGATGCGCTGCGCGGCTGACACCGTGGCCGACTCGACCTTGAACATGGTCTTGCCGATGACCTTGCGCTCCAGGTCCTTCGGGTCGATGGTCTGGCCCTTGTCGTCCTGGGCGCGGATCAGTCCTGCCACCAGCAGCACCTGCAAGCCACCGTCCACCGCGTCACCCGGCCAGCCGTAGGTGGCGCCTTCGAAGTGCTTGCGGATGTCGATGCCCTTCTTGCCGCCGGCAATGAACGCCAGGATGGCTTTGCACACAGCGTTCTTGGCGGGCTCACCGTCGTCGCCCACGCTCTTGAGGGCATCCGGTGCCCCCTTCTGGGCCTTCTCGTAGACCTTTGTCCAGCCGGCGTGGTCGGCGATGTGGAACTGCGGATAAAGCCGTTGCAGCGCGTTGGTCGCGGCTTCCAGCGTCATGTCCTGAAGGTTGTTGCCCAGGATCTCGTTGCCGCCGCCTTGGAAGACGCGGGCGCCCGAGAAGGCCTCTTGCAGCAGCTCGCGGATCTTGCCCTCAGCGGTCTGCTTGGTGGTCTCCATCGCCGAGCGGGCTTCGGTGCCCTCGGCGGTGTTCGGCACGCCGCGCTTGTCCAGCGTGGCGCTGGAAGCTTTGAAGTCGATCAGGTAGTGCCGCAGGTCATCGGCGGAACGCTTGGGGATGAACACGAACACGGTGGGCGACTGGTTGCCAGCCTGGCGACCGTCGGCACGTACCGAGTTCTCGTCGATGCTCCAGCCATCGCGCACCCAGACGCAGACCTTCTCGGCGGCGTCGCTCGGCAACTGCGCATCGAACAACGGGAAGATGTCGCGCGTGACCTTGGACGTGCCTTGGGTCAGCGACAGCTTGCGCACCATCTCGCCGAACTTCTTGCGGATGCGATCGTCGCGCTCCGCATCCACCCGATGGGCTTCGTTGGCCAGGCTGTTGCGCTGACTGAGGAACTCGTCGTTCCAGGCGGCGCTTTCTTCGGTCTGGATGCGGTACTCGTCACCAACCTTCATCAGCAGTTCGCACTTGTCCAGGATGCCGGGCAACTTGCTGCGTAGGGCACTGGACCCCTGCGTCAGGTCTTCAACCAACAGGTCGGCCAGCGTGTCGAGCGTGGCGTGGATGCCGATCTCGTTGTTGCTGCTGGCGAGCTTGTTGACCAAGAACACCAGGCCGCAGGCCCGCGCCATGAGGCGTTGGTCCTCGGTCCCCTTGATCCAAACCATGGTCCGCTCGTGAACCTTGCGCGGCAGGATGCGCGACTGCAGCAGCTTGTCGGCCGCATCGAAGTAGAGGTAATCCGCCGGTACGACGCTGCCGACAGGAGCGTCGACATTGGTCTGGATGACCTTGTGGATCATCGAGAGCTGGTTGCGCAACTGGCTGTCGGTGCCTGTCTCCTGAATCCGTGACGCTCCCTGGCTGACCAGCGGTACTGTTCTCCCAATTCGAGGCTTCCAGGCCCGAATTGCCGCTTGCGGCTGTCCAGCTGG
>LNFM01001117.1_pt1 | contig 62695 bp, 85 predicted proteins | sample 596031 | NCBI WGS metagenome assembly LNFM01 (sample SAMN04254537, study PRJNA301005) | activated carbon metagenome | isolation source: dual media filters at the Ann Arbor, Michigan drinking water treatment plant | place: USA: Ann Arbor
CGCCGTCGCGCGGGATTAGGGCGCCGATCCCGGGCGCTCGATCGAGCAGGAAGCGGTGGAGCAGCCATCCCGCGATGGCGTGTTCGCCGACCAGAATCGCCGCGCCGGCCGTCGCCACAACTGTGTTGAGCAAGTCTTCCCCCATTTCCGCCCGCCCCGGCTCACGCCGGGGCGGGCGCTTTGTGCTATTCGGCCCGCATGAGCCTGTCCTTAAAGAAAGATCCCGATGGCGAGGGAGACGAGTATTACCTTGTCTTCGAGAACAAGACGGTCGCCGTCGGCCGGATATTCCAACAGTTTGCCGCCACCAGCGTCCCGGGAAACTGGCATTGGAGCGTGACGTTCAAGCCGCACTGGCCTCAGCCGACTTATGGGACTGCACCGACGCGGGAAGCGGCGATGCAGGCGTTCAAGGAGCGATGGGAGCGCGGGGAGGGGCACTCCTAATTTTTTATCGGTTTGAACATTTCATCGACCAAACGCTGCGCCCCGTCAGTGATCGCCTTCACAATGTCCTTAGCGAGCGCCGCGCGTTTTTTGGGCGACTTCCCGGCAAGATGACGGTCTGCGATCTCGATTGCCTTCGCGGCCTCCGGCGTCATGCGACGGCCCTCCTAATACGACGCGCGCTGCTTGATGTGCAGCTCGTTGTCCTGCAGCCACACCAGCGTGGCCCGCACCGCTTTCAAGTTTTCGACGTGAAGCTCCGCCTCGCTCTTTCGCAGAGGGCGGTTCTCGGCAATGCGCTTTAGCTCGAGGTCGAGATCTGCAATCTGAGACGTCAGCGACCGCTTGGGTCGCTTCGCCGGCGGGGCTTCTATGACCATTGTGGCTTCCTCGATCGACATTTCACCGTTGAGCACCGCGAGCGCGGCATCGAGATCACGCACCGCCTTGCCGTCGACCGACCAGGTGCGGGTCGTTTTCTTGGCTCGCCCGTCGTGCTCGTCGTAGACCTTCAATCGCGGAAGGTCCTCGAGCCCGTAGATCCACGCCGAGCGCTTCCTGTCGAAGTCCATATGGACAACATCGGTCGTTTTCCGGCCGATGATGTCTTCGCGGGTCAGCGGCTTCCGGAGCGCGACGACGTTCGTCACGCCGCCATTCTTTCCGGGAACAGGCGATCACTCGCCTTGAACATCTTCGGCACGGGCGACTCGATGAGCCCAAGTGATCGCATCTGGCTCACGTATTTTTCGAACGTGGATGAGTTCGCCGACATGCCAGCGGCCACGGCGAGATCGTCCTTTGAAATCTCGTGCGGATAAACAGCGGTCGTCCCCTTCACGATCCGGAGTTGACCATCGGTCAGCTTGCGGGAAATGGACGCCATCATGGCGTCGTGATCGGGCGGTGTTTGCTGCTGGTTCGCGCACGCGCGGCCTTCGTCGGTGAGCGAGAATTCCCCCGATCGCGGTGACACGATTAGGCCTGCTGTTCGGAGCTGACTGACGTACTTTTCGAAGGTTGACGACTTCGGGCTGCTGTCAGCCAAGAACGCGACCATCATCTTCGACGCGGCGCCTGCGCCCAGCAGCTCAGTCCAGGCGATCGCGTCCAGAATGGCCTGCTTTGTTCCAGTGAGGTTCAATTCGCCCTCGGCCTGCTGGCGCGGAGCGGTATTCGAGGTAGCGGGCTTGGCACGAGACGCCGTTTGGGGCGGGACGGCTGGCACAGCGCGGGGCACGGGTGCAGCGGCCGACGGCGAGAATGTGACGTCGCCGGCGTCGAACCGCTTGGCCTTCACTTCGCGGATCTGTTCGCTGAGGAAAGTCATCAGCGGGCCGATCTTGTCGCCGAGCCCGCTAAGCAGCTCGACCGTCCGCTTTTGAAGCTCCCGCTCCATGCTCGCGGTGAGTTTCTTCTCCGCTTGCTCGAAGCCCTTCTTCTCCGCCGCGGCGATCGCGTCCTTGTCGGGCTTTGCCGCTGCAGGACTTGCAGCCGCAGACTGCAGTTTGGCGTTCTCAGCCTTGAGCCGTGCGACTTCGGCGCGCAGCTCGCGCGGATCGTTCGCTTTCGCCTCTTCAACGACGCTGGCGAGCTTCTCCTTCACCTGGTCAAGATCGACCGAGGCCCAGCCTTTGAGCTTGCGGCCCTGCGCGCCGGTCTGCGGCGCGAAGCTGTCGTAGGTCTTGAACATCGGAAAATCGACGAGCTTTGGCCCGAACTCGATTTCCGGCGAATAGACCCACCCTTGGCTGCGCTGCAGGCCTGCGAGCGTGCGCAGCACTTCCTTGCCTTGCTCTGGATCCCCGCAAGCGTCGATCCAGTCGCGGAGCGCGTCTCGATCGAGCTTGTGGATCACGCGCTTGCCGATCAGCGTTTCGTGGCTGGTCAGGTAGTCCTTGTGGACCTTCTGCGGCCGCTGCGATGCCGAGATCAGCACCAAGCCCTTGCCGGCGCCCTCGCTGGCGAGCCGGTTGGCCCAATGCAGCGACATGCCGGCCTGCGGATCGATGACTTTCCCCTGCGGCGCGAAGTTGTGGCACTCGTCGATCGCGAGCCAGCGGTGGCCGTGCGTCTTCACGAACAGCGTCGATGCGAAGTCGATGAAGAACCGCGTGCGATCGCCGACCATCCAGCCGCCCAGGTCGATCAGGGCAGGCCGGTTGCCGGTGGCGACCAGCTCGGCAACGACCTTGCCGGATTGGGGATTGATAGGCACGTCGGCGTGCGAGCCGCCGAAGATCACGACGTCATAGCCGGGCTTCTTGCCGTCGGCCGACGACTTGATGCCCCACCAGTCGCCTTTCGGATCGACGATGCAGACCGGCTTCTTGTCGTCGAGCAGCGCTTCGACCATGACGCGCATGGTCGAGGATTTACCGGAACGGGTCTTGCCGAGAAGGATGGTGTGCTGCGCGAGCACGCCCTTGGGAAATGGTAGCGTCATGCTGGCTCCTGTGCGCTGTCACGCGTGACAGAGGTTGGTTGCTGTGAACGCGTCACAACTTCCGCCATGGCCACACCGGTCGGCCATGGCGGTCTTTGTCGGCTGCTTCACGCGGCCTTTTTCGACATGTGCGCCTCGAGGTGCTCGGCGACGATATCGACCATCACGGCAGTCGCACCGACACGATCCTCGGCCGCTTTCTTCATTGCTTTGCCGAGCGCGTCCGCAAAGTTGAAGCGGTTAAAGGCCTCGATGAGACGCTTCTCGCTTTTGCGCCATTCGGGCTCCGCGTCGATGTTGTGGCAGATGGCCCCGGCGATCGAGGCGCGCACCATGCCGGGATTGCCCTTTCCCGACTTCGTAATGCACCGCAGGGCGGTGGTCAGCAGCTCGGCGCCGTAGCGCTTGAGCAGCCTATTTAGTTGCGAGGCGGCCAGCGTCTCACCTGGTCGCATCACTGCAGAGTGAACGTGGCTGCGGCAGATCGTGACGCCGGCGGCACTACAAACTCTATCAAGCTCGAGTGCACCGACATCGCCGGCTGCGACACGCGCCGCGTGAACTTGTACCGTGCTGATTTTCGTCACCTGGCCGTTAATCGCCGCAAAGGCCTTGGCTTGCTCGACTTCGTTTCCGGTGACTACTTGGCAAGGCACTTGTGTGAGGCCGCGTAAAGCGGCCGCTGTCGTGCGGTGCTGGCCGTCGATGATTGCGTAAACACCTTCGCCGACCGGCGCGACGATGACCGTTCCAAAGCGCGACCAAGAAAAATTAATCGCGATCGAGCGGACATTCGATGCGCCGCGGCCGTTGATTTCTCGCTGATAGCTGTCATCGACGCGCAACCGGCGAATTTCCACCCATTGCAGCTTGGGCTCCTTGCCCGGCGCGAAGGTCGGGAGGTCGGTCCTCAGTGCGAATGGCTTGGGATCGATAGGTCTAAGTTTGGGCATCTCGGCTCCTGTTCGGCGGGCGTTGAGGTTGACAACGCCGCCGGTATGCCCGCGCGCTACGACGTCGAGACGCTTTACAAATGAGAAAGATGGAGCGCATCAGCGCACCGCTATGTTGGCGATGATGATCGCGGCCGGGATCGCCGCGCAGCCGTAACCGAGCGCGAAGATCGTCCAGAACCCGAAGCGCTGCGGCTCGGGCTTGGTTGGGGCGGGCTCCGGCTCCGGCGCCGGTGCAGCGACCGGGGCGATATCGACCTGCACAACCTGGGGAAGCGGCCAGGCGGTCGGCGCTTTGATCTTCCCGGCGATGCGGTCAGCCAGCGCAAAGGCGAACTTGGTGACGTCCTCGCTATCCTCAAGACGAAGTAGCGCGTTGAAGCAGCCGTCGATCACGCCTCGGGCGTGCTCAGCGGCTGTCTCGACGTCCCGTTGAGCCGCCAGTGTGAGCAACTGGCCCTCGTTGAACATCGCGGTGTCGGCGCGCTGGCTCATTGGCCACCCTCGATCCAAGAAGCCCGCACCAATTCGCCGCCCATTAAGGCCCGCGCAAAGTCGTCCAGATTTACCTCGATCTTTGCGAGCCGCTTTCTGCCGCCCGCGACCTTTGAAGTCGCGATGATGCGGACGAGCTTGCCTTCTTCATTGCCGTGGACCCGGCCTATCTGCAGCTCGCATACGATGATGCTTTGGCTCATCGCGGCACCGCCACGTTGCCGCTGGCGTCGAGGACGATGCCGGGGCGATCGGCGTTTGCTTGGGTGCAGCCAGCGAGTGCAGCGGCATACAGCGCGACTGAAAGAAATGCTCCGATCCGCGCCGGAAATTTGCGAGCTGCGTGTTTCAACTCTAGAGTCGAATCGCGGTTCTTAGGGCCGCTTTTGTCAGCGTCACGAGTCGAATCGTTGATTGAAAAACTTGAAGAACTTCCCCGAAGTCGCCGCCCTGTCACGGCAGAGGTCGCGGGTTCGAGTCCCGTCGCTCCCGCCAGTATCTTTTTGATATTGCGTACCATTTTTAGCCGCTCCGATTTTGTTTCGACTCGTTAAGGCCCGGCGATTCGACTCCCGGCCGATCCTGTTCCCCAAACGCCCTAGCCATCGCGTTCAGTCCGCCTGATTTTTTGACGCCCGGCCGACCGCGCGACGTCGGCCAGTCGCACCAGCGTGGCGTCATCTCGAGACGGCGGCAGGTAAGTTTGGCGCAGCCTCCGATTGGTTTCGATGGTGTTGGCCATCTTGTGCCCGAGGTTGGAAGCCGACACGCCGCCGAGTTCCGCCTCCTTGGCGCCAGAGCGGCGGAAGTCGGACAGCTTCCGGGTATCGCCCGGAAATTCCGCCTCCTTAACCTCCCTGAAGTCGCGCCCAAGCTTGTCCTTGCTGTACGGGCGCGGGATCCATCGGCGACCGCCCTTTGGGCCCGGCGCCGCCCCGGCTGTGCGGAACATCGGCGTCGTGTCGAATACTTCGTAGGGCACGATCGCTCGATAGGCCTGGATCAGCCGCAGCGTGCGCCGTGAAAGGGTGCCGATCGCCGCCTTACCGGTCTTGGCGCGATCTACCCCAAAAAACGGTCCCTCGGCATCACCGCGGAGCTGCGCGGGCGTCAGCATCCGGTTATCGACCGGAGAGAACATGCTGTCCCAAGCAACCGCCATGATGCAGGCAAGGCCGTATTTTTCCATGCGCCATGCCCGCTTGACCAGGCGTACGGCCTCGCCCTCGCGCCACATCGCCGTGCGCGTCTTCGGCGTCTTGCGCCGAATGCCGAGTGAAGGGTCGGCCTTCGAATCGCAGTATTTCTTGCCGTCGGACGGCCGATTGAGGGTGCCCGCGACCTTCCACAGCGCGCGCCAGATCTTCATGGCGAGATAGGCCTCGCTCACGCCGATCGTGTCGAGCAGCCCCTTGATGCCCTCATCGGGGTCGCCCGAGTACCAAAGATCGACATCCTCGAGCCCGACGGTGGAAGGATCGACGTCGCCAAACACCGGCTCGATGTGCCGCCAGCCGCGATCCCAACTGTCCTGCGTTGCCGGAGCCTTCGATTTGAAGGTTCCAAGCTTGCGTATGCGCTCATAGGCCTCTCCGAGGCTGTTGGGCGGGTAGACGCGCCGCATTTTGCCGACCTTGGGAACACTTCTGCCGGCGCGATGGTCTCGCAGAGCGGCGTCCCATTTCGCGTTCCAGCTCTGTGCGATCGACCAGGCCCGCGGCCCATCCTCACCGCAGTCGACGAGCTTGAAGCCGAGCTTCGCCATCAGGGTCGGCTCGATCTTCTTGGTCTTGGGATTGCGGCGCGCAAGGCACGGCGCCCAATAGCCCCACTTCGGGCGCCCATCGTGCTGACGAGTGACGTAGTAGCGGATTTTCACGTTACCCACCCGCGTTCCCCCGCATCCGGTCTCTCACAACGCTGCGAGCGTTGCGCGCGGTCTGCGGGCTGGTCAAGAAAAGGTGTGGATAGCGGGCCTTCCGCCATTCCTCGATCGCGTCGAGGTCGAAGTTGCCGGTGGTCGGATCGGCCTGCGGGAAGGGCGGGCTGCGCTTCTGCAGATCCGCAAGCGCGTCCTCGAACTGCGCCAGCGACAAGCCAAGCCTGCGCGCCGCGACCGCCGGCGGGACGTCGCCTCCTGGTGGCAGTTTGAACCTCATCGGCGTGCCTTCCTTTTTTCGGCCGGCGTCTCGATCGAGCGACTGACCGGCTTCACCGGCGAGAACGCGACGACGGGCGAGGGCATCGCTGGCGCGACCGCATGGCAATGCGGACAGGTGGCCGAGCCGAGCCGTTCGCTCTCGGGCGTATGCACGACGAAATGCCGACCACAGCCGCAGGCGAACCAGTGCGTTGTGGCGGTCATTGCCTTGGGCCCCGTTCTTCGTCGAGCCTTCGCTCGCAGTGCTCGTACTCTCGAAGCGCGCCCTTGCACGGCCCGTCGCATAGCTTTTGCAAGGTGTCGGCCCGCTGGTCGGGCGGGAATGACGAAACCAGTGTCAACCCGATCGCGTGCGCAAGAGCCAACAGCCGGTACGGCGGGCCAAGGTGCGCGATCGCCTCGGTTATTTTTTCCGAGGCTTGAAGAATTTCCTTCTTGCTATGCGCCGTCATCGCTTCGTCCTCCTCAGGCTTTTCCGCGACTGCATCTTGCGCTTGCCGTTGGCGAAGCCGCGGCTCTGCAGCTTCCGCTTCTGTGTCAGCCTGGTCGGCCGCTCGAGCTGAGCACGGAGCTGCGCCGCGTGGGTGTGGTTGCCAGCCTTCACCGCCATCTTCGCCTGGTGCAGCCGCTCGGTGTCCCGAATGTTGCGGGCGCGGGCGCGCTCGCCGATGTCGCTGCCGCGCGTGGTGACGGTTTTCTCGGCACCTTCTTTGCGGCCGAATGTCCTCTCGTCGTGTTTGCCCTTCCGAAGTGCGAAGATTTTGGACGGATCGAGCTGCGGCGGAATGAAGTCATTGGCGACAGTGTCGAACGGGCGCTCACTGAGCGGCGGGCGATGGTCGAAATTGATCTTCCCGATGTCGGCCTCGGTGAACGGGACGCCTGCCACATCGCAAGCTTTCTGCCGAACAACCACAGCAAGTTTGATCGCAAGAGGAATGTCCTTGCGGTGGTCGGAGACGCGGAATGTGCCGGGCTCGAGGATCATGCTGCGAAGTCCTCTCGCTGCTCGTTTTCCTCGATCGCCATTTCAATGATGGCGTCCATGTCCGCTTCGCCGGTGGCGTGGCAGACCGGACACTGAAATTCTTCGTGCTTGGTCGGAAACCAGCCGTCGCTCACTTCGACAATCGCGGTGACGTAGCGATTGCCTCTGCAGCGTGGGCACTTTGCGTAAAGGGGCAGGGTCATGCGCGCATTCCCGCTTTCTCTCGCACGCGCTCGGCCGCGCCGATGATGCCGCGTGTGATGATTTCCTGATTGGCGATCTCCTGCACGGCGCGCACGGTCAGTTCGCCATGCACTTGCACGATTGCGCCGACGAGTTCGACCAGGTGGGCCTTGTATTGCTCGCGGGTCAGCGGGGTCATGAGTGGCGCGTCCATCACATCACCACTGTCAGTTTTTCGGCAGCGCGCGTGACGCCGGTGTAGAGCCAGCGCCGCGCGTCGTCCCGGAACACCGAACTTTCATTGAACAGAACGACGTTGCCCCATTGCGAACCCTGCGCCTTGTGCACGGTGAGTGCGTAACCGAAGGTCATCTGCTGGTACTCCTTGAGCACTTCCCACGTCAGTTCGGCATCACGGCCTGCGAAGAAGAACGGGTGCAGCTTGACCTCGACAGAGCGCGCGACTTCGCCGGCATCCTCCGGCGCGATCGTCATGCGAATGGCGGCAGCATTCGATTTGCGAAGCTTCTCGACACGCCACAGCCCGCCGTTAAACAGGCTCTTGGAGCGGTCGTTCTTGAGGCAGACCAGCTTCTCGCCCTGCAGCGGAGTGTCGCGCTTGAAATTCTTCAGCTCGCGGAATCGAGCGTTCATCTTGGCGCGGGTGGTGTTGCGGCCAACCAGGAGCTGGTCGGCGCCAAGGATTTCCTCGGGCGTAAGCGCGTCCCGTTTCCAAGGTACGATCCGGCAGGCACCATGGTCGCCATAATCGAGGCCGACGCCATTGCGCACGTCCATCGAGAGCCGGATGATGGGATTTCCTGCTGCCTGCCGATGCACCTCGGTAAGCATGCTGTCAGGCTTGGCCTCGGTGAAGTAGCCCGCATCCTGCACCGGCGGCAGTTGCGCGGGATCTCCGAGCACCAGCACCTTCACGCCGAAGCTCAACACGTCCGCGGCCAGCTCGGCACCCACCATCGAACACTCGTCGACGATCAGGAGCTTGGCGTCCTCGAGCTTGCTCGCTGGATTGAGGATGAAACGGGGCACGCCGCCGCTGGCTTCATCCAAGGTGTAAATCAGGCTGTGCAGGGTCGAAGCGCCATGGCACCCCTTTGACCGAAGTACCAGCGCGGCCTTGCCAGTGAACGCGGCGAACAGAACCGCACCCTCGGCGGTGTCCTCCTCGGCTCGCACCAGGTCGCGCACCACCTTGGCGATCGCCAGCGCCAGCGTTGTCTTGCCTGTCCCGGCATAGCCGAACAGGCGGTAAATCTGAGGCGCATTCTCGGACGCAAACCAATCGGTTGCGTCCTTCAGCGCGGCGACCTGCTGCGGTGACCAATCTTGAGACATGGGGGGTCCTTACATTGCCGCGACGATTGCGCGGCACTGCCAGTAGGCGTGCCAGCCGGCGGCGTAGATCGGGTCCGCGTCGTCGAACAGCGGCTCACCTGACCAGGCGTCGTGGAAGCCTTCATGGTAGTTCGGGTGCTGTTGCATTTGGGCCCTAGAGGTCGTTGAGCGATGACGCGGTGATTACATGGGACGCAACAAACGGACGCGCGATCGTGCGGATTTCGGTCGGATCAGCGACCTTGGTTTCTTCCTTCACGCGCTCCTTGCCGCGCGCGATCGCGCGGAGCATGGCGGCGCGGAAAGCGTCGTTCTGCTCACGGGCTGACAGGCTAAACTTCTCGTCGGTCTCGCCGGCGTCGTCGGGATCGAGCGGGCAAAAGCCCGCCTTGCGTGTGCGGCGGATTTTGAGGCTGAGATTGTGGCCCGTCATAACTGCTCCTCAGAGCGCTTTGCGGCACGGCGCGCGGCGGCGAGCAGCATCAAGCCAGCGCGCTTCCGTCCAACTGTGCCGAGGGTGGGAAGAACTTTGGCGAGCCTGATGACCAGGTACGCAAGATCATGGATCGTTCCAGCGCAGGCGCTGCAGAGCGGTCCCATGAAGTCATAGGTGTAGGCTGGCTCTTTCACCCAAGAGCAGCCTTCCTCGCAGGCGTTGTGCTGCGTGCAGCCGCAGACGCGGCAATGCAGGCCGTCGCCCTTGATTGGTTTGTTGAGCGGGTACTTCATCGCCCGAACTCCGGGCAGAACACGTCCGGGCGCGGGTGGTTCTCGATCAGATCCACAACGGCGAGTTCAGCCGTTGCGCCGTGGCCTGTCGCCATCTGCTCGTCTTCCTCGCCCTCGTAGTGAGCTTGGAAGTCGAACTGCCGTATCGGGATCGGCGGATAGACGTCGGTGACGATGATCTTGGGGCTGGTCATGCGGCCACCATCGGGCCGCGCGATGCGTCAGCCAGCCAGGGCGAGGGGCTTCGGGTCGAGCTTCGGGCGCCGACCGGCCCATTCGCTGATGAGCGCTTGCTGCTTCCGTCGCGTGACGCCGGGCAGATAGTCACGGAAGATGAGTTCGACGGCGTAATCGCAGAACCGCGAGAACTCCGTATCGTCCATGATCGGGAAGGCCGTTGACTTGAGCCGCACCGCAACGCCGGCGCCGACACCGGTGTTCTTGACCATGATGATCTGGTCGATGAGGCCGGCCTTGAACTTAAGCTCGGCGTGGAGCGCGTCGGGGGCGGCGCCGATCGCTTCGGCGACATGCCCGACGAGCCCGCGATACCAGCGATTGAGCTTGCTGGTGCGCGCGAACAAAGTCTGCACCTGCATCGGCTCGCTGTGGCGGATGCTGCGCAGACGGTCTTCGTCGAGTTGGGTAGCCGGGACCAGCGCCAGGCGGCGCCGATCCCGGACCATGCAAAGGTCCATGGGAAGAGATATAGGCTCCTGTTGTGTTTCCGCATGGTTAACCTCTGCTGATGCCTGCAATTCTTCCACCGCTGCAGGCGCTTACGGTCATCTTCTGACCCGCCCCCTGAGGAGGAGGCGGGCCAGCAGGAAGCTCTCAGGCGGTGGCGACCAGGTCGGCCATCGTCCGCTCGCTGGCGTTCTCAGTGGGCCGGGCCGTCTGGCGGCGCGCGGTCGGTTGCGGCCGATCGGGCTGCTGCGACGGTGGGGGCATATCGCTTGGGTTGCCCTCGTCGGGTTTCCCGCCATCGGGATTGCCCTTCGGCGGCTCTGCCGGGTCGCTATTGCCACCTTCGTCGCCACCATCCCCCGGCTTGGTGATCTTGCCGATTGTGTTCTGGCGGGCGATCAGCGCCGCATTGATGACGTTGGCGTCCTCGTCCTTGAGGCCAGTCAACTGCGCGAGCTGAATGCCGAAGTGCATGCAGTCGGCCATCGACGCGAGCTGGCCGATGTCGGCGAGCAGCGTGTCCTTGAGCGAGATCTGCGCCGGCGCGGTCGGAGCATCGAAGCCGGGGATTTCGTCGCCGATCGCCGTGGTGGTTTTTTCGGGCGCGAACAGGGTGGCATATTGCGAGGGCTTGCCCTTCAATTCGCGGTACATGCTGTCGTAGCCCATGCGGAGATCGACCAGCGGCAACACTTCCTCGATCTTCGTCCAGGTCATTTCCTCGTCGCCGAAGTGATCGCGCATCAGCTTGATCTTGGCTTGCTTGTCTTCCTTGCCGGTCGATGGATAGTGCTCGACCATCAAAGTCTGCAATTCGTCGAGGACGACCTTCCTCTGTGTCGATGACCAGTCCTTCTTCTCGGTCGAGACCGCATGCTGGCTGGTGCGCTTCGTATCGACGCCGAGCTGCTTGCCGCCGAGATTGAGCCGGTTGATGTGCGGAAAGAAGGCGCGGAACGTCCGGTTGACCATCTGCTCGGTCGTCAGGCGATTCCCGTCGTCATCGTCTGTCGTGAAGATAAAGGTCTTGCCGTCGATCAGGGTCGAGCGGTCCTTGATGACGTGCGCCTCGCGCCAGAGCTTGGTCACAGATTTGCCCTGGACTTCCTGACGCAGCTCCATCTGAACGAGCAGCGACGGCTCGAAGCCGAATTCGCCTTCGGCCTTCATCTTAACGCCGGTCTTCTCGAGCTGCTTCTTGCCGTCGTCGTCCTCGAAATAGTCATACTCGAAGCCGGCACGGCCGCAGACGCCAATGTGCAGCGCTGAGTTGATGTAGCGATCGCTGAACTTCTGCCAGCCGTCCTCGCCCTTGAGGTAGGACCAATCCTGAAACTGAAGGCGGTACGGAAATTTGAGCTTGAGCTTTTTGGTCTTTTCCCGAACGTAGCTATCGCAAAGCTCCTTCCAGAAATGCGTGATGGAATCGGCGATGAGAAAGGCCGCGTTCTTCTCGGCCTCGTCGATCGCGGTGATGAGGTCGGTAAAGGAGCGCGTCTTGGCGACGTGCAGATCGACCCCCATTTCCTTGAAGTCGGGGATGATCCAGTCGCTGCCGGTCTCGGTGTCGAGAAAAAACACCGGCCGGTTGGCGTATTCGATGTTGAGCTTTTGCAGGTGCTTGACCAGCCCGATCGCGAGCAGGCCACTGGTCTTGGTCTTGCCTGACCCCTGGAACCCCATGGAGCCTTGCTTGAGATAGGCCGATGTAATCTCGGCCGGCGCGAACAGTGTCATGACGCTTACTCCTTCGTTGGTTGCGGTGCAGTCTCACGCGGTCGGACCTGGACGGTCCTGTTGACGTGATTGGTGAGGCTCGCGAGACGGCGCGCGGCGGCTTTCATCAGCGCCAGTTGGCCTTGCTTGCGGGCAAACTTGAGATCAGCGAAGGCGAGCTGCGCGGCATCGAGCGCGGGGCCCACTTCGTTGAGGATGAGGGTCAGGCCGGGCAGCAGCTCGTCGCTGGCTGGCGCGGCTCCTTCCCGCCCGGCATCGAAAAGATCGAGAGGCGACGGCTGTTGCTTGGGAGGGCTAGGCACGTCGTCGCGATCGCCGGGCGGGAGTGCAAAGGCAGCGTTGGGTCCGCTCATGCAGCTTTCTCCTGTGTGAGCTGACGCAGGGGGCACGCGGAATCCATGCAACGGTCGGGCAGGTCGAGCTTGTCTGCCGGCACGGAAAGCCGGCAGAGGGCGCATTTGTGGGTGGCGGGTGAGGACATGTTGTTGCCCGCGAATTACGCGAAGTCTTCCTTCGGCCCCTGAATGATGACCTCCGGCATGGCCGTGGTGATCATGTCCGCCAGCTCGCGCAGCGTTGACGCGCAAGCCTTCGCCTTCGTCTGGTTTTCTTTGAGGGTGGCGAGATAATCGAAGCCCGTTGAAATCTTGATCTCGGTCCCGGTCTTGATGTCATGGCGGTCATCGAAGCCGATGGCGTCTTTGAACTTCCGTTTCGTCTCGCCGTAGAGCGGGTAGCGACCGAAACCCGTAATCAGGCCGATCTCGTCAAGCGTGATCTGGCAGAGAAAGCCGTTGTTGGTGGTTCCGACGATCTTCATTTCGAATACTCCAATCTTGGTGCTAGGCGTGCGCCAGCGCATGAGCGACGTCGGCGACGGCGTGACGGCCGGCGTTGTCCTTGATCGCGATGAAGCTCTCCGCGAGCTTCAAACCGCACGGCGTGGCGATCATCTGGCCGATCAGATCCGCGCCTTCGGTCTTGGGCTTGCCGGCGGGCTGCTCGTCGAAGAACCACGACACCGGGCGATTGAGGATCTCGGCGATCTGCGCCAAGCGGCTCGAGCCGATGCGGTTGGTGCCTTTCTCGTACTTCTGCACCTGCTGGAAGGTGAGGCCGAGACGCTTGCCGAGCGCTTCTTGGCTCATCTTTTCAATCAGCCGTGCACTGCGCACGCGCTGGCCGACGAATACGTCGGTCTTGTTCGGGGGGCTCTTGGGCATGTGACACTACTCCGGTTGGTGGTGGTGGTTAGTCGGCGGCTCCGCGTTGATCGCGGTGTCTTCTTGGTCCTGCCGACGATCGCGGCAGGGCTCGCAAAGCGTGATTGTTTGATGAAGGCGGCGCATGTTGCCGATCTCGACGAAGCATTCCGCATCGTCGTCGCTGTCGATCGGGCGGTCGCAGCCTTCGCAAGTGACCATGCTCATGACGCGCTCCGCACGACGGCAAGCGCCTGGTCGTAGCCTTTGTCGTCAAGCCAGTCGGTCGCCAGATCGTGCACATGATCGGGCGCGAGCCCGATGCCGTCGCCATCGATCAGCTCGGCGCGCACCAGCTCGAATTCGTCCGGATAGCCGGGATCGCCGCCCGAGACGTGGCAGATGGTCGGCGCTGCGCCCTTGACCGTGTGCTTGAACACGACCTCGATCTTGAGGTTGGCAACCTCGCGTTCATCCTCGGGCATCCACGACGTGCGGAAGCTGTAAGGAATTTCGGCTGTGATGGTGTGGTGCTGGCTCACAGCGGCGCACCACCAAGTTCTTCGCCGATCGAGATCAGGCGCGTGAGCAGGTAGGTCTGCATGCCACGGGTTTCGTCCTCGTAGCCGTGCCGAAGATGGATGAACTCCTCAATCAGCGTGGCGGCGACCATCTTGGTGCCTTGCTGGAAAGCCTGCCGCGCGATGTAGATGCGACCGCCTTCCGCGCAGCCGTAGATCCCGGCGCCGAGCGTGTCCGTGACGATTAGCTCGTATTCGCCGACCGGGAAGCCGAGGCTCTGGCTGAATGCCATGGCGCGCTCAAGCATTTCCGCTTCGACGCCGCGCAGAACCGTCGTCGCCGGCGTGAGCTTGGCGCGCTCGGCCTCCTTGTACCGGATGACCGCGCTGTAATTCGTGCGGGCAGCACGGTCGGTCATCAAGCAGGAGACGGCGTTGTTGAAGGACGGTGCCGGTTTGGCCGGTCCCCACGGATCCTTGAAATTGATCTCGTGCTCGAAGTGCTTTTCTTCGGCAGTCAGAACACGCTTGAGGAAGTCCTGGTCTTCGCACTCGAGGAAGTCGGTCGCCAGATACATCGGCAGGAACGACGCGTACTTCGCGGTGCGATCTTCGGTCAGGTCGATCGCACGCGTGAAATTGTAGGTGAACATCGACGCCTTCCCCTTGGGGAAGCGGTGCACCAGGACGCCGCGATAGAACGCGCCGCAGGCCTCGCCCTTGTGCACGTCCACGCCCTCGAGCTTGAGGAAGGGTTCGCCCTCGAGCAGGAAGATGTGGCGGTTGTTGTGCTGCGTGAGGAACTCGTCGCCCTCGACGATGAAGCGGGTGACGCCTTCCGCGGGCGCCGGGATCTCGCTGGCGACGTCGACGGTGCCGTCTTCGTCCTTCGTGTTGCAGTACAGCTCGCGGTACGCCATCCACACGTCCCACGTCTTGCCGAGCTGGTCGGTAAAGCCGAGGGGCGAGCCATCCATCGTTGCGAGCCGGAACGGCGTGCCGCGAATGGTGTGCTCGGTGAGCAGGAATTCGTGCTGCTTGAGGCCTGCCTGCAGCGTGACCTTGTGGCCAGTGCGCAGGAGGATCGCCAGCGCGTACTTGAGACCGGTGCCGAAGAAGCCGATCGGATGATCGCCTTCTTTAACGCTGACGCCGAACGTCTGGATTGTCAGCGGATCAATCTCGCCGTCATTCTCAAAAACCACGTAGCTCACTGGAAGCCTCCCTTGTCTGTTGGACGAAACGACAGGCCCTGCGCCGCGTAGATCACGGCGAGGCCGAGCAGAATTGCGAGAACGATGGCGAGGTCGCTGAGAAGCGCGGGCAGCGACACGGGCTGTCCAAAGGCCAGCACCATGCCGGCGACGACCACGACCGATATGACGACGTCGCGGATCATCGGGAGGGCTCCGCAATTCGGAGGGCGGCGTACAAATCGTGCAGATGCTCGCGCGAGATCGACACGCGATCGGAGCCGTCGATATCCAGTGCGTTGACCGCCGCTGCTTGTGCGGCTGCAAAAAGCGCTGGCGCCGCTGTGATGAGACGCGCGTTCGCTGTGGCTTCGTTTGGGTCACGATCTAGCGACAGCCGCGCTTCTGCGATCTGCTTCCCATCGGGCCCGAGCACGGTCCTGCCACGGACGCCTTCGAGCCGCCACGGCGCGGGTGTGTGCGTGCTCATCGCGCGGCCCTCGCGAGGCCGAGCGGAGGAGTCACTTCCGCCCGGCCTCCCTTGGACGCCACGCCACCTGGTACGCCACGCTTACAGGACAGGTTGACCTTCACGCCGACGGGCGCATGCGAAGCGATCCACGTCAGCCACTCCTCAAGCTTGTCGCTCTTGGCGGCTTGCACTTCGTCGATGGAGGGCTTCGGACCAAGGAACAGCTCGGCCTCAGGGACGCCGGGCACGAGCAGCGTGTCGCTTCCGGGCACTTTCGTGCGGCGACCCTTGACCATTTCGGTGCTGTAGCCGTGGCGCGCGACGGAGCAGATGAAATCGTGCAGCGCGCGCGGCTCGCCGCGAGCAATCTCGATCGAGCCCTTCGGCTTGCGAGCAGCGAATTCGATGTGGCCTGATGCAAAGCAGACAGCGAGCATGGTCGTTACTCCGCTTGTTGGAATTCGCGCGCGTGCTGCGCGGCGAGGGTGGGGCTGTCGATCGCGTGCTGTGCGTTCTCGGCGCAGGTATCGAGGAGGACGGAGCCATTGCCGTCGATCGCGTTGGCGATGACGTCCTTGAAGCACTCGGCAAACTCGCGGGCGTCGGCGCCGAGCGAGCTGCAGCGTGCTTCCTCGCCTATCGCGAAGATGAGCGGATCGATCGAGCGCGCGACGTGATCGAGATCCTCGCGCAAGCGCTTAAAGTCGACGGCGTCGGCCTGCGCCGGCATCGAATAGAAATACGCGCCAGCGAGTTTGCCCGCGGCGCGCACCTGTTGAACTTCGATGTCGGAAAGACCCGCAGCGACCTTCTCGGCCTCCTGCAGCAGACGGAAAGCTTGCTGGCGCAGGTCGGTGAACTGGCGGCGCAGCTCGGCGCGGGCGGCAAGCTTTGCCTTGAGCGCGAGCTGGGCGTCGGCGAATGGGGTCGGCTGGGCTGTCATGGTTGGTCCCTCGATTCGGACACAACCATACATTTGAACTGAATTTTAGGTCAAGCGATATTCAGTCAAACTGAATGCTCCCATACAGCCCTGTCACGCGTGACTCCCGTGACTCAGCGTGACGTCACGCCAGACTAGACGAGACAAATAGCTACCTTCTGAGTTCGGAGCTGCGACAAAAGAGGCAACCGACAAGGAAGTGGAAGAAAATTCTTTACGCCGGTTCCCTCGGGCATACTGTAGGGCGCTGGAAAAAAGCCGTTAAAAACAATTACGTAGTGGGGAGTTGCGTGATGACGGTGGTTGAATTGGGGGGGCGACGGCGTCGTGGCGGTAACAATTCAGATGGGGGCGGCGGCGGCGATCCGCGCGATCGCTGGTTGAAACGGCAGGCCAATCTGGTGGTCTCTCAGCTACCTGAGGATCCCGAAGAAGCTGTGCGTGTGCTGGAATTAGCCCGGAAAATTGTACGTTATTTAAGCGGACATTAGGCCGACTTCGCGGTGTCTTCGGCCTGCAGCTTTTCGATTTCTTTCGCAAGGTCGTGCGGAAGATGCCGCGTTTCGCCGAGGAAAATGTAGTTCAGCGGGGCGCCGGTGCGTTGGTACACCGAGATCGCGCCATCTACGCCTATACGATTGTCGCCCGTCTCGGCGTTGTTCCAGGTCGGGCCGGCGATGCCGCACAGGCGCGCAAATTCGGCTTGGCTTATGTCACGTTCCCGACCTTGCAACCGGCTGTAGGCCAGCCGAATCAGGCGAAGCCTTGGGCCCATTTGCGCTGGATTGTCCTGCCGAGGAATCGCCGCCATAGGCGAAAACCTCTTATATTCAGCAAGATGACGCCATTCAGCAGTCGCTTGACTTGACACTGTTCAGTCTCACTGTAGTTTCTCGGCCTCATGAAGAACAAAAAACTTCATACGGTCGATCAGGTCGTCGAAACGATCGGGCGCGACCGCGTCAAGAAGCTCACCGGCAAAGACAGCACGCATCTGTGCAACTGGAGCGATGCCGGTAACTTTCCTCCGACGACCTATGTGGTGCTGACCGATGAGCTGAAGCGCATCGGCTGCAGCGCGCCGCCCTCACTGTGGCGAATGATCGAAAGCGTTAAGCAGCGCGCGGCCTGATTTGGTGCGCTGGCGTGTGAAGAGTCGAGTCGGTTTCAAGGCGCTTTTTCTAGGACTATTTAGCCTGTGGAAAAGTTTGAGTAAGTCAGTTGCGTAGCGTTTGTGCGTATTTTCGAAGGAATACCCGCATGGACCACGCAGCGCCATCGCCCGCGACATCGTCGCCCGTTCCGCAGCAGAAGGGCGCGTGGGTCGTCTACGACGAGAGCAGGGACGATCGGCAGCGCTTCGTTGCGCGCAAGTTCTTCATCGGGCCGAACATGCTGCTCGATGCCGACGACGCCGTCGGCGCAGCTTCACTCGTTGAGGTGCGCAAGCTTCTCCCGGAAGGCCTGACCAATCTCGGCCGCACCTACGACGATCCTGCGAACGTCGTGGAGACGTGGGCGTAATGCAGCGCCCGCCGCCAGTGCGTCCCCAACCTCCGCAACGCTCGAAACGCTACGGCTGGTTTCGGCTGTACGAGGATTTTCCGAACCACCCAAAGTGGCGATTGATCGCGGCGAAGTCGGGCGTGCCGCTCGTCTACGTCAAAGCCTTCGTCATGGATTTGTTGTGCAAGGCGTCGAAGGCGCGCGCGCGGGGTCATCTTGGGGACATCGACTTCCACGAGATCGCGATCGCCAACGACGCGCAGGCCGAGCAGGTCGCCGGCGTCTACAAGACGCTCTGCGAGATCGGCTGGATCGAAGACGACTTCATCGTGGACTGGCTCGATCGCCAGCCCGACCACGAGGACCCGACAGCCACCGACCGTCAGCGCAACAAGCGCGCACGCGATCGCGCGAAGCGCCACAAGCTCATGGGCACCGCGAGCGAGGTTGATGAGCTGATCCTGTCACGCGTGACGGTGCCACCTGCAGAGGAAGTCGCGCCGGTGCGTCCGACCGAGCGCATCGAGCCGCTCAAGCTCGTTTCCGGCACGTCGCCCGAAGCCAAAGCAACCAACGACAGCCGCGCGCGCGCGTGGCTGTTTGGCGACGGCGTGCGCGACACCGGCAGCGCCAGCCTGATCGTGGCGCACCACCTTGGACAGAAGCGCCTCTCGGCGGATCTGACGGTGCGGCGCTGGTATGGCGACCATGGCCGCGATGCCGTGATGCTCGCCGAGATCATCAGCGCCGCCGATCGTGACGCGCTGAACGGCGAGGCGTTCGAGAACTTGGTGCACCAGCGCCTCGAAGCCGCGACAAGGCTGCGCGAGAATGGCCCGACACTTCCGCTCGGGCCCGCTGCGATCAAGGGAGGGCGTGATGGCCAGTAAAGACGGCTACCGCATGCCGCCGGGTTGGGAGGACGGCGTCAGTCCGGACGTCAGGCCGGCGTTGCGCGGCGTGCGGCCGGCAATGCCGGCGACCAGGCGCATCGAGCAGGTGACGGTCATGTTCCCGGTCAATTCCGCCGAAGAGTTCCGGTGGCAGTTCAAGGACGGCAGCTTCTCGCCTTGGAAACCGGTGCCGAAGCGGGATCTTCTCAAGGCGCCGCCGGGTGCGCTCGGCATCGCGTGGCGGTCAAAGCCCGTCGAGAAGCCCGCTAAACCGATGTTTTAGCCGGTGCCGCTACACCTCTGATTCGCCTCTGGATTTTCCACACCAAATGCGGGTATATTCGCCGCGTTCGGTGGGGTTCGGATGAGCGAGACAAGCGACCAGCCGGCGCCGTCAGCGCCACACGACGCATCGCCCGCCTTTAAGGTGGGCGAAACTGTTGTCGTCGAAGGTGTCGTCGTGGCCGTCTGGCCTGCCGACGGTAGCCTGCCGCCCGGCATGCAGGTCCAGTTCCCAAGCCATGCGCAACCCGACCGCGGCTGGACTAGGACGCCAGTGCCGGTGTCGATCGTGCGTCGAAGCGACAAGGCAGCGTGATGAAGGATCCCGACATGACCGCGTAGCGCAATCGCATCGTCCGTGGTGAAGCCGGGCGAAGCGAGATCTCCAAGTCATAGGGCGAGGGGGCCATCGGCAGCGTGAGGACCGCTGGTGGGACGCAACAGGAAGTCGGGCGAGCGCTATCCTTCGGGCAAGCTCAAGCCAGCGGCAAAGCCAACAGCAGAACCGATTACGGGCGTAGCGTGGCAGCGCATCAGAACGCATGCCATCAGGCTCGGTGCAGATCCGCGCGTGGCGTCGGAGCTGAGCCGCCTCAATCTGTTCGGCGAGCTGACGATCGTGCAGACCACCGCCGGTCAGCGCATTGGCGAGATCTACGGACAGTACGAGGCGTTGAAGGGCCTGCGTCGATCGACGCGCAGCCCGTCCTATGAGCGCGCCTTCGGCGGTGCCCGTGCGGATTCGATCGCGCGCGAGGAGGCCGAACAGGACGCGACAGAGGCTTTCCTCGAGCTGCAGAAGACGCTGCACGACATATCGCCGCGATCCCTTGAGCCGCTCGAGCAGCTCTGCGTCGAAGACCGATCGGTAAGCCGAACGCTCTACCCGGACATTCGCAATGTCCTGGAATATCTGGCGCAGATTTGGGGGCTCACCACCGTCCGTCGTGCAGGACCCGCGAAGCGACCTGAAGCAAAGAAGGCCGCGGCCGAGGAAGCGCCGGCGCCGAAGAAGGTCAACCTCGATCGACAATCTTGGATCAAGACGATCCGCACCATGCGGCCCGATCTCACCGCCGACCAGGCGGGCGAAGCCTACGACATCGCGCAAGCGCTGAAACATCGCGCCGTCTTCGTCAGCAGAAGTCCAACGCTCTCACAAAACACATTGCCGGAAGCAGCACGCATTCGCGTTGCTGGCGATCGGCCTGTCCTCAAGCTCGTGAAGAAAGGCGGCACCGATGTTGCGTAGATCAATGGGTATCTTGGCGCTCATGATGGGCTCGATCGCCAGCGCAGCGATGCGATTGCCGAATGCGCCGCTGACCGGTCCGAGCCCGTTCTCCGGATCTGCAGGCGGGGGCAGCTATCGGGCATCACGGCAATGGACGCGCCGATCGCGCTCAGTAAAGTCGGCCGCTTCGGTGCGCCGGCGCGCGAGAAGCTGCAGTCAGCGCAAGGCAGCGTCGAAACGCCGAAAGCGTGCATAACCGGCCTTTCCGGCGAAAACCGACCCAATAGGAAGGCCGCTGGTGCGTTAAAACGCATCGCGACGTATCTCAGCATGGGGGTAAAATGCTCTCTCGCCGAAAATTCCTGATCGGTGCATCCAGCGCCGCGGCCGCCGTCGCGGTCGGGCCGAGCTTGCCGACGCGGGAAGGTGCGTCGTACTTCACTGGCTGCGCCATCGACGCGCGCATGAAGCAAGGCGCAGCCGAGTATTATTACGCCATCGTGCATCCCGACACGCTGCGCGCGTTGAAGCGGCTCCGGCCTGACATCGTGGAGCAATTACGGAAGTCGAGAAGTATTTTGCTCGAGAGCCATCCGATCGAGATCAAAGGTGTGCGTTTCATCGAATGAAACGCAATTCCTTAACCACGATCGCACGCCGCTGATTGACGACGCGCGCGATCGAGAGCACTACCGAAACGCAAGCTCACCACGAGTGTCCTCAGATGCCGGTTCCTCCAGGTGCCGGCATTTCGCGTTTGTGGTGGCGCATCGGGGCGGTGCGGGAGAGCCCAGCGCCTGTTCTGCCAGCCGCGACGACGGCACCCGCTTCGCAGAGCCGCCCCCTTCTTCATGCCAGCGAAATCAGGTGGTTAACGCCCGTTATCGTTTCGGCAATCAATTAGTCCCATATCGGACCTAATCGGCGCGGCTTCACCCGTGCTGTCTGAGCGCGCCTGGTCGACCGCATCCGCCCCGATGCCCCGGTCGGCCGGGCCGCAGCTCACAACCGAGGAGCTGAACATGATCAAGCCGTCGATCGGCCGCATCGTCTGGTTTCACCCGACCCCGAAAGACCCGATCTATTCGCCGAAGCAGGTGCTCGCCGCGATCGTCGCAGCGGTGCACTCAGACACCAGCATCAATCTTTCGGTGTTCGGCGCCGACGGCTCCGGTCCCTATGCACGGCAGAACGTCTATCTGCAGCAGGATGGCAATCCGACGCAGGAAGGCGTGAGCTTCGCAGCGTGGATGCCCTATCAGCAGGGCCAAGCCGCGAAGACCGAGCAGCTCGAGGCCAAGCTCGCCGGCGACAAGAACGACGGTCAACGTGACAAGCTGCAGGAGCTCGAGCAGCTGCGTCAGCAGCAGCCCGCCGAACCCGAGAAGGCTCCGAGCTTAGTGCCCGCCGATGGCGCCGCACCTGGTGCCAACACCGAACCGGCGCCGCCGGCGCAGACCGAACAGCCGCAGGGCTGATCACTCCGCTCGAGGAGCGGCTGACATGAGCTGGCACTTCGAGAACGCAATCTTTCGAGATGAAAAACCGGGAGCTGAGTGGATACAGATCATCCGCTTGGCCTGTCGGTTTTTCACGTTCGAACGCAAGCGCTTCATCATGCTCCACTGGGGCACCGAACAGCGTTCGACGTATTTCCGAGTCCACGTCGATGTGACGTGGCGCAGACGCAGAGCGATCGCGTGAGCGGCCGTACTGTCTGGTTTCGTGACGGCGAAAAGGTCACGGGCCATCGCAAGACCGATCGCCGCCGTTCCGCATCGCGCCCGATCGCGCAGCGCCTTGCAGATCTCAACCGCAAAGGGATCGGCAAGGTCGAGGGCGTCAAGTTTCGCATGGCGTTCATGCTGCCCAAGACGCTGCAGGGCTTTGTCGCCAGCGGCAAACACGGATTCGGCGTGGAGGTCATTCGCGGCCTGGTGCGCATCGAAATGCCGTCGATCGAGCAGTGCTACATCGAGGCGCGGTCGTTTCTCGGCACGGTCGCCAAGCAGCGCCCCGCCTTCACGGCCGTGGCCAGCATCGTCAGCACCAAGGCGCCGGAGCAATCGTTCCACCGCCACCTGACCGTGGTGGGCGGCGCGCTGGTGGTGTCGAACGGTAGTTACGAGCCCAAGGTGTTCGAGGCCGCATGAACCCCGACGTCGTTCTCAGCCTGATGTTCCTGCAGAACGACGCGCAGGATCGCGGAATGTCGGTGCTCGCGCAGACGTACCGCTACTCGGCGATGCGGCTGGGCGCGGAGCAGGCATTTGCGCGGTGCAACGAAGCCGCCGAGAGACTGAAGCGCCAATGAGCTTCACCGTCGAGCGCAAGCGCCGCCAGCCTGGTGCTGTGCCGCCGTCGCAGGCGCCGAAGGCCTCAACTCGTCCCATGAGCCGGGAAGAGATCACCACCGCGGTCGCCGACATCAAGGACACGGCGCGCCGACTGCGACCGCCCCTAAACCAGAAGCCCAACGCCTTTCACGAGGACAAGGACGAGCTGGTGAAGATGGCCGAGCGCCTCGAGGACGCATTGCGGGGCAACAGGCCACTGCGGTGCTGATCCGGCCGCAGCCGCCGATCGAGCTGACCGGCGTAGAGGGAGCACTCGCTCCAAAGTTCGCGCCGGCGCCGGATCTGCTGGAATGGGCGCAGGCCTCGTTCGTCGACGAGGGGGCAGAGACAGCCAATCCCGACCATGCGCATCTCGGTATGGCGCGCATCGGGATGCTCTGGACCAGCGCCGCCAACGCCAAGCACGGCCGCACGATCGTAGGGCAGGCTGAGTTCAAGCCACCCGGCGGCACTATGGGGAAATGGCAGCGCGCTCGAGCGCAGGCCCAGATTTACGGGTGGTTCGGCGGAGAGCTGGACTTCCTGCTGACGTTCTCGGCGCAATACGCCGCGATGTGCAGCGATGCCGAGTTCTGCGCCCTGGTCGAGCACGAGCTCTACCACTGCGGCCAGGCCAAGGACGAGTTCGGCGCACCCAAGTTCATCGAAGACACCGGGATGCCGGTCTTCTGCATGAGGGGCCACGACGTCGAGGAGTTCATCGGCGTGGTGAAGCGCTACGGCACGATCGCCGCAGACGTCGCCGCCTTGGTGGATGCCGCCATGGAAGCGCCGGTCCTCGATGGCCCGAAGATCCGCAGCCTTTGCGGCACCTGTCACGCGTGACACCGGGAGAGCGCCAGTGATCGAGATCGAGCCCAATTTCTTCGTCGGCAACCAGATCGACGAGCAGAAGGTGCGCGGCAAGGAAGGCTGGGCCGTCGTCCACGCCTGCAAGGAGCCGTATCACCGCGAGGCGCTCGGTTACTCCGGTCAGGGCGCACCCAAGGACCACAAGGAATATCTGATCGCCCGCCGCGGCGATCGCCTGTGCCTCAACCTGGTTGACGTCTCGGACCCGCAGTATGTCCGCAAGGAGATCATCGACGCGGCGATCGCCTTCATCCGCGAGCAGCTCGACGCCGGTAAGAACGTGCTGGTCCACTGCAACCAAGGCCATTCGCGGGGGCCGACGATTGGGATGCTCTGGGCCGCGCCGCATCTGCCGTTCTCGTTTGAGCAGGCGGTCGAGGCCTTCCGGGAGCGCTATCCGGACTATCAGCCCGCCGGCGGCATGCTCGGCTTCGCCATCGAGCATTGGCCGACGTACTGGAACATGACCGAGCGTGCGAAGTCATTGACCCCGGCTTGACGCATGGCGGGATCTGACGAGCTGAGCGACGAGGTCAAGCGCGCCGTCGTTACAGCGCTCGCCTGCTACGACACGCCCTCGGAAGTGGCAGCGGCCGTCAAGGAAGAATTCGGCCTCGAGGTCAGCCGCCAGCGCGTCCAGGCCTACGACCCGACCAAGGTGGCGGGCAAGGGACTGAGCGCCGAGTTCCGCGCGATCTTCGACGAGGCCCGATCCCGCTATCTGGCCGACACCGCCGACATCGGCATCGCGCAGAAGACCTACCGGCTGCGCATGCTGGAGCGGATGACGATCAAGGCGGTCGGGATGGGCAACATGAAGCTCGCCTCGGCCTTGCTCGAGCAGGCTGCCAAGGAGGTTGGCGGGGCGTTCACCAACCGGCGCGAGCTGAGCGGGCCTGACGGAAAGCCGATCGAGACGGCCAACGTGCCGCCGACAGACCCGAAGCAAAAGGTTCTCGATGAACTCCGAGACATCTTCGGCGCCGGCGTCGGCACCACCGCCGCTGCTGATGCTGGAGCAGCGCCCGAAAACCCGGCTGGAGACGATCCAGTGGTACCGGACGGTGCTGGCGGCGGCAGCGCAGAGGAGCCCGGAGCATCTGCGCCAGGCGAAACGCTGGCTGTGCCGGAATGATCTGTTCTTCCTGCTTACGGTCGCCTGCCGTCGTAAGGACGTAAACCACGATTGGCTGTTCGACCGGTGCCGAGAGGTACAGGACGCACCGAACGGCTACCTCGATTTGTGGGCGCGCGAGCACTACAAGTCGTTCATCATCACCTTCGGGCTTTCGCTGCAGGACATTCTCGCCAGCCACGGCGAGGATCCGGAGCCCCGCTATGGCGGGCGCGAAGTCACGATCGGCATCTTTTCGTACAATCGGCCGGAAGCGAAGAAGCCGCTCCGCCAGATCAAGCAGGAGTGCGAGAACAATCGCGAGCTGCAGGCGCTCTTTCCCGATGTGTTGTGGGGCGAGAGCACCAAGGCCGCACCGAAATGGTCCGAAGACGACGGCCTGATCTTCCGGCGCAAGACCAATCCGAAGGAAGCGACGGTCGAGGCGCACGGCCTGGTCGATGGCCAGCCGATCGGCATGCACTTCTTCATCTGCGTCTACGACGACGTGGTGACGGACAAGTCAGTCACCGAGCTGATGATCCCCAAGACCACCGCGGCTTGGGAATTGTCGCTCAATCTCGGCACAGAGGGCGGGTGGGTCCGGTACATCGGGACGCGCTACCACCTGTTCGATACCTATTCCGTGATGATGTCGCGCGGCATCAAGGCGCGCATCTACCCGTGCACGTCGGACGGCTCCGAAGACTTCGACAAGGCGGTGCTGCGCACCAAGGCCTTTCTCGCCGAGAAGCGCCGCCTGCAGGGGCCTTACACGTTCGGAGCGCAGATGCTGCTCAATCCGAAGGCTGACACCGCGCAGGGCTTCAAGGAAGAATGGCTCAAGCGCTGGCCGAACGAGAACACGGACGGCCTCAATCTCTACATCGTGGTCGATCCGGCCTCGAAGAAGAAGAAGACCAGCGACTTCACGACGATGCTGGTTATCGGTGTTGCCGGCGACGACAACTATTACCTCGTTGACGGCGTGCGCGATCGCCTCAACCTGACCGAGCGCGCCAAGTGGCTGTTCAAGCTGCATCGCCGCTGGCGACCGCTGGGCGTGGGCTACGAGGAATACGGCCAGCAGGCCGACATCGAGCACATGCTGTCGGAGATGGACCGGCAGAACTACCGGTTCACCATCACGCCGCTCGGCGGTCAGATTGCAAAGCCCGACCGCATTAAGCGCCTGATACCGATCTTCGAGCAGGGGCGCATGTACCTGCCGCAGCACGGCATCCTGATCAAGAACTACGAAGGCCAGATGATCGACGTCGTGCGTTCCTTCATTGAGGAGGAATACACGGCGTTCCCGGTCAGCAAGCACGACGACATGCTTGATTGTATGGCCCGCATCCTCGAGCCCGACCTCGGCGTTATCAAGCCCGAGCCGCGCGAGACCTTGAAGCCCAAATGGCTCGAGGACCTCGAGGACGACAACGACACCGCAGACTTCATCACCAGCTAACCCCGGAGAGACCCATGTTTGCTGCAGTACAGAAAGTCGTTAACGCCCTGATGGGCACCGCCTGGCACGAAAGCGCCGCCAAGCTCGGCGCGCTCGAATACGCCGGCGACCCGACCAACAACGTCCTGCCGGACTTCGCCGGCCAGTTCTGCAAGGACACGTCGGGCTCGCACCTCTATTGGGCCTCGAGCACGACCGCCGCGAGCTGGAAGAAGCTCAACAACTAGCGCGCATCGCTTCAACAGGAGCGCACCATGCGCCTCGTCACGATCTCCAAGACGCCCGCCGTTGAGGCCTCGCCGGATTATTCCGACGGCGACGTCATCGGCGGCAAGCTCACGCTCGCCGGCGCGGTGACAGCGCTGGGCAATGGCGGAGCCATCGTGGCGGCGGCGGTCTATTCCAAGGTCGATATCGGCGCCAGCATCCCGATCCGGGGCATTGTGTTCAACGCCGACCCGACCGCCTCGACCTTCACCGAGAACAGCGCGCCGACCATCCATGCCGATGACCTGTCCAAGATCGTTGGCGTCATCGACATGAGCCAGCGGCTCGATCTCGGCACGCCGGTGGCGCTGTTCGCAGCCGCGCCCCGCATTCCGTTCCGCTGCGATGGCCCGCTGTACGTGGTGCCGATCGCCGGCGGCACGATCAACCTCGGCAGCACGTCGGATCTGACGTTCGTGTTCGGCATCGAACGCGAATAGCCATGAAGTTCGGGCCGGTCCCACCCAAGAAGGTCCCTGTCCAGGACCCCTTCAAGGTGCTGCTGCTGGCCGAACGCTGGCAGCGTGCTTCCCATGCTCACCAAGGCTGGGCCGAGCGAGCGCTCCGGTCGTTCGATTTCTTCGAGGGGCGGCAATACTCGGCCGCGCAGATCGCCAAGCTGGCCGGGCAGGGACGCCCGAGCTTCAAGTTCAACATCATCGGCTCGCTGGTGCGCCTGGTGCTCGGCTATCAGGGCAACCACAAGACCGACATCACCTTCCAGCCCGGCAACGACGCGCGCTCGAGCGAGAACGTCGCCACCGCGCTGTCAGCGCTGGAGAAGGCGATCGCCACGGGCTGCGGCCTGCAATACACCGACGTCGAAGTGTTCCTCGACGGCTTGGTCGGCGGCCGCGGCTTCTACGACACGCGGCTTGATTTCGAGAACAACGACTTTGGCGAGGTGTCCACCCGGGCTTCCGATCCGTTCGCAACGAAGATCGACCCCGACGCCGATACCTACGATCTGAACAAGTCTGCCTCCTACGTCATGACCGACAAGATGGTGTCGATCGACGAGCTGGAGGCGGCTTTCGGCAAGGGCACCACGGACCTGATCCGGCCCTTCACCATGGGTCAGACGCCGGTGGCGCCGATCTCGAGCATGGCGGTCAATGACGACCTGACGCCGCTGCGCTACTTCGGCGAGCGCGAGGACGCCACCGATTGGTGGGACCAGTATTACGGAATGATGGGCGACTTCGTCGACACCTACCGCAAGACGATCCGCATCATCGAGGCCCAATACAAGATCCGCGAGCCGCGCAACGTCATCATCGACCTCGAGACCGGCGACAAGAAGACGCTGCCGGAAAACTGGAACGAGGAGAAGATCGCCAAGACGCTGTTCTACTGCCAGCAGATCGGCAATCCGTGCGTCGTTGAGAACCGGATGGTTCAACGCGTGCACTGGACCACCTTCGCCGGCGACCTGCTGCTGTACGACTCGGCGTCGATGTACGACCGCTTCACGATTTCGGGCTACTTCCCGTATTTCCGGCGTGGCTTCACCAAGGGCATGGTCGAAGACCTGATCGACCCGCAGATGGAGAAGAACAAGCGCCGCAATGCGCAGATCGAGATCGTCGGCCGCACCGCCAACGGCGGCTGGATGTACAACACGGACACGCTGACGCCGAAGCAGAAGCGCAACCTGAAGAAGTTCGGCTCAACGCCCGGCGTCCACATCGAATACAAGGGCGAGAACGCCCCCAAGCAGATCGAGATGGGTAAATCGCCGCTCCAGCATGAGCGGCTCGAGCGCGAGGCCGATACCGACTTCCACGGCATCTCCGGCATCAACCCCAGCGCGCTCGGCGAGCTGGACCGCGTTCAATCCGGCAAGGCGATCGAGGCGCGCACGCGTCAGGCCGTCCTGTCGGTGCAGAGCTATCTCGACAATTTCCAGCGCGCCAAGGTCCTGCTCGGCCAGGCGCACCTTGAGATTGTGCAGAACCACTACACCGAGCCGCGCTTCTATCGGGTGCTTGGCGAGGACAGCAAGCTCACCAAGCTGCTCATCAACGACATGCAGGTTGACCCTTCGAGCGGCGTCAAACGCATCCTCAATGACGTGACGCTCGGCAAATACACCGCGATCGTGGACCCGGCGCCGCTCTCGGCGACGTTCCAGCAGGCGCAGTTCGAGGAAATGATGGAGATCCTCGAGAAGATGGGCCCGGCCGGTCAGATGGTCCTGCCTGCCGTCGTGGATCTGATCGTCGGCATGTCCTCGCTGCCGCGCAAGGACGAATGGATCAGCCGCCTGCAGCAGGTTCTTGGTGGCGGTCAGCAGCAGCAGGGCGCGCCTGGTGCTGGCGCTCCGGGCGCCCCACCGATTCCGGGACAGGCGCCGCCGCCGGCGCAGCTCCCGCCACCTACCGCCGTACCGGCGTAAACGAGGTACCCCATGGCCCGTTTGTCCGACGAAAACCTCATCATCACCAAGACGCTGCTCCGCCGGTTCGAGCTGGAGGCCTTCGGCGAGGATGGCGATGGCCGGTTCTATGCGCTCATCCTGCGCTCGAACGGCGACCTGATCGCCCACAATCCCGGATCGCCCGAGCTGGCGGCCGAGCAATCGCTGTGGGCTGGCGACGTCCTGAAGTTCCTCAATCGCGAGCTGCACCATGATGGCGCGTGGGTGCTGGTGTTCACCCATCCGAAGCGCTCGATGCAGGACAACCCGCTGCTCGCCTCGAACCTGCAGACGCAATATGCCCGCTACGTCATGCTCTGGCTCGACCAGGACGGCGACGTGCAGATCCCGATCGAGTGGATGGAAGGCACAGCCGACGCCACGCTGCGCGACTTCGCCGACGTCATGCTCGCCGGCATGGACTGCGCAGGGCAGGCCGCAGAATTCGCCTATCAGGCGTGGAACGAGCTGATGGTCAAAGTCCTCGATCGCCGCGAAGGCGACACCTACAAGCGCGCCAGAGGAGAGCAGGCGCCGAGCAGCAGGGCAGTCCATTGACCGACGAACGTTCGACCCAAGCCGAAGCCGCTGGCACTCAGGCCCAGCACGAGCAGGTCAAGCAGTCGATGTCGCGCGTCGTACGCAACGTCACTGCCGAGCCGCACGGCCTCGATGCGCTGCTCCGGAACTACTGGCCTGTCATCGGCGCGCTGGTGGCGGTTGCCGTGGCGTGGGGTGCTTCGACGATGCAGATCGCGAACGTCGGCTCCAACCTCGACAAGGTGCTGGCCAAGCTCGACACCGTGTCCGACCAGGTGTCGGGCATCAAGGCGACTGCGACGTACAGCGATCGTGAGATCGTGGATCTGCGCGATCGGGTTTGGAAGCTGGAGGCGAAGCGATGAGCAAGTACATTGGCGCCCACACGAACGCGGGCGCAGACAACCCGGGTTTCATCAACTTCACGCGTGAGGACGACGGCACCGTGTCGGTCCATGTGCGCGGCGATCCCACGAAGCGCGAAGGCATCTACATCTGCGGCTACGCCCGGGACAAGGGCCAGCCGGGACGCTGTACGCCCGGCGACGAGCACTGCAACAATTATTGCAATCTGGCACCGATCAAGGGCCCGATGCAGGACAGTCCGAAGCCGTGCTCGCATATCGACGCTGCGCCGACTGTAAAGCTCACGCTGTCGGCGGCGGATTTCGCCGGCTTGAAGTTTGACCTGACCGAGAACGAGAGTTGAGCCTCAACGGCCTCGACGAGGCCTTCAACTGGTTTCGGTCGTTAGTGAAGAACGAGCGCTACCACGGCGTGCCCTACACGACGTGGCTGCTCTATCGCTGCGAGTGCCTTGACCTGGTCGTGCACGTCCCGTGCATCCGGCAAGAGTATGCGCCGCCGTGCATGACGCGGCCGGCCAACGACAACTGATTAGTGGGCCAGCTCTGCCTTGATGCACTCTGCGACCGCCCGGCCAAGGGCTGCGCTGCCGTTGGCCGTGAAATGCACATCGACCGGGATCTGCTCGGCTTGGACGCTGCGGAGCGGGCAGATCGGAATAGCCGCCTGACGCATCACGTCATCGGCGATCTTGCGAAACTCCTCCTGGACCTCAGGCCGATACGGGGTGCCAGCAGGGACGAAGGTTGTTTCCGCAAAGACCACGCGCGCTTTGGTCTGCTTCAGCAGGTCAGCGGCTTTCGTCAGAGCGGCGCGATAGTCCTGCGCCGGCACGTTATGAATGAGGTCGTGAAGACCGGCGTTGAACTGGATCACTGACCAGCGGCGATAGAGCCGGTGATACCAGCGATCCTCAGCGATCCAGTCTTCCAGCCGCTTCACGACGTAGGCGGAGGTGTGGCCGTTCTCGGGGATGTTCTTGACAACCGCGACATCGCGCAGCTCGTTGCGGACACTGTCGGCGTATTGAAGGGTGATCGAGTCGCCGATGAGCAGGACGCGCGGCGGTCGAGTGGCGACATACCCGACCATCACTACGATCGCCAAGAGTGCCGATAGAAGGACAAGACGACGAGCCATGCAGCGCCCCTAAAGCTTGCTGATCTTCCAGCAACCTTAGCGGTGGCGATCCGGCATTGCACGTAAGCGATCAATAAAAATCGGGGTTCAGTCCGAGTTTTCCCCCTCACCACACATCGGCGGGGGACGTTTTAACGCACCAGCGGGCTTCCTATTGGGTCGCGATCGCGTTGCGAACGCCGTTTTTAATTAAAAACCGAAATCACGACGCGCCGTCACGCGTGACAGGCAGCTCAGAGTTCGCCCGCCGGCAGCGACATGCCGGCAAAGGTGCCGCCGACCTCGAAGGGCGCTTCCGCAGCCATCCCGCGACAGGAGATGACCCATGACGACCGGGAACGATCCCGCATTGAAGCCCGACGACGGGCAGTCAGCACAGCAGACCGAGAACCAGCAGCAGACCGGCGCACAGCCGCAAGCCAATGGCCAAGGTCCTGGACTGACCTTCACCGATCCGCAGCCCGAACAGGATGCGGACGAGATCACGCTGCAACAGTTGGAGGCCACGGCAAAAGCCGAGGAGGCCGGGACCGCCAACGGACAGCAGCAGGGTACGGGTGACGGCAAGGATCCCGCGCACCAGGCACAGACGAACGGACAACAGGGCCAGCAGCAGGCACCGAACGGGCAGCAGCCCGCCGGTGACAGCGGCATCATGGTCCCGAAGGCCCGGCTCGACTCGGTGCTGAGTGAGCGCGATCAATTGCGGGAGCAGAATGCCTATCTACGCGGGCAGACTGAGGCGCTGAACCGCCAGCCGGCGCAAGCCGGTCAGCAGCAGCAACAGCCGCAGCCGCCCACGCACGAACAGCGCCTTGCTGAAATCGCGACCAAACAGGATGCGCTCGCCAAGCGTTTCGACGATGGCGAGATCACCATGGCCGATTTCAAGCGCGAGGAACGCGTCCTGAATACCGACGAGCAAGCGATCCGCGAGGAAGTGCTTGCCGCCAAACTCAGGCCCGCCGCCCCAGCGCAACAGCAGCAGGGCGATCCGCTCTATCTCGATCAGTTGACCAGCAAGCTTGAGATCGAACACCCATGGGTGACGACCTTCAGCCAGTTCGCCGACAAGTCGGGAAGCGATGCCGAATGGGATTACCTCGCCGGTCTGGCGAAGGACAATCTCAAGAAGGCCGGTGTCGCGTTGAACGGATCGGACGTCGCCAAGTATCAGCTCCGCAAGGAGATCGCAGTGCTGGCCGATCAATACGGCCCGTCACTGCTCGGCGAACGTGCGAAAGCGTTAGGCATCACCATTCCGGGCGCTCAGCAAGCTCCGAACGGTCAGCAGCAGAATAACCAGCTCAGCCCGCAGGCGGCCGCCCGCAAAGCTGCGCTGGAAAAAGCTGCCAACCAACCGCCCAATCTGGCCAATCTCACTGGCTCGCAGGGCGATCCCGCAGGGCAGATGTCCGATGAACGTGCCGAGCAACTCAGCGAGGACGACTTCGACAAGCTGCCCGATGCGGTCCGCAACAAACTCCTCGGCATTTCCGGTTCTTAAAACGGGTGCCACTATGGCTGCTACTGACTTCGGCGCGCTCACCGCAGCGCGCAAGACTATCTGGGCGATGGAGACCTGGAAGGCAGGTCGCGATCGTTCGTTCTTCTTCTCCAAGGGCTTCGTCGGCAAAGACGACAACGCCAGCGGCTCGGTCATTCAGCGCGTTACCAAGCTGACCGAGACCGAGCGTGGTCTCGAATGCGTGATGCAGCTCGTCCAGGACCTGCAGGGTGACGGCGTTGTCGGTGACAACGAACTGACCGGGCAGGAAGAAGCGCTCATCAACGATGCGCAGACCATCCGCATCGACCAGCTCCGCCACGGCACCAAGTCCAAGGGTGAAATGGCCGAGCAGGCGACGGTCCTCCGCTTCCGCCAGCAGTCGAAGGACAAGCTGGGCTTCTGGGTCGCGGACAAGACCGACGAGCTGATGTTCCTGACGCTGTCGGGCCGTGCCTACACGCTCAAGACCGACGGCTCGACCCGCACCGGTTCGCAGCTCCCCTCGCTCAGCTTCGCGGCTGACGTCGCGGCGCCGACTTCGAACCGCATCATCTATGCCGGCTCCGCCACGAGCGAAGGCTCGCTGACGACCGCCGACAAGATGTCGTGGAACCTGATCACCCGCGCGAAAGCGATGGCGATCCGCAAGCGGCTCAACCCGCTGCGCGACGGCGGCAAGGACTACTACTGCATCGTCATGTCGGCGGAGCAGGAACGCGATCTGGTCAACGATCCGACCTATCAGACGATCGTGTCGCGCGCGGCCGAGAAGGGCTCCAAGAACCCGCTGTTCATGGGCTCGATGGCCGTCGTGCAGGGCGTCGTGCTCTACAGCCACAACAAGGTGTTCAACACCTTGGGCACTTCGACGAAGTGGGGCTCGGGCAACCTGGTCGATGGCGCGCAGGCCATGCTCCTCGGAGCGCAGGCCGGCGGTCTCGCCACGATCAAGGAGCCGTTCTGGCGTGAAGCCGAGATCACCGACTACGGCAATCGTCCGGGCATCGGTGTCGGCCGCAAGATCGGCATGCTGAAGCCGCGCTTCAAGTCGATCTACGACGGCAACGCCCGCGAGGACTTCGCGACGATCGCTGTCAAGACCGCCGCCGCCGCTTAATCGCTGCGACGTCTGAACGCTTAAGGCCCGCTCCGGGATCCCGGGGCGGGTTTCTACCATCCGGCGGGACTACACCCGCTCCCACGAAAACAGTGAGTTTGAGCCATGCGTTTCTTCTCGATGCAGCTCAAGGACCTCAACACCGGGCTGGCCATCATCACCGCCGGCGGCAAAGTCTATGTCGCCGTCTCTGGTTCGCCCGCCAAGCAGGCCCTTGTGAACAAGGACGGCTCCGCGCTGTCCAACCCGATCACGCCGACGCGCGGCAAGATCGAGTTCTACGTCGCTTCCGACGACACCACGACCGTTGACCTCTACGGCATGGCGCCGGGCGGTCAGTCGTTCCAGGCCATCGGCATCACTGCCTCGGGCCCGAACGAGATCGGTATCGACTGCAGCCGTCGCCACCAGGTGCTCGTGATCCCGTACTCGATCGCCGACACCTTGGCCGCCACAGAAACCGTGACCGGCTTCAAAACCGGCATCGACAAGATGTGGTTGCCGAACCCGATGGCGAAGACCGTCACGCTCGATGCCACCGAGACCATCGATGTCGGCACCGATGGCGCCGGCTCGAACGATCCGGACGGCTTCCTCGCCGCCGCGTCGGTTGCGACCGCCGTACTCGTCAAAGGTACGCTGCTCGCTTCGGGTGCGACCATGGGTGCGCTGTTCTCTGTGCTGGACAGCGCCAACGCCGGCGATGATGCCCCGGAAGGGTTCATCAACGCGGCCGACGAGGACATCACCTACACGCTGTCCGCCGGCACCGACACCGCCCGCGGCTATATCTACCTGCCGTACCTGCTGGCCGCTTAAGCCAGCCGACGACAACGAAGGGCCGGGCCGCAATGCCCGGCCCTTCAAGACCGATCGCCGTTGCGACCGAGTGTGCTGAAGCGAACCAACTGAGGACTGAGGACACATGAACCAAAATCAGCAGCAGAAACCGCCCGAGCAGGCGAAGCCGCAGGAGCAGACGCCGGCGGCGATCGCCACCACGGCCGTCGAACAGGCCAAGCCCGAACAGGTAAAGCCCGAGCAGCTCACCCAGGCGAAGCCGCAGCAGGGCAACGAGCAGCCGACGCAGCAGCAGCCCCGCGCCGAAGCGGTGCAGGGTGCCGCGGCCGCCGCCAAGCCGCTCGAGCCGAAAGGCCCGCGCACCGTCCTGATCATGGACACGACCGCGACACAGGACAGCGGCCCCCGCACGCATCTGCAGATGGTCAACGGCCTGAAAAAGAGCTTCACGTTCAAGCCGCAGGAGCCCTTGCCGCTCCCGATCGAGGTCGCCACCAAGTTCCTGCGCCAACCCGACGTGTTCAAGCTCGTGGACGAGAAGGGCGAGTTTCAGCCCTACAAGCGTCAGCCGAAGCAGCCCGAAGAACTCGGCGCCGGCGAGAAGCTCGAGCTGGCCGAAGATGCCACGATCGCCCGCTTCGACGAACTGTCGATGCCGGCGCTCATGCAGCGCACGCTCGAGCTGCCCGGCGGCGAGAAGTTCGCCATTGCCGAAGATCGCCCGGAGCGCGCCGAGCTGGTCGCCTTCCTGATTGAAGCGGCCAAGGCAAAGCGGGCCGCTCTGAAATCGGTCGCGCCGGATGTCGGCCCGGACGAATTCATTCCGGACGCCGTCCTCGACGAAGACGCGGCCTAAACGGCCATGTCGGCCATCCTCTCAGCCAAGAAGATCTGCGAGGAGGCACTCGGCGCCGGCGGAGCTTTCCCGACATCGGAGAGCGCCGCGGCGCCGGAGCAACTGCGGCGCGCCATGTCGTGGCTCGACCTCATCATGGCCGAGAAAAGCGGGGTGGGGCGGCTGTTCTTCCTCATCCCGGCCACGCTCTCGATGCCGATCGAGAACGGCACCGCGAGCTACAACCTCAACCAGGCGCTGGGATCCGACCTGCCGGTCGACAAGATCCAGTTCCCGGTCGAGGCATGGCTTGAAGACGCCGAGGGCAACCGCTCGCCCATCGAGATCTCCACGCTGGAGAAGTTCGAAGCCGTCTCGAATGCGGATCAGACCGGCACGCCGGTGATGATCCACATCGACAGGTTGCCGACGTCTCCGGTGCTTCGCATCCGCCCGTTCCCGGCGGCCGACAGCGCTGCCGACTTCACGCTCAAGCTGGTGGTGCAGACCTACGCTCCAAACGTCGCACCGGGCGGCGTCACCGGCACGCTCCCGTCAGGCTCGATCCTGACCGGCTTTCGCCAGGCGTGGCAGCGCTGGCTGATCTGGCAGCTCGCAGCCGATCTGTTCGTCGGCCCGATCTTCAAACTGCCGAAGTCGAGCACGGACGAATTCCAGCGCAAGGCGAACCTCGCAATGGCCGAGCTGGAGCGGTTCGAGAACGACGAGCACGACACCGAGCCCCCGATCGCAGATTCTTGGGATAGGCCCTGACGATGGCATTCCGCGGCACAGTCCCTGATTTTCAGCTCGCCAACCCGCTCTACACGGCGGCGCAGGTCAGCTTTTACACCGTCGATGAGAACGGTGACGCGACGACCACGCTTGCCACGCTCTATGCCGAGCCGACAGGCGTTCAGACCGTCGGCAATCCGCAGACACTCGACAGTGAGGGCAAGTTTGTCGCGCCGATCTACATCGAGGGCCCGGTCATTGCCGAAGTCGTGGGGCCGAACGTCGGCTCGCACAGGACCGGCATCATCTCCGGCCGCGGCCGCTGGCGGGATGACTGGCTGACAGCGACCCTCTATCACACCGACGATTTCCTGCGGGATCCGGTGTCGGGCGACATCCTCGTCGCCACCAATGATTACATTTCCGGCGCGTCGGTCTCGATCGACGTCGTCGCGGGCAACCTGCAGGTCATCATCAGCCAGGTGTCGCTCATCAGCGGCGGCGCTGGTCTGGCGATCAAGGCGCCGGTGAAGGTCGCAACCACGGCGAATATCGCGCTCGCAGGCCTGCAGACGATCGACACGAGCTATACGACGGTCGCGGGCGATCGCGTGCTTGTCAAAGACCAGTCCGACACCACGCAGAACGGGATCTGGAACGCTGCCGCCGGCGCATGGACCCGCGCTGTCGATTGCGATGCCAGCGCCAAGTTCGGCAACGGCATGATCGTCTTTGTCATCAACGGCACCGTTGGTCACAACCGGGCGTTCCAGGCGGTCATTGCTTCCCCGTTCACCCTCGGTACCGATGCAGTGCTGTGGGAAGCGGCCGACATTCCGAATTCCGCGATCGAAGTGCAGTTCGGATCGCCGCCCGATGGCCAGCTCACCGCCGGCGTGAAGGGCTATCGCCATGTGCCGTTCGACTGCACGATCACCAGCAACCGCCTGATCGGCAATCGTGCCGGTTCGATCGTCGTCGACATCTACAAAGCGACGTTTCCGGCCGTGCCGACCTCGGGCGATACGATCACCGCCAGCGCCAAGCCGACGCTCGCGGCCGCGCAGACGTCGCAAGACGCCACCCTTACGGGCTGGACCAAGACGCTGCGCAAGGGCGACGTGCTCGCCTTCGAGATCCTCAGCGTCAGCGGCTTGCAGTTCGTGACGCTGTATTTACCCGTTACGCGCAGCTAGGAGCCGCCAATGCGATACGCCGTCGTGATCGGATCGACCGTCGTCCACGTCTCCGAGACAGAGCCGCATGCCGCAATCATCCCGGATGACCTCGCGGTCTCTCCGGCGTGGCTCTACGAAGAGGGGCGCTTCATCGCCCCTCCGCCGCCGGCGCCTTGGCAGATCAAGATGCTCGACGGCCAATATCCGGTGGAAGCCCTCGAGGTGGTCGACAAGCACTCAATGCCGCCTGGCGTCGATTCCAAGGCCAGTGACAGCACGCGCGTCAGCGTCATCACCCATACCGGCGTGGTCGAAGTGCAAAACGGCGACTGGCTGGTTCGCGCGCGGCCCGACGCCAGCGCCGCGGCCATCGAATATCTCAAGATGGGCGATGCATCGCTGATCCGGCTTCCCTTCGATCAAGCGCTCGCGCGCCTAGTCTAGGTTCATCATGCTCATTCTGCCGGAACGCGGGCTTGCTCGCGGCAAGATACTCATGCCGATGCGCCCGGCGCTGTGGCGTCAGCCGTCGCAGCGCGCTGCGACCTTCGGCATCGAGAACCAGACGCGCTATCGCCTGACGGCGAGGCTCAACGACGGTTTCATTCTTTGGCGCGGCTGGTTCGACGATCGCGAGGACGCCGACGCATTCTTGCTGTCGATGGTCACGGGCGCGCTGCTGCACGAGCGCGAACTCTGGCGGTTGCCAACGCCTGCCTGGTCGCCCGATCTCGGCGAGAACCTGCGCTACGACTTCGCCAGCGTCTCGTTCATCACGAGTTCGCCTGGATCGAACCAGACCTTCACGTCGCCGATCGACTGGAACAACTCGAATAATACGGTCGAGGCGATCGGTGGTGGTGCTGGCGGCGGAGGCAGTGCTGGCTCGCCTCTCGGCGCTGGCGTCGGCGGTGGCGGCGGTGCCTTTGCCAGTATCGGCAACTTCACCTTTGCCACGCCCGGAACGACCACGGCGACGTGTCGTGTCGCTGCCGCGGGTTTGGGCGTCAGCAACGCGTATGCCGGCAACCCGGGCGGCGATACCTGGTTCAACGACACCGCGTTTCCGACGACCGGGACCAAGCTGGGCGCCAAGGGAGCGGTCCCCGTTGACGCCTCTGTGTCACCCGGTGGCTCAGCGTCAGCATCCTATGCCCCGAGCGGCACAAAATACGACGGAGGCGACGGTCGCGGCCCCACGAACGGTGGCGGCAACTGGCCAACGACCGGAGGCGGCGGTGCAGCCGGGCCAAATGGTGCAGGCAAGGCATCGGGCGCTCACGCTGGCGGCGCGGGCAACGGCTCCTCCGGTGGCGGTGCGGCGAATAACGGCTCCGTCGGCGGTGACGCCTCAGGCACCACTGGTGGCCTCGGTGGCAATAACCGGCTCGGCACCGGTGGCGGTGCTGTCAACGGCGGCAACGGCTCCAGTGGAGGCGGCGGTGGCGGTGGAAACGGTCCTACCGGAAACGGTGGCAATGGCAGCATGGACCCGGTTTGGGATCCGACGCACGGACCGGGCTCCGGCGGCGGCGCCAGCACGGGCAACGGATCGAATGCCGGCGTAGCCGGGGACGCTGGCCTGTACGGCGGCGGCGGTGGTGGCGGTGGCTTCGGCGCCGGCAGCATTGGCGGCGACGGCGGGCAAGGGATCATCGTTGCGACCTCCACGCCGGTTGCTGGCGTCGGCGTCGACATGTCTTCACTCGGGATCATGTGTCTCCCATGACAAAATCGATCTTCAACGGCCACGGCTACTTCATGAACGACGACCGCGCCTCTGGCGGCAAGCTCGCCGAGGATGACATCGTCGCCTGCGCGCATCACAACGGCGCGCTCAAAAAGTCGAAGTGGAAGCTGCAAGGCGGCATGTGCATGGTTTGTGCCAAGCCGCTCTGCCACGCCTGCTACGTGCGCACCAAGCAGTTCGGCTGCGAAGGTCCTGAGGAAAAGCGCATCGAGAAGATCGTCAACGACACCTACCGCCTCGAGCAGAACGCCAAGGTGCTCGGCATCTAATTCCAATTCCGGCCCATAAAGCCGGATGAGCCCAAACGCCCTTGGGCAAGGCACTCGCGCCGGTGATGAGCCGCCGCATTCCTGATCAATGGAGCCCTCTATGCCGACTTATTCTTCCGGCAACGGCGCATTCACGCCTGCCACCAACCAAGACAACTGGACGCTCGACCCGCAGACCGCGGGCATCTTCGGTAAGGTCGTGGCGATCGGCTGGGGCGGTCGCTTGACCACCTCGACCGGCTACCGCACCCGCTGGACCCGCCCGACGACCGGCGGCGCCTCGACCTTCACCGCGTTGACCAACGCCTACCACAACCCGAACCAGGTCACGGTTGGCTCGCGCGTCGGCACCTTCGCCACCGCGCCGACGCTCGCCGCTGACCCGGCCGGCAATCTCTGGGCGCAGGACTGGAACGCACAGGGCGGTGTCGGCCTGGTGGTCATGCCGCTGGCGAACCCGTGGTGGTTCGTTTACTCGGCCTCCGGCGGCTTGGGGCAGATCTCCTGCCGCAACATCGCCGGCACCGACGCCAACGGCTCGTCCTACGAAGCGACGATCGAAGAGTAGGCGTTAACGCTTCGGGTTTTTCAGCGTGGTAATCCTCCTGGTGCACCCCACCAGGAGGACACCATGGCTGAAGCTCCGAAACCGAATGCCGATCTGATCAAGCAGCTCAAGGCGGTACTCGCCATGGCTGAGGCTGGCACCGTCACCAACGGTGTCGTCGTCGCGACCGGCGCAACCGTCTATCACCGCACCTTCAGTGTGCCGAAGCCTGAAGACATGGCGCTGATGATCGGCGAACTCGACATGTTCAAGGTCGAGATGGGCTTGATCGTCATGGGCGGCCGCACGCAGCAGGATCAGCGCCGGAATGCCTTGATGGGCGGTCACCGGCAATGATGTAGGTGTTCCATGTTCGTCACCGGTACGCACGCAGCACATCGAGAAAGAGCGCTGCGGGGCAGCCGGTGGCTCTGGAATGGCCTGCAGGGACCGTCGGCGATACCGGCGGTCTTTCGCGATCGCTCGTTTCATAGCCCGGACTCGAGCGTCGGACTGCGCATCACGGCCGCTGGCGGAGGCGAAGTTCGCCGTGGCTTCAAGGGCTATCAGCCGGTCCCGTTCGACGGGATCATCGTTGGATGCAGCCTGATCGCCGATCGCGCTGGATCCATCGTCTTCGACATCTACCGCTCGAGCGCCGCGGCGTTCCCGCCGAGGCCTTCCGGGAGCCTGATGACGCTGTCGGCATTCCGACCGGCGCTCAATGGTCAGCAGGCCATGCTCGATAACGCGTTGTTCGGTTGGCATACCGCGCTGACGAAGGGTGAAATCCTCGGCTTCGACGTCTTGAGCGCGTCGGGGATCAATACGGTGACGCTGACGCTCATCATCAGCGCCAATCACCGACCCTGAAGGCTTAACGCACAGTGTTCATTACCGGCACACACCGCGCCCAACAGGAACGGGCAGGGCGCGGCGCGCAATTCTTACGACCGGGCGTCCAAGGCCCGAATGTCGACAACAACAACATCATCACCAATCGGATCGCCACGCAGCAGGAACTGCCGTGGCATCCGCGGTCGTTCCTGCAGGCTGGCGTTCAAGGGCCCAATGTTCGATCGCCGACGCGCGATGCGATCTTCACGCGGCAGGAACTGCCATCGCATCCCGGATCGGTGCTGCGGCCGAGCCTTCCCGGCTTCACCGTCAAGGCCCCGATACGCGATGTCATCCTCATTCGGCAGGAGATGCCGGGGCATCCGCCCTCGATCTTCCTTGCCGGTGTGCAGGGACCGGACGTCCGGTCGCCGACGCGCGACACGATCATCACGCGGCAGGAGCTGCCCGATCATCCTCGGTCGCGCTTCTACGCTGGTGTCCAGGGTCCGAACGTCGCGCCGAACCCGATGGTTCGGAACACGGTGTTCATCAGGCAGGAAATGCCGTGGCACCCGGCTTCACTGCTGATCTCGAACCCGCCGCCGGTCTTGAAGCAGATCCCGTTCGTGCGCGGCCTTCTCGTACTGCAGGAAATGCCTTGGCACCCGCGCTCTCAGGTTCGCGCCGGCACGCCACCCACGTCCTACGAGGACGTCGAGTTTTTCATAATCCAATAAGGACGCCTGACCATGATCCGAGCGATGCTTCTGGCGCTTTTCCTATCGTCCTGCGGCACGCTCCTGCCTGCGCACGCGCAGCACAATCACGCCCAGCACCACGACACCTACCGCGATTGGGTCAACGGCAACGGCCGCGGCTGCTGCAACAAGCAGGACTGCGGCGAGCTGGCCGAAGAAAACGAGCGAACGACGCCGGGGGTCGGCATCGAAGTGCGCGTCGAAGGCCAATGGTGCCAGATCAAGCCTTGGCACTATCTCAAGAAGGGCAACGCGCCGAACTGGAGCACCGCGCATGTGTGCGTGCAGTTGCCGATGTCCGGCGATGGCGAGCCGGATCTTCGCACGCCGTGCGAGCGGTTGCTCTGCTACCAGCCCAAGCCACTGTTCTAGCCATGGCGAAGCGCAAAGCGCCGATCCTCATTCCGGGCTGGAAGCACAAGCTCTACCAGCTCTGGAGCATCCGGCTTTCACTGGCATGGGGCGCAATCTGCGGGCTCTACGCCGCATGGCCCGCGTTCCAGTCTGTGCTCGATCCCATCCCCTTCGCGCTTTGCTCGGTCTTCATGTGCGCGGCGATCGCCGGCGCGCGCGTTCTTAAGCAGAAGGGCGTCGACTGATGGCGATGAGGCGCGGGCGGCTTTACATCGGCGCAGGCCTCGGCGGCGTCATGGCCGCGACCGCGACCCTCACCACACATTGGGAAGGCGTCAAGACGACCATCTATCGCGACGTCATCGGCAAAGAGACGTTCTGCATCGGTGAGACCGATCTGTCGAAGTATCGCCCGAACATGACGATCGAGGACTGCCGGAAGCTGCTCGTCGAGCGGCTATGGGATTACGAGATCCCGCTGCAGAAGGCCGTCGGCCGCGCGATGCCGCCAAGCGTGCACGTCGCAATGCTCGATGCCTCGTACAATCTCGGCAATCGCGCCATGGCGCGCTCGAGCATGATGAAGCACCTGCAGCGCGGCGAGTGGCGTGAGGCCTGCGCGGCGCTGTCGCTCTACACGATGGCGGCCGGCAAGGTCATCAAGGGCCTGGTCAACCGCCGCGGCGATCCGGTTTGGGGCGAGCGCACGATCTGCGAGCAGGATCTGGCGCCATGACCGAGCTGCTGCTGTCGTTCCTCACCTGGACGCCGTCGCTCGTCCTCTCCGGTGGCCTCGGCCTGGTCGGGATCCTCGGGCCCACGTTCGGCGCCTTCAAGCAATGGGCGATGCTCGCGCGCGTGATCGGCCTGCTGTTCCTCTGCGTGCACTGCTTCATGTGGGGCTTTCGCACCGCCGACGACAAAGCCGAGCAGAAAGCCATCACCGACGCCCTGCGCACGCAGGTGACGTCGCTCACGTCTCAGCTCGCCAACCAGAAGCTGATCGCGACGATCGCCGCCGGCGAGCGGACGCGATTGGCCGAGGAGAAGGCCGCCGCCGCCAGCCTTGCCGACGCATACAAGGCCGCTCTTGCCGAACAAACCGCAAAGGCCCCCGCCAATGCCTCGTGCACTATCGATGATGCTGATCTGCGCTTTCGTCGCAGCCTGCGCCGACCGGCCAAAGCCAAGCCCTGATCCGTCGGTGCAGATCCCGCGCGACTGCGAGCAGCTCGCGCAGCAGGTTCCGGAGCCGTCCTGGTCGAAGGGCGCCAACCCCAAGGCGCTGCTTGCCGACACCACCATCGCGCTGGTCGAAGCCAACGGCCACCTCGACGCAACCCGCACCTGCCAAGAGCGCCAGCGCGAGAGCTTCGCGCTTCCGTCACGCGTGACAGAGTAATTTCATGCCCGCAATTCGCCTCGCAGACTTCGACACATGGCGTCCGGGCTACGGCCTTGCGACCGTGCGCGTCATCAAGGCCGGTGCGCCCGGCGTGCTGGCGTCGATCTACTCCGATGAGGAGCTGACGACAGTTGCGGACAACCCGCAGACCTTGAGCGAGCGGCTGTTGGGGGACATCTCCTATGGCCGGTGGTCGATGCCGCTCTATGTCGGCGAGCCCTACCAGCTCGAGATCGACGCCGTCGATCGAACCGGCGTGATCAGGCCGCCCTTGGTGACGCTAGCGGGCGAAGATGCCTCGCTGGCCGTTGTGACGGTCAGTGGCGGCGAAGAGGCGATCGCGCTCGAGGACCATCTCGCCCGGCGCATCGATGTGCGCGACTTCGGCGAGTTTCTAGCCGTCGGCGAGCAGAACGCCTCTGCAGCGACGAACAATGCGAGCCTCACCGCAGCTCTCGGCGCCGCCGGCGCACGCGGTGGCGGCTATGTCGAAGTGCCGGAAGGCACCTATCAGATCAGCCTGTTCACCATTCCGCAGGGCGTGGTGGTGCGCGGCCAAGGCCGCGGCGCGACCATCCTGCAGTCGATCGAGGCCGATAACGTCGTCACGATCGGCGGCGCACAGGCCGGCATCAGCCGTCTGACGCTCGATGGCATCACGCTCCCCGAGAACTCCGTCGGCGTCTTTGCCGAGGACAAGGACCAGATCGTCTTCGACGATGCCGAGATCAAGCGCTTTGAAACCGGCGCGCAGCTCAAGGGTGGCCGCTTCGGCAGTTGGTGCAGCCTGTATATCTCCAACTGCGTTGACGGCATGGAGATCTCCGGCGTTGACGACGCGCCGCTGACGGCCGAGGGCGCCTTCAACGTCTGGCGCGGCGGTCAGATCGATACCTGCAGCGGCGTAGGCCTGCGCCTGCAGGACGACGGCCAGCCCTGCCACCACAACATCTTCGACGGTGTTCGCTTCGATGGGAACACGGACAAGGCCGTGCACATCATCGGCGCGCGCTCGACGTCCTTCGCGAATTGCTCGTGGATCGACAACACGATCAATATCGAAGTCGAGGACGGCGACCCGGAGACCGACACCAACACCGTCATCGGCTTGCATTTTGACGGCGGCTCGATCAAGGACGGCGACATCAACCTGACCGGATCGCTCGAATCTGTCGCGTTCCGCCGGATGGACCTCGAGGACGTCGAAATCACGCTCACGACGCCGGGCCAGAACATCCTCGCCGAAGACTGCCGCGAGATCGCCGGCATCACCTTCGCGGGAGTGACGACGGCATGGCAGCGGCACAAGACCGGCGATCGCGGATCGTCCTCAGGCCTCACGACCGGCAACGCGCCGACGAAGGTGTGGGCGATCACGCTCGAGGCAGGCCAGCAGGTCTATCTCGAGGGCAAGGTCATCGGCCGGCAGCGCAACGGCATCAACACCGGCTTTTATCACCTTGGCGTCTCGGCAGGCAGACCAGGCGCTTCGCTGGCCTATGACACGCAGACGGCGAACTTCACGCTTGGCGACATCGTCACCGGCTCCGTCAGTGGCGCGACCGGCCGCATAACCGCCGATAGCGACGGCGGCACCACGGGCACACTGACGCTGCAGGACGTGGTCGGCGAGTTCGTTGACGACGAAATCCTGACCGACACCTCAGGCGGCTCGGCAACGGCCAACGGACTGCTCTCGTACACGAATGCCGCCTTGGTCGGCACTGTCGAGGCCATCCGCCCCGCGCAGGAGACCGATGCCGATTGGGCAGCGACCTTCGTAGCGAACGGGCCGCAGATCGAGCTGCGCGTGACCGGCGACACCAGCCAGATCATCGAATGGGTTGCCGACGTCGACGTGGTGTCGAGTTAAGCCATGGCGGAGAACTGGATCGCCCTCCCGATCGACAAGCCGCTCTTTGCCAACCTCGACCAGGATGCCGTTGTCGGCGCACAGACCGCGATCGAGAACGGCTTCATCAACGAGCAGGGCGGTCACACGCGCTTTCCGGGGCTGCGGCTGTTCGCCGAGCTGGAAGACAATGGCCGCGTCTATCTCAACGACCTGTCGGGCGATCTGATCGCATCGACCAGCAAGGGCCGCACCTACCGTCTCGATCGACGCGCCAACGTGCAGGCGATCGCCGGCGTGCCAGTTTCCGGCGGCCGCCGGGTCGTCTTCCAGAAAACCGATCGCGAGCTGATGATGGCCGCAGGCGGTCCGATCGTGCGACTTCGCGATGCCAAGACCGAACTCTTGAGCAAGAACGCGCCGCTCTCGACGCATGTTGGCTGGATCGACGATTACACGATCGCCGTGCAGGTCAATTCGGGCCGCTTCTATCATTCGCCGCCTGGTCAACCCGATGTGTGGGATCCGCTCGATACGTTCACCGCCAACGGCAACCCGGACAACATCAATTCGCTGATCATCACGCCGTTTCGCGAGCTGATGCTTGGCGGCGCGGAATCAGTTGAACAGTTCGAGCGCTTGCCGACCGGCGATATCCCGTTCTTCCGCCGTTGGGCGGTCGGCGACGGCGTGAAATTCCCTTACGTCCAGATCTTCGCCGACAACGCGATGTGGACGATCAACAAGCTCACCGAGCTGGTGCGCTTCTCCGGTCAGCAATCGGTGTCGGAAGGCGACCAGATCGGGCGCCTGCTCGAGTCGATCGACGACTGGACCGACGCATGGATGGGCGGCTACCCCGACCGGCCGTTCCACATCGTCGGCCAGAAGTTCATCATGTTCCAGGCGCCGCACGCGACGAACGCCTACGGCACCAAGGGCATCACGATCGTCTTCGACTACAAGCAGAAGCGCTTCTTCACGTTGTGGGGCTGGGACAACAAGAACGGCGTGCCCGGCCGCTGGCCCGGATGGTCGCACTGGACGCTGTGGGACCAACTATTTGTCGGCGGCGAGGGCAAGATCTTCGTTGTTGACCCGGCCATCTACCGCAATGGCCCGGACCTGCAGCGCTGGCTGATCCGCACGTCGCACATTGCGCAGGGCTCTGGCGTCGTCATCAACAACCTGCGCCTGCAGATCACGCGCGGTATTGGCACTTCATCGACCGCGCCGCAGATCCGCATTCGCTGCGCCCGCGATGGCGGTCAATTTGGGCCGTGGATCTCGCGCAGCCTTGGCAAGGCGGGCGAACGCAATCGCTTCATCCACTTCGGCAGCTTCGGCCAGGCGAGCAGCTTCATGTTCGAGATTTCCTCGGCCGACGACTGCGCGATCGATCTCAACAAGGCCGAAGTCCTCGCGACGGCCGTAGGACACTGACATGGCCAAGAATACCGTCGTTCCGCCGCCGCCGCGCATCGACTTCAATGCTGCTGACCCTACGTCGGTCGCCTCGGCTGTGCGCTCGCTGCTCGGATGGGTGAACGACTTTTACCGCAGCACCGTTGTGGAAAGCGGACTACTCGATCCGAGCTTCCAATCCAACGCTGGCCAGTTCGATCCCGCGAACCTGCCAGACCCGGAAAACTCTTCGATCGCGCGAGCGCAGCTCACCGCGAACGAGGCCTTCAGACTGGCGCAAGAAGCCAAAACACTCGCAGAGGCTTAGACAGACATGGCATCCTATGTTTCCCCGAACGATCCCGCGGCGCTCGCCTCCGGTCGTTACAGCGAAAACCGCCCGGCCCAATTCGTCGGCGGCTCGATCGACCCGACCAGTGGCAATCTCATTCCCGGATCCCGCGACGACGCTTCGAACGGCCGCACCGCGTCGATCGAGGCCGACATTCCCGAACCTGCCGCGCCGACGACGCGCCTTGGCAGCGTGACGCCGGAAGCACCAAAGACCGATTACGGCGCGCTGGCGCTCAACACTGGCTTGAACGTCGCCGCGGGCGCCGCGAGCAAGGTGCTGGGCGACACAATCGGCAAGGCGCTCGGCGGCGGCAGCGGCGGCAGCGCCGGCAGCAATCCGATGGACCTCAACGTCGGCGGCGGCATCAATAACACCGGCGCCGGCGGAAACAACGGCAGCGGATCGGCGCCGATGTTCGAGTTTCCGTCACCTGGTGCATCGAGCTATGGCGGCGGCGGCGGCGGTTATTACAGCCCGTCGATCGACACCTCTCCGAGTTTCAGCGGTGGCGGCGGCTATTTCGACAGCCACTATGGCGGCGGTGGCGGCAACAGCTATTACAGCGGCCCGGGCGACAGCGGTGGCGGGAGCGGAAGCGTGATCTGCACCGAGCTGCATCGTCAGGATCTGCTCGATGGCATCACCTTCGCGGCCGACCAGCGCTTCGGCACCATGGTCAAGCTCTACTATCCCGCCGTCTATGACGGCTACCTCGCCTGGGCACGTCACTGCGTGACGCTGATGCGCGTGTCGCCGCGCTTCACCGCCTTCGTGAAGTTCTTCGCAACGCCGTGGGCGCAGTACCTCGCCATGCTGATGGGAGAGCGCGAGACCGCGCCGGTGTTCGGCATGGTGCTGTTCCACATCGGCTGGCCGCTGTGCGGCGCCATCGGCCGGATCAAGGCGCGGCTCAACGCGAAGCGCGCGCAACTCCTGCCGGCAAAAGCCTGAGACCTCGAGCACAAGAAAGGCTCCGACCATGATGCCTCCGAACCAGATGCCGCCCGCTGGCGCCAACGCCGGCGCGCCGCAACAGCAGCCGTCGCGACTTCCGCCGCACCTCAGCAAACTGCCGCCGGAGATTGCGGCGCAGATCGACCCGAACAACCCGATCCAGATGGAGCTGCTCAAGCGCATCGACACATTGTCGCCGCAGGAAGCGCAGGCGCTGCGAACCGGCATCACGCCGCAGGCCGCAGCCGTCATGAAGCGATTGTTGCCCGAGGTTGGTTTCCTCCTCAGCGGCCGTGGCGCAGGCGCAGCGCCTGGTGGCCAAGCGCCGCAGCAGGGCGCGCCTGGTGGCCAGCCGCCGCGGCCGCCGATGCCGCCGCAGGGCGGTGGCGGTGGCGCACCGCCTCCGCAGGCGCAGGGCGGTTTCCCGCCGCGTCCGAAATCCAGACTTGGCGAGATGTAACGAGGTAGCGCGCCATGTCGTGGAATTTCATCGCCCCGATCATCACCAACGCCGTCGGCGCGGCGATCGGCAAGTCGGCCAACAACGAAGCCGCGCAGATCGCGGCGAACGCGACGTTGCAGGGTGCGCAGATCGGTGCTGATGCCATCCGCGAAGGCAACACGCAGGCGCAGAACACGCTCAATACCGTCCGCAAGGAAGCAGCGCCGGCGACGAGCTATCTGCGCGGCGTCATCGCGCAGGAGGGAAGCCTCACGCCGGCGCAGGCCTCAGGCCTGACCGATGCGCGGCGCACGGTCGCCAACACGATCCACTCCTCGAACTTCGCCGGATCCGGCCGCACCGCAACCGCGCTGTTCCGCAAAGCGGAGAGCGACTTCACCAACAACGCGCTCGATAGCAACAGCCAGCGTGCGTTCCAGGCTGCGACCGGCATGCAGGGCGGCGCGACGTCGGCCGCGACCGGCATCGCCAATTCGCAGGCGAACACCGGCAATGCCGTCGGCAAACTGATGAGTGACGCGACCACCAAGGCCGGGCTGTACGACGCGAACGCGACGACAGCGAACGGCAAGCTCACCGGCGAAGCGCTGGGCACGATCGGCGCCACGATCGCCAACGAACAGCGCGCCAGCCGCTACGGCGACCGCATGGCGAAAATCGAGAAAGCTTTGGGTGTGACCTGATGTCCGACAGAGTAGGGCTTGCCTTCATCACCGCCAATCCGGCCACGGCCGCGTTCGAAGACGGCCAGCGCGCGGCGATGGCACGCGAGCAAGCCGAGCAGCAGCTTCAGGGGCAGATGCTCCAGAACGCCGAGAATATGGCAGCCGCGCCGTCGCGCCTGAAAACGGTCAACGCTAACGCGAACCTCGCCACCACCAATGCCGACGTGGCGCAGAAGACAGCGCCCTACAAGGTGCAGTCGGCGGAAGCGGGGGCGCGCAGCGGCATGGCCGATGCCAGAGTTTCCGAAGGCACAGTCGGTTCGCGCATCGCGACGTCGGGCGCCGCCGCCCAAACTGCAGGTGCGAATGCGCGCGTGGCATCGGGCACCGTCGATAGCCGCATTGCTGCGCAAGACGCAGCCGCGCGCACCGCGGGCGCGAATGCTGACGTTGCCGTCGGCACTGTGCAGCCGCGCATCGATACCGCGCAGTACGGCGCACAGACGGCCGGCGCGAATGCCAACGTGGCAACAGGCACCGTCCAACCACGGATCGATACAGCGCAGGCCGGTGCTCGCACCGCCGATGCAAACGCCGATGTCGCCGTCAACACCGTCGATCAACGCGTGAGAACTGGCCTCGCCAACACGCGGCTTGCCGAAACGAACGCCGATGTTGGTGAACAGACGGCTGACGCGCGCGTGCAAACGGCGCAGGCTGGCGCGCGATCGGCCGCTGCAGGCGCGGTGAAGGCGGAGATGGAGGGCTTCTACAAGTCGCTCGATCTTCTGAACGCAGGCGATCCGGCGAGCGCACAGGAAGTCGCGCGCGCCTATGGCAGCGAGATCCCGCCGCAGGTCGTGCAGGATGCAGGCCTGCGCAAGGAAATCACCGACGCGGCGAATTACGCCAAGAACGCGTATCCCAACCGCCCTGCCGATCAGCAGAAGTACATTCAGGGCTTCATCAAGACCCGCACCGAGCGAATGGCCGCTGGCAAGCCGCAGCCCGATCCAACTGCGGTCTACAACGTGCCAGGCGCGCCGGAGCTTCCGGAATCGACAGCGACGTCGACGCAGCATGCGCCGGCCGAAGTCGCTGTTGCGACATGGCTGATGCAGAACAAGGTTGCGGCCAACGCGCAGGAAGCGTGGGACATGGTGCGGCGTTCGAAGTCGAACCCGACCACGGTTTATGCCAGCGTGTTCAACAACGCGTTGCGTGCGAACTTCGGCAATCAGGCGAAGGCGAAGCAGATCGCCGATGACTTCATGAAGCAGGCGGGGCTGGCGGGCCAACCGACGGCAGCACCGGCGCCAGCGCCAGCAGCTCCCGCTCGAGCGCCAGCTCCTGCGGCAGCACCAGGCGCGCCGAGCGCTGGCTTGCCGCCCGGTCAGGGCTCGCAGCAATCGCCGTACCAGGCGACGACGCAGCAGCACGTCAATTGGTTCAAGACCTCCGCGCCTCCGGGCACGGTGATCAGCGTCAACGGCCAGCTCTACACCAAATAGCGAGCTAATCGCGGATGAACCTCGACATCACCGGCCTTAAGCCGCTGGATGCAAGCGGCTTGACGCCGGTAGCGCCCGACGGGCTGCAGATCGACGTCACCGGCTTGAAGCCGCTGGACGTCACGGGCTTGAAGCCCGCCAGCGCCGCACCGGCGCAAACCTCCCCAACTGAAACATCGCTGAGCGATTACCCGGTCGAATTCGGCAAGGGTGTGCTCGAAGGCGCCAAGAACCTTCCGGCTTCGGCCATGAAGGGCGCTGGCGCGGCCGCGACCGGCTTTACGCGTGATCAGCGGACCGTATTCGACCGCATCGATCGCGGCGAACGCGTCTCCGACATGGAAGATCCTGTCGGCTATCAGCACATGTCGCCGGAGCAGCGCATGGCCGCGCGCGCCGATATCGACCGCGCATCGGCCGTGCCGCTGACGCAATCACCGCTTTATCGCGCCGGCGAGGCCGTGGAGGAGTTCGGCAAAGAGACGCTCGCGCCGGCGCCGGGCTTCGAAGGCAGCTGGACGCGCGATATCGGCTCGGGCTTCGGCTCGATGGCCGCGGGCATCGGTTTGTCGCTGGTGCCGCATGTCGGTCCGTTCGCTGCGCAGGCGACGTTCTTCGGCGCCGGGCAGGGCGAAGCGGTCGATCGCGCCGTCAAGAAGGGTGCGACCGAGGAGCAATCGATCCAGGCCGCGCGCCTCGGCACGATCCCGGGCGCAACTGACGCACTCGACATGCTGCTGCCGCAGCTCGGCTCGACCGGCCGCGCGCTCGGCTTCATCAAGCGCGTCGGCTTGCGCGCGCTCGAGGGCGCGTTGCTCGAGGGCGGGCAGGAGGGCGTTCAGCAGCTCATGCAGAACGCGATCGCGCAGGGCGTCTATAACCCGGCGCAGGATCTGCTCGAGGACGTGCCCCGGTCGATGGCGATCGGCGCCATCGTCGGCGGCGCGACGTCAGGCGGTTTTGCCGCGGCGGACCGCCGCCAGCCGGCCGCGGCGCAACCGCAGGCCGCCCCGGCGCAACAAATCGACCCCGTTTTGCAACAGGCCGCCCCGCAGGGCGTCCCTTCCGGGGCAATTCCCGCCGAAACCATCCTCCCGCCCGACCCGGTTAACCAGCCATTCAGCACGTCTGTAGAAAGCCCCGCAGCGCCAATAGGAGCCCCGCTGAGTGGGGGTCCGGTTTTGGCCGATGCGAGTGCCGGAATTCAGCCGCCAGCCAGCGGGCTCCCCGCCGCCGCAGAGCTGCCGGGCAATCCAGTTGAACTGGACGCGACCGGCCTTGAGCCGATGCCGCCGCCGTCCACCCGCCCGCTGCTCGAGCAGATCCTCAACGACCCGCGCCCGGTCGCCGAGATCCGGGCGGAGATGGAGGCGGCGCGGAAGGCCAGCCTGACGCCGGCGGTAGATTCGGCTCGCCTTGGCGAGGTGCAGGACGACGGAATTCTCGGCTTTCAGTCACTGAACGGCCAAGTTCGGCTGATTGACGGTCGCGTTATTCCAGTCTCCCAAGGCGCCGGGCAGATTTGGGGCCCTGAAGGCGTCTTGATCCACCCGAACATCGTAGCGGCGTTCAAGAACGGGCCGACCGACGAGTGGGTGCCGACGAAGTTGCCCGGATCCCGCCGCGCGCCGGTGCAGCTCGAGACGGCAGGCGATCCGAGCCTCGGCGCCGAACAGACCGTGCAGCCGAAGTCGATGGCGCAGGCCGAGGCCGGTAATTACCGCAAGCGGCACGTCAAATGGAACGGCATCGACGGCGCGATCGAAACCGAAGCCGGCCAGGAGCGCACTGGCATCGGCGCCGACGGCACGCCGTGGTCAGTGACGCTCCAGCACCCCTACGGTGAATTCAAGCGCACCGAAGGCAAGGACGGCGACCCGGTCGACTTCTACGTCGGGCCCAATCCCGATTCCGGCCGCGCGGTGGTGATCGACCAGGTCGATCCCGACACGCGTAAGTTCGATGAGCACAAGGTGGTCATCGGCGTGCGCAGCGGCGATGAAGCGCTCGCGGTCTACAATTCCGGCTTTAGCGACGGCAGCGCCGAGATGCGCGTCGGCGCGGCGACCGAGATGAGCGCGGCCGAGCTGAAGACGTGGCTCGAGCAGGGCAACACCAAGAAGCCGCTTGCCTACACCAATCCGCCGGTTGACCGATCGCCGAAAGGCCCGTTGTCGCTGTTTCAGTTTCTCGCCAAGAACGGCGGCATTCAGGATCACGGCGGCGAGCTGCGCCACATGGGCCTCGATCGTACCTTCGTGCCCTCGTTCGGCCGGCTGGTGAGATCCAGCGGCATGACGCTGGATCGCGCGCGCGAAGCCCTGGTCGAAGCGGGGTACCTGCAGGATGCAGGCGCCATCAGCGGCGGCAATCCTGAAAGCTTCATCAACGATCTGCTCGAGGCGCTGGACGATGAGAGCCGCGGCAACCGGCTGTATTCCGTCCAAGACGTCGAAGCCTATCAGACCCGCGAATCGCAGCGTCAGGAAAAGGCCAATGCGGAGGAGCTTGCGCGCGCGATCGACGACGTTCGCTCGATCGCCAAGACCGAAGGCATCAACGCGACCGAGCAAGAGCTGAAAGACGCTGCCGAATTCTCATTGGTCAATGGCACTGACCTAATCGACGGACTGATCGAGATTGTCGAGCGCAGCGCTTACGCCGCGCACGATGAAGTGGTAGCGTTAGAACCTCAGGAGCAGGGCGATGGACAGCCGGCCGCGGATGACACCGGAAGATCGGATCAGGGGAGCGCAGGATCTGCGCCGCCGCGCGAACGCGCAGCCGGGCCTGAAGCAGGCGCAGCGCCAGAACCTCCGGCGCGTGGCGAGCAATCTGGTCAAGCTGAACAGCCTCGAGGCGAAGCGCCGGTAGAGGCGCCGACCGACAATCGGCAGTACCTCGCATCGAAGGCGATGGAGGACGCACTCGACAAGATCGAGGTAGCGGTCGAGGCCAACGACCGAAAAGCGGTAATGGAAGCCGCGCGCGACGCTAAGCAGCTTCTCGCCGCCACGCCGCAGGCCATCAAGGACGACGATCTCCAGTATTGGTCGCAGTTCGGTCAGGTCATCGCGAAGATGGTCAAGCCGGGCTATGTGACGGCGAAGCAGCAGATCGAAGCTGAAGCCGCGCCGCCGCCGCCTGTCACGCGTGACAGCGGTTTAATTTCTGCGCCCTCAAATGAGGACGAAAAAATTAACACGCCTGCGCCGCCGCAAGCCTCCGAACCGGGCGAGAAAATCGACACGGCCCCGGAAACTGCAGCTGCGCCGTCGATTGCTCTGGCACGGGCGCTGATGAAGCGCCTCGGGGCGGGCGAGGCGATCACAGCCAAGATCCTGCAGGACGAGGCGACCAAGGCCCACGGCGGTACGCTCGCAGAGGGCAAGTTCGACCGTAAGGACGCGCACGACGCGCTTGAGCTGGCGGTCAATCTCTACATTCGCGACACCCGCCACCTGCGCAGCGATAGCCCTGACGCGCGCATGGCATTCAAGATGCTCGACGAGTTTTTGGCAGACCTGCCGACGCAGCGCGTGCGCTCCGACGAGATGGTCGCGTTCGATCAGTTCTCCACGCCGCCGAATTATGCGCTTGCCGCGGCCTATGCCGCCAACTTGCGCTCTGGCGACACGCTGCTTGAGCCGTCGGCCGGCACCGGCTCGCTGGTCGCCGCGTCATCCATGCCCGGCGTCAAGATCGTCGCCAATGAGCTGTCCGACCGCCGTGCCGCGCTGTTGCGCGAGCTGGTCGGCACAAACGGTCGCGTCTTTAAGGAAAACGCCGAGCAGCTCGACAACGTGCTGCCCGATGACGTGACGCCGACCGTCGTGGTGATGAACCCGCCGTTCTCGCAGACCGCTGGTCGCATGGGCGACAAGAAGGTGCCGATGACGCCGGCGGTGCACATCGAAGCCGCCTTGAAGCGTCTCGAGCCGGGCGGGCGCGTGGTCGCGATCGTCGGCCGCGGCATGACGATGGGATCGCCGACCTTCCGCGCCTGGTGGGGCAAGATCGGCGAGAAATATACCGTGGTCGCCAATATCGGCGTTGCCGGTGGCGCCTTTGAGAAATACGGCACCACTTTCGGCACGCGCCTGGTTGTCATAGATAAGGTCCAAGCCCCGGCGAATCATAAGCCGGTGCTGGTCGAAGCGCAGACGGTCGAGGACCTGATGCGCGCATTGGAGCCGATCCGCGATGCAAGACCATCCTCACCAGCACCACAAATTAGCGACGCTCAATCTCCTCCAGTTAAATCGAGCCGCGCTCCGTCAGTTGAAGGACGTGCAAGCGGAAGCACCGACGCACTATCTGCATCTGCTCAATCTGGCGGCATGGGGACTGGAGAACGGGGCGGAAGGGGAGTGGCCGTTCAAGGATCAGGCCGCGCTTCAACAGCAGGTGGACAATCTGTTCGCGTGGAAGCCGCAGATCGCGTTCAGGTGGCTGCTGAGCAATCCGAACGGGCAGGACAAGACAGAGCAGACGGCAAACCTCCTCAACGAGATCAACCTAGCGTCGACGCCGAAGGCAGCCGCGGCGGCAGTGCTCAACGCGATCTACAGCCGTCAGGTAGCGGACAATCCAGCGCTGCAGCCGTCGGCGAGCGAGTAGGGCTAGAACAGGTTGCGCCCGGCAAGCAGGGCGCTTCCGAGATCTCCGAAAGCCTCTATCAGCCTTATGAGCCCGCGCGCGTCCGCGTGAAGGGCGCAAAGCCGCATCCCGGCCCGCTGGTGGAATCGGCATCGATGTCGTCGGTTTCGCCGCCGCCGGCGACGTATGCGCCTCATCTGCCGAAGGCTGTCATCGAAAAGGGCCTGCTCTCGCTCGCCCAGCTCGAGACGACGGTTTACGCCGGTCAGGCGCACTCCAAGATGCTGCCTGCAGGCGAGGGCGAAACAGCCATGCGCCGCGGCTTCTTCATCGGCGACGGCACCGGCGTCGGCAAAGGCCGCGAGATCGCTGGCATAATCCTCGACAACTTCCAGCAGGGCCGGAAGAAGGCGATCTGGGTCTCGGAGAAGCAGACGCTGCTCACCGACGCAAAACGCGATTGGGGCGGTCTCGAGCAGAACGCCAACCTCGTGTTCAACGCTGGCAAGGTCAAAACCGGCGAGCCGATCACCGCCGCAACGGGCGTGGGCTTCATCACCTACGACACGCTCAAGGGCGGCATGTCCGACCAGGAGGCGATCGCGCGCGGCGGTTTCGTGCGCAAGCAAAAGGTGTCGGTCAACGGGCAGAGCGGCACGGTCGCTAAGATTGAGCCCGGCAACAGCAAGCGCCCGGCGCAGATTACCGTCGATCTGGACAACAAGACGCGCATCACCGCGCCCGCGAATGAAGTCACCGCGGCCGAGACCACGACTGTCAAATCCCGCGTCGACCAGCTCGTCGATTGGGTCGGCGCCGACTTCGACGGCGTTATCGCCTTCGACGAAGCCCACAACATGGGCAACGCCGCCACGACCAAAGGCGATCGCGGTTTCAAGGACGCGGCGCAAAAGGCGCTCGCCGGCATCGCCCTGCAGGACCGCCTGCCGAATGCACGCGTGGTCTACGTCTCCGCTACTGGCGCAACCGAAGTGTCCAATCTGGCTTTCGCCAACCGTCTCGGCCTGTGGGGACGCGGCACGCCGTTCGCCTCACGCGACAAGTTCGTGGCCGACGTCGAAGAGGGCGGCATCGCGGCGATGGAGCTGATCGCCCGCGACATGAAGCAGCTCGGCCTCTACACCGCGCGCAACCTCTCCTATGACGGCGTCGAATACGCCCGCGTCGAGCACAAGCTCGATGCCAACCAGCGGGAGATCTACGACACGCTGGCCGAGGCGTGGCAGTCCGTGCTGCGGAACATCAACGCCGCGCTCGAGGAGACCGGCGGCGACAAGGACGCGCGTGCCAAGTCGGCCGCGAAGTCTGCATTTTGGGGAGCGCATCAGCGCTTCTTCAATCAGGTCATCTCGTCCATGCAGATGCCGTCGGTCATCGAGGACGTGGAAAAGGATCTGGCCGCCGGGCGCCAGGCGGTGCTGCAGCTCACCAATACCAACGAGGCCAGTCAGGAACGCGCCGCGGCGAAGGCGACGACGGCCGAGCAGATCGAAGACCTGGACATCACGCCGCGCGACCAGATCATTCAGCTCGTCGAGCGCTCGTTCCCGACGCAGGAATACGAGACCTACACCGAGGAAGTTGACGGCAAATCCAAGGTCCGTTCGCGACCGGTGGTCGATAGCAACGGCGCGCCGGTGCAGAACAAGCAGGCGCTGCGGATGAAAGAGGACCTGATCGAGAAGCTCGCCTCGATCCGCGTCCCGCAAGGCCCGCTGGACATGGTGCTCGATCACTTCGGCGTCGACGTCGTCGCGGAAGTGACCGGCCGCGGCCGCCGCTTCGTGCTCAAACCGGACGAAAAGACCGGCGAGCGCAAGCGAGTGGAGGAAAGCCGGCCGGGATCCGCAAACCTCGCCGAGACTGACGCCTTCCAGGCGGGCAAAAAGAAGATCCTGATCTTCTCGGAGGCCGGCGGTACCGGGCGCTCCTATCATGCTGACAACACGTCGGCGTCGAAGAACGCACGCCGCGCGCACTATCTCGTGCAAGGCGGTTGGCGCGCCGACAAGGCCGTGCAGGGCTTCGGGCGCACGCATCGCACCAATCAGGCCTCCGCGCCGATCGTGAAGCTGGTGACGACCGACCTGCAGGGCCAGAAGCGCTTCATCTCGTCGATCGCGCGCAGGCTTTCCCAGCTCGGGGCGCTCACCAAGGGCCAGCGCCAGGCGGGCGATCAGGGCATCTTCTCGGCCCGCGACAATCTGGAAAGCACCGAGGCGACGTCGGCGCTGCGGCAGTTCTACACGGACCTGCTGCACGACAACGTCAAGGGCGTCGATATCGTCGATTTCGAGGAACAGACCGGCCTGCAGCTGCGGAACAAGGACGACGAAGGCCGCTCGATGGGCGCGAAGGAGGACCTGCCGCCGATCACGCAGTTCCTTAATCGTCTGTTGTCGCTCAAGATCGACATGCAGAACCGCGTGTTCGACGCATTCTCCGAGCGGCTCGATCGCGTCATTGAAGCGCGTCAGGCCGCAGGCCTGCTCGATGTCGGCCTCGAGACGGTGAAAGCCGACAAGATCGTCAAGGAGACCGAGAAGGTCGTCCACACGATCGAGGACACCAGCGCCGAGACGAAGCACGTCAAGTTCACGCTCTCCAACAAGTTCGTGGCGCTCGCCTTCGACGACGTCGCCGACAACAAGAACCGCCCGGTCAAATTCTTCGTGCGCAGCCCGAAGGGCAAGGTTTATGCGGTGGCGGAAGCCTCGAGCTTGACGGACGCGAAGGGCAAGATCGTCGATTACTACCGCCTCATCAACGGCGTTTCAGGCTCGCATGTCGTCGAGCGCGCCAACGTCGACACCGGCAAGGGTTGGGACCGCATCGATCGCCGCCAGGCAGAGACGATGTGGAAGGCCGAGATCGACAAGGCCCCGGAATTCATCAGCTACCCGATGCACCTCATCACCGGCGCGATCCTGCCGATTTGGGACCGCCTCAAGGGCAGCGCGCGCGTGGTGCGCCTGCAGACGGACACCGGCGAGCAGTTCATCGGGCGCGTCATCCCCAACGCCCGCATTGCCGATACGCTCAAGGCGCTCGGCGCAGAAGCCGACGCGCCCAAGGTGACGCCGGAAAGCCTGCATGCCGCGCTCTCCGCCGGCGGCCGCGCTACGCTGTCCAATGGATGGGTGCTCAAGCGATCGCGCGTTGCCAACGAACAGCGCATCGAGCTGACCGGCCCGTCGTCGTTCTCCGAAGGCACCGAGGTCAAGAAAGACGGCGCTTTCACCGAGCGTATCGACTTCAAGGTGCGATACTTCGTACCGACGTCGCTGCCGGATGGCCCGGAGACGCTGCAGCGCATCACGCGCTACCGCCCGGTCGTGGAGCTGACAGAGGCGAACGCCCGGCCGGGCCAGATGGCCGCCGGCGACGAGGATGCCATGTTCAAGCTGCGCACGCTCGAGCTGCGCGCGCCCTTCACCGACGAATTCACCGAGCAGCGCGAGAAGGTCTATCCGCTTCTGCGCCGCGAGCTGGACCGGCTTGGCCTGCCTCAGATAGCGTTGAAACTGCCCGACACGATCGAAGCCTACGTCAACGGCAAGACCGTATCGGCCGACGGGCACTATCTGCGCGGTGTGCTGTCGATCGCGCTCGATGCCAACCGAAAATTCAACACTCTCCATCACGAGGCGCTGCATGCGCTCCGGCGCTTCGGTCTGTTCAAAGATGGCGAGTGGTCAATTCTAACGCGGGCCGCCAACGCCAGATGGCTCAACCAGTTCAAGATCAGCGAGCGCTACTCTGCTTGGCCGCAGGACAAGCAGATCGAAGAAGCGATCGCGCACGCTTATGCCGAATGGGCCGAGGGCAAGTTGACCGTAGAAGGCCGCATCGCACGGCTGTTCAAGCGGATTGGCGAATTCTTCGAAGCTGTCGGCAACGCGCTGCGCGGTGCAGGCTTCAGGACCGCCGAGGGCATCTTCCGCGACATCAAGGGCGGAGAAGTCGGGTGGCGGATGCAGCCGCGGAACGTCTCGACCGGTCAGTTCGCGCCTGAAGGCGCGATCGCCTATGCCGTCCGGTCCTCCGATGGCGACCTGTTCAAATCTGAGATCGTGCAGACGCCCGATGGTCCGCGGGAGCAGCTCGTTATTCCCGGCGCCGAGCGGATCAGCGATCGCCAGCGCGCCGAGCGCGAAGGGGCAAAGCCGAAGCGCTCTAGCAAGCCGCAAAAGACCGTCGATGGCCTGCCGCTGTTCGAGAATGAGCCCGAACCCGATCTGCCGCTGTTCGCGCTCCGGCAGGAGCCCGGCACCGCCATCGAGCGCCACAACGCTGCGCAGGGCTTTCTGCAGCGCGGTCAGTTCATCGATCGAGCACTGCGCATGCCGTTCGACGTGCTTGGCGGCACCACTAAGGATGGCGTCTGGAAGCCCGGTCGGCGGATGTTCGACAAAGCCGCGTCCGTCATCACCAGGGCGGAATTCTCGACTGAGGGCCGCTTTGCCTTCCTCAATCCGGTCATGGAGGTTGCGCGCACCGGCCTTGTCGATCGCTACAGCCTTCGTGATCTGCCGGAATACGTCGATCGAGAACGCAAGCGCGCGCTCGATGAGCGGGCAGTCATGCTGCAGGGTGTCGAAGCGCTCAAGAGCCTCAAGGATCACGGCGTCGGCCGCGAAGAGGCCAAGGTGCTACAGGCGATCCTGACCGGCGAGCAAGTCGCCGCCGGCGACATGGAAAAGCTGTCGGAGCCGATCCGCGCCGCGATCGACCAGCTCGGGCAGGAAGCCGTTGCGCTGGGCATGGTCAGCCCCGAATCCTATGAGCGCAATCGCGGGACCTATCTGCACCGCGTCTATCAGAAATACGAGGCCGAGCAGTCTGGCTTGGCGCGCATGGTCAACCGGATCATGGGCTCCAAGCGCAAGAAGATCATCGGCGACCAGTTCAAGGGCCGCGGCCTGTTTCAGGAAGTCGACGTCGCTCGGCTGATGAAAGACGTGCCGGGCTGGAACGAGGCCGCGCGCGGCAAGCCGCAGAAGGGCGAGGCCTTCATCCTGCTGGACGAGATGCCGGCACAGGGTGCGCTCGCCCTCAACGATGACACCAGCAAGGTTAAGCCGCTGCGCAGGATCTACTGGCCGGCGGAAACTGCCATTCCCGATCGCTACGATGGCTTCCGCAATCAAGGCATGTGGGAGGTGCGCGACGTCAGCGGTGGCAAAATCACGCTCTGGCGCGACTTCACCAAGGAAGAACGCACCAAGATGGGCGAGATCCTCGACGCCCGTTACACCATCGGCAAGACGTTCATGCTGATGGCGCATGATTTGGCGAATGGGCGCTTCTACAAGGACATCGCCGAGAACGAGGGCTGGGCTCGATCGACGCCGCCGAATGCGAAGTGGCTGGACGCCTCAGAATGGGCCGCGCAGCGCCAGCGCGCCTTCAAGCATGGCGACGTCGCCTGGGTGAAAGTGCCCGACGTCGAGATCCCGAATTCGGGCGGCAAGAAGCGCTGGGGCGCGCTCGCAGGCAAATGGGTCCGCGAAGAAATCTGGCGCGACCTTAACGAGCTGCAGATCATGCAGACGCCCGGCCTGTGGCGTGCGCTGCTGACGCAGTGGAAGCTCAACAAGACCGCGCGATCGCCGGTCGTGCACATGAACAACGTGCTGTCGAACTTCGTCCTGATGGACATGATCGACGTGCGCTTTCAGGACTTCGCGTCGGGTTTGCGGTCGTACATCAAGGGCGACGAGGCCTATCAGGAGGCCTTCGCCAATGGCGCCTTCGGTGGCGACATGATGAGCCAGGAGGTCCGCGACCAGGTCCTCAAGCCGATCCTCGAGGAACTGGAGAAGGGCAACACGTACCAGCAGGGCGGGCATCTCGGCGCGCTCAGCCAGGTCAGCAAGTTCACCGAAAGCCTGTGGACCAAGCTCAAGGCGGTCGATGCGAAGATGATCGACGCGTACCGGGTGGAAGACGAGATCTTCCGCATGGCGGCATATACGCGCCGGCGCCAGCTCGGCGACGATCCGAAGCAGGCCGCGGACGTCGCGCGCGAGCAGTTCATCGATTACGACGTGCGCGCGCCTTGGATCAACGCTGCGCGCAACACCGTCCTGCCGTTCATCACCTACACCTATCGCGCCGCTCCGATGGTGGCGCGCGCGATCGCCACGCGGCCGTGGAAGCTCGGCAAGTATTTCCTGCTGACCTACATGCTCAATGCGCTGGCCTATGGCCTCACCGGCGACGACGACGAGACGGCCGAGGAGCGCGGCAAGCGCGAAGACCGCGAGCGGAAGTCGCTGCGCGAGAATGAGCAGGGACGAGCATGGCTCGGAACGCCGCGCATGCTGCGGATCCCGCTCAACGATCGCTACAACAACCCGCTGTTCCTCGACATTCGCCGCTGGGTGCCCGCGTCCGACATCTTCGACACGCAGGGCAACGACATGCCGGCGTGGCTCAATCTCGGCGGTCCGCTGATGATCGGCGCCGAGCTGTTCCTCAATCGCAATGCCTTCACCGGCGAGGCCATCGTCAACACGAAGACCGATGACGTGTGGGATCGAATGGGCAACCGAGGCGACCACGTCTACAAGTCGTACATGCCGTCGGCCGCGTGGGTGCCGAACTCCTGGTATTGGGACAAGATCGAGAACGCCGTCAAAGGCGCGACCGACGCGCAAGGACGTCCCTACAGCACGCTCGGCGCTGTCAGCAATTCCGTCGGCATCAAAGTAAAACCGCAGGACGTCGAGGACGGCCTGCGGTGGAAGGCTTACGAGTTCAGCAAGGTCGAGCAGGAGCTGTCAACGGAAGCCGGGCGGCTGGCGCGCCGGCGCGATCGCAAGATCATTTCAGAGAGCGAGTTCGAGCGCGCGATGGCCGACATCGGCAACAAGCGCCGCAAGCTCAACGAAAAACGCGAGAAGCTGCTGGACTAGAAGCGGTAATTCAGCCCGAGCCGCACAAGGTCCGTGTTCAAGCGGCTGTAGGTCACGGCGATCGCCGGAACCGTCGTCGTGTACGTGTTCGTGGTGCTGCCGAAGCTCATGTGCAGATACTCGACGCGCGCCGTCCAGCGATCCCACACTGCAGCCTCAACGCCGCCGCCGATCGCATAGCCGGTCAGCTCATTGGTGGCGGAGTAGGTGCCAGCGATACCAGCAACGCCCACGCCATCGTGTTTCACCGACGTGTAGGCCAGACCGCCGGTGACGTAAGGCATCCAGCGGCCCATAGCCAAGCCAAGCCGGCCGCGCACCGTGCCGAAGTAGTCCATCTTCTGCGTTTCGGTGATGGTGACGCCGCCGCCGGTGAAGGTGTTGCTGCCTTCGAGGTTGCCGCCTTGAATGTCGGCTTCAACGCCGAGCACGATCGCGCCAGCCTGCCAGTTGTAGCCGATCTGACCGCCGCCGAACGCGCCGTCGCCGGAAGCTACACCCTGCTTGGCCCAGCCGTAGCCGCCGTTCACGCCGATGTAAAAGCCGGTCCAGTTGTAGGCGGTGGAGACGACGGGCGCCGCCTTGTACGACATGTCTGCCGCGACGGCCGGAAGGCCGGTCAGAGCAAGAGCAGCAAATGAAGCCAGAATCGCGCGGCGCATGGTGGTTCCCCCAGGTGGTCAGGGGCGGGAGCTAACTACAACCTATGGAATGAGTCCAGAGCGGCATTCCCGTGCTCAACAGCCTAAAGGCCGAAACGCCACCAAAGCGTACCGAATCCGGCCGCAAAACCGATGATTGCGCCGCCGTCGCGCGGGATTAGGGCGCCGATCCCGGGCGCTCGATCGAGCAGGAAGCGGTGGAGCAGCCATCCCGCGATGGCGTGTTCGCCGACCAG
>LNFM01001399.1_pt1 | contig 62685 bp, 54 predicted proteins | sample 596031 | NCBI WGS metagenome assembly LNFM01 (sample SAMN04254537, study PRJNA301005) | activated carbon metagenome | isolation source: dual media filters at the Ann Arbor, Michigan drinking water treatment plant | place: USA: Ann Arbor
AGCGGTGCGCGATGCGGCCGGGGCGCGGCGACATGACGATGAGCTTGGTGCCCATGAACAGCGCCTCTTCGACGGAATGGGTGATGAAGAACACCGATTTTTCAGTGGTGTGCCAGACGTTCAGGATCAGTTCCTGCGCCTTTTCACGGGTCAGCGCATCCAGCGCGCCGAGGGGTTCGTCCATCAAGAGGACCTTCGGGTCGCAGGTCAGGGCGCGGGCGATACCGACGCGTTGCTGCATCCCGCCCGAGAGGTTGTAGACGCGCGACCGTTCGAAATCGCCAAGGCCCAGCAGCTTGATGTACCCGCGCGCGATCTCGTAGCGGCGGGTTTCGGGGATGCCTTGCAGCTTCAGCCCGAAGGCGACGTTGTCGATGACATTCAGCCAAGGCAGCAGCGCGTGTTTCTGAAACACCACGGCGCGGTCGGCACCGGGGCCCTGGACCGGCGCGCCGTCCAGCAGAATCTCGCCCGACGACGGCGACAGGAAGCCCGCGATCAGCGACAGAAGTGTGGACTTGCCGCAGCCCGACGCGCCAAGCGCCACGACGAAGTCGTCGTCAACGATGTCGAGGTCGATCTCGCGCAGCGCCTCGACCGGCGGGCGGCCGTCGGCGCCCGGATAGACCACGGACGCCTTGTTGATGTTCAGTCCCATGCGTGTCCCTGCGACTTGTCCGGAACCGGAAGCGGGGCGATCCCGCTTCCGGCTATGCGGGCCTTACTTGGCGGCTTCTGCGATCGCGGTGTTGACGAAGGCCGCGTAGTCATCGGCGGCCGCGTCGATCCGGCCTGCCTTGACGAGGAAATCAGCGGTCGCCTTCATGTTGGCAGCAGCACCGCCCATCCAGGTTTCCGACATCTGGTCGGCCAGCGGGATGAAGGTGAAGCCCTTGAGGATGTTCGGCACCTGATCGGGGGCAGCGCCGGTGATCTCGGCGATCTTCTTGACCGGGTCGCTGTCGGCGGTCCAGGCGGCTGGGTCGGCCAGATAGGCCATGTTCGCCTCGTTCATCGTCTTGGCGAATGCGACCAGCGCGTCCTGATTGGCGGCGGCAAACTCGGAATTCACGACCCAGCCGTCAAAGGTGGGATAGCCCCAGGCGGCGGTCTGATCAGCGCCGACGATGAAGGTACCGGTCTGCAGGATCTGGTTCTGCACCGGTTCCCAGATGAAGGCGGCGTCGACCTGGCCCGAATCCCACGCGGCGGCGATCTGGTCGGAGGCGAGGTTGACGATGGTCACGTCGCTTTCAGCGATGCCGACATGGGCCAGCGCGCCCATCAGCGAATAATGCGCGGTCGAACCCACGGGAACCGCGACGCGCTTGCCCTTGATGTCCTCCAGCTTGGCGATGCCGCTGTCGGCCTTGGCAATCAGGCTTTCGGCGGTACCGAGGCCCTGGGCGATCATGAACAGCTGGTAGTCGACGCCCTGGCTTGCGCCAATGGTAAGCGGCGACGAGCCAAGCTCGGCCACCTGCACGTCACCCGACGCCATGGCTGCGATCACTTCGGTGCCCGAGCCGAACTGGCGCCATTCGATGGTCCAGCCGGTCGCCGCGTCGAAGGTGCCTTCGGCGCGCGCAACCTGCATCGGGGTCGGGCTGCCGAAATGGCCGATGATGACGTTTTCAGCCAAGGCAGCACCTGCTGTGAGGGCCAAGGTGGCGGCACCGATCATCAGTCGCTTCAAAGTGGTGGTCATGGGGTGTTCTCCTTGTTGGGTCGAGGTTCTGGCGCGGGTGCGCCGTCTTTTGGCGATTGCAGCTTCGCCTTGTGTAGGCCTGTGTCACCCGAGGTGGCAAAGGCAATCATGGCTTTGACCAGCAGGTCAAGTGTATCGAAGGTAATGGCAGCGGGATCGACCGCATCCGCGATCAAGGAAAACTCGGTGCAGGCGACCATTTGCACATCGGCACCACGGGCGAGGAGGGCCGCGGATTCAGCGGCGAGGGCACTGCGGGCCGCGGTCGTGACGCCCTCGGCCTTGACCCCGCGGATGATGCCCAGGATGCGGGCATCGTCATCGCCGTAAACCGGGCGAAGGCCGACGGCTGAAAATGCCGCATCGAACAGCTCCGCGCGGCGCGTGGCGGGCGAGGCGAGAATGCCAAGCGTGCCGCCGCGCGGAACAAGGGTGGCCGCGTGCGAGACGGACAGTTCGACCATGTCGATGAAGGGAACCGTCGCCGCGGCCCGGATCGCCGGGGCATAGTGGTGGGCGGTGTTGCAGGGCATCGCCAGCGCCTCGGCCCCTGCGAGTTGCAGGCGCTCTGCCATCTTTGCCAGCACCGGGCCGGGGTCTTCGCCGGTGCCTTCGATCAGGTGGCGGATGCGCGAGGGCACCTGCGGGTTTTGATCGACGATCAGGGGAATGTGGTCGGCATCGTCGCGGGCGGGGGTGGCGGCGATGACCTTCTGCATCAGCAGAACCGTCGCCTCGGGCCCCATGCCGCCAAGGATGCCGATGCGCTTCATCCTGCTTGCCCCTTGCAGAAGGGGTGCTGCCTGACGAAGCGGGCGGGCGCGTGATGCATGGCTATTCGGCTGCCTCGCGTGCGGTGTCGGCAAAGACAGCATCGTAGCCGAAAAGCGCCGCCGACCCGCCGGTGTGCAGGAACACTACGCGTTCGCCCTTCTTGAATTTGCCCTTGCGGCAATAGTCGATCAGGCCCGCCGCGCCCTTGCCGGAATAGACCGGGTCGAGGAGGATGCCTTCCAATTCGGCGAACATGCGGATCGCCTCAAGCGTGTCGGCGCGCGGCACACCGTAGCCAGCGCCGACATAGTCGGTGTCAGCGACGACATCGTCACGCTGCACGACGCCTGGGCAGCCCAGCTTTTCAGCGGTGCGGACGGCGAGGTTGAACACGTTTTCTTCCTGCTTGGCCTTGGGTGCGCGGACGCCGAAGCCCAGAAGCGGGATGCCCGCGTTGATCGCCTTCAGCCCGACGATCAGGCCCGCTTGGGTACCCGCCGACCCGGTCGCGGTGACGAGGTGATCAATCACGAGGCCACGGTCATTGGCTTGGCCCACCAGTTCGAAGGCACAGTTGACGTAGCCAAGCGCGCCGGTCGGGTTCGAGCCGCCGCCGGGGATGACATAAACCTTGCGGCCCGTGGCGCGCATGGTTTCGGCCACCGCGTCCATCTCGGCCTGCATATCGACGCCGCCGGGGCGTTTTTCGGTGGTGGCGCCGTGCAGATGGTCCAGAAGCACGTTGCCGTTTTCGTTGTAGTTGTGGTTGTTCGATCCGGTGCGGTCTTCCAGAAGGATATGGCAAGCCATGCCCAGCTTGGCCGAGAAGGCGGCGGTCTGGCGGGCGTGGTTCGACTGGGTCGCACCTTGGGTCATCACGACATCCGCGCCCATCGCCTGCGCTTCGGCCATCAGGAATTCCAGCTTGCGGGTCTTGTTGCCCCCGGTCGAAAGGCCGGTGCAATCGTCGCGCTTGATCCAGATTTCCGGCCCGCCAAGCTCGTGGCTGAGACGCTCAAGCCGTTCCAGCGGGGTGGGCAGATGCGCCAGAAAGACGCGGGGGAATCGTGCAAGATGCATGGTGTGGCCTTATCCTAACCTTCGCATATCGACCGTTGCAGCAAGGTTCCACGTTTGCAAATGCGAATTTCTCCACCTATCATGCGAAAAGCGCATATTGTGGGGATGGCATGCGGCTGGAGTGGCTTGAGGATATTCTGGCGGTCGCGGAAACCGGGTCGTTTCAGGAAGCGGCGGATCGGCGGCGGCTGACGCAGTCGGCCTTCTCGCGGCGTGTGCAGACCATCGAGGAGCAGATCGGGGTCGAACTTTTCGACCGCAGCCGCAAGCCCGTGCAGTTGCTGCCGACCACCGCCGAACAGCGCGACCAGATCGCCAAGCTGGCCAACGACCTGCGCCAACTGGTGGCCGATCTGCGGCGCGGGGCGCGTGTCGCTTCGAACCGCATCGCGATTGCCAGCCAGCACGCGCTGACCACTTCGCTGACCCCGGTGATCCTGAAAAGCATCGATGCGCGGTTGCAGGACACGTATGTGCGCCTGCGGTCGGCTAATCTGGACGAATGTTTCGCGCTTTTGCTGTCGCGGCAGGTCGATATCGCCATCGTCTACCGGCTGCCGGGCGAAGACCATCCGATTAGCGACCGTTTCGTCGAGACGGCGGTGATCGGCAGCGACCGGCTGGTGCCGGTGTATGACGCGACCGCCACTGCCGGGTTGAATGCGCGGTTTGCGGCGGGCGAGTTGCCCTACATCGCCTTTCCGGGCGAGGTGTTTCTGGGTCAGGTGCTGGAGCGGCTGATCCTGCCCAAGGTGCGCAACCTGTCGCGACCGATCCCGAAGGCGGAAACCGCGCTGACGCTGGCGGCGCTGGAACTGGCCGCCGTCGGCGTCGGGGTGGCGTGGGTGCCCCATTCGCTGGCGCGGCCACGGATCGCGGATGGCACGCTTGCCGACCTTTCAGCCAGCCTGCCGACCTATCAGTTGGAGGTGACGGCGGTGCGGCTGTTCGGCAGCCCTTGGCCGGTCGCGAATTCGGTGTGGTCTGAAATCGTCGCTTCGGCTGATCTCGCCGCGACCTGAGCCGCCCTGCCCTTTCACGCGCGCAGGATTTGCGCGATGGCCGACAGGATGATGCCGTTGGTGTTGATGTCGGTGTAGTCCTGCATCGGGGCGAGGGTGTCGGAATAGACCCCGACCGAAAAGCCGTGGTCCTCGATCCGGGCGTTGGAACGGATGATCGACACGAGGCGCTGGTTGTAGGGGTGCGGATGCACGGCTTGCCACAGATAGGCAGCCTTGGCGCTGATGATCTCGGTCGCGCGGGGAATCGTGTCGGTGGCAGATTTTGGCGGCGGCGTGATGGTTTCGACCACCCAAGCCGCGGCCCCCTCGCGGTCTAGCCGCAGACCGGAATAGATGAACCACGGCTCGCGGTCGATCGGCGCTTCGGAGACGCAGCGCAGTTGGCCAGTTGCTTCGAACCAGCCAAGCTGCGCATCGAACAGCGCATCAAGGATCAGGCGGGTCGGACCGTCCATGCCCAGTTCGATGGCCTGCAGCGCGAAGGGTTCGGTGGACACCGCCCCGAGGGCGGCAGCCTGATAAAGGGCCGTCACCTCGGTTTCCGGGCTGGCGTCGGGCCAGAGATAGATCGGGTCGATGGTCTGACCGAGAAAGGCAAACCCCGGCGCGATGTAGTCGGTGCAATGCGACTGCGAGGTATCCTGCCAGCGGCCAAGCCGGTTGGTGAAGTGCCAGCCGGTGCGGATCGAACGGTCGAGGCCCCAATCTTTCAACGAGGCGCGCAGCTTGGCCTCGTCGGCAAAGCCAAGCGACACCGCCCGGGCAAGGGCTATGCCCAGCCGTCCGGTGTCGCAGGAATCGAAACCCGCAACGGTGGTGCGCAACGACCGCGCCGAAAAGTTCGACGGCGGCAACAGCACACCGTCCAGCCGGTCTGTCGGCAGCGAGGCGACCGCCTTGGCAATGGCGGTCCTTGCGTCGGCGCGGTCGATCAGGCGCAGGTCTGCCGCCGCGATCAGGGCGTTGATCTGCGAGGCCACGTCCCAAAGCGTGATCTCGTTGTTCACCCGGCCACCGGGGCCGGTAAACACCGTCCCGGCTGCGAGGCCGGTTCCATCATGGGTGTAGCGTTCGAAATAGCGCCAGGCGAGGGCCGCATCCTCCATCAGCCGGGCGCGTTCGGCAGCGCTTGGCGGCGTCATGACCGCAGGATCGGACTGGCGGCGGCGGCGCAGCGACCAGTAGCGTCGGATCAAGGGATCGTTCGCCATGACATGGTCGCGCAACGCCGGCACGTCATGCAGGCGGACATGGCCAAGGCTGCGGCCATCTTCCAGCCGGCGCAGCAACCGCGCCCGCAGCGGCGGGCTTGCGACATCGCCCGCCGCGATGGTCAGAACGCGGTCGGAATCGTCCAGCGTCAGCGCATCAAGGTGGCTGGCGGCGCGGGCGTCGAGGGTGGCGAAGTGCATCCGGATGTCTGGCCCGAGACCGTTCACCTCGGCCGCACCGATCACCACGGTGGCGGCCAGATCAGGCGAGGGCATGACTGCGGTGGGCAGAATGCACTCGGCAAGCGGCGCTTCATCCGGCCGCGAGGTGACGGCGCAGTCACCCGGCCCCGGGTCGGCGAAGATGCGGCTGAAGGGTAGGCCACTCTCGGTCAGGGCGCGGGCGAATTCGTCGATGTTGCCCGCATCATCCGGCCGGTCGAGAAGAAGAGCCAGGTCACGCGGCACCGGCGCGCCACCGAGCAGAAAGAAATCCCGCGCAAGGCTGGCATGCAGCCCAAGTCGGCGAAGGGTGCGGACCACGGCGGCGACGCCAGCAGCAGCGGCGCGATCCAGCGACGCACCGGTCAACTCGGCACCCAGCTTCAGCGACAGGTGCAGCACGACCACCGCATCGGCTTTCAGACCGTTCAGGCTGCCCTCAAGATCGGGGTCGAAGAGATCGACCAGCATGCCGCCCGTGATGGAAATCTGGTCCCGTCCTTCCAGCACCACGGTCGCCGGTTCGTTCCGGTCGGGACAGATCAGCCGGACCCGAAATCCGGCGGAGCGGTAGGCGCTGAGATCGGACCGCGGCAGGCTCGCATACTCGAAATAAGTCGCCTTGGGCAGGTAGGAGGCGGGAACTGATTCGGCCCCCGGTTGGTTGAAGTCTGCATTCTTGAAGATATTGGCAGCACGCAGATGCCAGAATCTCTGCTCCTGGGAGATTTGCGACGCGACTGAAACAACCTCCAGTAGTTCTGGGACGATGGATTCAGAAACAGGCAGTTTCTGAGCGCTACCAACCGTTCTGGAACCGTCCATATAGTGCGACGCTACAAGGATAGTGGGTTCTGTGTTGCTGTGGAAATGTTCAAGGACTTTTGAAATGTCGTCAGGTTTCCACGCTGGGGGTATGTCCTGCAGCACGAGGAACGCCACTCCCGGAACCGAACCGAACAGACTTGAACCTGGCATCAGGGCAAGCGCGGTGGTTGCAAGGAAGTGGCGGCGGGTACATTTCACGAGGGTCGGTGCCTTTGCATTGCAGGTCTGGCTTGACCGGTGCGGCCAGTGGTCGATGGGTTGCTTGGCTGGCTGCCGGAGCACCGGCGCATGACGAACAACATCATTCCATTCGGACCTGCGCGCAGCGCGAACGTCAAGAAGGTCTTCGCAGCGACAACGCGACGTCGCGCGATTATCGCGCGGCTGGGCCTTGCGACGGTGATCGCACTGGCAGTCTTTGCGGTGGTCGACATGGTCCTGCGGCTTCTGGCGCTGCCAAATGCCGGGCCACCGGTTGCGCTGCAACCCGGCCAGTTCGACCCGGCGGCGGAAGCGGTGCTTTACAGCCTGCATGACGGGCCGGACAGTTGCGCGGGCGTGGTGCCGGGTAGCAACAGCGTCAGCGCCTATCTGCCCGCCGACAGCGCCACCGCGCGCAGTGCGCTTCTGGCCCATTGCGCCGAGGTCGACCGGCTGTTTCTGGAAAGCCTCGCGTTCGGTGTCGACGCGGGTGTGGTCATTGCCCTCGCGTCCGACGACTGGAGCCGGGACATCGCCGAAGTCGGCCGCCCGGCATTTGCCATGCTGACGGCGCGTTTCGACGCGCCCGATGGCAGCAAGCGCCCGCTGCTTGTCGACCCCGCCGCCCGCAAGCGGCTCTTGCGCGATGTCGCAACGCTCTGGCCCGAAGGGACCGGGCTTTGCCTTGATCTTTCGGGCAACCCGGATGTGACGGCCGCTGAGGCCCGCGGGCTCTTGCGCGACCTCAGGCCGCTGGCGCAGGCGCGTGGCGCGGAACTGTGTATCGCCGGAACAGTGGATGCGCCGTTCCTGCGCGATGCGGGCGTGACCGGGGCGGTGGATCTGGTGCTGGCTAAGGGCTTCCGCACGCCGGGACGCTTGCCGGTACCGCTTGCCCCGCAGCCCTGGTTCGAGGCGGCCGTGACACCGCTGGTCGAGGCGGTCCCGGCCGGAAAGCTGGTTCTGGCCCTTGGCACCTTCGGCGTGCAGACCGATGCCGCGACGGGACGGGCCGAAGATGTGGCCTACGCGACCGCAATGGCGCGGACCCGTGCGGCCGAAGGCTCGATCGCGGTCGACACCGAGGCATTGAATACCGAGATGCGTTTTACTGCGGCGGGCGGGCGAAGCACGCGGGTCATGCAACTGGACGGCTTGTCCTTTGCCAACCAGATGGCCGCCCTGCCCCGAGGTGCCGCACTGGCGGTGTGGCCGATCGGCTTTGAAGACCCGGCGATCTGGGCCTTGCTGGCGGGCGAGGCGGCGGAACTGGCCCTGACCCGTCCGATCACGCTGGATCAGACCGTGCTGTTGTCGGGAACCGGGCCGGTCGCGCTTCGTGCCGAGGCCGCTGCGGTCGGACGGCGGGATGTCACGGTCGATCCGGGCGGCAACCGCGTCCTGGAACAGGTCTACCGCGCCCTGCCCTCGCCGCATCTGATGGCGCGCTTTGACGGTGGGGTGCCGGATGCGGTGCTGGTCGCCTTTGACGGTCTGCCACCGATCGACGCGCTCTCGGAGGTGTTGCTGCAATTGGCCCGCAACAGCGTTCGCGCCGTCTTTGCCGTGACCGCATCCGAAATTGCCGGCAATCCCGATGTGGTCAGCCGCCTGATTGTCGCCGGTCATGCGGTTTCGCTGGCCGATGCGGGCGATCTGGCCGGCACCGGGGTTTATCCTGCGCTGTCGCGGTTGCGCGACCGGGCCGCCGTCATGGCGCTGGCGGGCGAAACCGACTGGCGAGCGGTTCTGGTCGAAACCTGGGGCCGGGGCGAGCTTTTGCCGTCCACGAACGCCGAGTTTGCCACCTTGATCACGCTCCAGGATCAGGGCCGCATCCGGCTGCCCGTGGGCGCGAAAGTGCCACTGGAGCCGGGCTCTGCGATGGAGTTTGCCGAACAGCTGGTGAGCACGGTGTTCATCGAAGGCTCGCAACTGGTCCGGTTCGACCTGTCGGCAGCGGCGCTGCCCGCGACGCTTGAAGCGCTGCCCGTGGTTCTGACCGCGTTCGACACGGCAGGCGCGCGTTTCATCAGCCCCGACGATCTGGCCCGCCCGGCTGGCGGCGTGGCGATGTACGAGGCGCGCGATCTGGCCACCCTGCGCGACCGCGCCTATGTCTGGGTCGTGCTTAAGGCCGACACGTTGATGGCGGCGGCATTGTTCGTGCTGCTTCTGGTCGCAATCTTCCGGTCTCTGGCCTTTCTGGTGCTTGCCCATGTCCGGCGGCCCCAGCCAGACGCCGACCCGGCCTGGGCGCCGCCTGTCACCGTGATCATCCCTGCCTTCAACGAGGGCAAGGTGATCGAGACCTGCATCAACTCGATCCTGGAGAACAATTACCCCGATGTCCGCGTCATCGTCGTCGATGACGGATCGGAAGATGACACCGCCGACGTGGTCGGCGCGATGGCGGCCCGCGACCGGCGGATCTGGCTGGTCCGGCAGGATAATTCCGGCAAATGGGCGGCTGCGAACACCGCGCTGCGCTATGTCATGTCGGATTACTTCATCGTGCTGGATGCCGATTCCATCCTTGGAACCGACGCGATCCGCTGGCTGGTGCAACCGTTCGCCTCGGACAAGGTCGGGGCGGTTTCGGGGATCGTCGAGGTCGGCAATACGAACAACTGGCTGACCGCCTGCCAGAATCTGGAATATCTCGTCAGCCAGAACATCCAGCGCCGCGCCTATGAGACCTTCAACGGAATCTTCGTGGTACCGGGTGCGATCGGGGCATGGCGCACCGATGCGGTGATCGCGGCGGGGCTGTTTTCCGGCGAAACCATCACCGAGGATGCCGACCTTACCCTCGCCGTGCATCGCGCCGGCTACAGCGTCGCGATGGCCGAAAAGGCCCGCGCCTTTACCGAGGCCCCGGAAAAGCTGTCGGCGTTCAATTCGCAGCGGCTGCGCTGGACGCTCGGGATGCTGCAGGTGTCGTGGAAGCACCGCCGCGCCATCAGCGAAGGCCACCCGGTCGGCTTCATTTCGATCATCGACGCGATCTGGTTCAACGTGCTGACGACGATTCTGTCGCCGCTTGTGGACCTGATCCTGCTGATCCTGGTGTCGATCGTGGCGTCGCGCCTGATGATGGGGCAGCCGGCGATGACAGACGGCGCGCTGCTTTTGCTGTTCGGCTATCTCGGGCTGACGATGATGGACGTTCTCAACACGCTTGCCACTTTCCGCTTCGAACGGCGCTTCAGTCTGGGGCTCTTGTTGCTGACCCCCCTGCTGCGGTTCGGTTATCGCCAGCTCTTGTACATCGCCACCTTGCGGGCGGCCTGGCGAGCGATTACCGGACGGCTGACGGCATGGAACAAGCTGGAGCGGACCGGAGCGATGAACGACCTACACAAGATCGGAGCGGCAGGCGCCAGCCGCCCGTTGTCGCTGCGGACCTGAGGCATGACGTCCGAAAGCTACCGGCCGGAAATTGACGGATTGCGGGCGCTGGCCGTGATGCCGGTGATCCTCTACCACCTGTCCCCGGTCTTGGTGCCGGGCGGGTTTCTGGGCGTCGACGTGTTCTTCGTCATCTCGGGCTATCTGATCACGCGCCTTCTGGTGGCCGATCTGGACCGCGCCCAGTTCAGCCTCTGGCGGTTCTACGAGCGTCGCGCGCGCCGCATCCTGCCGGCGCTGTTCGTCGTGATCGCCGCTTGCGTGCTGCCTGCAGCGGCCTTCATGCTGCCCGGCCAACAAGCCGATTTCGGCCTTGCGGTGCTGGCTGCGGTGGGGTTCGTGTCGAACCTGCTTTACTACGGCTCAACCGGCTATTTCATGGCCTCCGCCGAGATAAAGCCGTTGCTGCACACCTGGTCTCTCGCGGTCGAGGAGCAATTCTACCTGTTCTTTCCGCTGCTGTTGTTCGTGGTCTGGCGCTATGCCCGCACGTGGCTGGTGGCCGTGCTTGCGGCGGTCGGGCTGGCCAGCGTCGGCATGGCTGCGTGGCTCGCCTACAGCGACCCTGCCGCCGGGTTCTACCTGCTGCCCGCCCGCGCGTGGGAATTGATGGCCGGTGCGCTGGTCGCCGTCGTGGCCCGCCGCCCCGGCAAGGCACTGGCCGAAACCGCCGCCGTCGCGGGGCTGGCGATGATTGCCCTCGCCTATGCATCTCCCGCCGGGACGACGATCCTCGGGCTGCCGGCGCCGCTTGCAGTGGCGGGAACCGCGCTCTTCATCTGGGCCGGGGGCGGGACACTGACCGCTCGGGTCGTGTCGACCCGACCGCTGCGGGCAATCGGGCTTGTCAGTTACAGTGCCTATCTCTGGCACTGGCCGCTGCTGGCGTTCTGGCGCTTGCGGGGCGGCGCCGAGATGACCCCTGTTCTGGGCGTCCTGCTGGTGGCGCTGACGCTGGCGCTTGCGACGCTGACCTATTTCTGTGTGGAACGGCCGTTCCGCAATCACGGGGCCACGGCGCGGTTTCCGACACGGGCGCTGGTCCCGTTCCTGACGAGTGGCGCAGTGGCGCTGGCGCTGTTCGGCCTTTTGCCGCTGATGCCCGGCGGTGGCCGCGAGGCTTCGTCGGTCGAGACGCGACTGGGGACGAATTACGGGCTCAGCCAGGCCTGCGAGGGCGCCTTCACGCTTGATCCGACCTGCCGCACCTCGGACAAACCGGAAATCCTGCTTTGGGGCGACAGCTATGCCATGCACCTTGCGCCTGCGATCATTGCGTCGGGTGATTGGGGCGGGATGATCCAGATGACCAAGTCAAGCTGCGCGCCTATCCTTGGCCTCAGCACCGCGCCGGAAGAATACGAGGCTACGTGGTTCGAGGGCTGCCTGCGGTTCAATGACGAGGTGTTCGCCTGGCTGGCCGGGGCGGACACGATCCGCACCGTCGTGCTTTCAAGCAACCTCCACATTCTCACCAATGAACTGCGTCGGCCCGATGGCAGCACTGTACCCGTTGAGGGCGCCGAAGCTGCCGTGCGCATCGCCCTTCTGGATACGGTAAAGAAAATCCGCGCGCTAGGGAAGGATGTGGTGATGGTCTCGCCAACCCCCACGACCGGTTCGGACGTTGGTCAGTGCCTTGCAGCCGCCGATCTGGCCGGAACCGACAGCGCGGTGTGCAATTTTCCGCTGGCCGAAATCGCACCGGTCAATCGCAACGCCTTCGGGTTTCTCGAGGGGTTAGCCGGCCACGTGCCGCAGGTCGTGCTGACCGATCTGATCTGTCCGGAAGGGATCTGTCTCGCCCGTCGGGGAGACATATTCATCTTTCGCGACACGGGACATTTGGCAATCGAAGGGGCGGAATGGCTAGGCCGGACCTACCGCTTTGACCGCCTGCTGCGGCAGGCGGCCAGTGGCCCGGCCGGGCAGATCAATTAGACGCCAGCTTGCGCGGCGCGAACGGCACGTCATAGCCGTTGAGCTTCTTGATGTACGAGCTGATCGGCGTGCCGTAGGGGTCGCGCAGGTCCTTGCGCCCGTCGGACTTGACGTAGGTCGCCAGCGATTCCGCGCCCAGCAGGTGGGCCGCAGCCAGCATGCCGGACGGGGTCAGCTGTTCGCCCCCGACTTCACGCCAGGCATAGCGGTCAACCTTGTGCAGCTCGATATAGCTCCACATCACGCCAAGCCATTCTTCCATCGCCTTGTCCTGCGCGCGCTTGCTGGCAAGGAACTGCTTGGTGGATTTGACGCCGTGCTTTCCCGTCCAGCCGCCGCCGTAGTTGTTGTCATAAGCGTCGCCGTCATAGCGAACAAAGCCAAGATCGGTCAGGGCCGCTTCGCCGAACTGATATGCACCGAGGAAATTGAGGCTGTTGACGGACTGATAATCACCGCCCGATTCCATCATTTTCAGCACGACTATGAACGCTGCCAGTGTCTTCATTCTGCTCTGCCTTTTGGGGGCGGGCCGCCTGCGGGGTGAAGGACCGGACTACGACGGGCCCCCTACTCGCAACAAGCGAACCGCTGAACAACGTGCGGATAATTGCTTGCCGGGAATGTCGATACTTGGGCGCGACTGTGGCCAGAATCGGGCGAGCCGAGCGGACCAGTTGCCACCCTTGGCCCGCAACCCCTTGATCCGGATACGGCAGGGGTGGTTTGGGCCGAGGCCGTAACGCACCCGGCAATATTCCGCTGAAACGGGCCGTTCAGGGCTGGGGCGGGCTGTTCCCTGCGGAACTGCCTATCCGCCCGGCAGGCGTTACCACCTGACGGCAGGATGCGCCGGCGATGTCGCGGGCGCGCCGGGGGGCAACAGATGCAAAACGCGAGAATCGCTACCGGGGTCTTTGGCGCCATGCTTGTCATTCTGGCCGCAGGGCTCTGGTCGACGGTTGGTCTGTCGGTGAAGCTGGTTCCGCAAGGCGCGCTGATCCCGCCCGAGATCCTCGGCATGGCACGCACCTTGCTTGCCGGACCGCTGATCGTTCTGGTCTGCCTTCTCACCGGCACCGGGGGCTTCGCACGGCTTGCGTCGATCGGCGTGCGGCGGCTTGCGGTGTTCGCCGTCATGGGGCTGGTGTTCCAGATCTGCCTTTTTCGGGCCTTCGCGGCGCTTGGCGTCACGCTGACGGTTGCGCTGACGGTCTGCCTGCCGCCGATCATCGCCACGCTGCGCGCCCAGTGGCGCGGGGCGCGGTCAGGCTATGGTCCGCTCGCGTCGCTGGGCCTTGCCGTGACCGGGTTGGTGCTCTGCTCGGTCGGGCAACTGGCGCAGGGGGCCGGTCAGGGCAGCCTCTCGGGCCTCGGGCTGGCGGTCATCGCATCGGTGGCTTTCGTCTTGATGACCGATGCGGCACGGGACCTGACGCGCGAAGTGTCGCCCGTCCTCGTGGCGGGTGTCGGCCTCTCGCTGACGGGCCTCCTTTTCTGCCTGATCGTGCCTTGGGTGGTGGCCGAACCGACGGCCTTCCTCGCCACCGCACTCAGCGATTGGCAGATACCCGGGCTGATCCTTTACCTTGCCGTGGTTCCGACCGCCCTCGCCTACATCTGCTACTGTGCGGGCATCGCGCGCTGCCGGTCCACCGCGGTCGGATTGACCGCCTCGATGATCGAGCCGGCGATTACGGCGCTGCTGGCTTTCCTGCTTCTCGGCGAACGGCTGAGCGGCATCGAAACCGCCGGCTGCCTGATGATGGCCGCCTCGCTTGTCGTCCTGGTGGCGGCCGAGGTCTTGGCACCGATCTCCCAGCCGCTTCGCCCGATGGCACCGCTGCGGCCCGCCCTCTCCTGACGATCCACCAGCGCGTGCCTTCTCAGCTTTGCCAAAGCACCGATTGCCGCCCGCCCAGCTTGGAATTGCCCAAAGCGCCGAACTTTTCGACAAAGGCGCGCAGTTCGGGTGCATCGAACAGCGACAGGTAGGCTTCGGCCCATGCCAGTTCGAAGGCGCGCAGTTTTTCGGTTCCATCGAAGTAAGACTGCTCGTGTCCGGTGATCTTCTTGACCAGATCCTCGTCCTCGAAGGCCGCCACGACGAAATCGACCGTGCGGTGGATCGCCCCGTCACAGGCGGCGAACAGGTCCGGGCCGCTTTCCTGCAACAGGGCGGCGGTCACCACCAGCGGGGTGACGGCATGAAGCTGGTAATGCAGGGCCAGTTCCTGCCGCGCCATTTCCAGCGGCAGGCTGCCGTCCTCGCCCGCCTGACAGGCCACCAGCCGCACCGAAGCGGCCGCCCAGTCCAGCATCGCAGCGTCCTCGACCGTCAGCCCTACGCGCGCCACGGCCAATGCAGCCCAGGCGCGCAGGTTGTTGCGGCTGGCATTCTTCGGCGCATCGGCATCGAAATAGGCCATCGTCGCGCGGGCGCGGTCGGCCAGCCAGCCTTCGATGCTGGCCGTCTGGTCCGAGGCTGGCAGGAAGGGACGGACCTGCGCATAGGCAAAGGCCAATCCGGCCACGCGTGAGGGCACCGACAGTTGCGCATTCATCGTGGCAAGGTCGCTGAGGGCATCAGCCTCTGCCCAGGCGGACAGAGCGGCCAGCACGCAGTCTGCCGCCGCGTCACGATCCGCACTGTCCGACACAGCGCGGTTTGCCGCCACGGCGAGGTCGCTGATCAGGTCGTCCACCGGTTTCAGCTGGCGATTGACGTCGGCGTTCGACGCCTCGTCAAAGTCGGACCGGCTTTTGTCCTCCGCCGTGTAGCGGCTGCCGTGGTCCAGCCGCACGACCGCGGCCGGAACCGGCTTGCAGGTGAAGCGATCCTTGGCTTCCGCACCTGATGCAGCGTCGCTTTGGGCGCTGGCCGCCCCGGCAAGGGCAAAGGACAGCGCAATCACGCCAGGCCACAAGATCGGCATCAGTTGGTTCCCTCGCTGTTGGTTGCGTCATTTGCCGTCAGACCTTCGGTGGTGAACACCCTGACCATGTTGGCGGCGGTCGGATCGCCGGCATCGGCGGCCCGCTGCAACCAGAGCCGCGCGTTCTCGACCGAGATCGGCACGCCGACACCAAGCGAATAGGATTGCGCCAGCATCAGCATGGCCGGCACGTCCCCCGCCTCGGACGCCCGCAACAGCCAGTCGGTCGAGGTCTCGATCTCCTCGCGGGTCTGGGCGGCGGCACGAAGCCTGCGGGAATGTTCGCGCATCGCGGCCGGGTCACCGGCTTCCGCCGCCGTGCGGTAAAGGCCGTCAAGGTCAAGCCGGGCTTCGACAGCCGCACGCAGTTTCGCATCCTTGCGCGAGATTTCGTCCAGAACCCCGGCGATCTGACGGGCGCTGCTGCGATCGACCAGATCGACATAAAGTTCGACGGCCTTTTCCGGGTCATGCTCGGGCCGCGACTTGTCCCCATAGATGCGCAAAAGGCGATGGACGGCGGTGCGGCTGCCAAGGCTGTGGGCCTTGCGGTAATAGGCCAGCGCCGTTTCGTCGCCTTCGCCCTTCGGCAGAAGGTTGCGGTAGGCATCGGCCAGTTCCACTGTTTTCCAAGGGTCATCACCGGCGAGTTCCGTTGCGATGCGCAGCCAGCGGCGGACCTCGCCCTCATCGTCCATGGTCGACATCGCGGTGGCGAAGGCCAGTGCCTCGGGGAAATCGCACTGCATCGCCGCGATGGCGCGCCCGCGATAGGCCTCGATCTTGTTCGCGTCGGCAAGGAAGGGCAGCGCCATGATCACGGCAAGAAAGTCGCCCCGTTCGTCGATCACCGGCGCAAAGGCCGCAAAGACCGCGCGGGCATCCGGGTAGGTCGCCGGATCGGCCTCGGCCGCCAGCGCCAGCGCCTCGCCATTCCCGTCCTCGGCCAACGGCAGCAGCACCGCAGTGGCTTCGGCCATCGCAGCTGGGTCGGGCGCGCCTTCCAGCAGCGCCTCGGCCAGCTTCAGCCGGGCCTTGTCCTCACCGGCCTCGACCGCATCGCGCAGTTGGTCAAGCGCCGCATTGCGGTCGGCTGCGGTGACGGCCCGGTCCAGTGCCAATGCGGCACGGGCGGTCGACACGTTGTCAAACCGTGCGGCATATTCGGCCCAGAACGCACGCTCGCTGTCAGAAGCATCGCCGCGTTCCAGAACCGCAATCAGGCTGGCGAGCGGTGCCGCACGGCCATAAAGCGCCTGCGTCTGCAGCGCGGCCATTGCCAGCGGGTCCGGGTTTTCGGCCAGCTCGTCCAGCGCCATGTCGGTCAGTTGCAGCGACGACGAGCCGATCGCGGCTTCGACATCGGTCCAATAGACGGCTTCCTCCAGATGCGGCGCGTCCGGCGACTTGCACAGGAACGCGGCCTGCAGGTCGGCGGTCGGTGCCACCTCGCCGGTCGTCACCGCATGGATCAGATGGTCGACGGCGGCATAGAACTCGTTTTCGGTCGTGGCGGCGCCAAGGTCCATCTGCGCCAGCATGGTGACTGACGCGCTATCGCCCAGCGCCGCACCACGTTCCAAAAGGGGTCTGGCCTCGGCCTCGCCCGCCCAGCGGCCACGATCGGCAAGGATATGGGCGGCTTTCTTGCCGAATACCCAACCCGGCGCGCCATCCAGCGCCTCAAGCTGATCCAGCGTCGCCAGAAAAGCGGGTCGCAACTCGGGCCGGTCGGCCATCTGCGCCTCCAGAAAGCCTGACAGGCGGATCAGCGCTGCGCGGTCCCCGTTGGCGGCAGCGGCTTCATAAAGCGCCTGCGCCCGGTCAAGGTCCTTTGGCACCAGCGACCCCGCCTCGTAGACCCTACCAAGTGCTACCTTGGCATAAGGCAGGTCGCCTTCGGCGGCCTTGGTCAGATAGGTCAGGAGGATATCGTTGTCCTTCTCCACCAATTCCGATTGCAGGTGGTATTCCGCGACCCGCCATGCCGCGATCGGGTCGCCAAGATCGGCGGCAAAGCGGTACCAGCGCTCCGCAGTATCATGGTCGACGCTCACCACCTCGCCGTTCGAGAACTCACGCGCGATGCGGGCGATCCGGTCGCAGATCAACGGGTCCATCTGCCCGACCAGCGACCCGAACGCCATCGTCACCGCCAGATCGGGGCTGATGTCCCAGCCTTCGGGGGCCTGCCCCGCCACGGCAAGCTTCGACAGCGTCAACAGCGCATCGGCGTTGCCGCCGTAACCCGCCGCCATCAGCATCTCCGCCCCCAGCGCCTCGTTGCGGTCCACGCCGATGCCTTCGGTCAGGTACCCGGCCAACGCGTTCAGCATCCGCGGCGAGTTGGCCTCGCCACGTTCCAGCAGGCGTTGAACCAGACCCTCCGCGCGCAATTCCTGCAACTGGCCCAGCGCGATCATCTGTTCGATCCGCGCCAGCGTCACATGGTCCTCGCTGAACCCCGGCGAAACCGAGGGCAGCAGCGTGATCACCCGCTGGATCGTCGGGTCCCACCTTTCGGCGTCCAGTTCCGCAAGCCGGCGCATGTCGCGGTTGATCAGTTCGACCGGCCTGTCGGGCAGCCGCTGACCATCCCAGGCGTCCCATTCGGCCACCAGTTCGGCGTCGGACGGGCGCGCGATGCAAACCGGCGTGACCTCCATTTCCGGCGGCTCAAACGAAAGCGGCAGGGTCTGCGCGTGCAGTGCCGGGGCGGTGGTGGCAAGAAGGAGGGCGGCCATCACACCGGCCGCCGTGCAAGATCTGGTCATCGGTTGCCTTTCGGTTTCCGCATGTCGGGGTTAGTTGACATATGAATTTTCGGTGCTGAACGCGGTGTAGTTGCCGCCACTTCCGCTGAACACGACAGTCACGCCGGCCCGCCGCCGCATCTGCACGGCAGGCAGGTTGGCAAGCACGGTGTCGCCGTCGCGCACCTCGAAATCCAGCGTCATCGGCGCGCGGAGGCTGACCTGCCGCGAGGTGTTCGGCGCGATGTCCTCCAGCGCCATCGCATCCACCGAAGGGGCGAACAGATCGACCGATGGCAAATCCGACAGGTTGTAGAACACAAGGTCGGCCTTGGCGGGGCTGTTGGTGATGTCATCGCGGACAAGCTGAAGCGTGCCGTCTGTGGCGGCAAGGAAGGTGTAGAACGACGCGGGCGGGATGTCGGCATCGCCGGTCAATGCGCCAACCGCTGCCGAAATCTCGCCGGGCGCGATGGTCACATAGGGCGACACGCCGCCCTCCATCCGCTCGAAGGTGTTTTCGGCCACCACACCCACGCTTTCGCCGGGCGCGATGATCCGCACGAAGGCTGCGTTCGGGTCTGCGGGTGCCTCATAAAGCTCACCATCCTGCGCCAGCGCGGGCAGTGCGGTGACGGCAAGCGAGCAGACGAGAAGCCGGAGGGTGCGGGTCATGGTAGGTCCTTTCAGGTCGAAGAAGCAGAGCAGAGCGTCAATGTGGTTGCCTCGGTGACGGGACGGTCGAAGGTCACGGTCAGTTCGGTGAGGTCCGGGTGCCAGAGGCTGCCAAGCGGCTTGTAGAACCGCCCCGAGGCAAGCATCCGGTCACTGCGCTGGATCGTGGCGTTTCTGGTGATCCCGGTGGCGGATTTCAGGCTGAACAACGCCTCGCGCGGACCGTCCGTTCCCAGATCGGCAAAGATCACGTCAGACTTGCCAAGGCTCACGTCGCCAAGATCGGCCGTCACGCTGTTGTCGCCGGTTTTGGTGACCGGCAAAGGCGTGGTGCAGGTCTGCCCGGCGGCGGCGATCAGTTCGTCCATCGGGTCCGGCCCGTATTGCGCAAGGTTGTTGTAGATCGGGTTTTCCCAGATCAGAAAGCGCGGCCGGTTCTCGGCAAAATCGCGCGAGGTGAGGTATGAGGTCATGCCGCCGAACTGGTTACCGCCGGTGACGGCGTAGTTGACCACGTCGAGCCCGGTGAACTCGGTCAGAAAGCCTGCGAAGTTGCCAAGCGGGCTGTCGGAGAACGAGGTGCCGACCAGCACCGCCTGCACCGCGTCATCGCCACCGGCAAAGATGTCGGCGACGGCCTCGTCCGCAGCCCCGATCAGTTCGGTGCGGTGTGCCACCGCCTCGACGCGCGGCAGTTCTTCGGTGCAAAGCACCTGCAAGGTCCGGCGCATGGTCGAAAACGCGGCCGTGCGCTCCAGTTCGACCGTGCGATATTCCGAAAGGGAAAGGCCCTCATACGCGGGCTGTGCGACAATCATCTCGGCAATGGCGCGCGCCGCAAGCCGCGCGCCTGCCGTCGTCCAGTGAAAGTCGGCCTGAAAGAAGGCGGGCTCGTCCGGGGTTGCGGCGGAAAGCGCGGTCAAAAGATCGGGCGCCAGCACCCCCTTGGCCGAAAGCCGCCCGATGATGTCCTGATAGACAAGCCGCGCGGTTTCGGGATCAAAGGCGTAATCGGCGGCCTCGGCAGGCAGATAGTCGGGCATCGCCTGACTTTTGGTCGGCACGGTCACATAGATCAGCGTGGTGCCACCCGAGGCCAGCGCCTCGGACAGCGCCGCCATCTGGTCCACCACCGGGTCTTCCATCGGATGACGCATTCGCAGGTCGGCCATGACGCGGTAAAAGACGCCGTCCTTGCCTTCCAGCGAAGGCAGTGCCGAAGCGGTCTCAAGGTTGCTGCACCCGAAGGCAGAGGTTCCGGCACCGGCCGGGACGGCAAGCGATGCGGCCAGCACAAGGGCGCTGGCGAACAGGCGATTTGTCATTGGGTAGCCTCGCTTTCTGGCTGGGTCTCGGCCGCGTCAAGCAGCCGGATCAGGTTTTCGGCGGTGGTGCGCACCGACAGATCATCGCTTTCGGCGGCCAGCGTCAGCGCCGAACGCGCGCCGACATGGCCCGAGGCCTTGTCGTCCTCATCCGACATCAGCGTGATTGCCAGTTGCAGGATCGCCTTGGGGTTGCCGCCGCCCGACGCCATGGTCAGGAAGTATTGCGCCTGGGCCAGATCGCGCCCGAACGGCACGCCGTCGGCATACATCTGGCCCAGCAAGGTCGCGGCGTCCGGATTGCCGCTAAGTGCTTGCACCGTCATCGCGTTCAAGGCGTTGCGCAGCCGCGACTTGCTGTAGCCGCTGCCTTCGCTGACCAGCAGGCGGGCCAGCGGACGCACGGCAAAGCTGCGCCCGGTATAGGCGGCGATGCCGTAATAATGTGCGGCGCCGCCGGTCGGGTCAGGCTTGCCCGATTCCTGCAACAGCTTGGCATAGCGGAACGCGGCCAGACCATCGCCCGCGTCGGCCAATGCGCGCAGGTCGGACGGGCCGACATAGGCCCCGCTGATCATCTTGCGGCGGATCGCGCGCAGATGTGCCGTTGGCAGATCCTTGGTGCGCCGCACCGAATTGTCGAACACGAACTCGGCCCGCTGCAAGCCGGTGTCGGCGGTCACCGCCTTCGGACCAGAGATTGGCGATCCCGCCGCCACCCCACCCATCCAGATCGCCGCAAGCGTCATGCAAAACAGCCTAGCCATCGGACGCCTCCCGGTCTGAAAGCCCCGCCACCGTCTGGTCGGTCGCGCCCACCTCGGGCCAGAGGCTTGGGTCCGCCAGATAGCGCACCGGTATTTCCCAGATCACGGTCCGGGGGGCGGGCTCGCCCGCGGTGAGGGTGGCGAGGTAATCCTGCATCGGGCGCAGCGGGCCAAGACCGCTTTCGGCGACGCTGACCACATCGCGCCCCAGCGCCCGCATCAGCGCGTCGGCAAAGCCCCAATCCGGGTTGGCGCTGTAGCTGGTGCCGACCAGAACGATATCCGGCCCGTCCGAACCAAAGATATCGGCGGGCGCTGCGGCCTGCACCTGTTCGGCCTGCTCGACCCGTTCGGGGTGAAGGCCGATCAGCGGCGCGAAGTCCGGCGTGGTCACAAACTTCACCAGATCGCCGGTCAGCCGGGCGGGCTCAGCCGGGGTTCGGTCGAACGTCAGCGTTCCCGGCTCGATAAGCCCGGCCTCCGCGACCGCGCCGGCGACAAGGGCTGCGCCATGCGGGGTCCAGTGCGTGTCGGTGACAAGGAAGGTCGCCTCGCCCTGCCCCATGAGCTTGGCGCGGGCGTCGACCACCGCAATGCCACGCTTGGCCAGCGCCGCGACGAAATCGGCATGCAGCGCTGCCATCGGCGCACCAAGGCCCGGATCGGGGCTTTTGTCGCGGTAAATGTCGATCTTGGCGGGCAATGGCACCACGACCAGCCCGGCCCCAGCCTCAGCCAGATCGCGCTGCACATCGCGCACGACGTCTGCAATCGCCGCCACGGCCCTTGGTTCGGGGATCGGGCGGGCCTCCTCGGCGGTGAAAAGCCAGCCATCCGGTCCGACCAGCGCCCCCTGCCGCGCCTCGCCCAGAAGCGCGAACCGCGCCGCGCCGATCACCCCGAAGGCCATGTCATTGTGCGGCAGGCGCGCCTTGTAATGCCCGTCCAGCCCTTCGGTCAGCCCGCCGGACAACAGCCCGCTTTGCGGCAATTGCACGTCCGGCAACCGTTCGGCCACCATCGCCACGTTCGCCACAAGACCATAGCCAAAGAACACGACCGGAACGGCAAGGCGCAGGGTTTGCAGAAAGATCGACATCGGCCCCCCTAGAACTGGAAGTAAAGGAAAGGTGAGACGTTCTGCTCGGCCAGCTTCATCACCGAGAGGACGCCGATTGCGATGACCAGCACCGAAGGCACGGCGGCGTTCATTGCGGTCAGCGGGCCGGACGGATCGGGATGAAACCAAGCCCGCGCGACCCGGTTCAGCCACGGCTCGAACGCCGCGATCACGATGCCGATCACGAGGAAAAGAAGGGCCTCAGATGTAATGGCAAGCGCGATATGCGGGGCGGGTGTCAGGCCATGAAGCCCGACCATGCCGCCATAAACCTCGAACGCCTCGGTCACGCTGGCGGCGCGGAACATCACCCAGCCCAGAAGCACGATCAGCAGCGTCACGGCCAGCGCTGACACCCCCACACCCTTGGCCCGCCCGGTGGCGCGCTCGACGGCAAGCCAGCCGCCGTGCCACAGCCCCCAAAGCGCAAAGGTCCAGTTCGCGCCGTGCCAAAGCCCGCCCAGCACCATCACCAGCATCAGGTTCACATAGGTCCGCGCCTTGCCCTTCCGGTTGCCGCCAAGCGGAATGTAGAGATAGTCGCGCAGCCAGACCGACAGGCTGATGTGCCAGCGGCGCCAGAACTCGGTGATCGACCGGCTGATATAGGGCGTGTCGAAATTCGCGATGAAGCGAAAGCCCATCATCAGGCCAAGGCCGATCGCCATGTCGCTGTAGCCCGAGAAATCGAAATAAAGCTGGATCATGTAGGCAACCGCCCCGACCCAGGCGAGCAGCAGCGACGGGTCGGCGGTGGCGAAGGCAAGGTCGGCAAGCGGTGCGACGCTGTCGGCAAGCAAGACCTTCTTCGCCAGTCCGATGACAAAGATCGTCATGCCGCTCAGGAACAGATCGACCGAATGGTCACGGTGTTCGAACTGCTTTTCCAGATCCTTGAAGCGCAGGATCGGGCCGGCGATCAACTGCGGGAAAAGCGCGATGAAGGCGGCAAAATCGAAGAACCCCGCCGTGGCGCTGGCATCCTTGCGATAGACATCGACCAGATAGCTGACCGCCTGAAAGACATAGAAGGAAATGCCGATCGGCAGGATCAGCCGCCAATGGACACCAAGGTCTTCCGGGCTGGCTCCCCAAAGGGCCGCAAGGCTGTCGATGAAGAAATTGAGGTATTTGAAGACCGCCAGCACACCAAGGCAGCCGATCAGACCGATGGTCAGAAAGGTTTTCGCCGCCCTCTGGCTGGTGGCCGCCCCGATCAACCGGCCAAAGACATAGGTCCAGAAGGTCGTAAGGATCAGAAGCCCCAGAAAATCCAGCCGCCACCAGCCGTAAAAAGCGTAAGACCCGGCCAATATCGTAACCGACCGGAACCGCACCGGCGTCAAGTAGTAAAGCGCCAGAAACAGCGGCAGGTAGAGAAAGAGGAAGGTCTCGGACGAAAACACCATGTCAGCCGCCCCCACCCGGAAGGTCGCATAGCATCGCGGCGCGGGCCGGTTGCAGCGTTGCCTCCTCGCCGCCGCGCAGCCAGCCGACGGTCAGATGCGCAAGGTCGCCCGCAAAGACCTGCGGAAACTGACCGTCCAGATCATTGCCCGCAAATTCCGGGTCGCCCGGGGTCGCGCCCCGGAAGCCGTCGGCATTGCCGACCAGCACATTGCCGGTCACCGTCACCTGCGCGTCGCGGTCCTGATCACGGATCAGCACGCCGGAACCTTTATTGAACAGGAGCGCGTTCTGGCCAATCTCGGCCCCTGTGGTCCGGGTCAGGCTGATCGCACTGCCGCCGTTCTGCGCGATCAGGTTTCCCGCGATTCGCACGCAACCGGCCCGCCGCACGGCGATGCCGGTGGTGTCGCCCGCCGTCACCACATTGCCCGTCACGCTGACCCCCTGACTGCCGTCATCGACCGCGATGCCGGTGCGGGTGGTTCCGGTCAGGTGATTGCCCGCGATCTCGACCTGCCGCGAACCGGCGGTGACGCGGATGCCCTGCCCGCCGGATTGCGCGTCGCGCGCGGCCCCGCTGATCAGGTTGGCGGCGACCAGCGTGTTGGCGGCGACCAGCGTGTCGCTTGCGCGCGACACCAAAAGGGCCGTGCCAGAGGCCGCCGCAAGGGTGGTCCGGGTAACACTCGCGCCCGTCGTGCCGATGAAGGCAAGCGTAGTGACATCGTCCAACCGGCTGTTGGTCAGCAGGCTTGGCAGATCAGGCACATGCAGGCCGTTGTTGACAACGGCGACGCCGCCAAACACCGGCGACGCTCCGAAACCGAGGCTTTGAAAATTGGCCTCGCGCGCCGTCATCCGGCCGCGCCCTGCCGTCAGCACGAAAGGCCGGAACGCCGGTTCCGCCGCATTGGCAAGGCCGCCGCCCCGGACGCTGGCAGCGTCAAGATCAAGCCAGCCGAAGTTGGCAAGAAAGCTGCCGCTCTCGCGGTCAAGGACAAGCGTTGTGTCGGGGCCAAGCGACAGGCCCGCGTCCGACCAGATCACCAAAGGACGGTGCAGCACGATGCCATCGGCGCTTTCGGCCACGAACTCCCGCGCCGCCGAGCCCTTGGCAAGGTCAACCAGATCTCCGCCCGTTACAAAGCCGCCGCGGAGCAGGATCACGTCATGCTCGCGCTCACCCTGCGCCCGGACCAGCGCCTGATGGTCCCGCGCGCCCGACTGCACGGCGATCTGGGCCAAGAGCAGACGAATGTCGACCATCTCGATCAGCGCACCGGCCTCGCGCGGAAACTCCGAAGGCGCGGCAGGCTCGGTATCCGGTGACCGCAGGCTCAGACCAAACCCTGCCATAACCTCAGCCGCAGCGCGGCGTCTGGCATCAGGGTTCTCGGCCTTGCCCACCGCCGCGACCGTGGCTTGGATCCGTTGCCGCTCCTCATAGCGCATTGGCTCGGCGCGCGGCATCGAGGGCGCGACGAGGGCAAGGCAGCACAGAAGCAGCATCCGCAGATCAGCCATTGGCAACTGCCCGCAACGGGGCCGGGGCCTTGAGGCCACGGCGTTCGGTTTCATCGGCGGTGGTCGACAGCAGAAGCGCGCGCAGGTCATGGTCGGCGATGTTGGTGACATTCACCTCGGCCCCATCGGCAATGGTCAGCACGCTGCCACGCGACAGAAAACTGTCCTGTCCGACCGGCCCGCCAAGACACCGCGCCTCGCCCGAGATGACCGACAGGGACCGCGGGCCGGTGTCGCGCCCGCCGATCTGCAACGATGCGCCGGGCCGCAGGGTCAGCATCTCGACCCGGCAGTCGGTCTCGCTCGCCAGCGCCTCGACACCGCCCCAGACATAGCTGCGGTAGGGGTGGCTACGAACCTCGGTGCGGTTGTCGCCCTTCATCCGCTCAACCGCCTGCTTCACGTCCTGCGCATGGCTGCGGTCGGTGACCAGAAGCGCGTCCTTGGTATCGACGACGATAACGTCCTTCATGCCGACCACCACGACCAGACGGCCATCGCTGCGGATCAGCGAATTCGTCGTTCCCGGTGCCATCACGTCACCAGCCAGCACGTTGCCGTCCTCGCCCTTTTCGTTCACGTCATAAACGGCAGCCCAGGCGCCGACGTCGTCCCACCTGACGTCAAGGCAGGCCAGCGACACCAGCGGGCTTTGCTCGAACACCGCCGTTTCTGTCGGCGCGTCACGCGCGTCGCGAAAGGCGATCTCGTCCAGCGCAAGGCAATCCGCTCCCGCCCTGCCTAGCGTCACCGCACGCGTCACCGCGGCATGGGTCGAGGGTTCAAGCCGCCGAAACTCGGCCTCGATGACATCGGCACGAAAGAGGCTGATCCCCGACGCCCAATAGGCGGTGCCAGCCTCGATCAGGCGCTGCGCCACCGCCACGGGCGGCTTTTCGATGAAGCGCGACACGCTGTGCAGGCCGTCATGCCCGGCAACCGCGCCACCGTCAATGATGTAGCCATAGCCGCTTTCGGGATAGGCGGGCGTAATGCCGAAGGTGACGATCCGGCCCGCATTGGCCGCACCAACCATCCGGCCGATCGGGCCGCCCAGATCACCGCTGATCACATGATCCGATGGCAGCACCAGCAGGATCGCTTCGGGATCGTGGCGCAGCATCTCGATCGCGGCGGCCAGCACGGCAGGCCCGGTGTTGCGCGCGCAGGGCTCGGCGATGATCCGCGCGCCAGACTGGATTTCGGCCAACTGCTGGCGCACCAGATCGGCCTGCCCCGCCGCCGTCACCACGATCGGGCTGTGGTAAAGCGGGCCCCGGTGGCGCTGCACGGTGGACTGGAAATAGGTCAGGCTACCCTTGCCGTTCACCGGCTGGAACTGCTTTGGCTGCTCGATCCGCGACAGTGGCCACAAGCGCGAGCCCATGCCGCCACACAGGATGAGGGGATAGATCTTCGGCATGACTCAGGTCCTTTGAAAAAGCGCGGCAATGCTGTCACGGGTTCGGGCGAACCACGCGCCAAGCGATCCACGGTCGCGCATCAGGCGAATTCTGACCGGCTGGCCCAAACGTTCGGCGGTAACCGGGGTCGCAGGCTCCAGAAACACGGCCTGACCGTCGTCTGCCGCAGCCCCGGTGACCGGGCGGCCAAGGTCAAGCGCGGCCTCGGTGCGCACGCCATCAGGAAACACCAGTTCAATCTCCGCAGCCCCGGCCAGATCGAAGGCCAGCTCGGACGGGATGGTCGCCGCCACCAGATAGCGGTCGCCTTCCGATGACATCTGCAACACCGGCTCGCCGATCAGCACGGTCGAGCCTTCGCGCAGCCCCCTCGCCCGAACGGTGCAATCACAGGGCATCACCAGACTGTGGACATCGCCCGACGCGGACTGAATCGCCATCGCGACCTCGCCTTCGTCGGCTTGCAGGTCAAGGAACGCGATCTGCCCGGTGGTCGTGGCGCGCATCACCTCGCCGGTCGACACCACGGTGCCGGGCGTCGGCACCACTGACACATAAAGCCGCTGGTAGATCAGCGTGCCGGCCACCGCGACCAGCAGCACCGACAACAGGCCGATCATCGCCCCGCCCAGCAAACGCCGGAAGGTCATGCGCGGCGCAGGCGCACCGGCCGCCGGGCGCTTCGGCGCTGCGGCCCCCGCGACGCCGATGGTCTGGCCAAGGCTGACAAGGTCGCCCGCGACAAAGGCGTTGATCACGTGCCGCAACTGCGGCAGATGCGGCCCGGTCGGCTTGGTGAAGCTCAGTTCCACCTCGCCCGGACTGGTGTCCGCCTGCCGCAGCATGGCATCGACCACAAGCGTGACCGCAAAGCCATCGAACTGGAACACCAGCCGCACCAGCCGCGTCGAATTCAGCATGGCCGGATCGACCAGACCAACGACATAGGCGGCCACAAGCGATATGCCGCGCCCCTGAAATTGTCGCCCGTCGATCACGGCGGTGAACGGCATGTCAACGACCGGGTGGTCATTTCCTGCCGTCAGGCCGACGGGGGAGCGGTTGGTATTTTGCATCACAGCGGTATCCATGTGCGGTTGCCTTTCCATCAGGAGGTCAGACCAGACCCGACAGCAGGATCACCCCGAGGGTGAGCCAGCCGAGGGTCAGTAAATGAACGTAGGAAGAAACGAGGTCGCCGGCCCTTGCAGCTACCGGTCGGGCGACGGCGGCGCCCTGCCGGGTCCAGCGCTGGCGATCAAGCCGGAACATCACATAGCTTTTGACCGCCGCCCCCATGATCTGCCCGAAATAGAGCAGGGCCGGATAGCTGATCGGAAAACCGCCGCCCCGGAACAGCGACAGCGCGGCGCAGAACACATAGCGCGTCAGCATCACCCAGGCGATGTAGGCGGGCAGCACCATCGGCTCGACAAAAATCGCCGCCAGAACGACGCCGATCGGACCGGCAAGGGTGGTGAAGACCGACACGCGCTGGTCAAGGATCGACCACCAGGTGAAATAACCGATCCGCGAGGCCGGCAGCGCCAGCGCCCTGCCATTGGTTCGCATCATGTTGCCGAACCAGCGCACCATCAGCGTCACCGCTGAATCCACGAAGCCCGGCAGCGGCTGACGCTCCATCGACACCGATTGCACATCGGGCAGATAGAGCATCTTGTAGCCGTGCTTCAGCAGCCAGAACCAGGTGGACTTGTCGTCGCCGGTCAGGAACTTGACCCGGCCAAGCCGCCAATGGTCCAGATGGTCGCTCTGCACCTGCCGGACAAAGGCCGGATCGGTGGCGAGGTCGGCGCGGAACACCGAAAGGCGCCCGGTCAGGGTCAGCACCCGCCCGCCCAGCGCCATCGACGACATCATCATCTGCCGCTGGGTGAACCGCAGCGCGAACCAGTCGCGGAAAAGCGGAGTGTCGTCGATCTCGGCGGTCTCATCCGTGGTGACGGCCCCGACCGATGGATCGCAGAAAAACGGGGCCGACCGCGCGACAATGTCACGCGGCGCGCAGCTGTCGCCGTCCACCACGATCACGAAGTCGCGCCAGCTTGGGGCCTGACCGCTGATGATGCGCAGCGACTTGGCCAGTGCATCGCGCTTGCCGGTGCCGGGAACCTGATCGACGATCAGATTAACCTTGGCCATGTCGATCCGCATCGCCGCGAAAACCGAACGGACCAGCCGCGCATCAGCGCCATCGACCACCGATGCCACCACCGTAGCCCCGCCCTTCGATGCCGCCGCCGCCGCAAAGGCCGACCGGTAGACCCGGCGCGTCACCTCCGGGTCGATCTTGTAGCTTGTCACCAGAAAATAGGCGTGCGCCGGGACCTTGCGCTCGGTATAAGCCGCCCGCGCCTGCCGCCGCAGCCGCGGATAGCGCACCGTCTGATACCAGACCGCCCGGCCGAAATTCACTGCGGCCCAAGAATAACGCCAAAGGCCGATCACCCCCAACGCCAGGATCGCGCCCTTGGCGGCCTGCAAGGAAACCGTGTTGACGCTGGCGATCAGGATGCCCAGCGTCGTCAGATAGAGGAAATGCCCCAGCATGACGCCCTACCAACAAATGCCCTGATAGCTGCCCGACGACACAAGGCCGGGCTGAAGCCGGGTCAGATCGACGACTGGCTGGTCATGCAGCACACCGCGCAACGGCTCCACCGCCTCGGCATAAGTGTTGCCGACGACGATGGCGTCAGACCCTTTGATCAGCGCATCGATCGACGGCACCATCCGGTCGCGCAGGTCCGGCACGGCGTCGTTGCCGCGCCCGACGCCCTGCGGATCGTTCGCATGGCCGGTGCTGACGTTCGGGTCATAGACCTGCACATCATGACCCCCGGCAATCAGCCGCGAGGCAAGCTCGGCCAAGGGGCTTTCGCGCAAATCGTCGGTGCCGGGCTTGAAGCTGATCCCGACCAGACCCACGACGCGCTTGCCGGTTTCCGCCACCATGCGCGCGGCGCGGTCGATCTGCGCGTCATTGGCACGCAGCACCGCGCCCAGAAGCGGCGCCTCGACATCGCGGGTTTTTGCCAGATGCTGCAGCGCCCGCACGTCCTTTGGCAGGCACGACCCGCCGAATGCAAAGCCCGGCCGCATGAAATGGGGCGACATCGCCACTTTGTCATCCGAACACAGGATCCGCACCACCGCCTGCCCGTCCAGACCGCAGGCCTTGGCAATGTTGCCGATCTCGTTGGCAAAGGTCACCTTCACCGCGCGCCAGCTGTTCGAGGTGTATTTGACCATTTCCGCAGTGCGCAGATCGACCTCGTGGATCGCGCAGGCAGCGCCGCTGTTCAGGTCGCGCAACAGATCGAAGGTCGGCGCGTCGATTGCCCCGAACACCACAAGCCCGGGGTCGTCGTAATCTTGAATAGCGGTGCTTTCGCGCAGGAATTCCGGGTAGTAGCCGACCCCGAAATCGACCCCCGCTTGCAGGCCCGACGCCTGCTCAAGTGCCGGAATGCAAACGCTTTCCATCGTTCCCGGCACGATTGTGGAGCGGATGATTACCGAATGATACGCGCCCTTGGCCCGGATCGCCCGGCCGATGATCTCGCAGACCTCGCGCACATGCGCCAGCCCGACCGACCCGTCCGGATCGCTTGGCGTGCCGACACAGACGAGGCTTGCTTCCGTCTCCGCAACCGCCGCCTCGGCATCCAGCGTCGCGGTCAGCCGCCCGTCCGCAACCGCATCCGAAATCAGCGGCTCAAGGCCCGCTTCCACGATCGGCGCACGCCCGGCATTCAGGGTGTCAACGCGCGCCTGGTCGATATCGACGGCAATAACCCGATGGCCGTCACGCGCCAGACAGGCCGCCGAGACGACACCAACATACCCAATCCCAAAAACCGAAATTCCAGCCATTCAAACTGCTCCATCTTGTCCAATACGCCCGGAGAAAACCGGGTTTCCGTTCGTTTCGGCCCGCGGGCTTTCTGCCGTTGTCGGTGCCGAAACACGCCTTTCTTTCGTGGCGTTCGGTTCTCGTCTCTCCCGTGTCAGCCCAAACCAAGGCGAAATGCCCCCGGCCCGGCGTCACCGCATCCGTCCATCGGGTGCCGGCCAATCCGGCGGGATGAGCTTCAAGATGCGTTTCGTCGTCGCTCACTCGACCACCGTTATCCTCGTGCGATGCAACGGCCCGTTGGCCCTTCACAGGCTCCACAACTGCCCGCACGGCAATTTGTTCCCGATTAAAATGCGGCATTGCAGCGAACGCGCCCCGCACCGATCGGCACCAAACGCTAGCAATCGGTTCCATTACTGGAATTTATGTTCTAATCTGGCCCCAGCCCGTCATGCCTTTGAAAGTGCCATGCCAGACCAGACCGACAGCCCGACCGAGCCGACAAGCATCGAGGAATTTCGCGCCCGCCTGATTGCGGTCACCGAAGGCTTGCCAAAGCGGCTCCGGCAATGCGCCGACTATGTCGGGCAGAACAGCGACCGCATCGCCGTCTCCACCGTTGCCGACATTGCGGCCGGGGCGGACGTGCCGCCCTCGGCAGTGATCCGGTTCTGCCAGCTTCTGGGGTTTTCCGGCTTTTCCGACATGCAGCGACTGTTTCGCGATGCCTATTCCCCCGGTTGGCCGGATTACGCGACACGGCTTGACGCCTTGAAGGCCAGCCCGTCAGGTAGCCCGATGGCGCTGGTGGCTGAATTTGTCGAAGCCGGGCGCATGTCGCTTGAATCGCTGGCTAAAACCTTGGACGAGGCGGCAATGGAACGCGCCGTTGCCACCTTGGCCAAGGCCGATACGATCCATGTCGTAGGCTTTCGGCGCGCCTATCCTGTTGCCGCTTACCTCGCCTATGTGCTGGCCAAGATGGAAGTGTCGGCGATCCTGCACCACGACGCCGGGCACCTAGACCAGCGCTTTGCCCTGCGGCCCGGCGATGCGGTGCTGGCGATCAGCTTTGCGCCCTATTCCGAGGAAACCCTCGCCCTCGCCGAGACCGCGCGCCGCCTTGGCCTGCCGGTCGTGGCCTTGACCGACACCTTCACCAACCCGCTGTCGCGCAGTGCCGATACCGTCCTTACCGTGACCGAGGTCGATTTCGGTGCCTTCCGGTCGCTGTCAGCCACCATCGCCCTCGCGATTGCGCTGGCGGTGGCCGTCGGCGCGGCGCGGACATGAAGATCAGGCTTTCCGCACGGGCCATTTTGGAATATTTGTTCCAAAATCGGGTTTGCACATGCGAATCGCCGCCACAGGGAGTGCCATGATGAAGCGCATTGATGTCGTCACCATCGGCCGGTCCTCGGTTGACCTTTACGGCGCGCAGGTCGGAGGGCGGCTGGAGGATATGGGCTCGTTCCAGAAATACATCGGCGGCTCGCCCACCAACATGGCCGCAGGCACCGCGCGGCTGGGGATGCGCTCGGCGCTGATCACCCGCGTTGGCGATGAACACATGGGCCGCTTCATCCGCGAGGAATTGCAACGCGAAGGCGTCGATGTGCGCGGCGTCAAGACCGACCCCGAGCGTCTGACCGCCCTCGTCCTGCTGGGCATCCGCGACGAAAAGCAGTTTCCGCTGATCTTCTACCGGGAAAACTGCGCCGACATGGCGCTTTGCGAAGACGATATCGACGAAAGCCTCATCGCTGACGCCCGTGCCGTGGTCGCCACTGGCACGCATCTGTCGAATCCGCTCACCGAAGCCGCCGTGATGAAGGCGCTGACCCTTGCGCGCAAGCACGGCGCGCGCGCCGCGCTTGATATCGACTACCGCCCGAACCTTTGGGGCTTGGCAGGCCACGGCGCAGGCGAAAGCCGCTTTATCGAGTCCGCTGCCGTCACCGCGAAACTGCAAGCCACCCTCCACCTTTTCGACCTCATCGTCGGCACCGAGGAAGAGTTTCACATCGCCGGCGGCACCACCGACACCATCTCCGCGCTTCGCGCCGTACGCGCGGTGTCGAAGGCAACCCTCGTCTGCAAGCGCGGCCCGATGGGCGCCGTCGCCTTCACCGGCGCGGTCCCGGACAGCCTCGATGACGGCCAGTCCGGCCCCGGCTTCCCGATCGAGGTGTTCAACGTCCTTGGCGCCGGCGACGGCTTCATGTCCGGTCTGCTGCGCGGCTGGATGGATGACGAACCTTGGCCCACCGCGCTCAAATACGCTAATGCCTGCGGGGCCTTCGCCGTCAGCCGCCACGGCTGCACCCCCGCCTATCCGTCATGGGAGGAACTCCAGTTCTTCCTCAAGCGCGGCGTCGTGACCCCCGCCCTGCGCCACGATCAGCCGCTTGAGCAGATCCACTGGTCCACCAACCGCCGCAAGGATTGGGCCGAGGTCCGCGCCTTCGCCTTCGACCACCGCAGCCAGCTTGAGGACGTTCCCGGCGCTAGCCCCGAAAAGATCGCCCGCTTCAAGGAGTTGTGCCTTGATGCGACCGAAGCAGTCGCCGCAGGCCAGCCCGGTTACGGCATCCTTTGCGACAACCGCCTTGGCAAGACCGCCCTGCACCGCGCCGCAGGCCAAGGCCTCTGGATCGGCCGCCCGGTCGAATGGCCCGGCTCACGCCCCCTGACGCTGGAACCCGAGCTTGGCCCCGATTTCGGCGGCCTCTCGGAATGGCCCCTTGAACATGTCGTCAAGGTCTTGTGCTTCTGCCACCCCGACGACCAGCCCGAGATGCAAGCCGAACAAGAGGCGACGATCACCCGCCTCTTCCACGCCTGCCGCCGCAACCGGCTGGAAATGCTTTTGGAAGTCATCCCCTCCAAGGTTGCGCCCGTCACCGACAATACGACCGCCCGCCTGATCACCCGGTTCTACGACATCGGCATCTACCCCGATTGGTGGAAGCTTGAACCGATGCAGACCGCCGCCGCGTGGGCCGCGACCTCTGCCGCCATCACCGCACGCGACCCGCATGTGCAAGGCATCGTCGTCCTCGGCCTCGGCCAGTCGGAAGCCGAGCTTGCCTCCGCTTTCCGTCTTGCCGCCGCCCAGCCCTTGGTGAAAGGCTTCGCCGTGGGCCGGACGATCTTTGGCAAAGCCGCCACCGACTGGATGGCCGGCCGCATCGACGACGCTACCGCCGTGTCCAGCATGGCCGCCACCTTCCGCCGCCTCTGCGGCATCTGGGACGACGCCCGCCGCAGCGCAGGAGACCGCACATGACCACCATCCGCCTCACCGCCGCGCAAGCCATGGTTCGCTGGCTTTCCCTGCAAGCTTCCGAAGACGGCGGCCGCTTCATCGAAGGCGTCTGGGCGATCTTCGGCCACGGCAACGTCGCCGGTCTGGGTGAGGCGCTGCATGCCCACAGGGACACCCTCCCCACCTGGCGCGGCCAGAACGAACAGACGATGGCCCATGCCGCCATCGCCTATGCCAAGGCCAACCTCCGCCGGAAGGCGATGGCCGTCACCTCCTCGATCGGCCCCGGCGCCACCAACATGGTCACCGCCGCCGCCCTCGCCCATGTCAACCGCCTGCCCGTCCTTTTCATCCCCGGCGACGTCTTCGCCAACCGCGCGCCCGATCCGGTGCTGCAACAGATCGAGGATTTCGACGACGCCACCGTGTCAGCCAACGACTGCTTCCGCCCCGTCGTGCGCTACTTCGACCGGATCAGCCGCCCCGAGCATATCCTGACCGCCCTGCCCCGTGCGCTGCGCGTGATGACCGACCCCGCCAACTGCGGCCCGGTCTGCCTCGCCTTCTGCCAGGACACGCAAGCCGAAGCCTACGACTACCCGATCGACTTCTTCGAACCCCGCACCTGGCATATCCGTCGCCCCGAACCCGACCAGCGCGAGCTTGAGGCCGCCGTTGCCGCCATCAGCGCCGCGAAAAACCCGCTGATCGTGGCAGGCGGCGGTGTCCTTTATTCCGGCGCGGAACAGACGCTCCTCGCCTTCGCCAAGACCCACAACATCCCCCTCGTCGAAACCCAGGCCGGCAAGGGTGCGGTTGACTGGGAGGAACCCCTTCACTTCGGCTCGCCCGGCGTTACCGGCACCGGCTGCGGCAATGAACTCGCCGCGAAAGCCGATCTCGTGATCGGCGTCGGCACCCGGTTTCAGGATTTCACCACCGGATCGTGGACCGTGTTTTCCAACCCCGGCCGCAAGCTTCTGTCGATCAACATCCACGGCTACGACGCCCACAAGCGCGCCGCGCAACCGCTTGTTTCCGATGCGAAAGTGGCGCTGGAAAAAATCAGCGCCGCCCTCGGCAAACATCGCTTCCAAGACCCCGATTTCACCGCCCGTGACCGCTGGTTCGCCACCACCGACACCCTCTTCGCCGCTCCCAAAACCAACGAACTCCCGACCGACGCCCAAGTCATCGGCGCGGTCGATCGCAATGCAGGCAAGCAAAGCCTCATCATGTGCGCCGCAGGCACCATGCCCGGCGCGCTCCATGTCCTGTGGCGCGCGGCACAGGGCGGCTACCACATGGAATACGGCTTCTCCTGCATGGGGTATGAGATCGCGGGTGCGATGGGCATCAAGATGGCCCTCCCCGACCGCGACGTCATCTGCATGATCGGCGACGGCAGCTACATGATGGCAAACTCCGAGCTGGCAACGGCGGTGATGATGGGCACCCCCTTCACCGTGGTCCTGACCGACAACCGCGGCTACGGCTGCATCAACCGCCTGCAAGCGGCCACCGGCGGCGCGCCCTTCAACAACCTGCTGCGCGACAGCTATCATGTGAATGAGGCGAACCTCGACTTCGTCGCCCATGCCCGCGCGATGGGCGCCAATGCCGTCAAGGTCGCCAATATCGCGGAACTGGAAGCCGAGATGCAGAAGGCCAAGACCGCCACCATCCCCACCGTCATCGTGATCGACACCGACCCGATGCCCGGCACCGGCGCTGGCGGCACATGGTGGGACGTGGCCGTCCCGGAAGTATCAAACCGCACGGAAGTGACCGAGGCGCGCAAGGCATATGAAGTGGGCACCAAGGCCCAATGGCTTCTCAACTAAGGACAAGACATGAGCGTCAAGATCGGGATTTCCCCCATTTCGTGGCAGAACGACGACCTGCCGGACCTGACCGCCGCCTACACGATGGAGCAGGCGCTAAGTGAAGCGCGCGAGATCGGCTATACCGGCGTCGAACGCGGCCGCCGGATGCCCTCGGACACTGAGGGGTTGCGGTCCTACCTCACCGCCAACGGGCTTTCGCTCTGCGGCGGCTGGTGCTCGGGCAACCTCCTCGTCAATGACGTGAAAACCGAGATCGAGGCGGTGCGTGGGCAGGTCGAACAGTTCGTCGCCCTCGGCGCGCCCTGCATCGTCTATGCCGAATGTTCCAACACCGTGCAGGGCAACATCGCCGTCCCGGTCAACAACCGTCCGAAATTTTCTGCAAGCGATGTAAAGGCTTATGGCGCAAAGCTCAGCGAGCTTGCCAAGTGGATGGCAGATCAGGGCATGCCGCTGGCCTATCATCACCACATGGGCTCGTTCATCGAAAGCGAAGATGATGTGAACGCGCTGATGGAAGGCTCCACCCCTGACGTGAAGCTTCTCTTCGACACCGGCCACCTTCTTTTCGGTGGTGCCGACGTGATGCGCGTCCTGAACACATGGGCCACCCGTGTCCACCACGTCCACTTCAAGGACATCCGCCCCGATGTGGTGAAAGACGTGCGCGAGAACAACCGCAGCTTCCTTGATGCCGTCATTGCGGGCGCGTTCACCGTTCCCGGCGACGGCTGCATCGACTTTCAGGCCGTCACCGACAAGCTGAAGGCGATGGATTACGCGGGCTGGATCGTGGTCGAGGCAGAGCAAGACCCCGCCAAAGCGCCGCCCTACGAGTATTCCAAGCTTGGTTTCGAGCATATCGTGCAGATCTGCAAATCGGCGGGCCTCGTGATTGACCACTCCCGCCCCTCCTGAGGATCAACCCATGCCCAACCTCCTCCGCAAACCCATCGGCACGCGCGGCATGGTGCATGACATCAGCCCCGAAAGCGCGGGCTGGGGCTATGTCGGCTTCACGCTTTACCGGCTTGAACCGGGCGACGAGGCCGAGGCGGCAACGGGCGACCGCGAAGTGATCCTTGTCCTCGTCGAGGGCAAGGCCACGGTCGAGGCCGCCGGGCAGAACTGGGGCGAGATGGGCGAGCGGATGAGCGTTTTCGAACGCACCCCGCCGCATTGCCTTTACGTGCCGGACGGTCAGAACTGGCGCGCGGTTGCCACCACCGCCTGCACGCTCGCGGTCTGTTCGGCACCGGGCGCGGGCACCCACCCCGCCCAGCGCCTTGGCCCTGACGGCATCGAGTTGACCCCGCGCGGCAAGGGCCAGAACACCCGCTACATCAACAACATCGCGATGGAAGGCCGCGACGTCGCAGGCTCCCTCCTCGTGACCGAAGTGTTCACCCCGAACGGCAACTGGTCGTCCTACCCCAGCCACCGCCACGATGAGGATGACTTCCCCCGGATGACCTATCTGGAGGAAACCTACTACCACCGCACCAATCCCGAGACCGGCTTTGCCATCCAGCGGGTCTACACCCAGGATGGCTCGCTGGATGAGACGATGGCCCCGAAGAACCACGACGTGACGCTGGTTCCGAAAGGCCACCACCCATGCGGCGCGCCCTACGGCTATGACCTTTATTACCTGAACGTGATGGCCGGACCTTTGCGGAAATGGCGTTTCGAGAACGATCCCGACCACGACTGGATCGCCAAACGCGACGCGTGAATGGTTAAGTCCACACTAACGGCCGAAACCAAGCCATTGTTATCGTTGAATCCGGTGGCGTGTCCCACTGTGGGCACGTTTCCTCAGGCCCGCTTCTGCGGCACCCGATTTTCCAGCCAGCGGAAGATCAGCACGATCACCCCGGCCAAGGCCATATAGATCGCCGCCAGCAGCAACAGGGGCTCATAGGTGATCAGCAATTCCCGCCGCACCTGGCTCGCGACCTCATAGATTTCGACCACCGTGATCGTCGCCACCAGCGGCGTCGCCTTCATCTGCAGCACCGTCTCGCCACCCAGCGTCGGCAGCACCCGCTGCACCGCCTGCGGCAGCCAGATCCGCCGCAGAATGGTCAGCCGCGGCACCCCCATCGCCCGCGCGGCCTCCAACTGCCCCGGTGGCACCGATTTGAACGCCCCCCGCATCACCTCGCCCTCATAGCCCGCATAAGACAGGCTGAGGGCCAGCAAAGCATAAGGCCAGGCCTGCCGCAGGATCGGCCAGAGATCGGAATTCCGGATCGCCGGGAACTGCGGAAAAAGCGTGCCGAGCCCGTAGTAAAGGAGCCAGATCTGCAACAACAGCGGCGTGCCCCGAATGACCGTGCAGAACGCCCGCGCCGGTGCCGCCAGCCACCACGGCCCCGCTGCCTGCGCCAGCCCGAGCGGAATGGCCAGCAGCATCCCGATGAACACCGACAGCACCAAAAGCCAGATCGTGCGCCAGACGCCCTCGGCCATCTCGCCGGCATAGGCGGGTATCCAGTCCCACCGCAGCGCCACCGCGCACCACACGACCAGCCCGAGGCCGATGGCGGCCAGAACAGCACGGTGAGGTTGCCAGAAATGCCCCATCAGCGATTCACCCGCGGCTCACCGCGCCGCGCCCAGGCCTCAATCCGGGCAAAGAGCCACGACGACATCAGCGTCAAGGCCAGATAGAGCGCCCCGGCGGCAAGGAAGAAGGTGAAGAACGCCTTGGTGGCCCCGGCAGCCTGCCGGGTTTCCTGCGTTAGTTCGTTGAAGCCGACAACGGCCAGAAGTGCGGTATCCTTCGTGGCGATCAGCCAAAGGTTGGCCAGCCCCGGTATCGCGAAGCCGAGCATTGCCGGCAGCGTGATCCGCCATGCCAGCTTTACCGGCGGCATGCCCATCGCCCGCGCCGCCTCGATCTGGCCGGGCGGCACCGCAAGGATCGCCCCGCGCAGCACTTCGGTCGCATAGGCGCCCTGCACCACGCCCAGAACCACGATCCCCGCAAGCACGCCGGAAATCTGGATGCGCTCGCCGCCCATCGCAAGGACCACCTGATTGACCAGATCGGTCACAGCAAAATAGAGAATGAGGATCAGGATAAGCTCCGGCACAGCCCGCACGATGGTGGTGTAAAGTCCCAGCAGGTCGCGCGTTATCTTGCCGCCATAAAGCTTGCCATAAGCGCCCGCCGTGCCAATCAACAGGCCAAGGCCAAAAGCACCGAAGGCAATCTGGACAGAGTTGGCCAGCCCCCGCAAGAGGTTGGCCCCCCATCCGGGAGGCTCAAGCGCCAGAAGCTCGAATGGACCCACCTGTTGTCAGGCCCTGATCTGCGGATCTTCAGTCAAATTGTGCTTCCCCTTTGCACAAATATCCCACGGAAGGTCTGGAGGGTATGAAACCCTCCAGTCCGCCGAGTGCAGTTCAGTCACCGTAAATGGACGACGCGAAGTAGCCAGCAGTGATCTTGTCATAGGTGCCGTCGGCAAGGATCTTCTCGATGCCGGCGTTGAACTTCGCCTTCAACTCCTCCTCGCCCTTGCGCAGGCCGACGCCGACGCCGAGGCCCAGCACTTCCTTGTCATCCGCGACGGCGCCCTTCGACTCGCAGCAGGCCGCGCCCGCTTCGGAGGCAAGGAAGGCGTCCAGAGCGATGCTGTCGGCCTGGATCGCGTCGATCCGGCCAGCGACCAGATCCTGGTTCGCCTCGTCCTGGGTCTGGTAGGTCTTCACTTCGGCGGCGGTCGCGGCGAAGTGCTTGTTCACATAGGCTTCATGCACGGTCGAGACCTGCACACCGATGATCTTGCCGGCCAGCCCTTCGGCGGTCGGGGCCATCTCGACGCCCTTCGGGCCGACGATCACGGTCGGGGTGTTGTAGTACTTGTTCGAGAAGTCGATGGTCTGCATTCGCTCTTCGGTGATCGACATCGAGGCCATGATCGCATCGATCTGGCCCGAGACGAGCGACGGGATGATGCCGTCCCAGCCGACCGGTGTGACGACGCAGTTCAGTTCGGCCGCGGCGCAGACGGCACCGATGATCTCGACCTCCCAGCCGACCCAGTTGCCGCTGGCATCAGGGCTCGCGAAGGGCGGATAGGGTTCGGCGGCGATGCCGACCTTAACCTCTTGCGCGGCCACCGGGGCGGCAAGCAAGGTCAGCGCGACGGCGAGTGACTTCATCTTCATTGTTCTTTTCCTTTTTCGTTTGGCAGTTAGCTGACCGACCTGAGAAACTGCTTCAACCGGTCGGATTTCGGGGCGCCGAACAGGGCCTCGGGCGGACCCTCCTCCTCGATGACGCCGTTGTGCAGGTAGATGACGTGGCTTGCGACTTCGCGGGCGAACTTCATCTCATGGGTAACGAGGATCATGGTGCGGCCCTCGTCGGCCAGCGCGCGGATCACCTGCAACACCTCGCCCACCAGTTCGGGGTCGAGCGCCGAGGTGGGTTCGTCGAACAGCATCGCTTTTGGTTCCATGCAGAGCGCACGGGCAATGGCGGCGCGCTGCTGCTGGCCGCCCGACAGGAAGGCCGGGTAGACCGCCTCCTTTTCCGACAGGCCGACGCGGGCCAGAAGCTTGCGCGCGCGGGCGATGGCTTCGTCCTTCGGGCATTTCATCACATGGACCGGAACCTCGATCAGGTTTTCCAGCACGGTCTTGTGGGTCCAGAGGTTGAACGACTGAAACACCATGCCAAGGCTTTGGCGGATGCGTTCCAGCTGACGGCGGTCGGCGGGGCTGCCGTCGGGCCGCATCGCCACCGCCTCGCCCGCAACCGTGATCTGGCCGCTTGTCGGCGTTTCCAGAAAATTGATGCAGCGGAGCATGGTGGATTTGCCCGAACCGGACCCACCGATGATCGCCACGACATCGCCCTCATGGGCTGTCAACGACACGCCCTTCAACACGTTATGCGTGCCGAAGGATTTATACAGGTCGTCAACCCGGATCGCTTCCGGCGTTGAACTTGGTTCTATCCCCATGCTTCCCCACAAAGGTTGCGACCATCAAACCGTGCAAAGCCGCCGGGCGCAAGCATTACGTTGCGGGCGCGGCGGTGCGCGGCGTTCGACCGGGTCATCGCGGCTTGAAGGGCGGGGGCGCGTCGTCTAATCAGGGGCCAACCCCGGGAGAAGCACATGCGCATTCTGATCACCAATGACGATGGCATCAACGCACCGGGTCTTGAGGTGCTTACCGAAATCGCGCAGGCCATCGCCGGGCCGAAGGGCGAGGTCTGGACCGTGGCGCCTGCCTTCGAGCAATCGGGCGTGGCGCATTGCATCAGCTATACCCACCCGATGATGATCGCCAAACTGGGCGAACGTCGCTTTGCCGCCGAAGGCAGCCCGGCCGACTGTGTGCTGGCGGCGATCTACGACGTGTTGCAGGGGGCAAAGCCGGATCTGGTGCTGTCTGGCGTGAACCGGGGCAACAACGCAGCCGAGAACGTGCTTTATTCCGGCACTGTCGGTGGTGCGATGGAGGCGGCGTTGCAGGGCGTGCCGGCAATCGCGCTGTCGCAGTTCTTCGGGCCGGAGAACGACAGCCAGACCGATTCGTTCGAAAGCGCGCGCCAGCATGGCACGGCGGTGGTGCGGGCGCTGGTCGAGCGCGGTATCTGGACAAACGACGATTACCGGATCTTCTACAACGTGAACTTTCCGCCCCGCACCGCCGCCGGGACGCGCGGCATGAAAGTGGCGCCACAGGGCTTTCGCCGCGACACGGCCTTCGGGGTGGAGCCGCACCATTCGCCTTCGGGCAAGAAATTCCTCTGGATCAAGGGCGGGCCGCAGCAGACGCCTACCCTGCCCGGCTCGGATGCGGCGGTAAATCTTGAGGGCTACATCGCGGTCACGCCGATGCGGGCGGACCTGACGGCGCACGATCTTCTGCGCGATCTGACGGAGCGGCTGGCATGAGCGAAACCGGGCCGGGGCAGGACGACGATCCGGCCGACGACCTGGCCGAACGCAAGATGCGGTTTCTTTTTGCGCTGCGCTCGCGCGGGGTCACTGATGCGCGGGTGCTGACCGCGATGGAAAAGGTGGATCGCGGGCTTTTCGTCAAGGGCGTCTTTGCCGCGCGCGCCTATGAGGACATGCCGCTGCCCATCGCCTGCGGCCAGACGATCAGCCAGCCATCGGTGGTCGGGCTGATGACGCAGGCCCTGAACATCAGCCCACGCGACACCGTGCTCGAGGTTGGCACCGGGTCGGGTTACCAGGCCGCAATCCTGTCGGAACTGGCGCGGCGGGTCTACACGGTGGACCGCCACCGCCGACTGAGCCAGGAGGCGGCCGAGGTGTTCCGCCAGTTGAAGCTGAACAACGTGACGACGATCACCGCAGACGGATCGCACGGGCTGCCGGATCAGGCACCCTTTGACCGCATCCTCGTGACGGCAGCGGCGGAAGACCCTCCGGGGCCACTGCTTGCGCAGCTTAAACCGGGCGGGATCATGGTGCTTCCGGTCGGGCAATCGGACGCGGTGCAAAGCCTGATCAAGGTCACACGCACCGAAACCGGCTTTGATTACGAAGAACTTCGCCCGGTGCGCTTCGTGCCTCTGGTCGAAGGGCTCGGGTCAGAGTAGAGTATCTGCCAGAAACCGGGTCAACCCGGGCATGTCAGGCGTGAGGCGGTTCATGAAGCAGTTTTCGGTTCTTTCCATCCGGTCGCGGACTGCGATGGTTGTCGGTGTCAGCTTGGTGGCCCTGACGGCCTGCGTCCCGGCTGGCAACCTCGACTGGGATTTGCGCAACGGTGCGGGCAACACGTCCGACGCGGCGCGGCAGGCGACAGCGGCGGCACCTACACCGGACGCGAACGGCATCCTTTCCTATCCGGGCTATCAGCTTGTGAAGGCGCGCCGGGGCGATACCGTCGCGTCGGTGGCTGGTCGGGTTGGTGTGAACCCCGAACAACTGGCACAGACCAACGCATTGCGCGCGGCCGACCCGCTGCGCGACGGCGAACTGCTGTTGCTGCCATCTCGAGTGGCGGCGGCCCCGCAGCCGGCGGTGATCGGCGGTTCTGGCGCAGTGGACATCACCTCGATCGCGACCACGGCGCTGGATCAGGTCGGCCCCTCGGCCAGCGCGCCCGCTGCGGCACCTGCCGGGGCGCAACCGCTTCGGCACCGTGTTGCGCGGGGCGAAACCGCCTTCACCATTGCGCGGGTCTACAATGTCTCGGCCAAAGCGCTGGCTGACTGGAACGGGCTCGGCTCCGACCTTGCGGTGCGCGAGGGGCAGACGCTGATCATCCCGGTGGCCACCGGTCCGGCCCCGGCACTGGAGCCGGTTCCGACCCCGCCGGGACAGGGCTCACCGACCCCGACGCCGCCGTCGGCCGCCAAGCCCTTGCCGGACGAGACGACCGAAGTCGCAGCGGCCAAGCCGAAGGCCACGCCACCCTCGCCCGACCTTGGTGCAGACCGCAGCAATGCCTCGGCACTGGCAATGCCTGCATCGGGCAAGATCATTCGCGGCTACGACAAAAGGACGAACCAAGGCATCGACATTGCCGCAGCCGCCGGCTCGCCGGTAAAAGCCGCCGCCGACGGCACGGTTGCCGCGATCACCAAGGACACCAATCAGGTGCCGATCGTGGTGATCCGTCATGCCGACAACCTGCTGACGGTCTATGCCGGGGTGGACGCCCTGAAGGTCAAGAAGGGCGACAAGGTCCAGCGCGGCCAAGCGATCGCGGTTATCCGTCAGGGCAACCCGGCCTTCCTGCATTTCGAGGTCAGGAAGGGTGTCGACAGCCTCGACCCGATGACCTTCCTGCAATAACGAACCGGCTTGGTCAGTTGCCAATGCGGCTGACCAGCACCTTGTCGATCCGAAGGCCGTCAAGGTCGATCACCTCGAAACGATGGCTGCCCGCGTCGACCAGATCGCCGAGTTCCGGCATCCGGGCCAACTGGTGCATCACGAGGCCCGCGACAGTGTCGTAACCACCGGCAAGTTCGCGGTCCAGACCAAGACGGTCGCAGAATTCGTCAGCCGGCATCCAGCCCGCGACCAGCAAGCTGCCATCGGCGCGCTCGACAATGGCAGGCTCGCCCGTGCCGGCCGAAACCTCGACCCCAGTGATCGCGTCAAGAATATCGCCCGACGTGATGATCCCTTCGAAATGGCCGTATTCGTCATAGACCAGCGCGATGCGGTGTTCGGTGCCCTGCACGATTTCAAGCACATCCAAGGCGTCGGCGCGATCGTTGACCACCGGCACTTCCCGCAGCAAGGCCTTCAGGTCCAGCGGCTCGCGGCGTGACACGGCCTGGAAGGCGTCCGCCAACAGGACGATGCCCACCACATCCCCGGCCGCGTCGATGACGGGCATCCGGGGCCGGGCAATGCGGCGGATGGCGGCGAGGGCTTCGGCCCCGGTCGCGTCAAGCGGCAGCATCTCGACCTCGCGGCGGGGTGTCATCAGGGCGCTGGCACTGCGGTCGGCCAGACGCATGACCCCCGTCATCATGTCACGCTCTTCCAACTCCAGCACACCGCCTTCCGCCGCCTCGGACAGAAGGACGTGGACCTCATCCTCGGTGACCTTCGAACTGCCTGACCCATGCGCGCCCAGCAGCCACAGGATGCCCTTGCCGGAACGGTCGAGAAACCAGACGACCGGTGCCGCAGCGACGGACAACAGCGTCATCGCCGGGGCGACGCGGATCGCAACCGCCTCGGGGTTGCGCAGGGCCAACTGCTTCGGGACCAGTTCGCCCACGATCAGGGAGAGGTAGGTGATGGCCACGACGACGCCCCCGACGCCCAAGGTGGCGGCCCAGTCGGCCGGCATCCCTTGCGCGATGAGCCAGTTTTGCAGCCTGAGGCCCAGCGTGGCACCCGAAACTGCGCCAGAAAGGACGCCGACCATGGTGATGCCAATCTGCACGGTAGACAGGAACCGGCCCGGATGTTCGGCCAGACGCAGCGCCATGGCGGCACCTCGGCTGCGCTCCTCAAGCGATTTCAGACGGCCTGGGCGGGCTGACACGATGGCAAGCTCCGACATGGCAAGCACGCCGTTCAGCAAAACCAACGCGACCAGAAACAGGATTTCGGTGATCATGCGCGATGCCTTAGTCGATCAACTGCTCGCTTGCAAATTGCGCGCGCCTTCGACAACGGGCCACCGCGCCGACGGTTCCTCTTAGTCCAGACGCACGCCTTCGCGAGCGGCCAGATCGCAGAAGAACTGCCACGCCACCCGCCCCGAACGAGAGCCACGCGTCGCCTGCCATTCGATCGCCTCGGCGCGCAGGCGGTCGGGCGCAACAGTCACGCCATGCGCCGCGCAATAGCCGTCGATCATCGCCAGATATTCGTCCTGCGTGCAGGGGTGGAAGCCGAGCCAGAGGCCGAAGCGATCCGACAGCGACACCTTTTCCTCCACCGCTTCGCCGGGGGTGATCGCCGTGGATCGTTCGTTCTCGATCATGTCGCGGGGCATCAGGTGGCGGCGGTTCGAGGTGGCGTAGAACAGCACGTTCTCGGGGCGGCCCTCGATGCCACCGTCAAGCACGGCCTTCAGCGATTTGTAGTGCTGGTCATCATGGCTGAACGACAGGTCGTCGCAAAAAAGGATGAACCGGTGCGGTGCGGCGCGCAGATGCGATAAAAGACGCTGCACCGAAGGCAGATCCTCGCGGCTGAGTTCGACGATCTTCAGCGCCAGCCCTTCAGCGCGCACCTGAGCATGCACCGCCTTGACAAGGCTGGATTTTCCCATGCCGCGCGCGCCCCAGAGCAGCGCATTGTTGGCAGGCAGGCCGCGGGCGAAATGGCGGGTGTTTTCCAAAAGCGTGTCCCGCGAGCGGTTGACGCCGACCAAGAGGCCGATGTCGACCCGCGCGACCTTGGCAACCGGCTCCAGCCGGTCCGGCGCGGTGTGCCAGGCATAGGCATCGGCAGTGAAATCGGGCGCAGGCATTGGCGCCGGGGCCAGCCGCTCCAGCGCAGCGGCGATACGGTCAAGGGCGTCGGTCACGCGGTTTCGTCCTCGTCAACCCAGGTGCCATCCGCGCGCATCGCGGCTTCGCGGTCGCGTTCGAACCGGGCGATCAGCCAGATCGAGATCTCATAAAGCGGGTAGATCGTGAAGAACATGATCACCTGGCTGAACGCATCCGGCGGGGTCACCACGGCAGCGACAATCAGGATCAGCACCACCGCGTACTTCCGCGTGGCGCGCAGCCCGGCGGCCGAAATGATGCCGGCGCGGCCCATCAGCGTCAGAAGCACAGGCAACTGGAAGCAAAGGCCGAAAGCCAGAACGAAGCTCATCGTCAGGCTGAGGTAGCTTTCCATCGAGCCCTGGAACACCACGCCAGCCGGAATGCTGCCCGCCTCGCCGGTCTGGAAAGCGGTCTGGAAGCCGAGGAAGAAATCAAAGGCGAACGGCAGGATGACGTAGTAGGAGAACGCCGCACCGATGAAGAACATCACCGGACTTGCCACCAGAAATGGCAGAAACGCGTTCTTTTCGGACCGGTAAAGGCCCGGCGCGACAAAGCGCCAAAGCTGATAGGCGATGATCGGAAAGGCCATGATGAAGCCGCCCCACATCGCGATGCGGATCGCGGTAAAGAAGCCTTCCTGCGCCTTGATCAGCACAAGCTGACATTCCTGCCCCCGCGCGGCGAGCACTTCGCACATCGGACGGGCAAGGAAATTGAACACCGGCTGCCAGATGACGTAGCCGATGATGAAGCAGACGATGAACGCCCCCATCGCATAAAGGATGCGGGTGCGAAGTTCGGCCAGATGCTCGATCAGGGGGGCGGAACTGTCTTCGATGTTGTCGGTGCTCATGCCTCACCCGAATCCTTGACCGGCTTCTTGCGCACCCGTCCGGGGGGTTTGGCCGGGGTGGCTGCTGTGGGCGTGGGGGCCGCCGCGGCAGTGGACGCCGGACGCGCCGCCGAGGGCGGAACGACGTTGACGGCACGCAGCTTTTCGGCAGCTTCGGCTGCTATCGCCTTGCGCGCCTTCACCTTTTCGGCAAGCTCGGCCGTCGCTGGCCCGACCGCTGCTGCGGGCGCAGGTTCGGCGCGCGCTGGCGTATCAGGAACCGGGCTCGCAGCAATGTTCTGCGCCGCCGGCTTGGCTGCGGCGGGCGCAGAGGTCTTCAGCGGATCCCACTTCTCGAACTTGCTGGCGGCATCCTTGACGGCATCAAGCCCGAGATTGCGGGCAGAAGTCGCCGATTTGAGATCCTTGGCGACATCCGAGACACCGGTATCCTTGGCGGCGGCTTCCATCGCGCGGGAGAATTCGCGCGACATCGACCGCGCCTTGGCGGTGAACCGCCCCAATGTGCGGAACATGTCGGGCAAATCGCGCGGACCTATCACGATCAGCGCCACCACTCCGATGATCACAAGCTCTGTCCAGCCGATATCCAACATTCAGACGTTCCTTCTCGGACAATCAGACCTTGTCGGTCTCCGAGGGGGTCACGTCCTTTGCGGCAACGGTGGTTTCCTTTTCAAGCTCTTCGGTGCCGTCCTTCACACCTTTCTTGAATGAGCTGATGCCTTTGCCGACCTCGCCCATCAGGTTCGAGATCTTGCCGCGACCGAACAGCACCAAAACCACGATGCCGATGATCAGAATCTGCCAGGGACCCATTTGCATCTTCGTTCTCCTATGAACCGGTGGCCCGCTCCGGGGCCGTGGCGTGTTTTACGCCGTTGCTGGATGGGTTCAAAGGCCCGAAGCATTCGATTCCCCGCTTGCCGGGCCAGTCTGCCGACAGTATTTTGTCAGTAAGTCGCTGCAAGGACCCCCGATGAAACGCGACAGCCGCCTTTTTGACATCGTCCAGATTCTCCGCGACGGGCGGCTCCATACCGCGGCCGAGCTGGCAACTGCGCTCGGTGTCTCCACCCGGACCATCTGGCGCGACATGACGATGATGGCAGCGACCGGCCTGCCGGTCGAAGGTGAACGGGGCCTTGGCTACATCCTCCGCTCACCCCTGATGCTGCCGCCGACCATGCTGACACCGGACGAGCTGGAGGCGCTGGTCGAAGGTTTGCGCCACGTCGACAGCGAAGCAAACCCGAAGGCCCGGGCGGCGCGGAGCCTGCTGCTCAAGATCGCTACGCTGCTGCCGCAGGCCGGAATCGACCCCGACGCGACGGGTAACTGACAGGGTGTAGTCAGTTGGGCGGATTTACACAGGCCCCATCGCAACTGATGGAGATGACGATGAACACCCAAACCCCTGTGCTTGAAATGGTCCACTTTCGCCTGATGAACGGCGCTGACCGGGCGCAGTTCCTTATTGATGCAAGGGCGACCGAGCCGGTGCTACGTCGCCAGCCCGGCTATGTCAGCCGCAGATTGGTAGAGAGCGAGGACGGCGCCTGGACCGATATCGTGGAATGGGCCGATCTGGCACAGGCGTCCGAGGCTGCAAAGGCAGTGATGGCCGATCCCGGTTTCGCGCCCTTTGCGTCGGCAATCGACATGACGACGATCAGCATGTCGCACGCGGCGCTTGTCTGGCGGATGGACTGACGGCAACTTTGGCATCATGCGCCGCAGTGACCGCCTTTTTGAAATCATCCAGACGTTTCGGGACGGGCGACTGCACCGGGCCTCCGAGATTGCCGACAAGCTTGAAGTGTCGACCCGCACGATCTGGCGCGACATGGCAACGCTGGTCGCCTCGGGCCTGCCGATCGAAGGCGAGCGCGGCGTCGGCTACATCCTTCGCGAGCCGATCACCCTGCCACCGCTTACCCTGACAGAAGCGGAGATGCAGGCCCTGACCTTGGGCCTGCAACTGGTGACACGCGGGGCCGATCCGTCGCTGGCAGGGCCGGCCGATACGCTCCGCGCCAAGATCGCCGCGGTGGTGCCGGCGCGTCTGCTTGCGGCGGGCGGCGAGGACACTTGGGTCTATCCGGGTGCCGATGCGATCGCCGCCGCCCGCCATCTCCCCGAATTGCGCCGGGCAGTCCGGCAACGCGAACGGCTGGGGCTCACCTACCGCGACCGCGACGACACGGTTTCAACCCGCGTGGTACGCCCATTGGTGCTGGAGTTCTGGGGCCGGGTCTGGACATTGGCGGCATGGTGCGAGACGCGCGAAAACTTCCGCAGCTTTCGGGTGGACCGGATCGACACAATGCGCCCGACCGGGACCGACTTTCCCGACGAGCCGGGCCGCAACCTTGCCGCGTGGCGGGCCACGACGGACGCCTAGACGCCAAACACGAAACAGCGGTCGCGGCGGATCATCAGCCACAGCACCGTGCCGGGTTTCGGCAGGAATACGCCCGGCACCGAGGCGGTAAGCTTGGCACCTTCGTAGTCCATCGCGAAATCGACAAGGCTCTCGCGGCCAAGATACCGGCTGCGCAGGACCGTTCCGCGCGCGGGCGTGCCTTCCATCGGCGTCGGGTTGGGGCCGCGCCCGCCGCGGTCAAAGTCGATCGACAGATGCTGCGGGCGGATCACGATCTCGACCTCGGCCCCGTCGGCGTGGCCCGGCGTCAGAAAGGCACCAAACGGGGTATCTGTCAGCGCGCCGCGCGACACCCCACGGATCACATTGATGTCGCTGAAGAACGCGGCCGCCGCCCGGTCGACCGGCGCATTGTAGACGTTGTAGGGCGCGCCCTTCTGCACGATATGGCCCGCCCGCATCAGTGCGATTTCGTCCGCCATCCGCATCGCCTCGTCAGGCTCATGCGTCACCAGCAACACCCCGGTGCCCTCTTCCTTCAGCAGGTCCAGCGTGGTGTCCCGGATTCCGTCGCGCAGGCGGTTGTCGAGACCCGAAAAGGGTTCGTCCATCAGCATGACGCGCGGTCGCGGGGCCAGCGCGCGGGCAAGCGCCACGCGCTGCTGCTCACCGCCCGAAAGCTGGTGCGGATGTTTAGGCCCAAACCCGGTCAGGTTGACCCGCTCCAGCAACTCTCCCACACGGACGGCTTTGTTCGATTTGTCCATGCGAAGGCCGAAAGCGATGTTGTCGGCCACGGTCAGATGCGGGAAAAGTGCAAAATCCTGGAACATCAAACCAACCGACCGCGCCTCGGGCGGCAGATGCAGGCCGGGCCCGGCAACCGGGCGGCCTTCGATTAGAACGTCGCCGGCATCGGCACGCTCCACCCCCGCGATCATCCGCAATGTGGTCGATTTGCCGCAACCAGATGGGCCAAGCAGACAGGTCACCTGCCCCGCCGCCACTTCAAGCGAGACATCGTCCACTACCTTTTGCCCGGCGAACGCGCGGGTCAGCCCAGCGACCTTCAGCCGCAAAGGCTCGGTCGGAACATGGGCTACAGCGGCTGGAGCGGCGGCGCGGGTCATATAACCCACCTATTCAATCGGGTATCCAAAGACAAGACTGACGCCGAAGCGCGTCAGGCGTAGAAGTCGATGATGGCACGCTTCACGCGACCAAGCACCGCCTCCGACCAGATCAGCGTCCGTCCGCGCCGATCTGTCAGTCGCCCGCCATCCGGCAGGGCAAGCAGGGCGTCCGGCTTCACGGTATCGCCGCAAAGTGTTACCGCGGCGAGGCCATCGCGGCGGCGACGCACGCCCGGAAGAAACGGCCAGAGGTAACTCAGCGCTGTCAGGCGCGACATGTATTCGGCAGGCAGCTTGACCGCCAGCGACGATGGTACGGCTGCGATGGCGGGCTGTGCGACCCAGCTGATAAACCGTTCATCGGCCCGCATCGGCTTGAAACCGAAATCGGGATGCAGACGTTTCATTTCCTTGAACCGATCTGCGATGTAGCTGCAATGCCCGGGGTGGTAGATCACCACCGAAGAATTGCCCCGCGCATAGCGACGCTTGCCACTCAAACGGTAGAACAGACGTGCAAGCGGGCCGAAGGGCAGGATCGCACTTTGCAACAGCATGATGCTCTCTGGCCGCTTCAAGTACCGAACGCCTTTTCCGATATCGCCCATCACGACAGTGTCGAGATCAAGATAGATCGCCGGCAAATCTTCCGGGACCAGACCTCGCTCAAACATGCACAGCTTGGCATGGCAGCCCCCGGTAATCATCTCCGGGGCGAGCCATTCAGGCGCTATCGTGCGGGTCGTCACTTTTTCATCAAGACCCGGCCGATCACGATCGGTCAGCAGGACAAAGCGCGGCTGGTTGGCAGAATGGCGGGCAACCGCACGGACCAGACGGTTAACCGTTTCGGCTCCGTACTTGTCGCCCCAAAGGACCATCACGCACTGCCAGTCTGGCGCAACCGCGTCAGAGCGTGGCATTCGTCGCGCCGCCGTCCAGCAGGATGTTCTGCCCGACGATGAAGCCCGCATGATCCGAACAGAGAAACGCGCAGGCCGCGCCAAACTCTGCCGGCGTGCCGTAACGGCCGGCCGGGATGGTGGCGCTGCGTTCGGCGATGGCGTCCTCCATGCTGATGCCCTTGGCCTTCACCACCGCACTGTCCAGCGCAATTGCCCGGTCGGTGGCATGAATGCCGGGCAGAAGGTTGTTGATCGTCACCCCCTTGCCCGCCACCTGCCGCGACGTCCCGGCCACGAAACCCGTCAGCCCGGCACGCGCCGAGTTCGACAGCCCAAGGACCGCCACCGGCGACTTCACCGAGACCGAGGTGATGTTGACCACCCTGCCCCAGCCTTGCGCCATCATTCCGGGCAGCACCGCCTGCATCAAGGCAATCGGCGTCAGCATGTTGGCATCAAGCGCACGGATGAAATCGTCGCGGTTCCAGTCCGACCACATGCCCGGTGGCGGTCCCCCGGCATTCGTCACCAGAATGTCGAACGGCCCCTCGGCCAGCACGGCCGCGCGCCCTGCGTCGGTGGTGATGTCGGCGGCCACCGTGTGAACGTTGACCTGAGCCCGCGCCCGGATCTCCGCCGCAGTTGCCTCCAGCGCTTCGGCACCGCGCGCGTTCAGCACCAGATCGACGCCCGCCTCGGCCAGCGCCTCGGCACAGCCGCGCCCCAACCCCTTGGACGATGCGCAGACCAGTGCGCGCTTTCCCCTGATGCCCAGATCCATAGCCCAACCTCCCGCTTGCTGGCGCAAAACCTACGGCGTCATTGGACAAAGGTCCACTGCACCGCTTTCCCTTTGCCAAATATCCTCGGGGGGTGCGGGGGGCGAAGCGCCCCCGCTTGCCCGGTCGGGTCTGGCGCCCCGGCGGGCTGAGGCGACACCGGCATCGCGTGCCCGATCAGGTCGAATAGTAGAACTCTTCCCGAACGATCCTGCCTTCCTTCACGTGATAGATCGCCACTTCGCGGCCTTGGGTCCGCTCGCCACTGGCGCGGTTTTCCGTGTCCATGCCGAAGATCACGGCAAAGCTTTCTTCGCCGTGCAGAAACGGCCCCTCGACGGTCAGCCCATGCGTGATGAAAGCGCCGTCCCACCAGTCGTGCTTGCCATGGATCGCGGCCAGCCCTTTCGTCTCGCGCCCACCGCCCATGTCCATCGCTTCGACGGATACCGCGTCCGGCGAATACAGCCGGTCAAGGTTGGCCCGCTCGCGCCCCTCGCGGCAACCGGCAACCAGTTCGTTGGCAATTTCCAGAAACGTCATCACAGCCCTCCATGTTCCATCATTGTTCTCACCCTGCACCCGAATACCCGAGTCGTGCAAGCGCGCGCTTTTCGTTGCGGCGGACGCTGGCGCATCCTATAGGAACGCCCATGTCGAACCGCGCCCCCCTGCCCGCCGAAATCGCCCGCCGCCGGACCTTTGCGATCATCTCGCATCCCGATGCGGGCAAAACCACGTTGACCGAAAAGTTCCTCCTCTTCGGCGGCGCGATCCAGATGGCCGGTCAGGTGCGCGCCAAGGGCGATGCGCGGCGGACGCGGTCGGACTTCATGAAGATGGAGCAGGAGCGCGGCATCTCGGTTTCCGCCTCGGCGATGTCGTTCGATTTCCGGCACTACCGCTTCAACCTTGTCGACACGCCCGGCCACTCGGACTTTTCCGAGGATACCTACCGCACGCTGACCGCGGTCGACGCCGCGATCATGGTGATCGACGGGGCGAAGGGCGTCGAAAGCCAGACCCGCAAGCTTTTCGAGGTCTGCCGGTTGCGCGACCTGCCGATCCTGACCTTCTGCAACAAGATGGACCGCGAAAGCCGCGACACCTTCGACATCATCGACGAGATTCAGGAAAACCTCGCCATCGACGTGACGCCCGCCTCGTGGCCGATTGGCATGGGCCGCGATTTTGTCGGCGCCTACGACCTGCTCCACGACCGGCTGGAGATCATGGACCGCGCCGACCGCAACAAGGTTGCGGAATCGATCCAGATCAGCGGCATGGACGACCCGAAGCTGGCCGACCATGTGCCCGCCGACCTTCTGGCCAAATTCCGCGAAGAGATCGAGATGGCGCGCGAACTCCTGCCCGCCTTCGACCGTGCGTCCTTCCTGAACGGCTCGATGACGCCGATCTGGTTCGGTTCTGCGATCAACTCGTTCGGGGTGAAGGAACTGATGGACGGGCTGGGAGAATACGGGCCGGAACCGCAGCCGCAAAAGGCCGCCGAACGCCAGATCGACCCGGCCGAAACACCGGTGACGGGCTTTGTGTTCAAGGTGCAGGCCAACATGGACCCCAAGCACCGCGACCGGGTGGCTTTCGTCCGCCTCGCCTCGGGGCATTTCGAACGCGGCATGAAGATGTTTCACGTCCGCACCAAGAAGCCGATGACGGTGGCAAGCCCGGTTCTCTTCCTTGCCGCCGACCGTGAACTGGCCGAGGAGGCCTGGGCCGGCGACATCATCGGCATCCCGAACCACGGCCAGTTGCGCATCGGCGACGCGCTGACCGAAGGCGAAAGCCTGCGGTTCACCGGCATTCCGTCCTTCGCGCCGGAACTGCTGCAATCGGTCAGGGCGATGGACCCCATGAAGGCCAAGCACCTTGAAAAGGCGCTGACCCAGTTCGCCGAAGAAGGGGCCGCCAAGGTGTTCAAGCCGATGATCGGGTCGGGCTATATCGTCGGCGTCGTCGGTGCCCTGCAATTCGAAGTTCTCGCCTCACGGATCGAGCAGGAATATTCGCTGCCGGTGCGGTTCGAAGGATCGAACTTCTCCTCCGCCCGTTGGATCGCCGGCGACAAGGCCGAGATTGAAAAGCTGGTCAGCGTCAACAAGGGCCACATCGCGCATGACAGCGACGGGGATCTGGTGTTCCTGACGCGCCTGCAATGGGACATCGACCGCGTGGTCCGCGACTACCCCGGCGTCAGGCTGTCGGCCACCAAGGAGATGATGGTCTGACCTACGCCAACCGCGTCCAGCCCGATGGCAACTTTCTGGCGGTGGCGGCGCGCGGTGGGTTCATGGGCAACCGGGGCCGTCTGCACGATGCCTCGGGCCGGATTGTGCGGGGGTGGCAAGGCAAGGCCTGGATCACCTGCACCTTGCGCGAAAAGCCGGGGCGAAGCTCGCCAGGTGTGATGCCGTCAAACGGCTATACGCGGCTGTTTTTCCATGACGAAGCGGTCGCCTGCGCGGCGGGCCACCGGCCTTGCGCCGAATGCCGCCGCGCCGCCTACACCGATTTTGTCCATGCCTGGGGTCAGGTGTTCGGCCGCCGCGAGGGGGCTGCGGCGATCAACACCGCCTTGCACGACGCCCGCATCGATGCTGCGACCCGCGCCCAGCGACAGCATTTAATGCCTGCCGAACAGGTGCCGCCGGGCGCCTTCATCCACTGGCAAGGCCGGCCACATCTGGTGCGCCCGGATGACCTTCTGCCGTTCATGCCCGACGGCTACTCTGCCCCCGTGCGCAAGCCTGACGCCGCCGTCATGGTGCTGACACCGGCGCCCTTGGTCGCGGTCATGCGGGCCGGGTGGCAGCCCGCACTATCCGCCGGTGAGGACAGGCCGAACTGGTGAAGCCTGACGCCGCGATGCGCGCCAGCCGTGGTCCGGCGACGCCTTGCCCAGCGTCACGATCTGCGGATTGACCGGCAGCACGGCACAGCCAATCGCCGCGATCTGCAAAGCGTGGTCCCCTGCGAAATAGCCCTGCCCGATGCGGACGATACCGCTTTCGCCGGGCCGCAGGGGCCTTGACTGGCCCAAGCTCTCCTCTCCTGCCAGCACCCGGTAGCGCACATGCCGACAGGGGCGTTGCGGGGCGGTCAGGAAAATCCCGTAAGATCTGGTATCGGAGGCCGAGCGCAGGGTGAAATCCACCCGCTCGGCCATAGCCGGGACTGCGCAGAATAGCGCAGCTACGGCCAAAATAATGGCCTTCATCTGTTTCGTCCTTGCAAAATGGTCCGTTCAATGGTGCGAAGGCTACCAGATCGGGCGTGGCCTGGCTACTGTCCGTTGCGCGCCTTGACCTAGAGGCCCATTTCCGGTATGCGCCGTTGGCGGCCAAAAAGGGCCGAGACGCCGGGGCGCCCGGATAACATGCGTCCCATTACCCATGCGGTCCGATACCGCATTCATAGGACGCTGATGAGTTTTGCAAGCCGTTTCCGAAGCCGGTTACGAAACCCCGACACCGATCCAGGCACAAGCGATCCCCGAGGCGCTGAAAGGCCGCGACGTGCTGGGCATCGCCCAGACCGGCACTGGCAAGACCGCCAGCTTCACGCTGCCGATGATCACGCTTTTGGGCCAGGGCCGCGCCCGCGCCCGGATGCCGCGCAGCCTCGTGCTGGCCCCGACGCGCGAACTTGCCGCCCAGGTGGCCGAGAACTTCGATGTCTATGCCAAGCACACCAAGCTGACCAAGGCTCTCTTGATCGGCGGCGTGGCCTTTGGTGAACAGGACAAGCTGATCGACCGGGGTGTCGACGTGCTGATCGCGACGCCGGGCCGCCTGCTCGACCATTTCGAGCGCGGCAAGCTTCTCCTCAACGGCGTGCAGATCATGGTCGTCGACGAGGCTGACCGGATGCTCGACATGGGCTTCATCCCTGATATCGAGCGGATATTCCAACTGACCCCGTTCACCCGCCAGACGCTGTTTTTCAGCGCCACCATGGCACCGGAGATCGAGCGGATCACCAATACCTTCCTGACCAACCCGGCCAAGGTCGAAGTGGCCCGGCAGGCCTCCGCGTCGCTGACCATCACGCAGGCGCTGATTGAGGTGAAGCCCACCCGCAAGGACCGCAGCTTTGCCGACAAACGCGCCGTTCTTCGCGCCCTGATCAAGGCTGAAGGCGAGGCTTGCACCAACGCGATCATCTTCTGCAACCGCAAGATGGATGTGGACGTGGTGGCCAAGTCGCTGAAATCGCACGGTTTCAACGCCTCACCGATTCACGGCGATCTTGACCAGTCGGTGCGCACGAAAACGCTGGATGGTTTCCGCGACGGGACGGTGCATCTTCTGGTCGCCTCCGACGTGGCGGCACGCGGGCTCGACATTCCGGCGGTCAGCCATGTGTTCAACTTCGACGTGCCATCGCATCCCGAAGATTACATCCACCGCATCGGTCGCACGGGTCGCGCCGGGCGGTTGGGCAAGGCCTATACCATCGCGGTGCCGTCGGATGAAAAGTACCTGAAAGCCATCGAAAGCCTGGTCAAGGCCGAGATTCCGCGCGGCGCGCTGCCGGAAGGCTTCGTTCCGGGCGAGGATGACGGCAGGCCGGAACGTCCGCGCGAGGATCGCAAGCCGCGTGGCCGCGACCGGGATCGCGACCGCAAGCCCAAGCAGACCGCCGACAGCCCGCGCGCCTCGATGGAACCTCTGGTCGTGACCGAAGCTGTCGCCGTGGCCGAGGCGGTACGGGACGAACCGCGTCGCGAAGAGCAGCGCCGCGAAGAGCCCCGCCGTGAGGAACAGCGGCGTGAAGAACCGCGTCGTGAAGAACCGCGTCGTGAAGAACCGCGCCGCGATGACCGGCGCCGCGAACCGCGCGAAGGTCGTGATGATCGCCGCGAGCGCCCCGACTATCGCCGCGATGACCGGCGCGACCATGGCCCCGCCGTGGTTGGCATGGGCGACCATGTGCCGGATTTCATCCTGCGCAGCTTTGCCCTGAAGACGGCCACGGCCGATGAGCCGGAAGAGGCACCTGCCACCGGCACCGAAGGCTGAGCCGAAGATCAGACATGCAAAAGGCCCCGCTGATCGCGGGGCCTTTTGTCATTCGGGGTCGGCCTTTACTCGGCGACGAGCCGGCTGATGACCACGGTTGTTTCAGCCTTCTTGCCGATTTCTTCCATCGACACCTGACGCACGATGCGGCGGATCGCCTCTTCCAGCTTGTCGTCGTCGCGCAAGAGCTTGCGGCCGGCCTTGTCCAGAAACTCGGCGAGGTCGCCTTCCATCGTCTCGTTCAGCGGGCGGCCGCCAAGCCCGGTCGCCGGCAGGCCCATCACCTCGACCCATGGCTCGCCCATCGGCTCGTCATTCTCGTCCATGATCACCGTGACCAGCGCGTGACCATTCAGCGCCATGCGGATGCGGTCACGGACCACGCCGTCCATCGCCCCGATCAGCGCGCTGCCATCAAGGTAAAGCCGCCCGGTCTCGATGTATTCGGCCACTTCCGGCACATCGCCGGTCAGGTCGATCATCATGCCATTCGATGCGATTTCGGCGGCAATCCCGGCCTCGGTAGCGATGCGGGCATGTTCACGCAGATGGCGGTGTTCGCCGTGCATCGGGATCAGCATGTCAGGCAGAACAAGGCGGTGGACGTGTTCAAGGTCAGGCCGGTTGGCGTGGCCCGAGACGTGGTACTTGCCGCCCTGATCGTCGATCACATTGACGCCGATCTCGGAAAAGGCGTTCCAGATCCGGCCCACGTCGCGTTCGTTGCCCGGAATGGTCTTGGAGGAGAACAGGAAGGTGTCGCCCTCCTTCATCTCGATCCCCAGATACTTGCCGCGCGACAGTTGCGCGCTTGCGGCGCGGCGCTCGCCCTGGCTGCCGGTGACCAGCAGCATCAGGTTGCGCCGCGGCACATCCAGTGCCTCTTCCGGGCTGACGGTGCGCGGAAAATGCGCGAGCACCCCCGCCTCCTCCGATGCCGAGATCATCCGTTTCATCGAACGGCCCAGCACACAGACGGTGCGGTCGGCGGCGCGGGCGGCTTCGGCCAGCGTCTTCAGACGCGCGACGTTCGAGCCAAACGTGGTGGCCGCAACCATGCCGGTCGAAGATTTGATCAGCTCGGTCAGGGCCGGGCCGAGCGTGCTTTCCGAACGGCCTTCGTGGGTCGAAAACACGTTCGTGCTGTCGCACATCAGCGCCTTGACCGGCCGTTCAGCAACGATTTCTGCAAAGCGGGCGTCATCCCACGCCTCGCCCACGACGGGGTTGTGGTCGATCTTGAAGTCACCCGAATGGAGGATGCGGCCGGCGGGTGTGTCGATCACCAGCGCCGAGGATTCCGGGATCGAATGGCTGACCGGAACGAACTGCACCTTGAACGGGCCAGCCTCGACCGTGGCGGGGCGCGGCTCGACAGTCACAATCTGGTCGACCGGCAGCCCTGCCTCCTCGAACTTCAGCTTGCCGATGGTGGCGGTGAAGCGGCGGCAATAGACCTTCTTCTGCAGCTTTGGCCACAGGATTCCCAGCGCGCCGATGTGGTCTTCGTGGGCATGGGTGACGAAGATCGCCTCCAGCCGGTCAAGCCGCGCCTCCAGCCACGCGACATCGGCCATGATCAGATCGACGCCGGGCGATCCGTCCATATCGGGGAAGGCGACGCCAAGGTCGACAAGGATCAGCCGTTCGCGGCCGGCGGGCCCGTAGCCGTAGACATAGCAGTTCATGCCGATCTCCCCGGCGCCGCCGAGGGGAAGGTAGATCAGCCGGTTGGTGTTCATATGATTTCCTTGTTGAAGTCGTTGATCAGGACCAACCCGTGCATTGTCAGGTCATCCTCGATCGAATGAAATAGTTCTGTTCCTTGCGCGAACAGGGAGGCAAGGCCGCCTGTCGCAATGACTTTCATGGGCATGTCGCGTTCGCGGCGCACATTGCGCACCACCCCTTCGACCAGCCCGATATAACCCCAATACACGCCGGACTGCATGCAGGCCACCGTATTCGTGCCAATCACGCGGTCTGGCCGGGCGACGTCGATATGCGGCAAGGCGGCCGCGGCCATGTGCAGCGCCTCCAGCGACAGGTTCACGCCGGGGGCAATTACCCCACCGACATAGGCACCGTCATGGTCCACCACGTCAAAGGTTGTGGCAGTGCCGAAATCGACCACGATCAGGTCACCGCCATGCCGGTCATGCGCACCGACGGTGTTGACGAGGCGGTCAGGCCCGACCGTGGTGCCCTGATCGACACGCGGCGGGACCGGCAACTTGCAGTCTGGCTTGCCGACGACAAGCGGGCGGCAGCCGAAATAACGGTCACAAAGGACGCGCAGGTTGAATACGACGCGCGGCACGGTGGACGAGACGATCGCCTCGGTCACCGTGGCTTCGGTTTTCGTCAGCATCATCAGTGACGAAAGCCAGACGAAGTATTCATCCGCCGTCCGCTTGTGGTCGGTGGCGATGCGCCATGTGGCGACGAACTTTGCCCCGTCCCAGATCGAAAAGACCGTGTTGGTATTGCCGCAGTCGATGGCCAGAAGCATGGGCGTTGGTCCTGTTGAAACGTCGGAGCCGGGCTTCACACCCCCGGCCCCCCGTGGGATATTTCGGCAGAGAGGAAGACCGGGGTCAGAAGAACACCTCGGCGGCGGGGATGGCAAGCGTGGCGGCGGGCGTGCGCAGGATCAGGTTTCCCGTGGCGTCTATCGTCTCGAAGATGCCTTCGCGGGTTGTGTCGCCGGTCCGGGCCTTGATCGGCTCGCCAAGGCGGGCGGCGTGGGCAAGCCATGCGGCGCGGATCGGGCCGAAGCCTTCGGTAATGAAGGTTGCCTCCCACGTCGCATAGGCGGCGGCCAGCGCATCGAGGAACGCTTCAGGCGTTACGCGCTTCCCCGTGGCTTGCAGCAGCGAGACAGGGATCAGCGCACCGGGTTCGACCTCGGTAACCTCGGGTGCCGCGATCAGGTTGACGCCGATGCCGATGCAGAGAGTGGCCTTGGCTGTGCCGAGAGACTGGCTTTCCAGAAGGATGCCTGCAACCTTGCCCCCGTTCAACAGCACATCGTTCGGCCATTTCAGGGTGAAGGCATCGGCAAGCCCGGTGAGCGCCACGAAAGCGTCGCGCAAGGCAAGGGCGGCCACGAAGGAGCGGAGCGCCACGGTCTCCGGTGCTTCGGCCGGATGCAGCACGAGGGTGCCGTGAAAGTTGCCGCGCGGGCTGACCCAAGGCCGCGCACGGCGCCCGCGACCCGCGGTCTGCAGGCCGGCGATGATCCACAAAGGGCCACCGCCGCGCCGGAAACCTTCGGCATTGGTGCTGTCGATTTCGGAGAGGGCCAGACGCCCTGCCCCGCGTGTCGCCTCAGCGGACAAGCGCTTCCGCCGCCAGCGCAGCCACCGGTTCGATCCCGAAAAGGTTGATCATGCCCGCCAGCATGATGACCGCAACCGCAACCAGCATCGCCCATTGCACCGGGGCCATGCGGCTGTCTGCGGGTTCGGTCTCGGTGCCGAAATACATGAAGTAGACGATGCGCAGGTAGTAAAACGCACCGATCACCGAGGCGATCGCCCCCGCGACGGCCAGCCAGACCATGCCACCGTCGACGGCCGCTTTCAGCACGTAGAACTTGCCGATGAAGCCCAGCATCGGCGGCACGCCGGCAAGGCTGAACAAAAGGACGAGCATCGCCAAGGCGCGCAGCGGTTCTTTCTTGGCGAAGGAATTGAGGCTGGCGATGTCGCTGACCGGGCGGCCGTCACGCTCCATCGACAGGATGAAGGCAAAGGTGCCGACGTTCATGGTGACGTAGATCGCCATGTAGATCAGCATCGCCTGCACGCCGCCAGCGGTACCCACCGCAAGGCCCATCAGCGCAAAGCCCATGTGGGCGATGGAGGAATATGCCATCAGGCGCTTGATGTCGCGCTGGCCGATTGCCGCGACCGCGCCGAGGAACATCGACGCGACCGAAAGCGCGGCGATCACCTGCCCCCACTGGTCCGGCACGCCCCCGAAGGCGTCATGCACCAACCGCGCGATCAGGGCCATTGCGGCCACCTTCGGCGCGGTCGCAAAGAAGGCGGTAACCGGGGTGGGCGAGCCTTCGTAGACATCCGGCGTCCACATGTGGAACGGTGCCGCGGAAACCTTGAAGGCCAGTCCGGACAGCATGAAGACCAGACCGAACAGCAGCCCCAGCGGCACACCGTCCTGCACGGTCGACAGGATCCCGGCAAACTCGGTCGTGCCGGCATAGCCGTAGACCAGCGAGGCGCCATAAAGCAAAAGACCGGACGACAGCGCGCCGAGCACGAAGTATTTCAGGCCCGCTTCCGAGGATTTGGCACTGTCGCGCCTCATCGCGGCCACGACATACAGCGACAGGGATTGCAGTTCCAACCCCATGTAAAGCGACATCAGGTCGCCGGCCGACACCATCATCATCATGCCGATGACCGACAGGGTAACAAGGATCGGGAACTCGAACCGCAAGAGGTCGCGGCGCTGCATGTAGTCCATGCTCATCACGATCACCGCGGCGGCAGAAATCAGGATCGTCACCTTGGCAAAGCGCGCGAAGGGGTCGTCGATGAACATGCCGTTGAAGGCGGTGCGGTCTCCGGCACCGTTGGTGCCGATATAGACCGCCAGCACCAGAAACAGCGCCGCCGTGGACCAGACCAGCGTCGGCGCCAGCTTGTCCTTGGTGGTGTAGACCCCGATCAGAAGCGCGGCCATGGCATATCCGGCCAGCACGATCTCGGGCAGGATGGTGGAGAAATCTGCGGGCATCATGGCCGGAACCTCAATTCATGGCCACCTGCCCGGCCGCGTCGGGCAAGGCAGAGTGGTAATCGGAGACAAGGGCGGCCACGCTTGGCCCGATGATATCGGTGACAAGGCTTGGGTAGACGCCGAGGATCAGGGTCATCGCGACCAAGGGCGCGAAGATCAGCTTTTCGCGGCGGTCCATGTCGGTGATGCTTTTCAGCGCCTCCTTCACCAGCGCGCCGAACACGACGCGGCGATAAAGCCATAGCGCATAGGCCGCCGAAAGGATCACGCCCGACGTGGCCACTGCCGCGACCCAGGTATTGACCTGGAAAATGCCCATCAGGGTCAGGAATTCACCGACGAAGCCCGAAGTGCCGGGCAGGCCGACGTTGGCCATGGTGAAGAACATGAAGATCAGCGCGTAGGTCGGCATCCGGTTGACGAGGCCGCCGTAGGCGTCGATCTCGCGGGTGTGCATCCGGTCGTAGATCACGCCGACGCACAGGAACAAGGCGCCCGAAATGAAGCCGTGCGACAGCATCTGGAAGATCGCGCCGTCGATGCCCTGCTGGTTCACCGCGAAGATGCCCATCGTGACATAGCCCATGTGGGCGACCGACGAATAGGCGATCAGCTTTTTCATGTCGGACTGCGCCAGTGCCACGAGGCTGGTGTAGACGATGGCAATCGCGCTCATCCACAGAACCAGCGGCCCCAGCACATCCGACCCCACCGGGAACATCGGAATCGAGAACCGCAGGAAGCCGTAGCCGCCCATCTTCAGCAAGATCGCCGCCAGCACCACAGAGCCCGCCGTCGGAGCCTGAACGTGCGCGTCCGGCAACCAGGTATGCACCGGCCACATCGGCATCTTCACCGCAAACGACGCAAAGAAGGCGAGGAACAGCATGGTCTGCAAGCCGCCAACAACCTGAATCCCAAGGATCGAGAAGTTCTCTGATCCGAAGTCATGCGCCAGAAGCTTGACGATGTCGGTGGTGCCCGCATCCAGATACATCGCGATCATCGCGACCAGCATCAGGACCGACCCGAGGAGTCCTTGCCGCCCCAGATGCCGATGATCAGGAACATCGGTATGAGACCTGCCTCGAAGAAGAGGTAGAACAGCACAAGGTCCAGCGCGCAGAACACGCCCAGCATCAGCGTTTCCAGCACAAGGAAAGCGATCATGTATTCCTTGACGCGGGTTTCTACATTCCAGCACGACAGGATGGTGATCGGCATCAGGAAGGTCGTCAGCATCACGAACAGGATCGAAATGCCGTCAACGCCCATCCGGTAGCTGAGGCCCATGATCCAGGCGCGTTCCTCGACGAACTGAAACCCGGTGTTCGCGGGGTCAAAGCGCAACAGCACGAAAAGCGAGATCAGGAAGGTCGCCGACGTGGTGAACAGCGCAAGCCACTTGGCCCCGCGCTGTGCCGCCGCGTCATCGCCGCGCAGGAACAGCGCCATGATGATCGCCGCGACAAGCGGCAGGAAGGTGATGATCGAGAGAAGCTGGTTTTCCA
>LNFM01003204.1_pt1 | contig 62674 bp, 58 predicted proteins | sample 596031 | NCBI WGS metagenome assembly LNFM01 (sample SAMN04254537, study PRJNA301005) | activated carbon metagenome | isolation source: dual media filters at the Ann Arbor, Michigan drinking water treatment plant | place: USA: Ann Arbor
CGCGCTTCTACCAGGCCAGCACCAGCGAGCTCTACGGCCTGGTGCAGGAGATCCCGCAGAAGGAGACCACGCCCTTCTACCCGCGCAGCCCCTACGCGGTGGCCAAGATGTACGCCTACTGGATCACGGTGAACTACCGCGAGGCCTACGGCATGTACGCCTGCAACGGCATCCTCTTCAACCACGAAAGCCCGCTGCGCGGCGAGACCTTCGTGACGCGCAAGATCACGCGTGCCGTGGCGCGCATTGCGCTGGGCCTGCAGGACTGCCTTTACCTGGGCAACCTGAGTGCACTGCGCGACTGGGGCCACGCCAGGGACTACGTCGAGATGCAGTGGCTGATGCTGCAGCAGGAGGCAGCCGAGGACTTCGTCATCGCCACCGGCGTGCAGCACAGCGTGCGGCAGTTCGTCGAGCTGTCCTGCCGCGAACTGGGCATCAGCCTGGCCTTCAGCGGCGAAGGCGCCGACGAGGTGGCCACGGTCATCGCTGTCGAAGGCCGGCGGGCACGCTGCAAGCCGGGCGACGTGATCGTGCGCGTGGACCCGCGCTACTACCGCCCGACCGAGGTGGAGACCCTGCTGGGCGACGCCACGAAGGCGCGCCAGAAGCTCGGCTGGACACCGAAGATCGCCTTCGCCGAACTGGTCAAGGAGATGGTCGAGAGCGACTACACGGCCGCCAAGCGCGACAGCCTCGTCAAGCTGGCCGGATTCCAGGCCTACGACTACAACGAGTGACGCGGGCGTGAGCGCGGCCGCCGATGGCCCCACGCGCACGCGCACCCGCGTCCTGGGGGCGCCTGTCGACGTGACCGATCGCGCCGCAGTCTTGCAGCGCATCGCCGGCTGGGCGCAAGGCCGCGAGAGCCGTGTGGTGTGCTTCAGCAACGTGCACGCCGTGGTGACGCAGCGCCGAGACGCGGCGTTCGCGCGCGCCATCGAAGCCGCCGACCTCGCCCTGCCCGACGGCGCGCCGGTGGCCTGGATGCTGCGACGGCTGGGGCACAGGACTCAGCGCCGGATCGCCGGTCCCGACCTGATGCAGGACGTGCTGGCCCAGGCCGCCGACGCAGGAACACCGGTGTTCCTGCTCGGCGGCACGCCCGACACCCTGGCCCGACTGCGCACCCGGCTGAGGCAGCGCTGGCCAGCGCTGCAACTTGCAGGCGACGCCTCGCCGCCGTTTCGCGCACTGGATGAGGCCGAGGATGCCGCGCTGACGGCACAGATCCGGGCCTCGGGCGCTGCCCTGGTGCTGGTGGGCCTGGGCTGCCCCAAGCAGGAGCTGTGGATGGCGGCGCACGCCGGGCGCGTGCAGGCCGTGATGCTGGGCCTGGGTGCCGCTTTCGACTTCCACGCCGGCACCGTGCGGCGCGCGCCGCGCTGGATGCAGCGTCTCGGGCTGGAGTGGCTGCACCGCCTGGCCAGCGAACCGCGACGCCTGGGCTGGCGGTATCTGGACACGAACACGGCCTTCGTGCTGGGCGCGGCCCGGCAACTGCTGTCTCGCGCTCTTGGCGGCGACGCGCGCTGACCCGCGCTGGCCTGCAGGTTCAGGTGCCGAACTTCTGAAGTGCTTCGCCGGTGACGCGGCAGATGCGCCAGTCGCTCATCACGGTGGCGCCCATGCGTTCGTAGAAGCGGATGGCATCTTCGTTCCAGTCGAGCACGCTCCACTCGAAGCGGCCGCATCCGCGTTCGACGGCCAGGGCGCCCAGGTGCTTCAGAAGCGACTGGCCCAGCCCGGTCCGGCGATAGGCCGGCTGGACATAGAGGTCCTCGAGATACAGGCCGGGCTGCGCCAGGAAGGTCGAGAAATTGGTGAAGAACAGCGCAAAGCCGACCACGCTGCCATCGATCTCCGCCACCACGGCCTCGGCCACCGGGCGCTCGCCGAACAGGTGGGGGTGCAGCTTTTCGGCCGTGGCGTGCACCATGTGCTCGAGCCGCTCGTAGACCGCCAGCTCGCGGATGAGACCGATGATGGCGGGGACGTCGCGCGGTTCGGCGGCGCGCAGGATGCAGGGCGGGGTCGGAGAGGTCATGTCGTGTCGTGCAGTGAAGGCGGCGATTGTCGACCATGACGCGGCGCTTCTGTCGCAGCGCCGACAGCGCGTCGCGGCGCAAGCGCCTAAAGTGGCGACATGAGTGAACCCACGGCCTACCTCCCCCGGCGCCTGCCGCAGGACAGCTTCCTGCCCGTGCGCGGGTTGCGCTATCACGTGCTGCAGTGGGGCGATGCCCGCCTCGTCACACCGGAGTGCCCGCCGCTGGTGATGGTGCACGGCTGGATGGACGTGGCGGCTTCCTTCCAGTTCGTCGTCGACGCCCTGGCCGCCCTGCCCGGCCCGCCGCGCTGGGTCATCGCGCCCGACTGGCGTGGCTTCGGCCTCACCGACGCACCGGGGACCGACAGCTACTGGTTCCCCGACTACCTGGGTGACCTCGACGCCTTGCTCGACGCCCTGGTGCCCGACGGCCCGATCGACCTGGTCGGCCACAGCATGGGCGGCAACGTGGTGATGAGCTATGCCGGCGTGCGGCCGCAGCGCGTGCGTCGGCTGGTCAACCTGGAAGGATTCGGCATGCCGGCCACACGGCCGGACCAGGCTCCCAGACGTCTGGCGCAGTGGCTCGATCAGCTCAAGACGCCGAACGCCCTCAGGACCTACGCCGACGTGACCGAAGTGGCCGACAGGCTGCAGAAGAACAACCCGCTGCTGCCCGCCGACAAGGCAGCGTGGCTGGCACCGCACTGGTCGCGACCGGGTGACGACGGCCGCCTGCACATCCTGGGAGACCCGGCGCACAAGCGCGTCAACCCGGTGCCCTACCGCGTCGACGAACACCTGGCCACCTGGAAGCTCATCACCGCACCGCTGATGTGGGTCGAGGGCGACCTCACGGATGTCGAGAAGTGGTGGGGGCACCGCTATTCGCGCAGCGAGTTCGCCGAGCGCCTGGCCCACGTGGCCACCGTGCGCAAGGAGGGCCTGTCGCCCTGCGGACACATGCTGCACCACGACCAGCCCGAAGCCTTGGCGGCCTTGCTGGCCGACTTCCTGGCCTGACGAAGTTCACGCCGGCCGGCGCGGGGCCGTCGCACTCGGCCCCGCCCCCCCCGGCAAGGCCCGCCCTGCCATGCGAAAATCCGGTGCTGAGGTGGCGCCGTGCGCCCCGATCATCGCTAGAACACAGGGCCTTTCATGGACACCGAACAGATCAACTCGATCGGCACGCTGCTCGCCGACCTGAGCGCACGCACCGAGCAGCTCCGGGGGTATCTTTGACTACGACCGCAAAGCCCTGCGGTTGCCGAGCGTCTGGAGCGAACCCAAGCGGGCCCAGGAACTGGGCCGCGAGAAGAAGAGCCTGGAAAACGTGGTCGAGACCATCGACCATCTGAAGTCCAACCTGTCGGACAACCTCGAGCTCTACGAGATGAGCAAGGCCGACGGCGCACTGGACGACCTGGCCGCCATCGAGACCGAAGCGCACAAGCTGCGCGAAGTCGTGGAAGGCCTGGAGTTCCGGCGCATGTTCAGCAACCCCGCCGACCCGGGCAACTGCTTCATCGACATCCAGGCCGGCGCCGGTGGCACCGAGGCCTGTGACTGGGCCGGCATGCTGCTGCGCCAGTATCTGAAGTACGCCGAACGAAAGGGCTTCACGGCCACGCTGGAAGACGAGACGCCGGGCGACGTCGCCGGCATCAAGAGCGCCACGCTGAAGATCGAGGGCGACTACGCCTTCGGCCACCTGCGCACCGAAACAGGCGTGCACCGCCTGGTGCGCAAGAGCCCGTTCGACAGTGCCGGTGGCCGCCACACCAGCTTTGCCAGCCTGTTCGTCTACCCGGAGGTCGATGACACGATCGAGATCGAGATCAATCCGGCCGACGTGCGCACCGACACCTTTCGCGCCAGCGGCGCTGGCGGCCAGCACATCAACAAGACCGACTCGGCGGTGCGTCTGACGCACATCCCCACCGGCATCGTCGTGCAGTGCCAGGACGGACGCAGCCAGCACAGCAACCGCGACACCGCCTGGAAGCGGCTGCGCTCACGGCTGTACGACTTCGAGATGCGCAAGCAGATGGAAGCCCAGCAGAAGCTGGAAGACACCAAGACCGATGTCGGATGGGGCCACCAGATCCGCAGCTACGTGCTCGACCAGAGCCGCATCAAGGACCTGCGCACCAATGTCGAGATCAGCAACACGCAGAAGGTGCTCGATGGCGACCTCGATGCCTTCATCGAAGCCAGCCTGAAGTCCGGCCTGTAGAGCGAACATCGCCGCCCCCCGCCGCAGGCGTGCCACAGCTGTCGCGGCCCCGTACCACCCCAAGAAGACCGAACACCCGGAGACCCTCCCATGCGTGAAGGCACAGCCCCCCTCGTCAGGCGCGAGGACTACGCCGCACCCCCGTTCTGGATCCGCAGCGTCGATCTGGCGTTCGATCTCGACCCGGCCAAGACCATCGTGGCCAGCCGCCTGCAGATCGAACGCAACGCCGACACCCCTGCCGGCCAGCCGCTGGTGCTGCACGGCGAAGGCCTGAACCTGCTGCGCGTGCAGGCCGACGGCCAGAGCGTGTCCTTCCGCCAGGAGGGCCACCTGCTGGTGATCGACAACCCGCCGGCCGCCGAGGCCTTCACGCTGGAGCTTCGCAACACCTGCGCGCCCGACAAGAACGGTGAACTCTCGGGCCTGTACACCAGCAGCGGCGGCCTGTTCACCCAGTGCGAGGCCGAGGGCTTCCGCCGCATCACCTACTTCCTCGACCGGCCTGACGTGATGGCGGTCTACACCGTGACGCTGCGCGCCGACAAGGCGCGATTTCCGGTGCTGCTGAGCAACGGCAACCTGGTCGAGCAGGGCGAACTGGACAACGGGCGCCACTTCGCGAAGTGGCACGACCCCTTCCCCAAGCCCAGCTACCTGTTTGCGCTGGTCGCCGGCCACCTGGTGGCGCGCGAGCAGCGCATCCGCACGCGCAGCGGGAAGGACCACCTGCTGCAGGTCTACGTGCGCCCGGGCGAGCTGGAGAAGACCGAACACGCCATGGCCTCGCTGGTGGCCAGCGTGGTGTGGGACGAGGCGCGCTTCGGGCTGCCGCTGGACCTCGACCGCTACATGGTGGTGGCGGTGGAGGACTACAACGGCGGGGCCATGGAGAACAAGGGCCTGAACCTCTTCAACACCAAGTACGTGCTGGCCAGCGCCGCCACCGCCACCGATGACGACTTTGCCGGCATCGAGAGCGTCATTGCCCACGAGTACTTCCACAACTGGACGGGCAACCGCATCACCTGCCGCGACTGGTTCCAGCTCTCGCTGAAGGAAGGCCTCACGGTCTTCCGCGACCAGGAGTTCTCGATGGACATGGCCGGCAGCGCCTCGGCGCGTGCGGTCAAGCGCATCGATGACGTGATCAAGCTGCGCGCCTCGCAGTTCCCCGAGGACGCAGGCGCCATGGCGCACCCCGTGCGGCCCGACAGCTACGCCGCCATCGACAACTTCTACACCGCCACGGTCTACGAAAAGGGCGCCGAGGTCGTGCGCATGATGCACACGCTGGTGGGCCGCGAGGGCTTCGCACGCGGCATCACGCTGTACTTCCAGCGCCACGACGGCCAGGCCGTGACCTGCGACGACTTTGCGCAGGCCATTGCCGACGCCAACCCCGGCAGCGAGCTGGCCAGCCGGCTGACGCCTTTCAAGCGCTGGTACGCGCAGGCCGGCACGCCGCGCCTGAAGGCCCGCGGGCGATACGACGCCGAGGCGCGCCGCTACACGCTCACGTTGTCGCAGCACTGCGCCCCGACGCCGGGCCAGCCGCACAAGGAAGCCTTCGTCATCCCCGTGCTCGCGGCGCTGCTGGGCAGCGATGGCCGTACGCTGGCAGCCGAACGCCTTCTGGTCCTCGACGAGGCCGAGGCCAGCTTCCACTTCGACGATGTGGAAGCGCCGCCGGTGCCTTCGCTGCTGCGCGGATTCTCGGCCCCGGTGGTGATGGACGACGGGCTCGACGACGCCGCCCTGCTCACCCTGCTGTCGCACGACAGCGACCCCTTCACCCGTTGGGAAGCCGGCCAGCGCCTGGCACTGCGCCGCCTGCTGGCAGGCGTGGCGCAGCCGTCGGACTGCCCGCTCGACGAGGCCTTCCTGCAGGCCATGCGCGGCGTGCTGCACGACGGCGCGCTCGACCCGGCGTTCAAGGACCTGCTGCTGATGCTGCCCTCCGAAGGCTACGTGGCCGAGCAACTCGAGCGCGTCGACCCGCAGCGGGTGCACGCCGTGCGCGAGGCCGCGCGTCGCCAGATGGCGCTGGCGCTGCAGGCCGACTGGCTGACGACCTGGGAGGCCCATCAGGTGCACGAGGGCTACGACCCACGGCCGGCGCAGGCCGGTCGCCGGGCGCTGGCCAACCGCGCCCTGGCCATGCTGTGCCTCTGTGCCTCGGTCAGTGGCGATCCGGTCTGGCCCGGCCGTGCCTACCAGCGTGTGAAGGAGGCCGGCAACATGACCGACCGCATCGGCGCGCTGGGTGCGCTGTTGGGGGCCCACCATGCACTGGCAGCTCCGGCGCTGGCGCACTTGCACGGGCTCTTCAAGAACGATCCGCTGGTGGTCGACAAGTGGTTTGCCCTGCAGTCAGGCCGCGGCGAGCCGCCGGGCGAGCGTGCGGGCGAAGTCTTCGCCGCCGCCAGGCAGTTGCTCCGGCACCCGGACTTCTCGCTGCGCAACCCGAACCGCGCGCGCAGCCTGGTCTTCAACCTGTGCCTGGGCAACCCCTCGGCCTTCCACCGCGCCGACGGCGCCGGCTACGGCTTCTGGGCGGACCAGGTGCTGGCCCTGGATGCCTTCAACTCGCGCCTGGCGGCCCGGCTGAGCCGCGCCATGGACCGCTGGAGCGTGCTCGAGGAGCCCTACCGAACAGCAGCGCGCAGCGCCATCGAGCGCGTGGCCGCCAAGACCGATCTCAGCAACGACGTGCGCGAGGTCATCACCCGCGCCCTGGAGGCCGCATGAAACGCAGCATCAGCCTGACACAGTACCTGGTCGAGCAACAGCGCGAGCATGGCCGCATCCCGGCCCAGTTGCGACTGCTCATCGAGGTCGTCGCGCGCGCCTGCAAGCGCATCGCCATCGCCGTCAACAAGGGCGCGCTGGGCGACGTGCTGGGCAGCGCCGGCCAGGAGAACGTGCAGGGCGAGATCCAGAAGAAGCTCGACGTCATCAGCAACGAGGTGCTGATCGAGGCCAACGAATGGGGCGGGCACCTGGCGGCGATGGCCAGCGAGGAGATGGACTCCATCCACGTCGTGCCCAACCGCTACCCGCAGGGCGAATACATGCTGCTGTTCGACCCGCTCGACGGCTCCAGCAACATCGACGTCAACGTCTCCATCGGCACCATCTTCTCGGTGCTGCGCAAGATCGGCCATGCGCGCGGCGTCAGCGAAGAAGACTTCCTGCAGCCCGGCAAGCAGCAGGCTGCGGCCGGCTACTGCGTCTACGGCCCGCAGACCACGCTGGTGCTGACGGTGGGCGACGGCGTCGCCATGTTCACGCTCGACCGCGAGACCGGCTCCTGGGTGCTGACGCAGGCAGAGGTGCGCATCCCCGAGGACACGCGCGAGTTCGCCATCAACATGAGCAACATGCGCCACTGGGCGCCCCCGGTCACGCGCTACATCGACGAATGCCTGAAGGGCAAGGACGGCCCGCGCGGCAAGGACTTCAACATGCGCTGGGTGGCCAGCATGGTGGCCGACGTGCACCGCATCCTGACGCGGGGCGGCGTCTTCCTGTACCCCTGGGACCAGCGCGAGCCCGACAAGCCCGGCAAGCTGCGCCTGATGTACGAGGCCAATCCCATGGCCTTCCTGGTCGAGCAGGCCGGCGGCGCCGCCACCAACGGCACGCACCGCATCATGGAGATCCAGCCCGTGAAGCTGCACGAGCGCGTGGCGGTGATGCTGGGATCGAAGAACGAGGTCGAGCGCGTGACCTCGTACCACGCGGCCGGCTGAGGCCGACGCTGTCCCGGCGGCGACGGGCCGCGGTCCGGCGGCAACCGACAATCCCGCCATGGGCATCCTCTACCTCGTGCGCCACGGCCAGGCCTCGTTCGGCGCGGCCGACTACGACCAGCTCAGCCCCCTGGGCGCACGGCAGTGCGAGAAGCTCGGCGCCTGGTTCGCCGCGCGAGGACTGCAGTTCGACGCGGTGCTGCGCGGTTCGCTGCGCCGCCACGCGCAGTCGCTGGACGGCATCGTGCGGGGCCTGGGCGACGTCGCCGCCCCCGAGGCCAGCGTGTGGCCGGGCCTCGACGAGTACGACGGCGAGGCCGTGATCCGTGCCGTGCACGCGGGGCCGCTGGCGCCGCCCAGCACGCCTGAAGCCTACCGCGACCACTTTCGCATGCTGCGCCAGGGGCTGGCGGCCTGGATGCAGGGCAGCACCGCGCCCGTAGGCATGCCGAGCTATGCCGAGTTCGTCGCGGGCATCCAGCAGGCGCTGGACCACGTGCGCACGCAGTGCAGTGGCAACGTGCTGCTGGTGTCCAGCGGCGGCCCCATCACCACCGCTGTCGGGCAGGTGCTGGGCACCCCCGCCGAGACCACCATCGAGCTCAACCTGCGGCTTCGCAACAGCGCCCTGACCGAGTTCGCCTACACGCCCAAGCGGCACATGCTGCAGAGCTACAACCACCTGCCGCATCTGGACGGCCTGCCGGCCGCCGACTGGGTGACCTACTCCTGAGTCACCGCGGCCGGCGACGATGGCGAGCGCGAGCGCAGCCAGTGCATGACGCCCTGCCCTGCGGCGCGACCGCTGGCCAGGCAGGCAGTGAGCAGGTAGCCCCCGGTGGGCGCCTCCCAGTCGATCATCTCGCCAGCGCAGAACACCCCGGGCAGTGCGCGAAGCATCAGGTTCGCGTCCAGCGCATCGAAACGCACGCCGCCGGCGCTGCTGATCGCCTCGTCGATCGGCCGGGCTGCATTCAGCCTGATGGGCAGTGCCTTGATCGCTGCAGCCAGGCGCTGCACGTCGGCCATGTCCTCGCGCGGCACGATCTCGTGCAGCAGAGCGGCCTTCACGCCCGACAGCGACAGGCGCGTCTTCAGGTGCGTGCCCAGCGAGCGCGGTCCGCGCGGATGCAGGACTTCGCGCTGCACCCACTCCAGGCTGCGATCGGGCAAGAGGTCGAGCTCGACCACGGTGCTGCCGTGCGCGGCGATGTCGTCGCGCAGAGCGGCCGAGAAGGCATACACGAGGCTGCCTTCGACACCTCCGGCGGTGATGACGAACTCGCCCTTGTGCCGCAGGCCGCGATGCGACAGGGCCACCGACTTGACCGGCGCACCGGCGTGGCGGCTGGCGAGGTGCTCGCTCCAGCCCACATCGAAGCCGCAGTTCGAAGGTATCAAGGGCGCCAGGTTCACCCCGCGCCCGTCCAGCAGCGGCCACCAGGCACCGTCCGAGCCCAGACGCGCCCAGCTGGCGCCGCCCAGCGCCAGCACGGCGGCATCGGCGGACCAGGAGACGGGACCGTCCGGGGTCTGCATCCGCAGCGAACCGTCTTCAGCCCAGCCCAGCCAGCGGTGGCGCATGTGGAAGCGCACGCCTTGCTGGCGCAAACGGTGCAGCCAGGCGCGCAGCAGCGGGGCGGCCTTCATGTCGACGGGAAAGACGCGGCCCGAACTGCCGACGAAGGTCTCCACACCCAGCGCTGCGGCCCAGTCCCGCACCGCCGCGGCGTCGAAGCCTTCGAGCCAGCGGGCCACGTCGGCAGCGCGCGAGCCGTAGCGGGCCACGAAGGCCTCGCGCGCCTCGCCGTGCGTGAGGTTGAGGCCGCCCTTGCCGGCCAGCAGGAACTTGCGGCCCACCGAGGGCATGCCGTCGAAGACGTCGACCCGGCAGCCCTGCTGCGCAAGCACTTCGGCCGCCATCAAACCGGCCGGCCCGCCGCCGATCACGGCGACGCGGAGAGCCATCGGGGCAGAATCAGCGGGTGCAGCGGCGCAGGGCATCGCCGAGGACTGTAGTCGAGGCTTCATGGGGCGCTGCGCCCGGGTGCGCCGGTTCTGCACGGCCTCGAAGGGCCTGAGGCCCGGTCAGCGCTCAACCCGGGCCGGCCTTTGGGCCAGCAGAGCCCAGGCGGTCTCGCGTGCTATAGTCGCGGGCTACACAGCGCCGGTGTAGCTCAGTTGGTAGAGCAGCGCATTCGTAATGCGAAGGTCACCAGTTCGATTCCGGTCACCGGCACCAAGGCAAGTCGCATCGAGGGGTTGGCAGCGCAGGCGGCCAACCCCTTCGTCGTTCCGGCGTCCGGGCCGGTCGGGTCGGACACGCGGCACTCATCCCCCCTTGCTCACCACCCGTCACTGCCGGGCTGCCCCTTGTAGGGCCCGGCGAGGTCCGGCGTGATCCAGCCACCGTAGAAGCCGCCCGGCTGGGGCTGTACCGGCGCGCCGCCCACGCTGCAATCCAGCGAGTGGGCATAAAAGGCCACGCCGTCGGACAGCGCTTCGGCGCCGACGAAAGGCTGGGGATAGCTCCAGGCCACGGCCGGCAGACGATGCCTGTCGTGCACCAGGGACCAGTATTGCGCCGGCCCCTTCCATTCGCAGAAGGAGCCTCCCGGCGCCAGTTGCATCAGGTGCCGCGCCACGTCGCTCCAGGGCAGGTAGTAGGTCGGCGGGTGACCCGTCTCGAGCACCTTCACGGCGCGGCGCGTGCGCGCCACCTCCCGTCCCATCCAGTGCACCACCACTTCGCGAGACTCGGGTGCCAGTCGAGGCGGTCGGGGGAAGTCCCAGACCGACGTCTGCCCAGGCCCGGTCGGCGCAGCGAAAGCCGGCCTTTCCTGACCGCGCCAGCGCCACTTCGCACGCGCAGCGCGGGTCCATTCGGGTAGCTCGCTCGGGGGACAGGACATTCGGTGCGCTCCATGAACCAGTCAGGTCATGGTCACCGCGTTGGAGATTCGACTCGATGACTTTGGTCTCACCCGCCATGTGAATGCGTCACAACGCCAGCGCGAACTCCGCCCTTGCGCGGGGCGCCCCTCGCCAGCCCTTCACCAGCCTGCAGGCAGCTTCTTGGCGATGACGATCTGCCGGCTCTTCAACTCGATGTAGCCGCCCTGCGTGAGCTGCTTGAAGATGCGGCTGACCATCTCGCGCGACGAGCCGACTCGGTCGGCGATGTCCTGCTGCGTGAGCTTCTCGTTGATGACGCGCAGGCCGCCCTCCTCCACCGACATGTCACTGAGCAGCCTGGCGATGCGGCTGTAGACATCTTCGAGCGCCAGGCTCTTGACGTTGTCGGTGGAGCGGCGCACCAGGCCGATCAGCTTGCGCACCAGGTGCAGGGCGAAGTCGGGATGGGTGGCCAGGAAGTCGCGCACGTTGCTGCCGGACACCACGACGCAGGTGGTGGGCTCCAGCGTCATCACCGAGGCCGAGCGCGGCCCGCCGTCGAGCGACATCTCCCCGAAGTACTCGCCCGGCCCGTGCGTGTTGTAGATGATCTCGCGTCCGGTGGCCGACGAGCCATAGACCTTGACCCGGCCCTTGACCAGGATGTAGATCGAATCGCTGTCGTCGTCCTCGTTGACCAGCACTGCGTGGGCGGGGAAGTTCTTCACCCCGCCGCGTGCGGCCATGGCCTTGAGCAGTTCGTCGTTGAGCAGCAGGTCGGACGGCAGGGTCATGCAGGTTCCCGGGCTGGGCGCAGAACGCGGTTCGGCATTCTCGCCCAGGAGCCGGCGCCCAGGCTGACAGCACCACTACAGCGTGCGCGCCTCGAAGGTATCGCAGCCCTTCACGCTGCCCTGCTGCATGCCGCGCTGGAACCAGCGCATGCGCTGGGCGGCGGTGCCATGGGTGAAGCTTTCAGGCACCACGGTGCCGCGCGACTGGCGCTGCAGGGTGTCGTCACCGATGCGCGAGGCGGCGTTCATGGCTTCTTCGACGTCGCCTTGCTCCAGCCATCCCTTGCCCTTCTGGGAGTGATGCGCCCATACGCCCGCCAGGCAGTCGGCCTGGAGTTCGACGCGCACCGACAGCGCGTTCATCTGCGCCTCGGAAACCCGGCCACGCATGCTCTCGACCTTCTGGGTCACGCCCATCAGGCGCTGCAGGTGATGTCCGACCTCGTGCGCAATGACATAGGCCTGGGCGAAGTCGCCGGGCGCGCCCATGCGATCGAGCGTGCGGAAGAAGTCGAGGTCGATGTAGACCTTGGCGTCGCCGGGGCAATAGAACGGGCCCATGGCGGCGTCACCGCCGCCGCAGGCCGTGGGCGTGCGGCCGCTGAACAGCACCAGCCCGGGCGGCTGGTAGCGGTTGCCGCCGGCGGCGATCAGTTTGCCCCAGACGTCTTCGGTGTCTGCCAGCACGGTGGAGACGAAGGCCGCCTGCTTGTCGCTGGCCGGTGGCGGGCGCGCCGGGGCCTGCGTGCTGGTGGGCGCCAGCCCACCGCCCTCGCCCGACAGCAGGCCCAGCACGGTCAGCGGGTTGACGCCGAAGATCCACCCTGCCACCAGGGCGATGACGATGGTGCCCAGCCCGATGCCGCGCCCCCCGACCCGACGCCCGCCGCCGCCCGTGCCGCGGCGGTCCTCGACGTTCTGGCTCTGCCGTTCACCTTCCCACTTCATCGATTGCTCCAGGAGGCGCAGGCGCCTCAGGTCTTGGGCAGCGTGACGCCGCGCTGACCCTGGTATTTGCCGCCCCGGTCCTTGTAGCTGGTCTCGCAGACTTCGTCACTCTCGAAAAACAGCACCTGGGCACAACCTTCGCCGGCGTAGATCTTCGCGGGCAAGGGTGTGGTATTGCTGAACTCGAGTGTCACGAAGCCTTCCCACTCGGGCTCGAAGGGGGTGACGTTGACGATGATGCCGCAGCGCGCATAGGTGCTCTTGCCCAGGCAGATGGTCAGCACGTTGCGCGGGATCCGGAAGTACTCCATGGTGCGCGCCAGCGCGAAGCTGTTGGGCGGGATGATGCACACGGGCGCGTTGATGTCGACGAAGCTGCGCTCGTCGAAGTTCTTGGGGTCGACCACCGTGCTGTGCACGTTCGTGAACACCTTGAACTCCGGCGCGCAGCGGATGTCGTAGCCGTAGCTGCTGGTGCCGTAGCTGACGATGCGCTGCCCGTCGGCCGACACCCGCACCTGCCCCGGCTCGAAGGGCTCGATCATGCCGTGCTGTTCGGCCATGCGGCGGATCCACTTGTCGCTCTTGATGCTCATCGGGATGTTCTACGGACGGTAGGAAGACGGGCATTCTAGGAGGCCGCTCCCGCGCGCCGCACGACGGCTGCAATGCCTGGCGTGGACTCGGCCGCCGCAGACGCTTAGCATGTGCACATCGAAGCCGTCTCGACGGAGGCCCTGCATGCGCAACGCCACCGAACTGCTGGTGCAGTACGCCCGTTATCACCGCGACCGCCGCAACATCGGCACGCACATGCTGGGCATCCCGCTCATCGTCTTCGCCGTCGGCGTGTTGCTCGGCCGGGTGGCGTTCGACATCGGCGGCGTCGGGTTGACCCTGGCCTGGGTGGCCTTCGCCGGGGCCGCCATCTGGTACCTCAGCCGGCACCTGGTGCTTGGTGCGGCGACCAGTCTCGCGGTCGGCCTGCTGGTGGCCCTGGCCCACCTGGTGACGGGCGCGCCCTTCGGGCAGTGGCTGGCCTGGGGGCTGGGCAGCTTCGTGCTGGGCTGGATCATCCAGTTGGTGGGCCACTATTACGAAGGGCGCAAGCCGGCTTTCGTCGACGATCTCGTCGGCCTGCTGGTGGGGCCGATGTTCGTGGTGGCCGAGCTGCTGTTCTCGCTGGGCTGGAACCGCCGGCTGTTCGACCAGATCACCGACATCGCCGGGCCCACGCACATCCGCGACCTGGCGCATCCTGCCTGACGGGCTCGCGCTCCCTCCCGACCCCGCAGCCCTGCCGCTCAGGTTCCCCAGACGCGCGGCTCGACGGCCGGGCGACCCCAGGCCAGGCCGCGCCACTCGCGGCGCACGCCCCGCAACAGGTCCAGAAGCGGCTCGATGCGGTCGGCCATCGCCCGCACCAGCAACAGCTGCGGGTGGACCTGGGTCACGCCGGCCAGTACCCGCCCGGGTTGCGTGACCTCTAACCGGGCAAACTGCTCGCGGGCAGAGTCCAGCAGCAGGTTCACGACGTCGCCGTCGGGCGCCGCGCCCCAGGCGCACCACAGTGTGGCCAGTGCACGCCGCCCGGCCAGACCGGCAGGCGAGTCCAGCAGCAGCAGGTCATCGGCAGCGATGCTGGCCGCATCCAGCCACAGGCCGGCCACCTCGATGCGCTGGCGCACCCGCCCGGCCACGAAAGGCGCATCGGAGGCCGGCAGACCCAGGCCGAGCAGGTCCCAGCCCAGCATCGCCGCACCGGGCTCGAGCTCGAAACGCTGCCGGTTGACCGCCAGGGCGCCGCTGTAGATGAGGTTCTCCAGCGGCAGCCACTCCAGCCGCGCACCGGCGGCCACGCGAGCGTCGACCGTCTGGGTCGCCTCGTCGCCCAGGCTGCGATAGAAGCGGGTGGCGCCCGGCGTCGTGAGCACGGCGTGGCTGCCGGCGCCCAACGTAAGACGGATGCCGATGCCGTCGCCGCCCACCAGGCCCGAAGGCGGGTGCACCAGCACGTGGTGACAGACGGCGTCGCCTTCCGGGTACAGCGCCTTGAGCACACGCAACGGCCCGCTGTGCTCGGAGTGGCCGCGCGTGCGGCCCTCGGCCAGATCGTATTCCAGCCGCAGAGCGGCCTGCCAGCCCATCGCTGCGGATCGCTCGCTCAGGCGGCCAGCAGCAGGCCGCGGCGCTCGATGAAGGCGACCACCTCCGCCAGGCCCTGCCGGGTCTTCAGGTTCGTCATCACGAAGGGCCGCGCACCGCGCATGCGCTTCGTATCGGCTTCCATCACCGACAGGTCGGCGCCGACGTAGGGCGCGAGGTCGACCTTGTTGATGACGAAGAGATCGCTCTTGGTGATGCCGGGCCCGCCCTTGCGGGGAATCTTCTCGCCGGCGGCGACGTCGATGACGTAGATCGTCAGGTCGCTCAGCTCCGGGCTGAAGGTGGCGGCCAGGTTGTCGCCGCCGCTCTCGATGAAGACGATGTCGGCCTGGGGGAATTTCTCGAGCATGCGATCGACCGCCTCGAGGTTGATCGACGCGTCTTCGCGGATCGCCGTGTGCGGGCAGCCGCCGGTCTCCACGCCCATGATGCGCTCGGCCGGCAGCGCGCCGGCCACGGTGAGCAGGCGCTGGTCCTCCTTGGTATAGATGTCGTTGGTGACGACCACCAGGTCCCAGCGCTCGCGCATGGCCTTGCACAGCATTTCCACGAGCGTGGTCTTGCCCGAACCGACGGGCCCGCCGACGCCCACGCGCAGCGGTGGGAGCTTCTTGGTGCGGCCGGGAGTGTTGTGGAGTTGGGTCATGGCATCTGGGGTTGCAACTAGCGTGCCGGCGCGCGCGCCGGGTCAGGAACGGAACAGCCGCGAGTACTGCGCCTCGTGCTGCGCCGACAGGATGGCCAGCAGGGGCGAGAAGCTCTGGCGCTGGTCGTCGGGCAGCACCTCGGCGCGCGCCGCCAGTTCCGGCAAGGCGGTCACCAGCCGAGCCAGCAGTCGCTGACCGGCGCTCTGCCCCAGCGGCACCGACTTCACAGCCGCCTGCACCATGTTCTCGGCCCAGCCGAAGGCGAAGCACAACAGCGCAGCACCGACCGGGGCGCCCGTCTGTGCAGCGGCCAGGGCGAAGGCCACCGGCCAGGTGGCGGCGGGCTGCAAGGCCGCGAGCGTCGGCAGCCGGGCATCGTCGGGGGCGCGCTGGCGCAGCCAGTCGGACAGCGATCGACCCATCTGCAGCGTCTGCTGGCGGAACTCGCCGCTTTCCCGCGTCTGCAGCACCCAGTCGTTCAGCACCGACAGGGCTGCGGGCGCCTTCTCGGACGGGCCGCTCCAGGCGCGCCACGCGGCGGCGACCGCCGGCAGTTCCGCCCGCGCCAGGTTCAGCGCCGCGACGTCGCACAGCCAGGCGCCTGCCGAGACCTCGTCGCTGACGCGGCCCGACTCGACGGCCGATTCCAGCCCTTCCGAATAGCTGAAGCCGCCGACCGGCAACGCCGGCGACGACAGCCAGGTCAGTCGCAGGAAGGCATCGGCCGAGAGCACGAAGCCCTGGGGAGCGGCAGCAGGCGATGCGGAGGCAGACATCGATGGGGTTCAGGAGCGGGACAACACGGCGGCAGCACGCACACATCGTGCCGCACTGGCTGGGGCGCTTCAGTGGCCCTTGCCGTGGCTGTGATCATGGCCACAGCCTGGACCATGGACGTGACCCGTGTCCTGCTTGTGGTCGTGCTTGTGGTCGTGACCCGCACGATGCACCTGGATCGTCGCCTGGACGGGCACCGACGCAGCCGCAGCAGGCCCGTGCCCATGGTCATGCCCATGGTCATGCCCGTGGTCATGCACATGGTCGTGACTATGGCCGTGGCCGTGGCTACCGGTTGCATACGCGCCACCCTCGGGCTCGAAAGCCTCGCTTGCTTCGCTGACGATGAGATGCTGCTGACGCAGCATGTCGGCCAGCACATGGTCGGGTTCGAGCTTGAGGTGGTCGGGTTGAAGCTCGAGCTGCACGTGGCGGTTGCCCAGGTGGTAGGCAGCGCGCACCAGGTCGAAGGGCGAGCCGTGCTGCTGGCAGTGGCGCACGACGAGCACCGGCTGAGGTGCTGCGCGCACGAGCACGAAACTGCCGTCTTCGGCCACCAGGACGTCGCCGCCGCGCACAGCGGTGCCGCGCGGCAGGAACACGCCCAGCGCACGGCCGGCGGAGTCGGTGGCGTCGAAACGGCTCTTCTGGCGCACGTCCCAGTCGAGCTCGACGGTGCTGGCGCGCTTGACCAGCACGGCGGCCAGGCCGCGACCCTGGGGAATGAGTTTGTTGACGGTCAGCATGCCGCGATTGTCGCTCCGCCCCGGCAAAGATGGTTCCGGCAGCGACGAACACGTGCCGTTCGGAGGGCCGCCGATGCATTTCGCACTGCCCTGCGACGCTTCGTCGCAGCACACTGGCCGACCCACACGGGCCTGCGCATCATCGTGCCATCCCACCAGGACCGCAGGAGCCTCGCATGAACCCCATCAAGACCCTCACCGACGCCGTGTTCATCCCGTTCAAGGCGATATTCGTGGTGGGACTGTGCTGGCTGATCAACGCCATGACCTACAGCGGGACCTGGTGGGTGAAGTGGGTCGCGCTGGGCATGGGGATCGCGGTGATCGTCAAGTTCGCCAAGGCGGCCAAGACGCTGCTGCTGCTGGCGCTCGTCGGCTGGGTCGGCTGGAAGATCTACCAGCGCTATGGCCAGGCTGCGCGCGAACGTTTCGACGGCTGGGTGCAGAAGGCACAGCCGCAAGCCGCCGAGGTGATGCAGGCCTTTCGCCGCGATGGCGGTTCCGGCTTCGCCGGGTCCACCGACGTCCGACATTGACGGCGCAAAGGCGGCCCCGTGCCGCGACCGCCTAGAACAGGAAGTAGCGCTGCGCCATCGGCAGCACGGTGGCCGGTTCGCAGGTCAGCAGTTGGCCGTCGGCGCGCACGGTATAGGTCTGTGCGTCGACTTCCATCACCGGCGTGTAGTGGTTCAGCAGCATGTCGGCCTTCTTCACGCTGCGGTTGCCGCGCACGGCCGAGACGGTCTTGTGCAGGCCGAGCTCTGCGGCCACCCCGCGCTGCACGGCTGCCTGGCTCATGAAGGTGAGCGAACCGCGCGCCAGCGCACCGCCGAAACTGCCGAACATCGGCCGAAAGTGCACCGGTTGCGGCGTCGGAATGCTGGCGTTGGGATCGCCCATCGCGGCGGCGGCGATGAAGCCGCCCTTCAGGATCAGGCTGGGCTTGACGCCGAAGAAGGCCGGCTTCCAGAACACCAGGTCGGCCCACTTTCCGACCTCCACGCTGCCCACCTCGTGCGCGATGCCGTTGGCCAGGGCCGGGTTGATGGTGTACTTGGCGATGTAGCGCTTGACACGCTGGTTGTCGTTGCGTTCGCTGTCTCCAGCCAGCGCCCCGCGCTGCGCCTTCATCTTGTGCGCCGTCTGCCAGGTGCGGATGATGACCTCACCCACCCGCCCCATGGCCTGGCTGTCGCTGCTCATCATGCTGATGGCGCCCAGGTCGTGCAGGATGTCCTCGGCAGCGATGGTCTCGCGGCGGATGCGGCTCTCGGCGAAGGCCAGGTCCTCGGCGATGCTGGCGTCGAGGTGGTGGCAGACCATCAGCATGTCCAGGTGCTCGTCCACCGTGTTGGCGGTGTAGGGCATGGTCGGATTGGTGCTGCTGGGCAGGAAGTTGGCCTCGCCCACCACGCGCAGGATGTCGGGGGCGTGGCCCCCACCCGCGCCTTCGGTGTGGAAGGCGCACAGCGTGCGGCCCTTGGTGGCCGCGATGGTGTCCTCGACGAAGCCGGACTCGTTGAGCGTATCGCTGTGCAGGGACACCTGCGTGTCGGTCTCTTCGGCCACCGACAGGCAGCAGTCGATGGCCGCCGGCGTCGTGCCCCAGTCCTCGTGCAGCTTCAGGCCGATGACTCCGGCCTCGATCTGCTGGCGCAGGGCCTCGGGCCGGCTGGCGTTGCCCTTGCCCAGGAAGCCCAGGTTCATCGGGAAGGCTTCGGCCGCCAGCAGCATGCGGGCGATGTTCTCGGGCCCCGGCGTGCAGGTCGTGGCGAAGGTGCCGGTGGCCGGCCCGGTGCCGCCGCCGAGCATGGTGGTGACGCCGCTCATCAGCGCCTCTTCGATCTGCTGCGGGCAGATGAAGTGGATGTGGCTGTCGATGCCGCCGGCCGTCACGATCATGCCTTCGCCGGCGATGATCTCGGTGCCGGGGCCGATGACGATGTCCACGCCCGGCTGCACGTCGGGGTTGCCGGCCTTGCCGATGGCCGCGATGCGCTGGCCGCGCAGCCCGATGTCGGCCTTCAGGATGCCGGCGTGGTCGATGATCACCGCGTTCGTGATGACGCAATCCATCGCGTCCATCGCGCCGGGGCCGTTGCGGCGCTGGCTCTGGCCCATGCCGTCGCGTATGGTCTTGCCGCCGCCGAACTTGACCTCTTCGCCGTAGCCGCCGGCGCGCAGCGTCAGGTCCTGTTCGACCTCGACGATCAGGTCGGTGTCGGCCAGGCGCAGGCGGTCGCCCACGGTGGGGCCGAACATCTCGGCGTAGGCGCGTCGTCCGAGGGTGGCCATCAGAGTTTCCCTTGCACGTCGCCGCGGAAACCCCAGACCTCGCGGCTGCCGGCGTACTCGCAGAGCTCCACCGTGCGCTGCTGGCCGGGTTCGAAGCGCACGGCCGTTCCCGAGGCGATGTTCAGCCGCATGCCGCGCGCGGCGGCGCGGTCGAAGCCCAGTGCCGGATTGGTCTCGGCGAAGTGGTAATGCGAGCCGACCTGGATCGGCCGGTCGCCGCGGTTCTCGACCACCAAGCGCGAAACGCGGCGGCCCGGATTGATGACGTGGTCGGGCCCGTCGGTGAACATCTCGCCTGGGATCATCTTCTGTCCTCTTGAAATGGTCTTCAGATCCAGCCCGCCACCAGGAGCAGCGCGCCGACCGAGGCCACCGCACCTCCCGTGGCCTGAAGGGCCCAGGGGCGTTGCTGCGCCTGGGTCCAGCGGCCGATGGCCAGGCCGGTGGCCTGCAGCAGCAGCGTGGCGCACAGCATGCCGGCCAGCGCAGCGCCGCCCGCCAGCTCGACGGCATGAGCGGCGCCATGGAACAGTGCGAACGACGCCGCCAGCAGGCTCATGGCCAGCACCGGCCAGCGCGCACGGCGCAACAGCAGGCCGCCCAGCACCAGCACCGAGACCGCCACCAGCGGTTCGACCAGCGCCGACAGGCCGCTGGGCAACTGCAGCAGCGCACCCACCAGCATCAGGTTGACGAAGGCCAGCGGTGCGACCCAGATCCGACGTGGCGCCTGCGACGCCCACATCCCGACCGCCAGCATCGCCAGCAGGTGATCGATCCCGGTGAAGGGATGCATCAGTCCGGCCATGAAGCCATGGTGAACTCCGCCGTCGGCGCCCGCATGCGCGGCCGCCAGAGCCGGCGCCAGAAGCAGCAGGGCCGGCAGCAGCGCACGCACGGCGACGTGCCGGACGGTGCAGGCGGTGAAGGGCAGAAGGCGGGTCATCGGTGCTCCAGGGTGCGTGAGTGTCCAGGGCGGATCGGGCGAGGCGCGGCGGCTCGTTGGAGCACGGCGTCGGGTCAGGTGATGGGCTGGTGCACGGTCACCAGCTTGGTGCCGTCGGGGAAGGTGGCTTCGATCTGGATCTCGGGGACCATCTCGGCCACCCCTGCCATCACGTCGGCACGCGACAGCACGGTCTTTCCCTCGCTCATCAACTGTGCCACCGTGCGGCCATCTCGCGCGCCTTCCATGATGGCCGCGCTGATGAGCGCCACGGCTTCGGGCACGTTGAGCTTGAGGCCACGCGCCCTGCGGCGCTCCGCCAGCAGTGCTGCGGTGAAGATCAGCAACTTGTCCTTCTCTCGCGGCGTCAGTTCCATCCGGCACTCCTCTTGATTCTTCGGCCCGCCTCGCGTCGAGGATCGGGCGTGTCATGTTGCCACGAGCACGACGTCCCGGCAGCAAGAGCGGTGCCAGCGCCATGCCGCCAGCAACACACCAGACTGGTGCATTGATGTGGCCGCGCGCTTCGAACGCCCCGATCTGGAGCGCGACGCACCGATCTCGGCGAGCGACACCGCCCCCGGCCGAACCTTTCCCGCTTGCACCACCCAGCCGGCAACAAGCGCCCGCGACACGTGACAGCGGGTTTGCAGAAGGCTTGGCACAGGCCTTGCAAAGTCGAACCGAGGGATTTCCCGACGCCCATTTCCGGGCATCTACACACTGGAGGTATTCATGAACCGTCGTCACGCGCTCAAGGCTTCAAGCGCTGCACTGGCCCTGTCGGGCCTGTTCACCCTGCCGGCCTTTGCGCAAGGCACCATCAAGGTGGGCGTCCTGCACTCTCTGTCTGGCACCATGGCCATTTCGGAGACCGTGCTGAAGGACACCGTCCTGATGGCCATCGACGAGATCAACGCCAAGGGCGGCGTGCTGGGCAAGAAGCTCGAGCCCGTGGTGGTCGACCCGGCTTCGAACTGGCCGCTGTTCGCCGAGAAGGCCCGGCAGCTCATCACCCAGGACAAGGTCGCCGTGACCTTCGGCTGCTGGACCAGCGTGTCGCGCAAGTCGGTGCTGCCGGTGTTCGAGGAAACCAATTCGCTGCTGTTCTACCCCGTGCAGTACGAAGGCGAGGAACTCAGCAAGAACGTCTTCTACACCGGTGCCGCGCCCAACCAGCAGGCCATTCCGGCCGTCGAGTACCTGATGAGCAAGGACGGCGGCGCTGCCAAGCGCTTCGTGCTGCTGGGCACCGACTACGTCTACCCGCGCACCACGAACAAGATCCTGCGCGCCTTCCTGAAGTCCAAGGGCATCCCCGAGGCCGACATCATCGAGGAGTACACCCCCTTCGGGCATTCTGACTACCAGAGCATCATCGCCAAGATCAAGAAGTTCGCTTCCGAAGGCAAGCGCACGGCGGTGATCTCCACCATCAACGGCGACTCCAACGTGCCCTTCTACAAGGAACTGGGCAACCAGGGCCTGAAGGCCACCGACGTGCCGGTGGTGGCGTTCTCGGTGGGTGAAGAGGAACTGCGCGGTGTGGACACCAAGCCGCTGGTCGGCCACCTGGCGGCATGGAACTACTTCATGTCGATCAAGAACCCGACCAACGACGCCTTCATCAAGAAGTGGAGCGACTACGCCAAGGCCAAGAACATCGCCGGCCACAAGGACAGGCCGCTGACCAACGACCCGATGGAAGCGACCTACATCGGCGTTCACATGTGGGCCCAGGCAGTCAACAAGGCCAAGAGCACCGACACCGACAAGGTCATCGCGGCGATGGCCGGCCAGACCTTCAAGGCGCCATCGGGCATCACCTCCAAGATGGACGAGAAGAACCATCACCTGCACAAGAGCGTGTTCATCGGCGAAGTGCAGGCCGACGGCCAGTTCAAGGTGGTGTGGAAGACCAAGGGCCCGGTGGTGGCCGACCCCTGGAGCGACTTCATCCCCGAGAACAAGGGCAAGCTGAACGTGCCTGTCGTCGCGAAGAAGTAACTCTTCCCGATGACGTTCCTGAGAGGCCTCCTCGGAGGCCTGATCCTGGCCCTGGCCGGCTGGGCGGGCAGCGCCTACGCGCTCTCGCCCGAGCAGGCCTCCCGCATCGCCGACGGCGACAGCGACGACCGCATCGCAGCGCTCAACGAAGTCCTCGACACCGGTGATGCGGCGCTGGTTCCCTTCGTCGAGGCCCTGCTGGCCGACGAGGTGAAGGTGTCGGGCGGCAAGGCCTACATCGTGCGCGGCGAGCAGGTCACCGAGGCCGGCAGCGGCGCCGCGACTCAGCTGCCCGAGGATGCCGAGGACGTCGTCAACAACAACCGCATGCGCAAGGCCTTCGAAGGCGCGCTGGCGGCGTTCAAGCTGACCTCACCCGAGCGTTCCGAGCGCGCCCGCGCCATCGAGACGCTGAAGAACACCGCCGACGAAGGCATGCTCGGCCTTCTGGAAAAGGCCGCCACATCGGAGACCGACCCCGTTCTGAAGGCGCGTCTCGAACTGCTGCGCGCAGCTGCGCTCATTTCGTCGAGCGACAGATCCCGTCGCCTGGCTGCGGCCGAACTGCTGGCCTCGAGCAAGGATCCCTCGACCGGGGCATTGCTGGCCGAGAAGCTCGCGTCCGAATCCGACCCGGAGGTCAAGGCCGCCATCGCCCGCTCGCTCGACACCGTGCGCTCGCGCCTGGCCTGGGGCGAGAGGCTGGGCGTTCTGTTCACGGGCGCCAGCCTGGGTTCGATCCTGCTGCTGGCCGCCCTGGGGCTGGCCATCACCTACGGGCTGATGGGTGTCATCAACATGGCCCACGGCGAGCTGCTGATGATCGGCGCCTACGCCACCTGGCTCGTGCAGAGCTTCTTCAAGACCTATCTGCCTGGCGCGTTCGACTGGTACATCCTGGCGGCCATACCGGTTTCATTCCTGGTCGCCGCCCTGGTGGGCGCGGCGATGGAACGCAGCGTCATCCGCTGGCTCTACGGCAGGCCGCTGGAGACGCTGCTGGCCACCTGGGGCATCAGCCTGATCCTGATGCAATCCGTGCGCACCCTGTTCGGTGCGCAGAACGTCGGTGTCGAGAACCCGTCCTGGTTGTCGGGCGGCCTGCAGGTGCTGCCCAACCTCACCCTGCCCTACAACCGCATCGCCATCCTCGTGTTCGCGGCCCTGGTGCTGGCCGGCGTGGCCCTGCTGATCTCGAAGACGCGGCTGGGCCTGTTCGTGCGCGGCGTGACGCAGAACCGCCGCATGGCCGCCTGCATGGGCGTGAACACCGCGCGCGTGGACACCTATGCCTTCGCGCTCGGTTCGGGCATCGCGGGCCTGGCCGGTTGCGCGCTCAGCCAGGTCGGCAACGTGGGCCCGGACCTGGGCCAGGGCTACATCGTCGACAGCTTCATGGTGGTGGTGCTGGGCGGCGTCGGCCAACTCGCCGGCACCGTCTACGCCGGACTCGGACTGGGCGTGCTGAACAAGCTGCTGGAGGGCTGGCAAGGCGCAGTGCTGGCCAAGATCATGGTCCTGGTGCTGATCGTGATCTTCATACAGAAGCGACCACAGGGCATCTTCGCCATGAAAGGCCGGGAGACATGACCCCCCCCCGAAGCGCCTTCGGCGCTCCCCCCCAGGGGGGCGACGCTGGCGGACCGGCGGAGCCGGTTCCGCGGCGTCTGCTGGGGGTGCGAGGTTGGACTGGCGTCCTCCTCGCTGTGGTGTTTCTGGCGGGGGTGGTGCCTGTCCTGAATCTTTTCGTGCCGGAGGAGAGCGCCCTGCATCTGAGCGGGTTCTATGTGAGCTTGCTGGGCAAGATCCTCTGCTACGCGATCTGCGCCCTGGCCATCGACCTCATCTGGGGCTACACGGGCATCCTGTCGCTGGGCCACGGGCTGTTCTTCGCGCTGGGCGGCTACGGCATGGGCATGTACCTGATGCGACAGATCGGCACCGATGGCCAGTACAAGTCCGAGATGCCGGACTTCATGGTCTTCCTGAACTGGAAAGAGTTTCCCTGGCACTGGGCCTGGAGCGACAGTTTCATCGGCCAGATGATCCTGGTGGTGCTGGTGCCCGGGCTGCTCGCCTTCGTGTTCGGCTACTTCGCCTTCCGCTCGCGCATCAAGGGGGTGTACTTCTCCATCATCACGCAGGCCCTGACCTTCGCCGCGATGCTGCTGTTCTTCCGCAACGAGACCGGCTTCGGCGGCAACAACGGCTTCACGGACTTCAAGCGCATCCTGGACATTCCCATCGCCACGCCCGACATGCGCGTGGTCCTGTGCGTGTTGAGCGGCCTGGTGCTGATCGGCTTCTACCTGATGTCGCGCGCCATCGTGCAGAGCAAGTACGGGCGCGTGCTGCAGGCCATCCGCGACGCCGAGACGCGCGTCATGTTCACCGGCTACGACCCGGTGGCCTACAAGCTGAGCATCTGGACGCTGTCGGCCGTGATGTGCGCCGTGGCCGGGGCCTTGTACGTGCCGCAGGTGGGCATCATCAACCCCGGCGAGATGAGCCCCGCGGCCAGCATCGAGATGGCGATCTGGGCGGCCGTGGGCGGTCGGGCGACGCTCATCGGTCCCATCGTCGGGGCCTTCTTCGTCAACGGCGCCAAGAGCTGGTTCACCGTGGCCTTCCCCGAATACTGGCTGTTCTTCCTGGGCGCCCTGTTCATCGCGGTGACGCTGTTCCTGCCCAACGGCATCATCGGCCTGCTGAAGAAGAAGGGAGAGCGCGAGTGACGCCCGACCTGATGGATGCCGGCGCCAAGGCGCTGGCCGCCCACCAGGAGCGCAGCCGCCCGTTCACCGCGGCAGAGCCCTACTTCGCACAGGGCGTGGCGCTCTACGTCGACGGCATCACCGTCAGCTTCGACGGATTCAAGGCGCTCAACGACCTGTCGCTGACCATCAACGTGGGCGAGCTGCGCTGCATCATCGGGCCCAACGGCGCCGGCAAGACGACGATGATGGACTGCATCACCGGCAAGACCCGGCCCGATGCCGGCAAGGTGTTCTTCGGCTCGAACATCGACCTGCTGCGCCTGACGGAACCGGCGATCGCGCAGATCGGCGTCGGCCGCAAGTTCCAGAAGCCCACGGTGTACGAACAGCTCACCGTCTTCGAGAACCTCGAGCTGGCCCTGAAGGCCGACCGCAGCGTGCGGGCTTCGTTGTTCTTCCGCCTGAGCGGCGTGCAGCTCGACCGCATCGGCGAGGTCCTTCAGCTGATTCATCTGACGAACGAGGCGCAGCGCATCGCCGGCCTGCTGAGCCACGGGCAGAAGCAGTGGCTTGAGATCGGCATGCTGCTGATGCAGGACCCCAAGCTGCTGCTGCTGGACGAACCGGTGGCCGGCATGACCGACGAAGAGACCGAGCGCACGGCCGAGCTGTTCCTGAGCCTCGAAGGCCAGCACTCGCTGGTGGTGGTCGAACACGACATGAAGTTCGTCGACCAGCTCACGCAGGGTCGCAAGACCGTCACCGTGCTGCACGAAGGCAGCGTGCTGGCCGAGGGGCTGCTGAAGGACGTGCAGGCCAACCAGAAGGTGGTGGAGGTCTATCTTGGGAGGTGACGACCACCCCCGCAGCGCCTTCGGCGCTCCCCCTCGAGGGGGCGACGCTGGCGGACCGGCGGAGCCGGATCCGCGGCGTTTGCTTGGGAAAACCGAGGCCGTGCTTCGGGTCGATGGCTTGAACCAGTATTACGGGGGCTCGCACATCCTGCGCAACCTGGGCTTCGAGGCGCGGCTGGGCGAAGTCACGGTGGTGCTGGGCCGCAACGGCGTGGGCAAGACCACGCTGCTGAAAAGCCTGATGGGGGTGGTGCCGGTGAAGACCGGCAGCGTCGTCTTCGATGGCGGCGACATCACCAAGGCGACCTCCTACGACCGGGTGCGCCGCGGCATCGGCTACGTGCCCCAGGGCCGCGAGATCTTCGGCCGGCTGACCGTCGAGGAGAACCTGCGCATGGGCCTGGCCTCCAAGCCCGGCGGCACGCCCATCCCGACCGAGCTTTTCGAGCTGTTCCCGGTGCTCAGGCAGATGATCAACCGCCGCGGCGGCGACCTGTCCGGCGGCCAGCAGCAGCAGCTGGCCATTGCACGCGCCCTGGCGGCGGGACCGAAGCTGCTGATGCTGGACGAGCCCACCGAAGGCATCCAGCCCAGCATCATCAAGGACATCGGCCGCGTCATCCGCATGCTGGCCGACCGCGGCACCATGGCCATCGTGCTGGTGGAGCAGTACTACGACTTTGCCGCGGAGCTGGCCGACCAGTACCTGGTGATGGAACGCGGCGAGATCATCCAGCGCGGTCTGGGCGCCGACATGGAAGCCGACGGCGTGCGGAAGAAGATGTCGATCTGAGGAGCGCAGGCGCGCAGGTGGCTCGGCCGCTGCCGGTCACCCCGCCACGACTCGCACCGGTGCTCGCTGCGGTTCGGGCTCGGAGTCGAAACGCTCGGAGCCCGTGTAGCAGAGGAAATGCTTGTTGGCGGCGCGGCCGAACAAGGTCATGCCCAGCCGCTGCGCCATCTCGTGACCCATGGCCGTGACGCCGTTGCGGGACACCACGATGGGCACGCCGATCTGTGCTGCCTTCATCACCATTTCGCTGGTCAGGCGTCCCGTGGTGTAGAAGGTCTTGTCGCCGCCGGGCACGTCGTGCAGGGCCATCCAGCCGGTGATGGTGTCGATGGCGTTGTGGCGGCCCACGTCTTCCACGAACATCAGCATCTCGCTGCCCCGGAAGAGCGCGCAGCCGTGCACCGAACCCGCCTTGCGGTGGATGCTGTCCTGCTGGCGCATGGTCTCCAGCATGCGCACCAGCGTGCCCTGGCGGATGCGGGCTTCCTGCGCCGATGGCAGGCGAACGGCATCGATCTGCGACATCACGTCGCCGAAGACCGTGCCCTGGCCGCAGCCGGTGGTGACGACCCGGCGCGCGGTCCTGGCCTCGATGTCCTGCACGCCGGCGCGCGTCTTGACCGCGGCGGCGTGAACGTCCCAGTCGACGGTGATCGACTCCACCTCGGCAGCATGAGCGATGAGGCGCTGGTTGCGCAGATAACCCAGCACCAGCAGTTCGGGGCAGGCGCCCAGCGTCATCAAGGTGACCAGCTCGCGCTTGTCGACGAAGATCGTCAGCGGCCGCTCGGCCGGGATGTGGATGACCCGCTTGCCGCCGTACTCGTCGACGATCTGGATCTCCCGCAGCAGTTCGCAGCGGGCGTCGGTCAGTCGCGGCGCATCGGCCACCAACCGGTAGCGGTCGGGCTCGCCCAAAGGGCCGTGCAGCAGATCGGCTTGGCTCATGCGCAGCAGCTTAGGGCTTCTTGCTGCCCTGCTCGGCCGACGGGGTCTTGACGTTGGGCGGCGCCGTGGCGGTCTTGGCCGGTGAATGCGCCCCGGCTGCTTCGAGCGGTGGCGGCGGCGTGTAGACGAAGGGCCCGGGGTCGGCGCAGGCCGGCGTCGCCGTGGGCGGCTTGACCTCCTTGCCGGCCTTCTTGACTTCGGCCTGATACACCGCCGCCAGGCGATCCATGGACTTGCACAGCTGGTAGTTCGCCACCTGGTTGCCATGGGCGGCCTTGGCCGCATTCTCGGCAGCCTTGGCCTTGGCTTCGTCGCTCAGCGGAGGCAGCTTGGCGTGCGCCACCCCTGCGAGCAGCAGACCTGCCAGGGTCGCGGCCAGCAGCAAGGGCCGGCTGGGAAGCATCTTCATCGTCTTGTCTCCGGGGTCGGGTTCGGGTCGGCCAGGCTGTCAGGCCTGCGGCGTGGCGCTGCCCAAAGGTGGCGCATCGGGTCGAGAACGCTGTGCAGGGATCTTGCCCGCCTTGATGTCCTCGTACCACCACTCGTGATGTTCCTTGGCCCAGCCTTCGTCGACGTAGCCGGTGCGCATCGCGCCGTAGGCGCCCTTCATGCCCACCGTGCCGATGTAGATGTGTCCGAGGAACATGGCCATCATCAGCACCGCACCCACGGCGTGGATCATGTGGGCCACCTGCATCTCGCCGCGCGTGTCACCCAGCCCGGGCACCAGCAGGTCGAGCACCAGCCCCGAGCCGACGACGATCAGGCCGATCAGGAAGACGCCGCCCCAGAACAGCAGCTTCTCGGCCGCATTGAAGCGGTGCGAAGGCACCTCGTGCCCGCTGAGCAGGCCGCCGCCGCGGCGCAGCCAGTGCAGGTCACCCTTGGCGGGCAGGTTGTCGCGGATGAAGGTGAAGATCACGACCAGCAGCGACACCGCGAACAGCGGGCCGGCGAAGTTGTGCACCGTCTTCAGTCCATAGCTCAACCAGCCGAACAGCGTGGCACCCATCACCGGCAACAGAAAGAACTTGCCGAAGGCGATGACGATGCCCGACACCGCCAGCACCACGAAGGCGATGGCGTTCGACCAGTGCGCAGCGCGCTCGAAGGGAGTGAAACGCTCGATCCTGCGGCCGGTGTCGGGCACGTGGCCGCCGAGTTGGCCCTTGCGCCAGTAGAAGATGGCGATGGCCAGTGCGACGATCACCAGCAGCGAGCCGCCGTAGGGAATGATCCAGTTGTTGCGCACCTGCCTCCAGGCTTCACCGGCCGACGTGAAGCGCGAGCCGGGGTACTGCACGAACTCCTGTATCAGCACGCCCTGTTCCGCCCCCGGCAGGCTGCTGTAGCCGGCCTTGGCACCCGACTCGCGCACGTCGCGCCAGAAGGGCGCGTTGTTGCCGGGCTGGGTCGCTGCACGCTGTGCATTGCTCTCGCCGGGTTGCGGCTCGGCAGGCGCCACGAAACCGGCCGGCGGGCCCTTGGGCGCGACCGCCTCGGACGCGGTCGGCGCGGCCGGCTGGGCCGAGGTGGCGCCGATGGCGACACAGGCCCACATCGCACCGACGATCAGTATGCGCATCGTGCTCAGCATTGCTTTTCCTTTGGGGTCCAGGTGCTCAGGGCGCCGAGGCGCGTGAGTACTCGTTCTGGCCCTGGCTGCGGTTCTTCATCTGGGCTTCCCAGCTGGCGGCATCACCGGCCTTCCAGCCCGGCACGCCATGGCCGTTGTCCGCCCCGCGGTAGGCAGCCACGTCCGCCTTGCGGGTGCCGGATGTCTGGGGCTTCTCGCCGCAGGCCGCGAGCAGGGCCAGCGCCGCCAGACCCAGGACCGCGCGGCCCGCCTTCGGGAATCTCATCATGACCTGGCCGGCTTCGTTGCCGAGCCGCCGGCACCGCTGGGCTTGCCGTAGGCGGTGCCCCAGCCCCAGACCTCGCTGCCCTTGCCCCGTGTCATGACCCGGGTGCGGAAGATGTCAGCCACCACGTCGCCGTCGCCACCGATCAGCGCCTTGGTCGAGCACATCTCGGCGCAGGCGGGCAGCTTGCCTTCGGCCAGACGGTTGCGGCCGTACTTCTCGTTCTCGGCCGCGCTGCCGTTGGCTTCGGGGCCGCCGGCGCAGAAGGTGCACTTGTCCATCTTGCCGCGCATGCCGAAGGTGCCGTTGCTGGGGAACTGCGGCGCGCCGAAGGGGCAGGCGTAGCTGCAGTAGCCGCACCCGATGCAGGTGTCCTTGTCGTGCAGCACCACGCCTTCCTCGGTGCGGTAGAAGCAGTCGACGGGGCACACCGCCATGCAGGGGGCGTCGCTGCAGTGCATGCAGGCCACCGAGATGCTGCGCTCGCCGGGCACGCCGTCGTTGAGGGTCACGACGCGGCGTCGGTTGACGCCCCAGGGCACGTCGTTCTCGGCCTTGCAGGCCGTGACGCAGCCGTTGCACTCGATGCAACGCTCGGCGTCGCAGATGAACTTCATTCGGGCCATGGTTCAGGTCTCCAGGAATTCGCTCGGAACGGTCGGACAGGGGGTGATGCAGGGCAGGCGGATCAGGCCGTCGCCTTCTCGATCTGGCACACCGTCGTCTTGGTCTCCTGCATCATCGTCACGCTGTCGTAGCCATAGGTGGTGGCGGTGTTGACGGCTTCACCGCGCACCACCGGCATCGCGCCGTCCGGGTAGTAAGGCGCCAGATCGATGCCACCCCAGCGGCCCGAGAAGTGGAACGGCAGGAACACCGTCTCGGCGTCGACGCGCTCGGTGACCATGGCCTTGACACGGATGCCCTTGAATTCCGGCACCGCGAGCATCGGCGGTGTCTTCACCCAGACGTAATCGCCGTTGCGGATGCCGCGGTCGTTGGCCGCCCTCGGGTTGATCTCGACGAACATGTCCTGCTGAAGCTCGGCCAGCCACTTGTTGGCGCGTGTTTCCTCGCCACCGCCTTCGTACTCGACGAGGCGGCCGCTGGTCATGATGAGCGGGTAGGTCTTGCCGATGTCCTTGTTCTTCTCCTGCACGCTCTTGTAGAGCGTGGGCAGGCGCCAGAAGGCCTTCCTGTCGTCGTGGGTCGGGTACTTGTCGACCAGGTCGCGTCGGTTGCTGTAGAGCGGCTCGCGGTGCTTGGGCACCGGATCAGGGAAGTTCCAGACCACCGCACGGGCCTTGGCGTTGCCGAAGGGGTGGCAGCCGTGCACGGCCATCGTCACGCGGATGATGCCGCCCGAAGGATCCGTCTTCCAGTTCTTGCCTTCGGCGGCCTTCTGCTCGGCTTCGGTCAGATCGGACCACCACCCCAGCTTCTTCAGCAGGATGTGGTCGAACTCGGGGTAGCCCGTCTGCAGATCCGCGCCCTTGGACGCCGAGCCGTCGGCGGCCAGCAGCGACACGCCTTCGCGTTCGACGCCGAAGTTGGCGCGGAAGTTGCCGCCGCCCTGCATCACGTGCTGCGAGGTGTCGTAGAGGTTGGGCGAGCCCGGGTGCTTCATCTCGGGCGTGCCGTAACACGGCCAGGGCAGGCCGAAGTACTCGCCGTCGAGCTTGTAGCCGGTCTCCTTGTCGATGCCGCCCTTGGCCTTGAGCGTCTTCACGTCGAAGACATGCATGTTGCGCATGTGGGCCTTCAGGCGCTCCGGGCTCTGGCCGGTGTAGCCGATGGTCCAGACGCACTTGTTGATCTCGCGCAGGATGGACTCGGTCTCGGGCTCCATCATGCCGCCCTTGCCGGCCACCATCTTGTAGTTCTTGACCAGTTCCTTGTCGAAGCCCAGTTTCTGCGCCAGCTGGAACATGATCATGTGGTCGGTACGGCTCTCCCACAGCGGCTCGATGACCTTCTCACGCCACTGGATCGACCGGTTCGACGCCGTGCAGGAGCCACTGGTCTCGAACTGCGTGCAGGCCGGCAGGAGGTAGACGGCCTGGTTGGCGTTTTTGTCCTCGGGTTTGCCCGGCATCGCGGCCATGGCCGCAGTGGCCGAGGGGAAGGGGTCGATGACGACGAGCAGATCGAGCTTGTCCATCGCCCGCTTCATCTCGAGGCCGCGCGTCTGCGAGTTCGGCGCGTGGCCCCAGAAGAACAGGCCGCGCAGGTTGCTGTCCTGGTCGATCAACTCGTTCTTCTCGAGCACACCGTCGATCCAGCGCGAGACCGTCATGCCCGACTTGGTCATCATGCCGGGGGCATACTGCTTCTTGATCCACTCGTAGTCGACTCCCCAGGCCGCCGCAAAGTGCTTCCACGAGCCGTCGGCCAGCCCGTAGTAGCCGGGAAGCGAGTCGGGGTTGGGGCCGACGTCGGTGGCGCCCTGCACGTTGTCGTGGCCGCGGAAGATGTTGGTGCCTCCGCCGCTCTTGCCGACGTTGCCCAGTGCCAGTTGCAGCAGGCAGGAGGCCCGCACCACGGCGTTGCCGGTGGTGTGCTGGGTCTGGCCCATGCACCAGACGATGGTGCTCGGCCGGTTCTCGGCCATGATCCTGGCCACCTTGTGGACGGTGGCTTCGTCGACGCCGCAGGCTTCCTGCACCCTGTCGGGCGTCCAGAAGTTCAGGGCCTCGTCACGGATCTTGTCCATGCCGTAGACACGGTCCTCGATGTACTTCTTGTCTTCCCAGCCGTTCTTGAAGATGTGGTGCATGACGCCGAAGAGGAACGGGATGTCGCTGCCCGAGCGCAGCCGCACGTACTCGTCGGCCTTGGCCGCCGTGCGCGTGAAGCGCGGATCCACCACGATCATCTTGCAGCCGTTCTCCTTGGCATGCAGCACGTGCAGCATCGACACCGGGTGCGCCTCGGCTGCATTGCTGCCGATGTAGAGCGCCGCCTTGGCGTTCTGCATGTCGTTGTACGAATTGGTCATCGCACCGTAGCCCCACGTGTTGGCCACGCCGGCCACGGTGGTGGAATGGCAGATGCGGGCCTGGTGGTCGGTGTTGTTCGTGCCCCAGAACGACACCCACTTGCGCAGCAGATAGGCCTGTTCGTTGTTGTGCTTGCTGGAGCCCACGACGAAGATCGAATCCGGGCCGCTCTGCTGGCGCAGCTCGAGCATCTTCTTGCTGATCTCGTCGAGTGCCTGGTCCCAGCTGATGCGCTGGTACTTGGTACCCACCAGCTTCATCGGGTACTTGAGGCGAAACTCGCCATGGCCGTGCTCGCGCACCGCCGCGCCCTTGGCGCAGTGCGCGCCGAGGTTGATGGGGCTGTCGAACACCGGCTCCTGACGCACCCACACGCCGTTCTCGACGTAGGCGTCGATGGCGCAGCCGACCGAACAATGGCCGCAGATCGTGCGCTTGACCTCGATCTTGCGGGCGCTGTCGGCAGCCTTGCCCGGGTCGGCGGCCTCGGCCTTCTTCACCAGCACGAGTTGCGACGCGGCGATGCCCGCCCCCACGCCCAGACCCGAGCGCCGCAGGAAGGCGCGACGGTCCATCGTCGGAATGGCGCGCGAGACACCGCGTGCGAGGCTTGAGACGAGGCCCGACGGCGAAGCGCTTCGCGAGGACTGGGAGGATTTGCGTGTGAGCAGCATGTGAGCAACCTTCGACCGTGTTTGGAGCGTTCTGACGACGAGGGACTGGGCAGACTCAGACGCGGGCGGTCTGGTAGTAGCGCAGCACGTGTTCGGTCTCCTGGTAGCCGCCGGACGGGTCGGCGGCGGCCTGCGCGTCGGCCACCTTGGCCGGCTCGGCGGGCATCAGGCGGGGTGCCACGGCTGCGACTGCGGCCACCGCGCCGACCGCACCTGCACCGGCAAACAGACGCCTGCGCGCCAGGGGAAGGGTCTTGTCGTCACTCATGGAGTTCTCCAGATGAGCAGCCCTATGACTGAGGCTGCATAACCACTCGGGCATTAGGACTTCGGGGCAACCCTGGGGCAATCCGGAGCAGCCCGTGGAAAGCCGCGACAAGTTGTCGCGGGTCTCGTCAGGCTGTCGTGACCGAGGTCGCCGCCGTCATGCGGCAGCCCGGGATGCGGCAGCGCTGCCGGCGCTCGCCTGCGACACACTGTCGCTCGCCCGCTCCCTAGAATCGCGTCCACTGCGGCAGGGCTCCCCAAGGCCAAGGCCCTCAAGGCATCGATCCATGAACTCCAGACCGTCGATATGCGTGGCTGTTCAGATCGAACGGCGCAAGAAGCCCACCCGCTGGGAGGACTGGCGCTTCCGCGTGGCCGAAGTGCTGGTCGACGACGGCCGTTTCGGCACGCAGCCGCGTTTGCTGCGCGACGACGGCGAGACCGCGCTGTGGCTGCATCCGGGCTTCGAGGTCGAGCTGTTTGTCGACGAGGCCGAGGGTTACTACCTGAACCTCAGCTCCGGCGCGCCGGTGTGGTTCGTGATGTGGCGCATCGACGACGAGGATCCCTCGAGGGCGTGTCCCGAGCGTGTCACCGTGTCCTATCACGAGGCGGGTCGCCTGCTGGACGCCCAGGAGCGCGTGGACAACCTGCCTCTGCCGGGCGAACTGGTGTCCTGGCTCCAGGAATTCGCCGACGAGCACTACCGCCCGGAACCCAAGAAGCGCAGGCGCCCGGCTTCTTTCCAGGCGCCCGACCAGCGCTGACACCGCATGGCCGACGACGACAGTTTCCTTTCGCGCTGGTCACGCCGCAAGGTGCAGGAGCGCCAGGGCCTGGCTCCACCGGCCGCGCCCCGACACGTGGGCCCGGCGCCCGCCGAACCGGACACCGGGACGCTGCCGGTGACGACGGGAGCGAATGCGGCAGGGGGTCCGGCAGGGGGTCCGGCAGAACCGATGTCCCCGCCGGTGGCCGCCGCCGACACCATGCCCTCACCGCCTGTCGCCGGGCGCCCGCAACCGCCGACCCTGGACGACGTCGCCCTGCTGGACCGTGAGTCGAGCTACACCCGCTTCGTCGCCCGCGACGTGCCGCCCGAGGTGAAGAACGCAGCCCTGAGGAAACTCTTCACCGACCCGCACTTCAACGTGATGGACGGGCTGGACACCTACATCGACGACTACGGGCTGCCGGACCCGTTGCCGGCCTCGATGCTGCGCCAGATGGCCTCGGCCCATGCGCTGGGACTGTTTCGCGACGACTCGATTCCAGGCCCCAACGCGCCGCGCGCTGCATCAGCTCTCCCGGCGGTGGCGCCACCGCCCGCACCGACACAGGACGCCGAACCGGCGGGCGTCAACGACGCTGCCTGCGCAGAGGGGGCCGCCCCCGTCGACGCTGCCGCCCTGCCTTCACCCGAGCCCACCCATGAAGACCTTGATCTGCGACTGCAACCGAACGATGCCGCTGGATGCGCAGGCGCTGAGCCAGGCGCTGGCGAAGACGCCGGGCGCCAGCACTGACGGGCTGCAGACCGTCCACACGCTGCTGTGCCGGCGCGAGGCCGGAGCCTTTCAGCGCGCAGCCAAGGACAGCGGCGCCAGCGGCGACGAACTGCTGATCGCCTGCACGCAGGAACAGCGCCTGTTCTTCGATCTCAACGCCGAGACCGAGGGCGCGGCCAGCGTGTCGGAAAGGCCGATCCACTTCGTGAACATCCGCGAAACCGGCGGCTGGTCGCGCGATGCGAAGCAGGCCATGCCCAAGATCGCCGCGCTGATCGCCGCCGCACAGCTGCCGGCTGCCGACCCGGTGCCCACGGTCACCTACAAGTCCGGCGGCCGCTGCCTGGTCATCGGCCCGGCCGAGCGCGCCGAGCAGGCCGCCGCGCTGCTGGGCGAGGGATTGACGGTGAGCGTGCTGGCCTCGTCGCCGGCCGGCGGTTTCGGCCAGGGGCGTGAACGACCCTCCCACGTCGGCAACCTGCTGAAGCTGCAGGGCTGGCTGGGTCACTTCACGGCCGAGTGGCAGACCGACAATCCGATCGATCTGGACCTCTGCACGCGCTGCAATGCCTGCATCGACGCCTGCCCCGAAGGCGCCATCGACTTCAGCTACCAGGTCGACCTGCAGGCCTGCAAGAGCCATCGCGACTGCGTGCGCGCCTGCGAAGCAGCAGGCGCCATCGACTTCACCCGGGCCCCGCAGTCGCACAAGGAAGCGTTCGACCTGGTGCTCGACCTGCGCGACGTCTCGGCCTTCGAGGCACAGCAGCCACCACAAGGCTACTTCCACGCCCGCGATGCCGTGGCTCTGACCCGGGCGGCGCTGGCACTGCGCGATCTCGTGGGCGAATTCGAGAAGCCGCGCTTCTTCCGCTACCAGGCCAAGATCTGCGCGCACAGCCGCAACGAACAGATCGGCTGCACGGCCTGCATCGACGTGTGCTCCACCCGCGCCATCCGCAGCGACGCGTCGATGAAGGGCAAGGTCCGCCAGGGCACCACGCCGGCGCTGCCCGGCATCGTCGTCGAACGGCTGCGGTGCCTGCACCACGGTCTGCCCCAGCGGGGCGCTGAGCTTCGCCTATCCCGGCGCCGTCGACCAGGGCAAACGCATCCGGACCATGCTGTCGGCCTATGCCCATGCCGGCGGGCGCGATGCGGCCCTGCTGGTGCACAGCCAGGAAGGTGGAGCGCGCCTGATCGATCAACTTGGCCGCGCTGCTCGCACCGATCGCCGGAGGAACGGCGTGCCGGCCCGCGTGATGCCGCTGGCCGTCTGGCACACCGCCAGCGTGGGCCTGGACCTCTGGCTGTCGGCCGTTGCCCAGGGTGCGCGACAGGTCTGGGTGCTGCTGACCGACGAGGAAGCCCCCGAGTACCGACAGGCGCTGCAGGAGCAGATGGACGTCGCGCAGGCGCTGCTGACTGGCCTGGGCTACGCCGGACAGCACTTCAGGCTGCTGCAGGCGCGCGATGCACGCGACCTCGCCGAGCTGGACATGGCCCTGCAGGCGCCGGCGGCCCAGGGGGTCGCCCGTGCGGCAGCGTTCTCGACCCAGGCCGACAAGCGCGCGACCCTGGAACTCGCCATCGACCACCTGCTGGCCCAGGCGCCGACCGCAGCCGAGGCGGTGGCACTGCCGGCGGCGGGTTCGCCTTTCGGCTCGCTGATGGTCGATCCGCAGAAGTGCACCTTGTGCCTGAGCTGCGTGGGCGCCTGTCCCGAGGCCGCACTGGCCGACAACGCCGACAAGCCGCAACTGCGCTTCATCGAAAAGAACTGCGTGCAGTGCGGGCTGTGCGCCACCACTTGCCCGGAAGACGCCATCACGCTGCAGCCCAGGCTGTGGCTGGCCGAGGGTGGCAAGGCGCGCAAGCAGGCGCGCGTGCTGCACGAGATGCAGCCCTTCGCCTGCGTGCGCTGCGCCAAGCCTTTCGGTACCTTGCGCGCCATCGAGAACATGCTCGGCAAGCTGGCCGGCCACCCGGCCTTCCAGGGCGCCGCGGCAGAGCGGCTGAAGATGTGCGGTGACTGCCGCGTCATCGACCTGCACAGCAATCCCGACGAAGTTCGGATCACCGACCTCTGAGCCAGGACCTCCGACGATGACGACCCAGGCATTGACGTTCGGCAGCACGGACGACACCGAGGAGCTGGCCCGCGCCGAGCTGTACGGCCTGCTGGCCCAGCTCTGGCTGGCGCCGCCCGACGAAGCGCTGCTGGTGCAGTTCAGCGTGGCCGTGACCGAAGCGCCGCAGCCTGGAGGTTTTCTCGAAGCGCCGTGGGAGTCGCTGGTCTCCGCCATGCGTGCCACCTCGGTGAAGGCCGCCGCCGACGAACACGACGCGCTGTTCCAGGGTGTGGGCAAGCCCGAGATCTTCCTGTACGGGTCGTTCTACCTCAGCGGCTACCTGCATGAGAAGCCGCTGGCCAGCCTGCGCACCGACCTGGCCGAACTGGGCCTCACGCGCGAGGGGTCGCGCCTGGAGACCGAGGACCACGTGGCCTACGTCTTCGAGGTGATGCGCTACCTGATCGCCGGTGACGATGCGGCAGTGAGCAACCTCGAACAGCAACGCCGCTTCTTCCGCGCCCACGTGCAGAGCTGGGTCGAGAAGCTCTGCGAGACCGTGATCGCCCACCCGAAGGCGCGCCTGTGGCGCGAGGTGGCGGCGTTCACGGCCGCCTTCGTGCAGATCGAGACGCAGGCCTTTGACCTGCTGGAGACTTAGGACCACCCCCTACGCGCTTCGCGCGTCCCCTCGCGGGGGGCAACGCCAGCGGCCCGGCGGAGCCGGTTCCGCGGCGTTCGCTGGAGGGGTCGCAAACAACGCCTTGGAGCCCCACAGGATGCCCATTGACACCAACGACATCACCGGCCTCATCCTGGCCGGGGGCCGCGGCAGCCGCATGGGCGGCGTCGACAAGGGCCTGCAGAACCACGACGGGCTGCCGCTGGCGATGCACGCACTGTTCAGGCTGGGGCCGCAGGTCGGCCACGTCATGATCAACGCCAACCGCAACCTCGGCGCCTACGAGGCCATGGGCGTGCCGGTGTGGCCCGACGCCCTGCCCGACTTCGCCGGCCCGCTGGCCGGCTGGCTGGCCGGGCTGGAACACTGCGAGACGCCGTGGATGGTCACCGTGCCCTGTGACACGCCGCACTTTCCGCTGGACCTGGTGAGTCGGCTGGCCGCGGCGGCTGCCGATGCCGACGCAGACATCGCCATGGCCGTCACTCGCGAGGAAGGCAGGTTGCAGCGCCAGCCGGTGTTCACGCTGATGAAGAGCGGACTGGTTGAGAGCCTGGTGGCCTACCTGCACGACGGCCAGCGCAAGATCGACCGCTGGACCGACAGCCACCGCTGCGTGGAAGTGGTGTTCGAAGACGACGCCGCGTTCTTCAACGCCAACACCCTGGAAGATCTGCAGCGCCTGCAGAGCGGCTGAGCGGCGCCGGGCGCCGCTGCAGGCTCAGAGCCTGCGGCGACGCGCCATCGCGGCTGCAGCCAGGCCAGCAAGCAGCACCAGCGCCGGGGTCGCCGGCTCCGGCAGGGTGCCGCCCTGGGGCAGTGCACCGCCGCCGCCCTCGCCGCCACCGCCCGGCAGAGGACTCGAGCCGACGTCCCCCGGCACTTCGTCCACCGGCAGGATCTCCAGCGACTGCTCGATGTCCTCGATCAACTGCTCGACCGGGTCGCCACCGTTGCCGCCTTGGCCAACTCCTTCGCCGTTGCCGCCGGCATCGCCCAGGCCGCCCGGCCCCGACACCGGTCCTGTGTCGTCGCCAGCGGTGTCTCCCGGCGTCGGCGCGGGACCGGCGACCAAGGAAGGGGCGGGATCCGTCGCTGCGCCCGAGCTGCCGCCGGCCGTGGGCGTCGAGCCAGGAGCGGGATCGGTCGGCGTCGATGCGACACCGGGCGCGTCGGTCTGGCCCGGCAGGCCCGACGGGGCAGGCGTGTCGGTCGCCGACGGCGAGCCGGGCGTTGCGGATGCTGTCGGCACCGCCGGATCGGGCGACGAGCCCTCGGTCAGGGCGCTGAACAGCGGCAGCGAAGTCACGAGGTCGATGGTCTCGCGCACCGTCTTCTTCACCGTCGACAGCACGCTGCCGATGGCCGCACCCAGGCGCGGGCCGATGCCGTCGGGCATCGTGGCGCCGCCAACGCCGCTGCCGCCAGGTGCCGCACCCGCCACGCCAACGGGGGAGGGAAACGATCCGCCGAACGCACCGCCGCTGCGCAAGCGCGGCATGGCGTCATCGCTGGCATCGCTGCCGGCCGTGATCGCCGAGTCCTCTTCCACCGGGCTGTCCACCGCAGCCTTCGCGGCGGGCAGGGCTTCGACGGCCTCTGCCCTGGCCTCCAGGCGCGTGATGCGGCTGACGTTGCGGCACACGGTGGGCACGATGATGCAGTGGCCGCTCTCGCAGTACACCAGGCCGCGTTCCTGGTGCTGGTCGCTCCAGCGGTCCCGCGTCACCGTGTTGCACACCTGTCCGGTGCCGAAGTGCATGTCGCGGATGGCGGCCTCGTAGCGCGCCTTGCCGCTGATGCCGCCGCGCGTGATGGTCGCGATCTCGTCGTACTGCCGCTTGGCCATGCGCGCCTTCAGCTTGCCGCGGACGTCGGCGGGGATGTCGGCATAGCGGTCGACGGCCGCCACCACGTCACCGACGAATGGGTTGACGCCAGGACGATCCCAGGAACAGGACGGCAGGGTGGCCGGGGCGGTCAGCAGGGCGGTGGCCAGAAGCAGGGACATGACGGGGCTCTCGAAGTCTCAGGCCGCCCAGGATGCAATTTCGCAAGTATTGCAACTACCTGAAACAACCGTTGACGCGACTCTAGCCATCCATGGGCGCGTCGTGTGCCCCGCCGCCCCACCCGTTCAGGGTGGTCGCGGGTGCGCAAAATCACGCCTGCGCCACCCTTGGCAACCGCCGTGTGACGCGCTGCACGAAGCACCGGCCCTGAAGTCTCAGCCGGGTACCGTCGAGGCCACCCCAAGCCGCAGCGCCTGGCCGCCGCCGAAACTGAGCTGTTCCGGCGGCTGGCCGCCGCGCTGCAGTTGCACGGCGCAGTACTTGAACTCGGGGATCTTGGCCACCGGGTCCAGCGCCGGGTTGGTCAGCTTGTTGATGGCCGACTCGTACCAGCAAAAGGCCACGAAGACCGCGCCGGGCGGCGAGCTGTCGTCGGCGCGCGCGTACAGGCTGACCTCGCCGCGACGCGAGCGCAGCGTCACCACGTCGCCCGGCCGCACGCCGTGGGCGGCCATGTCCTGCGGGTGCAGCAGGGCCACCGGATCGGGTTCGATGGCGTCCAGCGCGCTGGAGCGCCGCGTCATGCTGCCGGTGTGCCAGTGCTCCAGCTGCCGGCCGGTGATCAGCACCAGGGGGTACTGGGCATCGGGTTGTTCGTCGGCGCGCAGGACGTCGGCCGGCACGAAGCGCGCGCGGCCGCTGTCGGTGGGGAAGTGATCGGTGAACACCACCGGCTCGCCGGGGTCGCCTTCGGCCTGGCAGGGATAGGTCACGGCGTGTTCGGCCTGCAGGCGCTGCCAGGTGATGCCGGCGATGCTGGGCATGGCGCGCCGCATCTCGTCGAACACGGCGGCCACGGCTGCGTCGCCTTCGCCGTAGTGCGACCAGTCCAGGCCCAGCTGCCGCGCCAGCTGCATCACGATCCACAGATCGTGGCGCGCGTGGCCGGGCAGCGGCAGCGCCTGGCGGGCGAGTTGCAGAACCCGGTCGGTGTTGGTGAAGGTGCCCGTCTTTTCCACCAGGGCCGAAGCCGGCAGCACGACGTCGGCGAGCTGCGCCGTCTCGGTCAGGAAGATGTCCTGCACCACCAGGGTGTCGAGTGCGCTCAGCGACTCGCGCGCATGGCTGGCATCGGGGTCGCTCATCGCGGGGTTCTCGCCCATGATGTACATGCCCTTCACGGCAGCCGGGCCGCCGCGCAGGATGCTGTGCATGACCTCGACCACGGTCAGCCCCGGCCCGGCGTCCAGCCGTTCAGCCGGCACACCCCAGGTGCGGGCCCAGTGCTCGCGGGCCGCCGCATCGCCCACGCGCTGATAGTCCGGGAACATCATCGGGATCAGGCCGGCGTCGGACGCACCCTGCACGTTGTTCTGGCCGCGCAGCGGGTGCAGGCCGGTGCCGGGGCGACCGATCTGGCCCGTCATCAGCGCCAGCGCGATCAGGCAGCGTGCGTTGTCGGTGCCGTGCACATGCTGGCTGATGCCCATGCCCCAGAGGATCATCGACGCCCTGCTCTTCGCATACAGGCGCGCCACCTCGCGGATCGTGGCGGCCGGCACGCCGCACACCGGCGCCATGGCCTCGGGGCTGAAGGCGCGCACGTTGGCGGCCAGCGCCTCGTAGCCTTCGGTGCGGCGGGCGATGAAGTCGGGGTCGACCAGACCGTCGTCGACGATGACGTGCATCATCGCGTTCAGCAGGGCCACGTCGGTGTCGGGCACAAAGCGCAGGAAGCGGTGCGCCAGGCGCGACAGTTCACCGGCGCGCGGGTCCATCAGGACGAGCTTGGTGCCCTTGCGCACGGCGTTCTTGATCCAGGTGGCGGCCACCGGGTGGTTCACCGTCGGATTGGCACCGATGACGATCACCACCTCGGCCCGCATCACGTCCATCACCGGGTTGCTCACGGCGCCCGAGCCGATGCCCTCCAGCAGCGCGGCCACACTCGAGGCATGGCACAGCCGCGTGCAATGGTCGACGTTGTTGCTGCCGAAACCGGTGCGCACGAGCTTCTGGAACAGGTAGGCCTCCTCGTTGCTGCCCTTGGCCGAACCGAATCCGGCCAGCGACCGCGGACCGTGGGTGTCGCGCAGCGCGCGCAGCCGGCCACCGGCCACGGCCAATGCCTCGTCCCAACTGGCTTCGCGGAAGACCTCGAACACCCGGTCGGGCTCCAGCGACAGGTCAGCGCGCTTGGGGGCATCGGCACGGCGTATCAGCGGCACCGTCAGGCGGTGCGGATGGTGCACGTAGTCGAAACCGTAGCGGCCCTTGACACACAGGCGGCCCTGGTTGGCCGGGCCGTCGCGGCCCTCGACGTAGAGGATGCGATCGTCCTTCACGTGGTAGGTGACCTGGCAGCCCACGCCGCAGAACGGGCACAGCGACTCGACCTCGCGGTCGCCGGCCTGCAGCGCCACGCCACCGGCCGGGGCCAGCGCACCGGTCGGGCAGGCCTGCACGCATTCGCCGCAGCCCACGCAGGACGACTGCCCCATCGGGTCGTCGAGGTCGAACACGATGCGCGCGTCGGACCCACTGAGGGCCAGGCCGATGACGTCGTTGTTCTGCACGTCACGGCAGGCCCGAAGGCAGCGTGTGCACTGGATGCAGGCATCGAGGTTGACGGCCATCGCCGGATGGCTGATGTCGGCCTGCGGCTGCGCCCGCGCAGCGAATCTGGGACGGCCCAGGCCCAGCTTGATGGCCCATTGGTCGACCTCGTTGTGCCGCGTGTACGGCTTCTCGGGCAGGTCGCTCTGCAGCAGTTCCAGCACCATGGCCTGCGCGGCGCGCGCACGCGGGCTGGCCGTCTGCACCTGCATGCCGGGCTGCACGGTGCGGCAGCAGGCGGCAGCCAGCACCCGTTCGCCCTGCACTTCCACCATGCAGGCGCGGCAGTTGCCCACCGGGTCCAGCCCGGGCTTGTGGCACAGGCGCGGCACCTCTGCGCCTTCGCGGTCGGCCAGGTCGAGCAGGGTCTCGCCCTCGCGGGCCAGCACGACGCGGCCATCCAGGTGCAGGCTGATCACGACACCAGCTCCTGCGGGAAGTACCTGACCACGCAGTCGACCGCGTTGGGCGCCGCCTGGCCCAGGCCGCAGATCGAGGCCTCACGCATCACCTGCGACAGTTCGGCCAGCAAGGGCAGGTCCCACACCGGCTGCTCCATCAGGGCCACCGCCTTGGCCGTGCCGGCGCGGCAAGGCGTGCACTGGCCGCAGGACTCGTGCTCGAAGAAGCGCATCACGTTGCGCGCGGCGTCGCTGGCGCGGTCGAGGTGATGTTCGCTGCGGCTCAGCACCATTACCGCGGCCGAGCCGATGAAGCAGCCGTGCGGCTGCAAGGTGTCGAAGTCCAGCGGGATGTCGCCCATCGATGCCGGCAGGATGCCTCCCGAGGCCCCGCCCGGCAGGTAGGCATAGAGCTCATGGCCGGGCAGCATGCCGCCGCAGTGTTCGGCAATGAGTTCGCGCACCGTGATGCCCGCCGGTGCCAGCTTGACGCCCGGCTCGCACACGCGGCCCGAGACCGAGAAGCGCCGCAGGCCGCTGCGCCCGTGGCGGCCATGTGACTTGAAGCTCGCCCCACCCTGCTCCAGCAGTTCTCGCACCCAGTACAAGGTTTCGAGGTTGTGCTCCAGCGTCGGCCGGCCGAACAGGCCCACTTGCGCCACGTAGGGAGGCCGCAGGCGCGGCATGCCACGCTTGCCTTCGATCGACTCGATCATGGCCGACTCCTCGCCGCAGATGTAGGCCCCGGCGCCACGGCGCAGTTCCACGGGCGGCAGGCCGGCCACCGGGGCGCGGCGGGCCAGCGCTGCCAGTTCGGCCTCCAGCATCTCGCGGCAGGCGTGGTACTCGTCGCGCAGGTAGATGTACACGGCCTCGACGCCCACCGCCCAGGCGGCGATGAACAGCCCTTCCAGAAAGCGATGCGGTTCCGATTCGAGCAGCCAGCGGTCCTTGAAGGTGCCGGGCTCGCCCTCGTCGATGTTCACCGCCATGAGGCGCGGTGCCGGTTCGGCGCGAACGATGCGCCACTTGCGGCCGGCCGGAAAGCCCGCGCCGCCCAGACCGCGCAGGCCGGCGTCGTCCATCGTCGCGATGACCTGGTCGACCGGCCGCCGGCCCGCCAGGCAGTCCTGCAGCAGCGTGTAGCCGCCGGCGGCCAGGTAGGCGTCCAGTCCCTGGTGGGTGGTGGGCTGAGCTCGCCGGGAACCTGCAGCGACGACCGCCCGCACCGACTCCACGCTGGCGCGCGCGACGGCATGCTGGTGCACCACCGCGGCGGGCGCCTGCTCGCAGCGGCCGACACAGGGCGCCGGGATGACGCGCACCTGGCTGCCGAGCAAGGCCGGCAGACGCTGCAGCAGATCGGCGGCACCGGCCATCTCGCAGGCCAGGCCATCGCAGACGCGCACGGTCAGCACCGGTGCGGCGGGCAGCCGGCCGTCGATGTCCTCCTTGACCACGTCGAAGTGGTGGTAGAAGCTGGCGACTTCATAGACCTCGACCACCGACAGCCCCAGCAGTTGCGCCAGTGCCACCAGATGCGGTGCGCCAAGCCGACCATGCGCGTCCTGCAAGGCATGCAGGTACTCGATGAGCCTGTCGCGCCGCAGCGGGACGGGACCGACCAGGGCCTGGACGGCCTCCAGGTCGGCGGGCTCGGCCCGCCGACCTCGCGGGGCCTGCCGCTTGCGCTGCGGCAGATCGGCCGCCGCGACGATGGGAATCACTGAGCGGCTCATGGGGGGCAATGCGGGGGACGGAATTGACGCACGGCAAGGATAATGCAGCCGTCACCATCCTCCCGCCCGGCGCCCGATGCTCCGCCCCGAATCGTCACGTGCCCACGCGGCCGAGAAAGAGAGCGCCGAGCGGTGGCCGCACGCCGCCGTGCTGGTGGTCGATGACGAGCCGGGCATGCTCAACTTCCTGCACAAGACGCTGTCGCCGCGAGTGGGCCAGGTGATGACGGCGGGCCATGCCGAGGACGCCGAGGCCTTGCTGCACAAGCACCGTTTCGATCTCATCATCCTGGACATCAGCCTGCCGGGCAAGAGCGGCATCGCCCTGCTGCGCGAACTGCGCGAACAGGGCAATGCCTGCGAGGTGGTGCTGATCACCGCTTTCGCCGATCTCGAGACCGCCATCGAGGCGCTGCGCGCCGGTGCCAGTGACTTCCTGCTGAAGCCGTTCCGCGTGACGCAGGTGCTGAACGCCGTCAAGCACGGGCTGGAGCGGGCTCGACTGAAACGCGAGAACTGGGTGCTCAAGCGCTCGCTGTCGCAGCGCACGCCGTCGGCCGACGGACTGGTGGGCCGCAGCATCGTCATCAAGGGTCTGCAGGAGGCCCTGCGCCGCGTGGCACTGGTCGACAGCACGGTGCTGCTGACGGGCGAGTCGGGCACCGGCAAGGAACTCGCAGCGCTGGCCCTGCATCGCCAGAGTCCGCACGCGGGCGCGCTGTTCGTCCCCGTGAACTGCGCCACCATCTCGCCGGCGCTGATCGAATCCGAACTCTTCGGCCATGCCAGGCGGCACGGCGAAGAGCCCGACGCCCGAGACCGCCGCAGTCGCGACGGCCTGTTCGTCTACGCCCAGGGCGGTACGCTGTTCCTCGACGAGATCGCCGAACTGCCGCTGCCGCTGCAGGCCACCCTGCTGCGCGTGCTGGAAACCCGACGCATCCGGCCGGTGGGCAGCGAACAGGAGATTCCGGTGGACGTGCGCATCGTCGCGGCCACCAACCGCTCGCTGCGCGACGAGGTGGCTGCCGGCCGCTTCCGCAACGATCTGTACTACCGGCTGCAGGTGGTCGAGATCAACCTGCCGCCGCTGCGCTCTCACAAGGAAGACATCCCGGAGCTGGTCGATCACTTCCTGTCCACGCTGGCGCCGCAGCTCGGCGTGGCGCCATTCACCGTGAGCGCCGACGAACACCGCTACCTGGCCGAGTACGACTGGCCGGGCAATGTGCGTGAACTGCGCAACCTGATCGAACGCTCACTGATCCTGGGCGCCCTGAACGTCTCGGCGCTGTACCAGGGACTGACGCGAACGCAGCGCGCTGCTTCGCCGACGATCTCGCCGCTGGCCGGCCCGACCGATCTGCACTCGCTCGAGAAGCGCCACATCCTCGCCGTGCTCGAGACGGTGCAGGGCGACAAGACCCGCGCAGCCCAGCTGCTGGGCGTCTCACGGCGCACGCTGGAGCGCCGCTGCGCGGAGTGGGGCGTGGGCTGATGCGCCTCGGCGGGTTCCAGCACCTCTCGATCCGCAACAAGCTGCTGACACTGGTGCTGCTGCCGCTGGTGGTGGTGCTGCCGCTGCTGGGCCTGGTGCTTCTGCTGTGGGGCCACGCGGCGATGGACCGCCTGCTCATCACCAAGGTGCGGGCCGACCTGGCCGTGGCCAACGGCTACTTCGAACGCGTGCTCGGCGAGGTCGGCAGCAGCACGCGCTCGGTGGCCGACTCGCACGCACTGAACCTGGCCCTGGCGGCCGACGACGCGGCGGGCACCGTCAGGCTGTTGCGGGAGTTCAAGGAACGCGAGCGCCTGGACTTCATCAACCTCTACGCCGCCGACGGCTCGCGCTTGCTCAGCGACAGCGGCCAGGTCCTGCCGGGCCGTCAGGCACCGCTGACCGAAAGCACCAGCGTCGAGGTCCTGGGCCAGGACCAGCTCGGGCTGCTGCCACCGGACCTTCGCGAACGCGTGACGGTGGCCGTGGTGCCCACGCGCAATGCCGCACCGGACGACCGTGCCGAGGAAAGACGCGCCATGGTGCTGGTTTCCACGCGCAGCGTTCGCAACAGCGAGGGCCAAGTGCTGGGCCACGTGCAGGCCGGTGTGCTGCTCAACCGCAACCTGCCCTTCATCGACCACATCAACCAGATCGTCTACCCCGAAGGTTCGCTGCCCTTCGGCAGCCGGGGCACGGCGACCCTGTTCCTGGACGACGTGCGCATCAGCACCAACGTGCGCCTGTTCGGCGGCGAGAAGGAAGACCGCGCCATCGGCACACGGGTCTCGCTGGCGGTGCGCGAAGCCGTGCTGGGCAGCGGCAGCACCTGGCTCGACCTCGCCTTCGTCGTCAACGAGTGGTACGTCTCGGGCTACCAGCCGGTGGTCGACGCCGCGGGCCGCCGCGTGGGCATGCTCTACGTGGGATTCACCGAAGCGCCCTTCCGCTGGGTGAAGTACGCCGTGCTGGCTTCGGTGGGCGTGATGTTCTTCGCCGTGATGATCGGCTCTGCCATGGTGTGTCTGCGCTGGGCGCGCAGCATCTTCGCACCGCTGGAACGCATGTCCCTGACCATGCAGGTGGTCGAAGGCGGCGACATGCAGGCGCGAGTCGGAGAGGTGGCGGGCCGCGACGAGATCGGCGAGCTCGCCGGGCACCTCGACCGTCTGCTCGACGCGGTGGACGACAAGACCCGGGCGCTGCAGGCGATCAACGCCGATCTGGATGCCAAGGTGGTCGAGCGAACCCGCGCTCTCGAAGCGGCGCAGGGCCAGCTGGTGCGCAGCGAGAAGCTCGCCATGGTGGGCCAGCTCACCGCCAGCATCGCGCATGAGGTGAACAACCCCATCGCGGTGATCCAGGGCAACCTCGACCTCGTGCGCGAGTTGCTCGGCCCGCACGTCGAGCGCGTGCGCGGTGAACTGAAGCTGGCCGACGAGCAGATCGAACGCATGCGCCTGATCGTGACGCAGCTGCTGCAGTTCGCACGACCGGCCGAGTACGCCGGCTACGTCGAATCCATCGACACGCGGCGGCTGGTCGAGGACAGCCTGCTGCTGGCCACCCACCTGCTGTCCCGCACACGCATCGAGGTGCAGCGCGACCTGCAGGCGCGCCAACGCCCGTCGGCCAACCGCCAGGAACTGCAGCAGGTGATGGTGAACCTGCTGGTCAACGCCATCCATGCCATGCCCGAAGGCGGCGAGCTGCGGCTGAGCACGCGCGACGGCCCCGATCAGGTGGTGGAAATCAGCGTGGCCGATACCGGGGCAGGCCTGAGCCCGGAGCTGATCGAGGAGCTCTTCAAGCCCTTCGTCACGCGCAAGAAGGACGGCACCGGACTGGGACTGTGGATCAGCCGCACCATCGTCGACCGCTATGGCGGCGAACTGATCGCCGGCAACCGGGCCGATGGCCGGCGCGGCGCCCTGTTCACGATCAGGCTGCGCTGCGAGGCGCCGGCAGCAGCCGCCTGACGGCGTCCGGCCGAAGGCCGCCGCGCCAGAGCCGGCTCAGGTCGACTTCGACACGCTGATGGTCGGGAACTTCGACGAGAAGTCCTTGGCCTTCTGCGCGATCTTCACCGCCACGGTACGCGCCACGCCCTTGTAGAGCGAGGCGATCTCGCCGTCGGGCTCGGCCACCACCGTGGGCATGCCGCTGTCGGCCTGCTGGCGGATGCCCATGTTCAGCGGCAGCGCGCCCAGGTAGTCGACACCGTACTCTGCGGCCATGCGCTTGCCGCCGTCGGCGCCGAAGATGTGCTCGACGTGGCCGCAGTTCGGGCAGCAGTACACGGCCATGTTCTCGACGATGCCCAGGACCGGCACGCCGACCTTCTCGAACATCTTCAGGCCCTTCTTGGCGTCGAGCAGCGCGATGTCCTGCGGCGTGGTGACGATCACCGCGCCGGTCAGCGGCACGCGCTGGCTCAGCGTCAGCGCAATGTCGCCGGTGCCGGGCGGCATGTCGACCAGCAGGTAGTCGAGCTCGCCCCAGTTCGTCTGGCGCAGCAGCTGGTCGAGCGCCTGGGTGGCCATGGGGCCGCGCCAGATCATGGCCTGGTCGTCGTCGATCAGGAAGCCGATCGACATCACCTCGACGCCGTAGTTCGACAGCGGGTCCATCGACTTGCCGTCGGCGCTCTCGGGGCGGCCGGAGATGCCCATCATCATGGGCTGGCTGGGGCCGTAGATGTCGGCGTCCAGAATGCCCACGCGGGCGCCCTCGGCGGCCAATGCCAGTGCCAGATTGACGGTGGTGGTGCTCTTGCCCACACCGCCCTTGCCCGACGCCACGGCCACGATGTTCTTCACGCGTGGCATGAGCTGCACCCCGCGCTGCACGGCATGCGCCGTGATCTTCCAGCTGAGGTTGGCGCTGACGTTCTCGACACCCGGCACCCGGCGCGTGGCGGCGATCAGGGCCTTTCGCAACGGCACGACCTGGCTCTTGGCCGGGTAGCCCAGTTCGACGTCGAACGCGATGTCACCGCCCTCGATGCGCAGGTTCTTCAGCTGACGCGTGGAGACGAAGTCTTTGCCCGTGTTCGGGTCCACGACGGTCTTGATCTGTTCCAGCAGGGCGGCTTCTGTGACGACGGTGGTCATGACGGCTTTGGAGCACTAGGAGGGGCGCAAGTCTAGCGGAGGGCCTGCGGCCCTCGCGGCAAAGGGGCAGGCGTGCGGGCCGGTCGACAGTCCGTCAGGCCGACCCGAGATCGAGATGACGCACGGCCACCACCGCCTCGGTGCGGTTCTGCACTCCCAGCACCTGGAGCAGCACGGTGACGTGGCTCTTCACCGTCGTTTCGTGGATGCCCAGCTCGCGGGCGATGACCTTGTTGGGCTTGCCATGCACCAGGCGCCGCAGCACCTCGCGCTGGCGCGGCGTGAGCGACGCCACCGCGGCATGCGGTGCGGTCCGCTCGGGCAGGGCTGCCGTGCCCTCGGTGGCCGGGGGCAGGTAGACGGCGCCGCCGAAGACACGACGCAAGGCAGCGATCATCGTGCGCGAATCACTGGTCTTGAGTATGTAGCCCATCGCGCCGGCTTCGATGCACTGCCGGACCATGGCAGGATCGCCGTTGGCCGAAAGCACGACGATGGGCGCGGCTTCGGCCGCATCGCGCAAGAGCCGCAGCCCCTCGACGCCCCCCAGGCCGGGCAGCGTCAGGTCCAGCAGCACCAGGTCCAGAGCCACCGCAGCCTGCGCCTGGCGCAAGGCTTGTTCGATGCTGCCGGCGTGGAAAACCTTGACGTCGGGCGCCACCTCCCGCAACAGCAGCGCCAGGCCGTCGCGAAACAAGGCGTGATCATCGACCAACAGGACGTTCAATTGTTGTTGTGCCCCCTGCCCCATTCTCACCGGGCACGGCTTCGCAAGTGACAAACCCACCGACTCCATGGTGGATAAACGTACAGTCCGGTCTGGGTGAGTCGGTGCGCAAATGGCCGGGGTGCCGTCGGTCCTCGACCGAGTGTTGGCGTGACCTGCAACGTGCCAGGCGCCGGGGCTGAGGCTGGCCTCCGGCGGCAGCAAGAGCGAGGAGCGAGCGCTCCCGCGGATCATTGGTCGGGGTGAAAGGATTCGAACCTTCGACCCACTGGTCCCAAACCAGTTGCGCTACCAGGCTGCGCTACACCCCGAAGAACGCGATTGTACGGGTCAGCACCTCATGCCGTCGTGGCAGGCGACACTGGAGCTGTCGGGCCTTCGAGCATCAGCTGGCTCGACACCGCCATGCACTGCTTGATGTGCTGCTCGCAGACGAAGCGCAGCGCGGTGTAGGTCAGGGCGGCCGAGACCGCCTGGCCGGCGATGGGCACATACTTGGCGGCCTGCTTGGTGGTCAGGCGCACGCCCACCATCTTCAGCAGCTGCATCACCAGTTCCCGCGTCACCACGCGGCCCAGCAGCATGCCGCCGCCGGCGCTGATGGCCTTGTACACGACGATGCGGCGGTCGGGTGCCAGCCGTTCGATCTGCTCGGGACTCAGGCCGAAGGCGGCGTTGATGCGCGGCAACAGGTCCACCAGCACGCCGACGTCGGTCACCCAGTCCAGCCCCGGCACCGGGATCGCCGCCACCCCGGCGGCGAACAGGGCGCGCTGGCTGACCAGCTTGCGGCAGCGCTGCGCCGTGGCCTCGATGGCGGTGCCGGTCTGCGGCACCTCGGCCGGCGCGTGCGTGCGACGGAACGGGTTCATCTCGCGCGGGCCGGCAGGATCACGATGCCGTCGGCATCGGCGTAGAGCCATTCGCCGGGGCGCACCCACACGCCCTGGATCTGCACCGGCAGGTCGCGCCGCCCTTCGTTGCGCTTGTGGGGCGGCATGGGCACCAGCGCCAGCGCGCGGATGCCGAGATCGCAGACCTGCAGTTCGTCGGTGTCACGCACGGCGCCGTCGATGACCACCCCGGCCCATCCGTTCTTCGCTGCAGACGCCCCCAGATTGCCCCCGAGCAGCGCGCGGCGCACCGAGCCGCCGCCATCCACCACGAGGACGCGACCTTCGCCCGGGGTGTCGACGGCGGCCTTGACCAGGCTGTTGTCCTCTTGGCACTGGACGGTGACGACGGGTCCGCAGAACTTGCGGCGCTTGCCGTAGTCTCGGAACACCGGCGGCAGCACGCGGAAGGCGCCGTCGGTGTCATCGCGGTGGTCGTCGCAAAGGTCGCAGGTGGCGAAGTTGGAGGAATCGGTCATGTCGGGCCTTCCATGTCGTTGGGCGGGGGCAAGCCACGCGCCGGCATCACCGGATGATGCTCGCGCGGGGCTTTCAGGATGATGGACGTGGCCGTGACGGCCAGCTCGCAGAAGCGGGAAACCACGGCGTCGAGGTGCGCCACGTCGGTGACGGCGATCTCCAGCACCCAGCTGTCTTCACCGGTGACGTTCCAGGCATTCACGATCTCCGCCGTGCTTTCCACCAGACGGATCACTCGCTGGTAATCGGCGCGGCCCACACGCATCAGGGCACGGATGCCATAGCCCAGAGCCGCCAGATCCACCTTGGCATGGTAGCCGGCGATGACGCCGGCCACCTCGAGCTTGCGCACCCGCTCGGTCACCGCCGGCTGGCTCAGGTGCACGCGGCGACCCAGTTCGGCCAGCGTGATGCGGGCGTCGGCCTGCAACTCGGCCAGGATGCGCACATCGTAGGCGTCGAAGGGATAGGACTTGGTCATGCGAAACACTTTGCCGCAGTCTTTCTTGCAAAACAAGGTCCCAAGTCCACAGCGCCTTGAACTGCCCATGGCAGCAGCGCAGCGAACTGCACACAATTCCTGCATGACTTCACTGCCGGCTGCTGCCCCTTCCCCCTCGTTGCGCCGCGACACGGCCCTGATCGTGTCGTGCCTGGCCGCCACCTGGCTGATCTGGGGCTCGACCTACCTGGCCATCAAATGGGCGCTCGTCAGTTTCCCGCCCTACTTCCAGATGGGAACGCGCTTCCTGGCCGCCGCCGCCGTGCTGGGGGCCTTCGCTGCCTGGCGCGGAGCGGCCTGGCCCGACCGCGGGCAGTGGATCAGCGCCGCGGTGCTCGGCACGCTGCTGGTGGGGGGCGGCTACGGTTTCACCGGGGTGGCGCAGTCGCACGTCAGCTCGGCGATGGTGGTGGCCTTCATCGCGGTCTCTCCGGCGCTCGTGGCCCTGATGCACCTGCCCTACGGCGCGCGGCCGAAGGCGCTGGAAGTGGCCGGCATCGTGCTGGGTCTGGCGGGCGTGGTCATGCTGGTGCGGGGGCAGAGTTTCGCGGCCGCTCCGGCCGGCCTGGCAGCACAGGCCGCGGGCTGCCTGTGCTGGGCGCTGGGCAGCGTCTGGTCGGTGCGCGGTCTGCCGGGCGGCTTCAAGCTGCGCCTGGCCGAAGGCCCTGCCGGATGGGCCAGCCACATGGCCTTGGGTGGCGTGTTGCTGATGGCCGTGTCCTGGGCGCTGGGCGAGCAGCCGGCGTGGCCGCCCGACCCGCGCGCCCTGGCCAGCTGGTTCTACACGGTGGCGGCTGGAACGCTGATCGGCTACACCGCGTACATGGTGCTGCTGGCACGCGTGAGCCCTGCGCTGGCCAGCAGCTACGCCTTCGTCAATCCGGTGATCGGCATGACGCTGGGCGCCACCCTGGGCGGCGAGGCCGTCAGCCGCGGCGAGTGGTTCGCCGCCGGCGTCATCACGCTCGGCGTGATCCTGCTGCTGCTGGCCAAACGTTCAGCCGCGCCGCCGGGCTGACTCCCGGATCGCCGTCAGCGTCGTGCGGCTGGTGCTGACGTCGGCCGCCAGCTTCAGGTGCAGCAGGGCCGGCAGGCGCGACTGCAGCGCGCGTTGCAGCGCGGGTTCGAAGTCCTCGGTGCGTTCGATGGCGCCCTCGCCATGCCAGCCGAAGGCGCGTGCCATGGCCGCGAAGTCGGGGTTGTAGAGGTCGCTGCCGGCGACGCGGCCCGGGTATTCGCGCTCCTGGTGCATGCGGATGGTGCCGTAGGTGCCGTTGTCCACCACCACCGTGATCAGGCGGCCCTTGCCGCGACCGGCGCCATAGCCGGTGGCAGTGGCCATCTCCTGGCCCGTCATCAGGAAGTCGCCGTCGCCGGCGATGTTCACCACGTTGCGGTCCGGGTGCAGCAGGCTGGCGGCCACAGCGGCTGGGAATCCATAGCCCATCGCGCCCGAGGTGGGCGCCAGCTGGGTGCGTCCGAAGTGACTGAGCGACGGGTAGCGGTGAAAGCGATGCAGCCAGCCGCTGAAGTTGCCGGCGCCGTTGGTGTAGACGGTGTCGTCGCCGCAGGCCCGGTGCAAGGCGCGCACCACCTCGGCCATGTCCAGCGGCGCCACGGGCGTGGACTCGAGGTTGGCCAGGTAGTCGGCATGCGCCGCCTCGGCGGCCTGTGACCAGGGCACGGACGGCGGCGCAGCCAGCGTCTCCAGCGCCTTGGCGGCGAGCGACATCGAGGCCTGCAGCATCAGGTCGGCGCTGTACACGCGGCCGAGTTCCTCGGCGCCGGCATGGATGTGGATGAGCTTCTGCGCCGGCCGCGGCGGCGTCAGCAGCGTATAGCCGCCGGTGGTCATCTCGCCCAGGCGAACGCCCAGCGCGATGATCAGGTCGGCCTCGCGGATGCGGGCGGCCAGCTTCGGATTGATGCCGATGCCCACGTCGCCGGCGTACAGCGGGTGGCGGTTGTCGAAGGTGTCCTGGAAGCGGAAGCCGTTGCCCACCGGCAGGCTCCAGTTCTCCGCAAAGCGCTGCAGCGCCCGGCAGGCCTCGGCGTCCCAGCCGCCGCCGCCGGCGATGAGCAGCGGGCGCTGCGACTGCAGCAGCAGCGCGCGCACCTGGGCCAGCGAGCCGGGGGCCGGCCAGGCCGCCACCGGCTCGATGCGGGGCAGCACGGGCGAGGCGGTCAGGGTCGTCAGCATGTCCTCGGGCAGCACGAGCACCACCGGCCCCGGACGGCCCTGCATCGCGGTGTGGAAGGCGCGCGCCACGTACTCGGGCAGGCGGTCGGCGCTCTGCACCTCGCCCACCCACTTCGCCATGCCCAGGGTACCCGGGCCCAGCATCTGGCGGTAGTCGACTTCCTGGAAGGCCTCGCGGTCGCGCTGGTCGCTGGCGACCTGGCCGATGAACAGGATCATCGGCGTGCTGTCCTGCAGCGCCGTGTGCACGCCGACCGGCCCGCGCGTCACGAAGCAGATGCCCGGCCGGCCGCTGAGCTTGCCCTGGGCCTCGGCCATGAAGGCCGCACCTCCTTCCTGCCGGCAGCCGACGAAGCGGATGGCGTCACGGTGCTGGTGGAAGCCGTCGAGCACAGCAAGATAGCTCTCGCCAGGCACGCCGAAGCAGGTGTCGACGCCCTGGGCGACGAGGGCCTCGACGAGGGCGTGGCCGGCGGGACGGGGGGCAAGGATTGGGGTCATGTCGTGACTTTACGCGCTGGACGAGCCTGTTCGATTCCAGCCCGCTTGATCTTGTCCGCCCTGAACCCACCTGCGGGACCTGTACCGGGGCACGGGCCCCGGCCTTGCCGAACCAGTACGATGCTCTTCCTTGCCCGGGACCTCACGATGACCCAAGTACTCTTCGACTACACCAAGCAGGACGCCGCCGGCGCCAGCTGCACCGCCCATGCCTGGGCCAAGGTGCCGGCGCCGCTCAGCGAAAGCCAGCGCACCGAGCACAAGGCGCGCGCGGCTGCGTTGCTGAAGGCCCACGATGCCGTGCTGGTGGCGCACTACTACGTCGACGGCGACCTGCAGGACCTGGCGCTGGAAACCGGCGGCATCGTCGCCGATTCGCTGGAGATGGCACGCTTCGGCAAGAACCATCCGGCGAAGACCCTGGTGGTGGCCGGCGTGCGCTTCATGGGCGAGTCGGCCAAGATCCTCAGTCCCGAAAAGCGCGTGCTGATGCCCGACCTGGACGCCACATGCTCCCTCGACCTGGGCTGCCCGCCTGACGAGTTCGCGGCCTTCTGCGACGCCCACCCCGACCGCAAGGTCGTCGTCTATGCCAACACCAGCGCCGCGGTCAAGGCACGCGCCGACTGGATGGTCACCAGCTCCTGTGCGCTGGCCATCGTCGAGCACCTGAAGTCCCAGGGCCACAAGATCCTGTGGGCGCCCGACCGCCACCTGGGCCGCTACATCCAGGAGCAGACCGGCGCCGACATGCTGATGTGGAACGGCGCCTGCATCGTGCACGACGAATTCAAGGGTCTGGAGCTCGACCTGCTGCGCCGGCAGCACCCGGGTTCGCTGGTCCTGGTGCACCCCGAGTCGCCCAAGAGCGTGGTCGAGCAGGCCGACGTGGTGGGGTCCACCACCCAGCTGCTGAACGCGGTGGTCCAGGGCAGCGCCAGCACCTACATCGTCGCCACCGACAACGGCATCCTGCACCGCATGCGGCAGCTGGCACCCGACAAGATCCTGCTGGAAGCCCCTACCGCAGGCACCAGCGCCACCTGCAAGAGCTGCGCCCACTGCCCCTGGATGGCGATGAACGCACTGCAGGGCGTGGTCGCCTGCCTGGAGCGCGGCCAGGGCGAGATTCACGTGCCCGAGCCCGTGCGGGGTCAGGCGCTGGCCTGCATCGAACGCATGCTCGACTTCGTGGCGAAGAACCCGCAGAGCCTGCAGAAGCCGAGCTCGGGCTTCGTGCCCAGGATCGGCACCGCCTGAGCCCGCGCAGCGCCATGTTCGACCACGACGAGACACTGGACGAGGCCCGCGCGCGCAACGTGCGTGACGCGCTGTTCGAGGACATCGGTCGCCAGGACTGGACCGGCCTGCTGGTGCCTGCCGGCCAGCGACTGCGCGCCCGGGTGATCTGCCGCGAGCGCGCGGTGCTGTGCGGGCGGGACTGGTTCGAAGCCGTCATGCGCGCGCTGGACCCCGGCGCAGTGCTCGAGTGGAAGGTGGAAGAAGGCCAGTGGATGGCGCCCGATGCGCCGGTGGTCTTCATCGAGGCCGAGGCGCGCGCCCTGCTGGCGGGTGAGCGGCCGGCGCTGAACTTCATCCAGTTGCTGAGCTGCACGGCCACCGAGACCCGCCGCCACGTCGACGCGGTGGCCGGCGTCTCGCCGCAGCCGCAGGGCTGCGCCATCCTGGACACGCGCAAGACCCTGCCGGGGCTGCGCCTGGCGCAGAAGTACGCGGTGCGGGTGGGCGGCGGCCAGAACCAGCGGCTGGCGCTGTACCACGGCATCCTGATCAAGGAAAACCACATCGCCGCGGCCGGTGGGGTGGCCAAGGCATTGCACAACGCGATGGCACTTCAGGCGGGTGTCGAAATCCAGATCGAGGTCGAGACCCTCGCCCAGTTGCGGGAAGCCCTGGAGGCCGGGGCCGTGAGCGTGTTGCTGGACAACTTCACGATCGAGCACATGCGGGAGGCCGTTCGCATCAATGCCGGACGGGCCTTGCTGGAAGTCTCGGGCAGCGTCCAGATGGAGCAGTTGCGCGCCATTGCCGCCACCGGCGTCGACCGCATATCCATCGGGCACCTCACGAAGGACCTGAAGGCGGTGGACTTCTCGATGCGTGTCCTGGCTGGAGACTAAGGTTCAGCCCGCCACGGTCGATATGACCGGTACGGCAACAACACCCCGGGATTCCGTCATGAGCGTCGATTTCACGTCCATCCGCAACTTCAACGAGCGCGCCGTCTGCGAGGCCGTGCTGTCCTCCGCCCCCGGTTATCCCGGCCTCAAGCACGACCCGGAACTGCTGGCCGACGTGGCCTGCGTGGCGCTCAACCGGCTGCCCTCGCGTTACATCCGTCACGAAGTGGACTACGCCTTCTACCAGACCGAAAAGGAGCGCGGCGACAGCGAACGCCAGGTGGCCGACGCGGTGGACTTCGCCTTCGGCTTCGTGCAGGCACGCACCGCGATGAAGGCGCGCGGCTGACACGCGCAGCGCTCCCGAACCGACGGAAAGCTTCCCTCCCGCATCCCGCCTGCTGTCAGCCATGAGCACCACGGAGTCGATCGCCGAACTGCTGGCCCAGGCCTGGCAGCTCGCCTACCTCGACCCGCTGCGGGCCCGCGACATCGGTCGACAGGTCATCGAGCGCACGCGGCACGAGCCCGGCAGCGTCGAGGCCGGCCATGGCTGGCTGCACATCGCTCTGGCGGAGGTGCGGCTGGGCGACCCCGATCTGGCCAAGCAGGCCACGCAGCACGCGCGCGCGGTGTTCGACCGCATCGGCAACCTGCGCGGCGTCTGTCTGGCCGACGAGGTCCGCGCGATCAGCCTGCGCCGCTCCGGCGAGCATGTCGCCTCGCAGCAACTGCAGGCAGAGATCGACGCCCGGGACGGGCGCGACTACGACGACAACGATCACTTCATCGCCCACAACTCGCGTGCCATCACGCACAAGCTGCTGGGCCGCAACGACGAGGCACTGCGCCACTTTCATCATGCCTACGCGTCGGCGCTGCGCACAGGCTGGCCGGGTCCGAAGATCGTCGCCCTGGGCAACCTGGGCGGGTTTCACCACGACCTCTTCAATCTGGAAGACGCGAAGAAGCTCAGCGAAGAGGCACTTGCGCTGGCACGCCGGATGAGCGTCCGGCAGGTGGTCGGAAACGCATCGGCCAACCTCATCACGATCTACCACGCGGCTGGTCAGCCCGAGAGAGCATTGGCCGTCGCGCAGGCCATGCTGTCCGAGCCCGACAGCCTGTTGCCGGACGCGCTGGACCAGCTGTCGACGACACTGGCCCTGGCCTTCCTGGGTGTGGGCGACATCGAGAGTGCCGAGCGCTTCCTGTCGCGCGGTGCCCAACGCCAGCCTGCAGACGGCGACGGCATCGGGCTGTGGAGCTGGCTGCAGGCCCGCTGTGCGCTGGCCAGGCACGACGCCCAACGGGCCGAGGACGTTGCGCGCCGCGCGCTCGAAGGTCAGGAACAGGGGCGGATCAGCGTGCAACCCTACGACTTGATGCAGTTGTTCCGGGCCGTGGCCGACGCGCGCGAGCAACTCGGCGACCTGGCCGGTGCGCTTGCATGCACGCGCCGCGCCCATGCCCTGTACGAGGAACTGGTCGGCCGCAGTGCACGCGCGCGCTACATCGCGCTCGAGGTCGCTCACGAGGTGGCCAGCGCGCGCCACGAACGTGACCAGGCGGTGTTGTCGCGCGACAGCGCCGACGAGGACAGGCGTCGCCTGGCCGAGCTGAACCAGCAGCTCCAGGCCACGCTGGCCGAGACGGCTTCGTTGCAGGCGCAGCTGCGCGAGCAGGCGGTGCGCGACCCCCTGACCGGCCTGCACAATCGCCGCCATCTTTTCGAGGCCGCGCCGCAGCTCATCGAGCTGGCCCTGCGCCAGCGCAGTGACCTGTGTGTGGCGCTGATCGACCTCGACCACTTCAAGGCCTTCAACGACAGCTGGGGCCACGCCGCCGGCGACACCGTTCTGCTGGCCTTCGCCGATCTGGCCTCGCAGATCCTGCGCCGCAGCGACGTCATTGCACGCCATGGCGGCGAGGAGTTCGTGGTGGTGATGCCCGACATCGGCATCATCGATGCGATGGCCGCCATGGAACGCCTGCTTCAGGCCTTCACCGCCATGCCCTTGAAGCACGGCCGCCAGTCATTGCCTCCCTGCTCGTTCTCGGCCGGCCTGGCGGCGCTGCCGCAGGACGGCCAGACGCTGGACCAGCTGCTGTCACGCGCCGACCGCGCGCTCTACCGTGCCAAGGGCGGCGGACGCTCGAGCATCGAGGCCGCCACCCCCGGCGAGCGCATCACGATCATCTGAGCGCCTGCTCGACCGCCTACTTGACGCGCCGCCGGTCGCTGCGCGCCGGCCGGATCAGCACGGTCGGGAAGCTCACAGGCAACGCGTTGGGGAAGTCGCGGCTGTAGTGCAGTCCGCGACTTTCGTGGCGGCGCAGTGCCGACTGCACGATGAGCTCGGCGCACACCACCAGATTGCGCAGTTCGAGCAGGTCGCGCGTGACGCGGAAGTTGGCGTAGTACTCCTCGATCTCGTCGCGCAGCAGCTTGATGCGGTGCAATGCCCGCTCCAGGCGCTTGGTGGTGCGCACGATGCCGACGTAGTTCCACATCAGCAGGCGCAGTTCGTCCCAGTTGTGGGAGATGACGACCTGCTCGTCGGCGTCTTCCACCTGGCTTTCGTCCCAGGGTGGCAACGAGGGCTGCGGTCGCCGCGCCGCGGCGGCGATGGCCAGCGCACAGGTGCGGCCCAGCACCACGCACTCGAGCAGCGAATTGCTGGCCAGGCGGTTGGCGCCGTGCAGGCCGGTGTAGGTGGTCTCGCCGACGGCGTACAGGCCCGGCAGGTCGGTGCGGCCGTCGAGGTCGGTGACCACGCCGCCACAGGTGTAGTGCGCCGCCGGCACCACCGGGATGGGCTGGCGCGCGATATCGATGCCCAGCTGCAGGCAGCGCGCGTGGATGGTCGGGAAGTGCGCCTTCAGGAAAGCCTCGCCGAGGTGCGTGGCGTCGAGCCAGACGTGGTCGACGCCGTGCTTCTTCATTTCGAAGTCGATGGCGCGTGCCACGATGTCGCGCGGCGCCAGCTCGGCCCGCGCATCGTGCAGGGGCATGAAGCGCCCCGCCTCGCCGTCGACGTTGGGCAGGCGCAGGACCGCACCTTCGCCGCGCAGCGCCTCGGTGATCAGGAAGCTGCGCTCCTGCGGGTGGTACAGGCAGGTCGGATGGAACTGGATGAACTCCATGTTCCCCACCCGGCAGCCCGCACGCCAGGCCATCGCGATGCCGTCGCCGGTGGCGGTGTCGGGATTGCTGGTGTAGCGGTAGACCTTGCCCACGCCGCCGGTGGCCAGCACCACGGCCGAAGCGGCCAGCGTCTCGACGCGGCGGCTGTTCATGTCCAGCGCGTAGACGCCCCAGCACTGCGCGCTGCCGTCGGGCTGGTGCACGTGGCGCTCGGTGACGAGGTCGACCGCCATCCAGCGCTCACGCAGGGAGATGCGCGGATGTCGTCTTGCCTGCTCGAGCAGCGCGTCGTGGATGGCCTTGCCGGTGGCATCGGCCGCGTGCGCGATGCGCCTGACGGCATGCCCGCCTTCGCGCGTGAGGTGCAGGCCCAGCGGCCCGTCGGGATCGGACGAAAACGGCACGCCGGCCGCGACCAGCCATTCGATGGCCCGTGCGCTCTGCTCGGCGATGAAACGCGCCGTGTGTTCGTCGACCAGTCCGGCGCCTGCGTCCTGCGTGTCCCGCACATGGGAATCGACGCTGTCGTCGTCGCCCAGCACGCCCACGATGCCCCCCTGCGCCCAGGCCGTGGCGCCCTCTTCGAGGGTGCGCTTGGCCAGCACGATGACCTGACGGTCTGCCGCCAGTTGCAGGGCAACCGTCAGTCCGGCCAGGCCAGCACCGATGACCACGGCCGGCAGCGTGGCCGTGGCGGAATCTGAGGAACTCATGGAAGCCTGTCGTCCAGCGCTGCGGGAAATCGATTCTACGGATCCCGCCCGGCAATGCCGTGCAGCGCTTCCAGTCGCCCAGCGGCTCCGGTTGATCGTGAACGGAGCCACGCATCCACGCCGGAGTACCCCCCCGAAACAAGGGGGCGGCCGTAACATCGGCAAATGAGCGCGTCTCCCCACAGCCCCGTCCGGCCGGGCCCCCGCCAGGAACTGGCGTCTCCGGCCACCCAGATCGTCAGCGACCGCGAGACCTACCTCGGTCAAGGCGCACGCGAGGTCGGTCGGCGCATCTCGGAGACCCAGTTCGAACTGTTCGTCGTCGGCGACCCCAGCATCGCGCTGCAGCAGCAGTTCGAGAGCGCCGTTCCCGACTTCATCGCGCTGCACGACCTGGGCGGCACGGCGTCGGAAGAGACGCTCTCGACGCTCACCCGCCGTCACGGCGTCCGGCGCCAGGTCCTGGCGATCCGTCGCGAAGGCCACGGCGTGCCGCTGGCCGAGTTGCCCTTCGTCGAGGTCCAGGCCGCCGACGGCAAGAGCCTTCGCGTCTATGGTGGCTCCATCAACGGCGACACTCGCACGCGCCACCAGATTGCACAGTTGCTGCTGGCGCACAGCCGCCTGGGCGTGATGCTGGTGCCCGACACCCCGCGCCATGCGCTGGCCGCAGCCGTGAAGCCGGTGCGCGACGCGATCGCTCGCGGGCCCTGGCCCAACGGCGATCTGCTGATCGCGCCGCTGGCACTGCTGCCGGGCCTGCCTGCGGAGTCGGCGACGCTGGCCGGACGCAGTGGCGTCACGGTACGCCTGCTGCCGACGCTGGCGCGCGTGGGCGATGTCTGGCAGCATGTCGCCGACACCTGGAACGCGATGCAGTCGCGCACCGGCGGCCTGACACGGCTGACCGGTGCCGCCGCGCCAGTGGCCGAGGCCCCTGAACCCGGAGACGTGCCGTCCTGGGAAGCGCCGACCATGCCGATGGACTTGCGCTCGCCACCGACACCGTCGGCGCCGTTCGCCATCTCGGCCCAGTTCGCCCCCCTGTCCCCGGTTGCGGCGCCGGCGGCGACCGCCGCGTCGAGCACGGTGGCACCCCCGGCCGCACCCACCGCGCCCTTGTTCACGGCGCTGACCCCCACCGGCGCGACTCCTGCGAGCGTCAGGCCACCGGCTGCGCCCCAGGCCGGCAGCCTGCCGGCGATGCCTTCGGCTTCGCCGATGCCGGTGCCGGGCCGCACCGACTGGGCCGACTACGCGCGTCGCTGCGCCGGGCTGCGCGGCGTCATCAGCAGCTGTGTGTTCGACCAGCCTGGCCAGCGCCTCATCGCCCATGCCGGCGGGAGGCCATCGGGCGACCGCCTGACCACCCAGGGCGCGATCCTCGCCGCCACCATGATCGAGGCCGGCCGGGCACTGGGGGCGGGCATCGCCTTTCGCGACGCCTTGATCACGATCGGCAGCTACCAGCTCGTGCTGCACGCGGTGCCGGGCCACCCCGGCGTGATGCTGCATCTGGTGGTCGACAGCCGCCAGGGCAGCGCCGCGATGGCGCGCGCCCAGGTCGAGAAGCTCGATCCCTGACCGCGCGGCGGGAAGGGGCGATTCGACGCCCTGTCCGGCTGCAAAGGGCCAGATGCCGGCAGCGGCGGCGGATCCTCAGTGAACGACGCGCGAGAAGACGAACTCGCCCTCTTCCACGTCCACCGGGATCACGTCCTTGGGGCCGAACCGGCCCTGCAGGATCAGCTTGCTCACCGGGTTCTCGATGCGCTGCTGGATCGCCCGCTTCAGCGGCCTGGCACCGAACACCGGGTCGAAGCCGACCTGGGCCAGCGCGGCCAGCGCCGCAGGCGACACGTCGAGCTTCATCTCCAGCTTCTCCAGCCGGCCTTCGAGCAGGCGCAGCTGGATGGCGGCGATGCTCTCGATGTTCTTCTGGTCGAGTGCATGGAAGACCACGGTCTCGTCGATGCGGTTCAGGAACTCCGGGCGGAAATGCTGCTTGACCTCGCTCCACACCGCGTCGCGGATCTCTTCAGTGGGCTGCCCAGCCATCTGCATGATCATCTGCGAGCCCAGGTTGCTGGTCATCACGATCACGGTGTTCTTGAAGTCCACCGTGCGACCCTGACCGTCGGTCAGGCGGCCGTCGTCCAGCACCTGCAGCAGCACGTTGAAGACATCCGGGTGGGCCTTCTCCACCTCGTCGAGCAGCAGCACGCTGTAGGGCTTGCGGCGCACGGCCTCGGTCAGCGCCCCGCCCTCGTCGTAGCCGACGTAGCCCGGAGGCGCACCGATGAGGCGGCTCACGCTGTGCTTCTCCATGTACTCGCTCATGTCGACGCGGAT
>LNFM01001118.1_pt1 | contig 62667 bp, 64 predicted proteins | sample 596031 | NCBI WGS metagenome assembly LNFM01 (sample SAMN04254537, study PRJNA301005) | activated carbon metagenome | isolation source: dual media filters at the Ann Arbor, Michigan drinking water treatment plant | place: USA: Ann Arbor
GCGGGCAGAGGCCCCGCAAGGGGCGTGATGCAGGAACGGAGACAAAGATGACCCTGGGATTTCTTGAACGGCTCCGGCCCCAGCCCCGCCCGGCCGTTCCTGTCGTGATCCACGGCCTCTCGCAGACCCGCGCCTATTGGGAGGGGTTGCGCCACGGTTCCGCCCTTCCGCTGCGCAAGGCGGTCGATCCGCGCGGATTGGTGGGCGTGCTGGACCGGGTCTTTCTCGCCGACCGCATCGGCCGCGGCATTGCGCAGATTCGCATAGCGGGCTCTGGTCTGACCGAGTTTGCCGGGCTTGACGTCCGTGGCCTGCCGCTCAGCTGTCTGTTCGGAGCGGAATCGCGCGGCCTTCTGGCCGACACGCTGGAGAAGGTCTTCACGGGCCCCGCCGTCGCCGAGATCGACCTTGGTTCCGACCGCGCGCCGGGACCCGCACCGCTGGCGCGACTTCTGCTTTTGCCGCTGGATGACGAGGCCGGTGGACGGCTGGTCCTTGGCGTGATGGGCTTTGGCGAACAGGCACCGTCGCGCTGCAAACTGCAGATCCTGTCGCGCCGGGAAGAGGCCCTGCGCATCGCCCCGCCACCCGTTGTTGAAACGCCCCCGGCCGCTGCGCCCCTTCGGCGCAGGGGCCATCTGGCATTGGTGCACAGCGCCGAATGAAAAACGGCGGGGCTGCACCCCGCCGTTTTCCATCCATTTCCCGGTCAGTCAGAGGGCGACGCGACGCGCGGCCTCACGCTGCGAGGACAGCTCTTCGGCCACCAGGAACGCCAGTTCCAGCGACTGCGAGGCGTTGAGACGCGGGTCGCAGGCAGTGTGGTAGCGGTCGGCCAGGTTCTCATCGCTGACCGCGCGCAGACCGCCGGTGCATTCGGTCACGTCCTGGCCGGTCATCTCGAAATGCACCCCGCCGGGGACGGTGCCCTCGGCCTTGTGGATCGCGAAGAACTCGCGGACCTCGCGCAACACAGAATCGAACGGCCGCGTCTTGTAGCCCGAAGCCGCCTTGATCGTGTTGCCGTGCATCGGATCGCAGGACCAGACGACATTGGCGCCTTCCTGCTGCACGGTCTTGATCAGGCGCGGCAGGTTGTCACCGACCTTACCCGCACCGAAACGCGCGATCAGGGTCAGGCGGCCCGGTTCGTTTTCCGGGTTCAGCTTGGCCATCAGGACCTTCAGGTCTTCCGCCGTGGTCGACGGGCCGCACTTCAGACCGATCGGGTTCAACACGCCACGCGCGAATTCGACATGCGCGCCGTCGGGCTGACGGGTGCGGTCGCCGATCCAGATCATGTGGCCGGAACCGGCAACGTTCTGGCCGGTGATCGAATCCACCCGCGCCAGTGCCTCTTCGTATTCCAGCAGCAGCGCTTCGTGGCTGGTGTAGAAATCCACCCGCGCCAGTTCGTTGGCGGTGTCCGAATTCACCCCTGCCGCGTTCATGAAGTCCAGCGCGTCGGAAATCCGGTTCGCCATTTCGCGGTAGCGTTCGGCCTTGTCATGCTCGGCAAACCCCAGCGTCCAGGAATGGACGCGGTGGATGTCGGCAAAACCGCCAGTCGAAAACGCGCGCAGAAGGTTCAGCGACGCAGCCGCCTGGGTATAGGCCTGCAGCATCCGGTTTGGATCGGGGGTCCGCGCCTCAAGCGTGGCATCGAAACCGTTGATGATGTCGCCCTTGTAGCTGGGCAGTTCCAGCCCGTTGATTACTTCGGTCGGCGCGCTGCGCGGCTTGGCGAACTGGCCGGCCATCCGGCCGACCTTGATGACCGGCACCTTGGCGGCATAGGTCAGCACCACGGCCATCTGCAGCATCACCCGGAAGGTGTCGCGGATGTTGTCGGCGCTGAACTCGGCAAAGCTTTCGGCGCAGTCGCCGCCCTGCAAGAGGAACGCTTTGCCTTCCCCGGCCAGCGCCAGCTGCTTTTTCAGCGTGCGCGCCTCACCCGCAAAGACCAGCGGAGGGTATTTCGACAGCTGCGCCTCGACGGCGCTCAGCGCGGCCTGATCGGGATAATCCGGCATCTGGACCCGCGGCTTCGCGCGCCATGCCGTTTTCGTCCATCCCTTGGTCATCGTCCTACTCCGGTCGCTTGGCAGATCGGGCTGCGGTATACCCCCCCGTTTCCGCCTTTGCAAAGGGCGATTGGGCGAAAACTGCCGCTTTCGGCCCTTGCGGCTGACCTGATTTTGCGTTTCCTTGGCCTGCAAACGACATGATCAGGTCGCAGACATGACTCTCGCGCCGCGAAAAGCCACCCAGACGCAGAAAAGCACGACCGCACGGCGGTTCGTGTTCGTGCTTCTGGACAAGTTCACGATGATCTCTTTCGCCGGGGCGATCGAGCCATTGCGCATCGCCAACCGGGTGTCGGGCGAAGCGCTCTACACCTGGGTTCTGGCGGGCGAAGGCACCGAAAAATCCTGCTCGAATGGTGCCACCTTCCGGCTGGAACTGGGGCTGGAGGAGATGGACCGCGAAGACACGATCCTCGTCTGTGGCGGTCTCGACATCCAGCGCACCACGACCAAGGCCGTCGTCAACTGGTTGCGGCGCGAGGCGCGGCGGGGTGTCACCATCGGTGGCATCTGCACCGGGGGCCATGCGCTGGCCAAGGCGGGACTTCTGGATGGCAAGAAGGCGACGATCCACTGGGAAAACCAGGATGGCTTCGCCGAGGAATTCGAGGACGTGAAGCTGACAAAGTCGGTCTACGTGATGGACGGCAACCGCTGGACGACGGCGGGCGGCATCTCCTCCATCGACCTGATGCTGAAGATCATCGCCGCAGACCATGGCGAAGACCTGGCCAATACCGTCGCCGATCAGATGATCTATTCCACCATCCGCACCGACCAGGACACCCAGCGCCTGTCGATCCCGACACGGATCGGGGTGCGGCATCCGAAACTTAGCCAGGTGATCCAGATGATGGAGGGCAACATCGAGGACCCGATGTCGCCTGCCGACCTGGCCGAGGAGGTGGGCATGTCGACCCGGCAGCTGGAGCGTCTGTTCCGGCGCTACCTGAACCGCTCTCCGAAGCGCTATTACATGGAACTGCGCCTGCAAAAGGCGCGCAACCTGTTGATGCAGACCGACATGAGCGTGATCAACGTGGCCTTGGCCTGCGGGTTCGCCTCGCCCTCGCATTTCTCGAAGTGCTATCGCAGCCATTATAGCACCACGCCCTACCGTGAGCGCGGGACGCAAGGGATGCCAGGCGCGGTACCGGTGCGGTTGTCGATTTAGTGGCCGCGGGCAGATGTTAAGACCAGGTTAACGCGAAACGGCAAGTCATTGTTATGATTGTCGTTCCAGCGTTTGTCCACCGTGGACATCATTCCGCCGGTGCCATCCGGTAGACCGCCCCGTCATAGACCGACAGGAACCAGATCGCCCCGTCCGGTCCCTCGACCACGTCCCGGACCCGGCCTGTTTCCGGGGCCGCGATCCGCTCCTCGGCAAACCCGGTGTCGGCGGGCGTGTCGGGGTCGAGCCGCCCCAGAAAGTCGCTGTTCAACGAGCCGAAGAAGATGTCCCCCCGCCAATCCGGGATCAGCATGCCGGAGTAGACCACCATCCCCGACGGCGCGATGGAAGGGTCCCAGTAGTGCAACGGCTGCTCCATTCCGGGATTTGCGGTCCCGTCCCCGATCTTCCCGCCACCGTAGTTCTCGCCATAGCTGATCACCGGCCAGCCGTAGTTGCGACCTTCTTCGGGCGCGTTGAGTTCGTCCCCGCCCTGCGCGCCATGTTCGACGGTCAGAAGCCGCCCGTCCAGGTCCAGCGCCGCGCCCTGGATGTTGCGATGCCCCAGCGAGTAGGCGCCGGACAGCCAGCCGTCCTGCGTGACCCCGGGACTGCCGTCGCGGTTGAGCACGATCACCTTGCCGACCGAGATCAGCGGATTCTGCGCCTCCATCCCGTCGGGCCCCGTCCCCCGATCCCCGGTAGTCAGCGCGATGCGTCCGTCCGGAAGCTCCACCAGGCGCGACCCGAAATGGCGGCCACCCGGGAATGCATCGCCGGTGAACACCGTCTCAAACCCCTCCAGCCGGGAGGCATCCTCGGACAGCCGCCCCCGCCCCGCCGCCGTCGCACCACCACCGCCCACGGGCGCGGCGAAACTTACCCAGACTTCGCGGCTGGTTGCGAAATCCCTTGGCACCAGAACGTCGAGAAGACCGCCCTGCCCTTCCGTGAACACCTCTGGGAGTCCGCCCACATCGCGCGCCACACCGTCACGGGCCAGAAGAAGCCGGCCTTCCCGCTTGGTCACCAGGAGCCCTCCATCCGGCAGGAAGTCGATTGCCCACGGCTCCTCAAGCCCCTCCAGGATCGGGGTGATCTCAAGTGTCCCAGCGCTTGTCTCTACGTCACCCGCAACGGCCAGACCGGGAACTGCTACCAAGGCTGCGGCGAGCCAGCTTTGCGTTCGCATGGGAAAGTCCTTTCAACCGGATTGCCAGACATCGTCATCAGTGTCACAACGCAATAAACGTAGTGCGCAACCGGGCGTTGTCGACCCGTAGGCGATCACACTGTCGACAGAATGTCGACAAAATGACACTTCCCTTTTCAGTGACGCCGCACTACGGTCGGCTCAGGATTTCGATCCAACATGGGAGACACAAACAAATGAAGAAACTTATGCTGGCCGCTTCGGCCTGCGCGCTTATGGCTGGTGCCGCGGCTGCCGAGGATGTGAAGATCGGCATCCTGATCGGCTTCACCGGCCCCATCGAATCGCTGACCGGGCACATGGCCAATGCGGCTGAAACCGCGATGGCCGAAGTGAATGCCTCGGGCAAGGCCAAGAACACCTATGCGTCGGTTCGTGGCGACTCGACCTGCACCGATGCGGCGGCGGCAACTGCTGCGGCAGAGCGCATGGTCACCGCTGAAGGCGTCAAGGGCATCATCGGCGGCGACTGCTCGGGCGTGACCCGTGCCGTGCTGACCAACGTCGCAATGCCGAACGGCATTGTCATGGTGTCGCCCTCGGCCACATCGCCTGCTCTGACCGCCGACCCGGACAACGGCCTCTTCTTCCGCACCGCTCCGTCGGATGCGCGCGAAGGCGAAGTCATGGGCGAAATCCTCTCCGAGAAGGGCATCAAGTCGATCGCGCTGACCTACTCGAACTCGGACTACGGCAAGGGCTTGGCAGAAGCGATCGCCGCCGGTTTCACCGCCAAGGGCGGCACCGTGACGATCAATGCGGCGCACGACGACGGCAAGGCCGACTATTCGGCCGAAGTCGCGGCGCTGGCTGCGGCTGGCGGTGACCTTCTGGTCGTGGCCGGCTACCTTGACCAGGGCGGTAAGGGCATCATCCAGGCCTCGCTCGACTCGGGCGCGTTCTCGACCTTCGGCCTGCCGGGCGGCATGGTGGGCGACAGCCTGCCCGCAGCCATCGGTCCGGCACTGGACGGTTCCTACGGGCAGGTTGCGCAGTCCGACAGCCCCGGCGCTGCGGTTCTGGTAGAGATGGGCAAGGCGAACAACCCGGCGTTTGACGCCACCTCGCCTTACACCCCGGAAAGCTATGACGCTGCCGCTCTGATCATGCTGGCGATCGAAGCTTCGGGCTCGACCGACCCGGCCGTCTACAAGGAAAAGATCCTGGAGATCGCCAACGGGCCGGCTGACGGTTCGGGCACCAAGATCCTTCCGGGCGAACTGGGCAAGGCGCTGGAGCTGATCGCTGCTGGCACCGCCATCGACTATGACGGCGCTTCGGGCGTGACGCTGATCGGACCGGGTGAATCGGCCGGCCGTTACAAGCAGTTCGAAGTGAAGGGCGGCAAGTACGAAACCGTCCAGTTCCGCTGATCCCAGCGTGACATGAAACTGTGATGACCACGGCCCGGGCGATGACCCCGGGCCGTGGCATAAGGAAAAGGCCCCCCGCCCGGTACGACCGGAAACGAGGCAGGGCCACGACAGGGGATGACCATGATCAGGGTCGAAGGGCTGCACAAGCATTTCGGCGGCTTTCATGCCGTTGACGGCGCCTCGCTGGAAATCAAGACCGGGTCGATCACGGGCCTGATCGGTCCGAACGGCGCGGGGAAGACCACGCTGTTCAACGTGATCGCGGGACGCTACGCGCCGACCAGCGGCCAGGTGTTCATGGACGGCGAAGACATCACCGGACTGCCGCCGCACAAGCTGTTCGACAAGGGCCTATTGCGCACCTTCCAGATCGCCCATGAATTCGGCTCGATGACAGTGCGCGAGAACCTGATGATGGTACCGCCGCGCCAGACCGGCGAAAAGCTGTGGAACGCGTTGTTTTCGCGCGGGGCCGTCGCCGAGGAAGAGGAACGCATCCGCGCGAAGGCCGACGAGGTGCTGGAGTTCCTGACGATCAGCCACATCGCGGACCAGAAGGCCGGGATGATCTCGGGCGGGCAGAAAAAGCTGGTAGAGCTTGGCCGCACGATGATGGTCGATGCCAAGATCGTCTTTCTGGACGAGGTTGGTGCGGGCGTGAACCGTACGCTTCTGAACACCATCGGCGATGCCATCGTGCGCCTGAACAAGGAGCGCGGCTACACCTTCTGCGTGATCGAGCACGACATGGACTTCATCGGTCGCCTCTGCGACCCGGTGATCTGCATGGCCGAGGGTAAGGTGCTGGCGGAAGGCACGGTCGAAGAGGTCAAGAACGACGAACGGGTGATCGAGGCCTATCTGGGCCGCGGATTGAAGAACAAGCTGAAAGAGGAAGCCGCACATGGCTGAGCCGTTCCTGATCGGCGAAAACATGACCGGCGGCTATGGCGCGGTCGATATCCTGCATGACTGCACGCTGGCCGTGGAGCCGGGAGAGATCGCGGTCATCGTCGGGCCGAACGGCGCGGGGAAATCGACGGCGATGAAGGCGGTCTTCGGGATGCTGAAGCTGCGCCAGGGCTCGGTCCGGTTGGGCGGCGAGGACATCACTGGCCTCACCCCGCAGTTGCGGGTCCGCAAGGGCATGGGCTTTGTGCCGCAGACCCACAACATCTTCACCGGCATGACGGTCGAGGAAAACCTGGAGATGGGCGCCTTCATCCGCGAGGACGAAGGGGTCAGGGGCACGATGGAGCAGATTTACGATCTGTTCCCGATCCTGCGCCAGAAGCGCTATCAGAAGGCGGGCGAGTTGTCGGGGGGCCAGCGCCAGCAGGTCGCCGTCGGTCGCGCGCTGATGACCCAGCCCAAGGTCCTGATGCTGGACGAACCCACGGCGGGGGTCAGCCCCATCGTGATGGACGAACTTTTCGACCGCATCATCGAGATCGCGCGCACCGGCATATCCATCCTGATGGTGGAACAGAACGCCCGCCAGGCGCTGGAGATTGCCGACAAGGGCTATGTCCTGGTGCAGGGCCGCAACCGATACACCGACACCGGGGCAGCCCTGCTGGCCGACCCGGATGTGCGCAAGTCGTTCCTGGGAGGATGATGATGAAACCTGTGGTTCTTGCCCTTCTGGCGCTGATCCCGACCCAGGCCCTTGCCGGGTTCGAATGCAGCATCGACCGCCAATGCGGTGGCGGCACCTGCGAGCCGTTCGATGGCGGCCCCTTCCTGATCCAGGAAGCCGGCGATGTCTGGCGCATTTCCTGGCAAGGTCAGGAATGGGAGGGCTATTCGACGACGACCATTGCCGATGGCGAGGAGGTTTCGATCGTGATCCCACCACAGAACGGCGTGTCCGGCCTGATCAGCATCTATCCCACGGGCGAGATCTCGTTCACCGCCCATGCCTACGGCGATGGCGCCGTTGCCATCACCGGCTCGGGCAACTGCATGACGGAAGGCGGCTGACCGATGCCTGACACCCTTACCAAGCCTCGCGTGATCTGATGGACATCCTCAACGCCCTAGTGGCCTTCCTCAACTTTGTCGTGGTGCCGGGATTGGCCTATGGCAGCCAGCTGGCGCTGGGTGCCCTTGGGATCACGCTGATCTTCAGCGTCCTGCGGTTCTCCAACTTCGCCCATGGCGACACGATGGCCTTCGGGACCGCCTTCGTGATCCTGTTCACGTGGTGGTTCCAGTCGATGGGCATCAGCGCAGGGCCCCTGCCCACCGCCCTTCTGGCCCTGCCCCTTGGCATCCTGGTCACCATCGCCATGGTGCTGGCGACCGATCGCGTGGTCTACCGGTTCTACCGCAAGCAACGCGCCAAGCCGATCATCGTGGTCATCGTCTCGACCGGGGTGATGTTCGTGATGAACGGTCTGGTCCGGATGATCATCGGCACGTCCGAGCAGAACTTCACCGACGGCGCGCGGATGTGGCTGAACCCGCAGGACTTCAAGGCCGCGACCGGGCTGGCGGAGCCCCTGGCGATCAAGACCACGCAGGCGCTTTCGGTCGGGGCGGCGGTCATCTGCTGCGCGCTTCTGTTCTGGTTCCTGCAGAAGACCCGCACCGGCAAGTCGATGCGGGCTTATTCCGACAACGAGGACCTGGCGCTTTTGTCCGGCATCAACCCCGAGCGGGTAGTGATGATCACCTGGATCATTGCCGGTGCCCTGGCCTGCATCGCGGGGACGCTGTACGGGCTGGACAAATCCTATCGCGGGATCGTCTATTTCAGCCTGCTGATGCCGATGTTCGCCGCAGCTGTCGTCGGCGGTCTCGGCTCGCCGCTGGGTGCGGTGATCGGAAGTTTCATCGTCGCGTTCTCGGAGCTTATCGTCACCAACGCCTGGAAGAAGATCTTCGGCTATCTGGTGCCGCCCGAGTGGCTGGGCGACGGGCTCTACCAGGCACTGTCGACCGACTACAAGGTCGCCGTCAGCTTCACGATCCTGATCATGGTGCTCTTGTTCCGCCCGCAGGGCATCTTTGGAGGCAAGTAGGATGGCACAGTATCGCAATCTTCTCTTGTTCGCGGGCGTGGCGCTTCTGTTCATCCTGACGGGGATGCTGCAAAGCTGGAACCTGTCGCTGAACATCCTGAACCTGGCGCTTCTGTCGGCGATCATGGCCATCGGGGTGAACATCCAGTGGGGCTATGCCGGGCTGTTTTCGACCGGTATCGTCGGATCCGTCGCCCTCGGCGGTCTTGCGGTGGTGCTGGTGTCGTCCAAGCCCGTGCCCGAAGGCTGGGCGGCGGGCGGGCCGCGCATTCTTGCCGCACTTCTGTTCGGTGCCCTCGCCATTGCCCTTGCGGTCTGGCTGTATCGGCGCATCAAGCCCGGAACCAACCGGGTCTTGGCCCTTGCCATGTTCCTGCTGGTCGCCTTCTTCATCTACCGGCTGATCCTTGATCCTGCCGTCATGGCGGTCGAGTCCAACAATCCGGCCCAGGCGGGCAACATGGGCGGGCTTGGGCTGAACTCGATCTGGGCCTGGCCCGTGGGTGCTGCCCTTGCGGCGGCGGCGGCCTGGGTGATCGGCAAGATCGCCCTTGGCTTGCGGGAAGACTATCTGGCCATCGCCACGCTGGGCATTGCCGAAATCATCGTGACGGTCCTGCGCAACGAAGACTGGCTGGCGCGCGGGGTGAAGAACCTGATCGACCTGCCCCGCCCTTGGCCGGTGCCAAAGGAAGTGGACCTGCAACTGAACCCGACCTTCCTGGAACCGGTGGCGAGCATGGGCCTTGACCCGGTCACCGCCTCGACCATCTTCGTCAAGCTGCTGTACGCCACGATGTTCGGCCTGGTGCTGGTGCTCTTGGTCTGGGGCTGCGAACGGGCGCTGAACAGCCCCTGGGGCCGCATGGTCCGCGCCATCCGCGACAACGAGATCTCCTCGGCTGCGATGGGCAAGGACGTGAAGTTCCGCCACCTGCAGATCTTCATCATCGGCTCGGCGGTGGTAGGCCTGGCAGGCGCGATGATGACCTCGATGGAGGGGCAGTTGACCCCGCCGTCCTACCTGCCGTTGCGCTTTACCTTCCTGATCTGGGTGATGGTCATCGTCGGTGGGTCCGGCAACAACTGGGGCTCGATCCTGGGCGGTCTGCTGATCGGCTGGCTTTACCTGGCGGTGGAATTCCTGGGGCCGCACCTGATGGAGGTTGTCACCTCCGGTCTTCCAGCCGGGGACCTGAAGGACCATCTGCAGGACACGGCTGCGCACATGCGTCTCCTGACGCTGGGGATCGTGCTTCTGGTGGTCCTGCGCTTTGCGCCCAAGGGTCTGATCCCCGAGAAATGACCACTGCGCAGTCGGACGCTTTGCCCGGCTGCGACATTCCTTGTCGCAAATGCTCATGACCCGGCTCCCCTGCCCCGCCATGGTGCGAAAAAGCGGAACTAGGAGAGTCATGCGATGAAAACCCATGCGCGCGTGGTGGTGATTGGCGGCGGCGTTGTCGGCTGCTCGGTCCTGTACCACCTGACCAAGCTTGGCTGGTCCGACGTCATGCTGATCGAACGGTCGGAACTGACCTCGGGGTCCACCTGGCATGCGGCGGGCGGGTTTCACACGATCAACGGCGACACCAACATGGCCGCACTGCAGGGCTATACGATCCGGCTTTACAAGGAGCTGGAAGCGATCACCGGCATGTCCTGTGGCCTCCACCACGTGGGCGGTGTGACGCTCGCCGACAACGAAGCGCGGTTCGAGATGCTGAAGGCCGAACGCGCCAAGCATCGCTACATGGGGCTGGACACCGAGATCCTCTCACCCGCCGAAATCACCAAGCTGACCGACGGGTTGGTCAACGTCGATGGCATCCTCGGCGGTCTTTACGACCCGCTTGACGGCCACCTTGATCCGTCGGGAACGACCCATGCCTATGCCAAGGCCGCCCGGATGGGTGGGGCAGAGATCGTGCTGCACAACCGCGTGCTGGAGACGAACCCGACCAAGGAGGGCTGGGAGGTCGTTACCGAAAAGGGCACGGTGCAGTGCGAGCATCTGGTGAACGCGGGCGGTCTGTGGGCACGGGAGATCGGGGCAATGGCGGGGGTTTACCTGCCATTGTTGCCGATGGCGCACCAATACCTCGTCACCGACGACATTCCCGAAATCATGGACATCCTGAAATCCGGCCGGGAATTCCCGCATGTCATGGACCCGGGCGGCGAAAGCTATCTGCGGCAGGAAGGCCGGGGCCTTTGCATCGGCTTCTATGAAAAGCCCTGCGAGCCCTGGTCGGTCGACGGCACGCCGTGGGACTTTGGCCACGAACTTCTGAACGAACAGTTCGACAAGATCGAGGACAGCGTCAACTTCGCCTACCGGCGCTTCCCGGTCCTGGAACGGTCGGGCGTCAAGCGGGTGATCCATGGGCCGTTCACCTTTGCCCCCGACGGCAACCCGCTGATCGGGCCGGTTCCTGGCCTTCGTAACTACTGGTCGGCCTGCGCCGTGATGGCGGGCTTCAGCCAGGGCGGTGGCATGGGCCTCGCGCTGGCGCAATGGATGATCGAGGGCGAGGTCGAACGCGACCCGCGTGGGTTTGACGTCTCTCGCTTCGGAAACTGGACCTCGCCCGGTTACACCGTGCCGAAGGTGATCGAGAATTACCAGATGCGGTTCAGCGTGTCCTACCCGAACGAGGAACGCCCGGCCGCCCGGCCTTTCCGTACCACGCCGATGTACGAAGTCTTTGACGAAATGAATGCCGTTTGGGGCGCGCAGTATGGGCTGGAAGTGGTGAACTACCACGCCCTGCCCGGCGAGCCGCGCTACGAGACGCCGACCTTCAAGCGGTCGAATGCATGGGAAGCGACGCGGCAAGAGGTCATGGCGGTGCGCGAAGGCGTCGGCATCAACGAGGTGCAGAACTTCGGCAAGTATCTGGTCAAGGGCGCGGGCGCGCGGGCCTGGCTGGACCGGATCATGGCGGGGCGCATTCCGCAACCGGGACGGCTGTCGCTGACCCCGATGCTGGCCGAAAGCGGCAAGATCATTGGCGACTTCACGGTGTCCTGTCTGTCCGAGACCGAGTTCCAGGTGACCGCCAGCTACGGCGCGCAGGGCTGGCACCAGCGCTGGTTCGAGCAACATGCAGAACCTGGTGTAACTGTCGAGAATATCTCGGATTCCCGGTCTGGCTTCCAGATCGCCGGCCCCAAGGCGCGCGAGCTTTTGTCCCGCGTCACCCGGTCTGACGTCAGTGCCGCCGCGTTCAAGTTCATGGACGTGAAGCGGATGACTGTCGGTATGGCCAACTGTATCGTGCAGCGGGTGAGCTACACGGCCGATCTCGGCTACGAGATCTTCACCGACCATATGTCGGTTCGCCATCTCTGGGACGCGCTTTCTGCCGCGGGCAAGGATCTTGGCCTGCGCCCCTTCGGCATGCGGGCGATGATGTCGCTGCGGCTGGACAAGTGGTTCGGCTCCTGGGGGCGCGAGTTCAGCCCGGATTATACCCCGGCCGAGACCGGACTTGACCGCTTCATCTCTTGGAACAAGCCGGCCGATTGGATCGGCAAGGCCGCCGCGATGAAGGAAAAGGCCGAAGGGCCGAAGCGCAAGCTGGTGTCGATCATTGTCGATGCCGGGGACGCCGACGTCGTGGCCTGGGAGCCGATCTGGCTGGACGGCGCGGTCGTGGGCTGGTGCACCAGCGGCGGCTACAGCCACTGGACCGGCAAGTCGGTCGCGCAGGGCTTTGTCCCGGCGGATCGGGTGCAAGACGGGCTTGCGCTGGAGGTCGAGATCCTGGGTGAACGGCGCCCGGCGCGGATCCATCTTGCCCCGCTTTGGGATGATGGTGGCCGGATGCGGGCCTGACGCCCGGCTTGACAGGCGGGCCGGATGGGCGAAGCATCGCGGCCATGCCTGTGACTGTGCACATCCTGATCCTCGCCGCCGGCGCCTCGTCGCGGATGCGGGGATTGGACAAGCTGGTGCAGCATGTGGACGGAGTCCCGATCCTGCGGCGGGTTGCCGAGACTGCCCTTGCGACCGGCTCACCCGTCACGGTGGCACTTCCGCCCAATGCCGCTGCGCGTCGGGCGACGCTGTCAGGGCTGGACGTCCGGCTGATCGAGGTGCCCGATGCGGACAAGGGGATGTCGCGGTCGCTTGTGCGGGGGACGGCGGCGATTGCCAAGGTCGCAACCGATTCTGCCGACGGATTGATGGTGCTGCCCGCCGACATGCCAGGCTTTACACCTTCGGCTTTGGCGGACATGGTGGACCGCTTTCGGGACAGCCCTCAGCTGATCTGGCGCGGTGGCACGGCTGACGGCCAGCTTGGCCATCCGGCCATCTTCCCGCGCGATCTGTGGCCAGACCTGCAACAGTTGACCGGCGACGAAGGTGGCCGGTCGGTCCTGCGCGCCCATCGAAAACGGGTGTCCGTTCTGGTGCTGCCCGGGCAGATGGCGGTGCAGGACCTTGATACGCCAGAGGATTGGGCGGCCTATCTCGGCCGCCCGCTCTGATCAGTCAGAGATCAGGACCCGCGCTTCGTGCGCTTTCAGCGACAGCCGAGCCGAAGGGAAAGCCTCAGCATTATCAGCCAGTTGCGGGAAGAGCTGCAGAACTTCGTCCCGGGCCTCCTGATCCAGCGCCGACAGAGTCCGTTCGGCTGGCTGGAAGCTTTCGGTCCAGATGCCGTCGGACTGCACGATCTCGTGCTGGTCAAACAGGATGTGCACGTAGGTCACGCCTTCGGCCGGAAGCGCACGTGTCACCTGGGCCATTCCGATCAGATGCTTGGCGGGAACGAGAACCTCGCTCTCGCCAAAGTACATCTCGGCCCGGGCGCCTTCGATCAGCACACGGTGCTGCGGCGAGACGAGCATCGTCCGGTCCGGTCCAGCCCCCGACAGAGCACCCGAGGCGATCCGGACGGGCTGCAACTGCGGGTTCGCCTGCAGGTCCTGATAGGACATCTGGCGCTGACCGACCCAGCGCAGCGGCTGCGCACCATTGTCCCGTGTCACAACCATATCGCCCGCGCACAGCTCTTCGACCAGAACCGGACCGCGATCCGTCATGATCCGCGTGCCGGCCGTAAAGCAGACGATCACCAGGTTTTCGATGTCGGTGAAGGTCAGCGTGCCGACGACCGCAAAGCCTGGGCCCGGCCCAAAGAACGTGATCGTGCCGTTTTCGTTGTTCAGCGGATCATAGGTCAATTCAATCCGCGTCCAGCCGAAACCGGTGATGTCGACCCGTAGCGTGTCGTTGTCCGTGCCGCCACTGCCGCCGTCCACCGTTTCGCTGCCGAGCACATCATTGAGGCCGGCGGTGAAGGACATGTAGATCAGGTCCTGATCGTCCCCGCCAAGGACGTTATCGGTTCCTAGGCCGCCATAGAGGAAATCCTGACCGACACCGCCGTCGACCTGGTCATTCCCGGCGCCGCCGTACAGGGTGTCGATCCCGGAACCGCCGACGACGCTGTCGTTGCCGGCGTCACCATACAGGATGTCGGCGTTGTCGCCGCCGTCCATCGTGTCGTTGCCATCGCCACCGACCAGCGAGTCGTTGCCGATGCCGCCGAAAAGGTTGTCATTCCCCGCTTCACCACGAAGCGTGTCATCGCCTTCGTCACCGTACAGGATATCGGCGCCGAGGCCGGACTCTATGTTGTCATTCCCGAGGCCACCGAAAACGGTATCGTCATCGATGTTGTCCACTGTCGCCGGAATCGTCGTGAAGTGGACATCCGACACGTGGATCGCCTGGAAGGCGTTGGCCGCGTCGTCGTATTGAATGACAATCTGCGACACCGGTCCCGGGATCGTGATGAGGATCGATCCATCGATAAGGCTTGGCTCGGTGTTGCCGTTTCCGGGGATCGCCGTCGCCGTGTCGCCCACGATCGAGATTTCGCCCGTTGCCGTGGTGATGGACACGGGTACGAGGTTGCCCAGTTCATCGTAGGCAAAAATCCGGACTCGGTCGATGAAGCCTTCCGTGTCAACGTCCGAAATCCGGAACCGGACGTTCGACACTTCGTTTGTCATGCCTGAGCCGGCACCAGCCTCGAAACCAAACGAAAGCTCGGTTAATGGGCCCGCGCCAGGCCGTTCAAGGCGGGCAGAAGAGTTGTCGTCAAGGAAGCCCTCGGGCGAATAGATCGTCTCGGTTGCGACAATGTAGCCCGACGCGTTCCCGGCCGTGAAGGTGGCCGTCACGTTCATCGCGCCGGTATCTTGCACTACCGAGGTGCCGATCGGGGTTCCGGCCCCTGCTCCCGTGGTCCAATCAAAAAACTCGTTGGTGGGAGTTACCGTTCCCCCGGCAATCGTATCCGGGCCTGCATTGATGACGTCGTTTCCGTCACCGCCATAGATCAAGTCGCTGCCACTGTTGCCAGTGATCGTATCGGAACCCGCACCACCATCGATGATGTTGGCGACGTCGTTACCGGTCAGAACGTCAGAGTTGCCCGACCCGATCAGATTCTCGATCCCGGACAGTGTATCGTTGGCGGCATCGCCACCCGACTCAAGTGCAGCATCGTTGATGTTGACGTTTACTGCACCAATGGAGGCGCTGTAGTCTGCGGTGTCCGAACCGATCCCGCCGAAAATTGAGTCCGCGCCCGCGCCGCCGGTAAGCGTATCCCGGCCCGAGCCGCCCTCAAGCCGGTCGATACCGTCGCCACCGTAGAGCCGGTCGTCGTCGATCCCACCATAGAGCGTGTCGTTGCCAAGGTCGCCGTAAAGCGTATCGGCCCCGATATCGCCAGACAGAATGTCGCTGTCATTGCCGCCGTAAAGCAGGTCCGCTTCGGTTCCGCCGAAGAGGCTGTCAGCTCCAATATCACCATAAAGCGTATCGACCCCAGCATCGCCGGACAGCCGGTCGATGTCGTTGCCACCGAAGATCAGGTCGCCATCATTGCCGCCATAAAGCGTGTCAGTGCCGATATCGCCGTAAAGCGTATCGATACCGTCGTTGCCAAACAGTTGGTCGCTGTCGTTGCCGCCGAACAGAAGGTCGCCATCGCTGCCGCCGAAGAGGCTGTCGGTTCCGGTATCGCCGTAAAGCGTATCAATCCCGGCACCGCCGTACAGCCGGTCGGCGTCATTGCCGCCGAAGACAAGGTCGCCATCATTGCCGCCGTAAAGCGTGTCGGCACCGACGTCGCCGTAAAGGGTGTCCAGGCCAACCGCGCCGGAAATGATGTCAGCACCGGCATCGCCGCGCAGGATGTTTCCGACGGTGTCACCGGTGATGTTGTCGTCGCCGGACCCGCCGATCACACCTTCGAAACCAGCCAGGATGTCGTCGCCGTCCCCGCCAGAAGCCGCGCCGGTGCCGAGGTTCACTGTTACGCCACCGGCTACCCCAAGGTAGCTGACGAAGTCATAATCCGCGCCACCGTAGAGAGTGTCACTGCCGCCGGTATCCGAGCCGCCGTAAACCGTGTCGTTCCCAGTACCGCCATCGACGAAGTCGAGACCCGCACCGCCGTAGAGAATATCGTTGGCGGTCAGGCCATAAAGCCGGTCCGCTCCGCCGCCGCCATAGATGAGATCATTGAAGGTCCCGGCCAGTGTTGCGTTGTCGCCATAAAGCGTGTCGCTGCCACCGCCGCCGGTAATCGTTGCCATGCTCTTCGTCCCTCTGCCCCAGCGGTGCAACCTAGCCTTGGTTTTAGCCCAATTTCAGACGTCATTGCGAAGGCATGGTGGCCTTACTCGCAAATCAACCTGCTTTGGCGGCTATTCTTGCAACACTTCTACCCAAAAAGTTAACGGACACTACACCGCGACACCCTGAAAAGCGAGTCCCGATGCTTCATCTTCGGTCAAAATGCGCCGCGATTGGCCGTAAGTCGCGCGTCCTGCCGCAGTCTTGAGCTCTGGGAAAAGCTCGAGGATCTCAAGCCGCTGGGCATTGCCGATTCCCTTGAGCGAGGAGTCATCCGGATGGAACGTCTCGGTCCAGACACCATTGGTCAGGACAACTTCATGCCGTTCGCACATGAAATGGATATAGGTCGTCCCGCTGGATTGCACCGTATGCACCCCTTGCGCTGCAAGATGCTTGGCCGCGACAAGCACTTCCCGTTCAGCATAGCGGACAGTTGCACGCGTATTGGTGACAAGCACGCGATGGTTCGGTGACACCATCATGTCACGCTCTGGCAGACCGCGTCCAAGCGATCCCTGCTGGATGAAGACCGGCAGAAGGTGCGGATCCATCTGGAAGTCATGCAGGAACATCTGGGTCTTGCCGACCCAGCGCACGGTCTGGATGCCGTTGTCGCGGGTCACCACCCGGTCGCCCGCCGAGATCATTTCGACGGGGACTTCCCCCCGCTGCGTTGTGATCAACGTGCCGGGCGTGAAACATGGCGTCGCCCGCGGCGCGCGCTGGCCGTCCTGCGACAGAGGTGCCGACACGTCAAAATCTTTCGCCATGATGACCCTGCATTCCAATATCCGGCACCATCCTGCGGGTGCCTCGCCTAGCCCCTCCTGCATAGCGTTCCCGCCCATCGCGAGAAAAGCAGAAAATTGTTTGTAAACAACGACAACATGGGCGTGATTCAGCCACCGCGTGTGTCTGGAACCTCGTGGTTAACGCCGAAATCGTCTGATCGTTCCCGGTCGGCCCGCTATGGTCGAATTGACCGCCCCGTAACGCGCTGACCGATGGGGTCTTTCAATCTTGGGATGTATTGCCTGGGCGCCAACACGGTCTAGGCGATCTATCGCCGTGCAACCGTGTGTTGATCGGCGACCTGACACTCAATTGATCCGGTGGCCAGGTCGCGCGAATGACCGGTGTTTCCACGAATCGAGACAAATCCGCGATAACTTCCAGACTGATCGGAGTCTGGAGTTGCCGCCGCGAATCGCCCGGAGCAAATCACGCATTTGAATGAGTGGTGCCCGAGGCGAGACTCGAACTCGCAAGCCTTGCGGCGGAGGATTTTGAATCCCCTGCGTCTACCATTCCACCACTCGGGCCACCGGCGCCACGTCTAGAACGAGCTGCTTTCCGCGTCAATGCGGGCCGGACGATCTGACGGTCAAAGATCGTCGGTCTGGAACGTGTCGCAATCGGCCAGCTGGCCCGACTGCAATCCGATCATGAACCACCGCGACCGCTGCTCGGACGTGCCATGGGTGAAGGTATGCGGCATCGGGCGCTGGCCGGCGTTGCGCTGCAGGGTGTCGTCGCCGATCTGTTTGGCCGCGTTCACCGCCTCTTCCAGGTCACCGCGTTCGACCACGCCTAAGGTCTGCGCTGCCTCGCGCGCCCAGATCCCGGACAGGCAATCGGCCTGCAGCTCGACCCGGACGGAGATCGCGTTGGATTCTTCCTGGCTGACCTGCTGACGGATGCGGGTGGCTTCGGCCAGGATGCCAAGTTCGTTCTGGACGTGATGGCCGACTTCGTGGGCCACGACGTAGGCGGCCGCGAAATCGCCGCCGGCCCCAAGCCGCTTGTGCAGGGTCGTGAAGAAGGAGGTGTCGAGATAGACCTTCTTGTCTGCCGGGCAATAGAACGGCCCGGTCGCCTCGGTCGCGCCACCGCAGGCCGAGCGGGTGCCTTCCTTGAAGAGAACCATCGTCGCGGGGCGGTAGGGTTGGCCAAGCTGTTCCTGGAAGACCCGGCCCCAGATTTCCTCGGTGTCGGCAAGGACGACCGAGACGAACCTGCCCTCGGCTTCATCCTCGGCAGTGAGTTCGACCGGAGCGCCGCCCTGAGAGCTTGTCACGCCGGCATCGGGGCCCAGCAACTGGCTGGGGTCGACCCCCAGAAACAGGGCCAGGATCACGACGATGATGGCCCCTGCCCCGCCGATTCCGCCGACCCGCGCGGCACCGCCGCCACCCGCGCGGCGGCGATCCTCGATGTTCGAACTTTCCCTGCGACCGCGCCACTGCATGTCTTCACCCTTTTCCCTTGCCCAGTTGTCCACGCAGGACACCATGGTCGCCACTTGCAAAATCAACGCCTTGGCCGTGGACAGTCACGAATCCTTAACCGGTCTGCCCACCACCACGCGCGAAATCCTACCCGCAGGCATCCCGCATCGGAAGCGCGAAAGCACACCAAGACGAGACGCATGCGGTTCCCCTTTTCCTTCCCGCCCTCCCGACCTATGGTCGCGGCGCATCTCACCAAGCCGAGACCCATGATGACCCAATCCCGCCGCACCCTCATCCTGCTTGCCACCCTTGGCTCGGCGGGCCTGCTGGGAGGCGCCTTCGCCTTCCAGTACATCGGCGGTCTTGCACCCTGTCAGCTGTGCCTCTACCAGCGCTGGCCACATGCGGCGGCTATCGTGATCGGGCTGGTGGCACTGGCTTCCGGCTGGCGCGGGCTGGCGTGGCTGGGCGCGCTGGCGGCACTGGCGACGGCGGCGATCGGCGTCTTCCATGTCGGCGTCGAGCAGCTGTGGTGGGAGGGTCTTGCGACCTGCACCGCCGGGTCGATCGAGGGGATCTCGGCCACCGACCTGTTGGACCCAACGAAGGACGTCGCCGCCGTGGTCCGCTGTGACGAGATCGCCTGGTCGCTGCTGGGGATTTCGATGGCCGGCTGGAACGTGATCCTGTCGCTGGTGCTGACCGGGATCTGGATCAAGGCGGCGCGGACGGCCTGAGCGGCGGGCTTTTGGCAAGGGTTGCCCCCTTTCCCTGACCCTGTCCCCCGGGGAAGGAGGGGACGTGGGTGGCAGCGGCCGAAAAGCCGTGACGCGCTGCGCTGGCTGCACTGGCAGATTGAGGGCGCTTCGCCCCCCAAACCCCCAGAGAGTATTTTCAAAAGGGAGATTGTTACAGCCTCTTGCGGCTTGTCCTTGATCTTATGAGCTGCGTCCGTCGCTGCCGAACAGTCGCGCGTGTTCCTGGATCGCGAAACGGTCGGTCATGCCCGCCACATAATCCGCCACGACCCGCGCCAGGTCTGTCTCACCCTGGGACGCAGACACATCCGCCTGCCACTCCGACGGCAACAGGTCCGGCTGTTTCAGGAACAGCGGGAACAGGTCATCGACCATCCGGGTGACTTCTGCCCGCACCGCCATCACGCTTGGCGCGCGGTACATGCGGTGAAAGAGGAAACTGCGGACGGCCTTGAGTTCCTGATAGAGCGGCTTGGAAAAGCGGATCACCGTCGTGCCCATATGGCGGATGTCGTCGACCGATTGCGGCTGGGCCGCAGTCAGCCGGTTTTGCGCCACGGCGATCACATCCTCGACCATGCGGCCGAAGACCCGGCGCAGCGCCTCATGCCGGCGGCGCATCTTTTCGAGGCCGGGATAGGTGCGGTCCACCTCCTCGAAGGCAGGGCCGGTGACCGGCAGCTCCATCAGGTCGTCTTCGGTGAAAAGACCCGAGCGAAGGCCATCGTGCAGGTCGTGGTGCGAATAGGCGACATCGTCTGCAATGGCCGCCACCTGAGCCTCGGCTGAGGCGTGGGTGTCAAGTTCCAGGTCCCATTGCGCGTTGACCTCGGCCAGGGCGTAAGGCAGGGGTCCGTCATGCTTGGGATCGGCATTGGGTCCGGTCACCGGACCGTTGTGTTTTGCAATGCCTTCAAGGGTTTCCCAGGACAAGTTCAACCCGTCGAAGTCGGCGTAGTGCCGTTCCAGCCGGGTCACGATCCGCAGGGCCTGGGCATTGTGGTCAAAGCCGCCATAGGGGGCCATCAGACGCTCCATCGCGTCTTCGCCGGTGTGGCCAAAGGGCGTGTGGCCCAGATCGTGCGCCAAGGCGACGGCTTCCGCGAGGTCGGTGTTCAGGCCAAGCACGCCCGAGATGGTACGGGCGACCTGCGCCACCTCGATCGTATGGGTCAGGCGGGTGCGGTAATAGTCGCCCTCATGTTCGACAAAGACCTGCGTCTTGTGCTTGAGACGGCGGAAGGCCGAGGAATGAATGATCCGGTCCCGATCGCGCTGAAAGGGCGAGCGGAAAGACGACAGCCGTTCGGGCCAGAGACGCCCACGGCTGGCGTCGGGTTGGCAGGCGAAGGGCTGAAGCATGGGGCTGTCCTTGTGAGGCGCGGTCCGGTCCCATATATTCATGCCGAAGGCCGAAGGATACGGGAACAGCCATGGAACTGACGCTGCCGCCGAAAGTCACCGACCGGGCCTTTGCCCGGCTGGCCGAGATTGCCGCCGCGATGGGCGAAGTGAAACCCTTGCGCGTGGCCGTGGATGGCGGGGGCTGCTCGGGCTTTCAGTATTCGATCACGCTGGACGTGCCTGCCGCTGACGATCTGGTGCTGGAGAAGGACGGCCAGCGCGTGCTGGTCGATCAGGTCAGCCTGCCCTTCCTGTCCAATGCGGTGATCGACTTCACCGACGAACTGATCGGCGCGCGTTTCGTGGTGCAGAACCCGAATGCCAAGACCAGCTGCGGCTGCGGCACCAGCTTTTCGATCTGACCTTTCCTCTGGCCGAACCTTCGGGCCGCGCTAGGTAGTTGGCGGGCAGCGGAAGAGGTGTGCCATGGCCATCGTGCTGATGTTGGGATCCGCCCCGATGGCGACCGAGGCCATGGCTTGGCCGCGCGGCGCCTTTGACCGGATCGTGGCGATCAACAATGCCTGGCGGGTGCGACCGGACTGGGACTACTCGGTCTTTCCGTGGGATTTCCCGGAGGACCGCCACCCGGTCCCGGGCCCCGGGCAACGGCTGATCGGCGAGACGGAGTTTGTTCCGGCGCAGAATGCTTTTGGCGGCTTTGTCTACGCTGGCGCAACAATGGCCTTTACGGCCGCGTACTGGGCGCTGGATGCCCTGAAACCGCAGGTGCTTGCGGTGTTTGGCTGCGACATGCATTACCCGAAGGCGGGGCTGACGCATTTCTACGGGACGGGGACTCCGGACCCGCTGCGGGCTGACATCACCCTGCGCAGTCTGGAGGCGAAGTCGGCGCGGCTGATGGTGCTGGCCGCGATGCAGGGCTGCGCTGTGGTGAATCTGTCGACGGGGCCGTCGCGGCTGATATTTCCGCGCGCCTCACGCGGGGCGGTGGCGCAGGTCCGACCGGGGCGGTGGTGCGCCGATCTGGCGGCCGAGGCGCTGGCGCTGGAGGCGGAGCTGGACTACCGGGTGCCCTCGGGGCGTTACTGGGAAGAGGCGGACCGGTTCGATCCGGCGGCGCTGGACCGGCTGGATGCGCTCTGGCTGCAGGCGGCGACGCTGCCGTTGCGGCAGACGGCTTGAGGCTTTGGGTATCGCGGCCTAGGGTTGACCGGTGGAGGAGCCGGTCATGAAGCTTGCGACGTTCAACATCAACGGGATCAAGGCGCGAATCGAGGCTTTGCCGGTGTGGCTGGCGGAAGCGGCGCCGGATGTGGTCTGCCTGCAGGAGATCAAGTCGGTCGACGAGGCCTTTCCGCGCGAGGTGTTCGAGGGCCTGGGTTACCGGGTCGAGACGCACGGGCAGAAGGGGTTCAACGGGGTGGCGATCCTGTCGAAGCTGCCCTTGAGCGACGTGCGGCGGGGCTTGCCGGGCGATGACAGCGACGAGCAGGCGCGGTGGATCGAGGCGATGGTGGATGCGGGGCGGCCGGTGCGGGTCTGCGGGCTGTACCTGCCGAACGGCAACCCGGCTCCGGGGCCGAAGTATGACTACAAGCTTGGATGGATGGCGCGGATGGAGGTTCGGGTGCGGGAGATGCTGGCCGCGGAGGAGGCGTTTGTCTGTCTGGGGGACTACAACGTGATCCCGCAGGGGGTGGACGCGGCGAAGCCGGAGGCTTGGGTCGGGGACGCGCTGTTCCTGCCGGAGAGCCGGGCGGCGTTCCGGCGGCTGGCGAACCTGGGGCTGACGGATGCGGTGCGGGTGCGGGATCCGAGCCCTGGGGTATACACGTTCTGGGACTACCAGGCGGTGGCCTGGGAGCGGAACAACGGGATCCGGATCGACCATGTGATGTGCTCGCCCCAGGTGGCGGACCGGCTGGAGGCAGCGGGGATCGACAAGGCGGTACGGGGGCGGGACAAGCCTTCGGATCACGTGCCGGTCTGGGTGAAGATCGCGGCCTGAGAAAAAGTGTCCACGGTGGACAATCCTGGTTGGTCGTTTCTTATCAATGACTTGGTCGCGGACGTTAGGGATTTGGAAAGGTTTTCGGACGGCGGTCTCTGGGGCCGGCGTCTGCGAAATTGAGCGCCTGCGGCGCGAGCCTTTTGTCTCGCCTCTGGCGCTGCGCGTCAACCGGCTCGGGCGTCTGGGGGTTTTCCACCCCCAGACCCCCGGAGAGTATTTCACCAAGGGCAAGACGAAGGCACAGGGACGGCAAGCCGGGTGCTGTGAGCCGTGCAAGGCGGGCTCTGGTGCGGGGGTGAAAAAGGGGAGTCGGGCTGAAGCCCGACCTACGCGGGGAGTTGCGTCACGTCGTGGCCGTAGAGCCAGTCGAAGCGGCTGAGCATCGCGGCGGGGGCCAGGCGGCCGAGGAGGCGCAGGCCGGTGTGGCCGATCATCCGGGGCAGGCCCGACAGGTGGTAGGCGCGGGCATTGGCGTTGGCGGCGGCGACGATGCGGGTGGTGCGCAGCTTGCGGGTGGCCTGATAGGCGGCAAGGGCTGCGGCAGGGCTGTCGTGGCGGGTGAGGGCTTCGGTCAGGACCCAGGCGTCTTCGAGGGCCATGCTGGCGCCTTGCGCGAGGAAGGGCAGCGTCGGATGGGCCGCGTCGCCGAGGATTGCAATAGACCCGCCCGCAAGCACTTTGGTCCAGCTGCTCGCGACCGGATGGCGGAAGAGGCCCCAGAGCCAGGGGTCTTCAACGTGATCGAGCCAGCCGCGCACCCGGGGGGAGAAGTCGGCGAAGGCGAGGCGCATGTCCATGCTGTCGTCGCGGAGCGTCCAACTTTCTTCGGCCCAGCGGGCGCGCTCCTCGACCGCGACGAGGTTGCGCAGAGTGCCGCCGCGCAAGGGGTAGCTGACCAGGTGGCGGCCCGGTCCCATGTGGACCTCGGCCTCGGGGGCAGCGCCGGGCTCGGCCGGGATCACGGCGCGCCAGGCGACCTGGCCGGTGAAGAAGGGCTGTTGTGGACCGTTCAGGCCTGCGCGAAGCCTTGAATGCAAACCGTCCGCCCCGATCAGGAGCGGGGTTTCGATCCGATCGCCGGTGTCCAGCGTCACGGCGGGACGATGGCCGGAAAGATCGACCTCAGCGATGCGCGACAGGAGCCGCAGGGTGACCCCGGCCTCGACCGCGCCTTGCAGGAGAAGTGCGATCAGGTCGGCGCGGTGGAGGAAATGGTAACCCTGATCGGGACGCAGCCGGGCAAGGTCGAGCCGCGTCACCGGGTCGCCGGTCGGCCCGTCAATCAGGTTCACGGCGGTTGCCCGCATTGAGGCTGCTTCCAGCGCGGATTGCAGGCCAAGCGCGCGCAACACGGCCGAGCCGTTCGGGGAAATCTGCAGACCCGCCCCGACCTCGCGGATCGCGTCGGCTTGTTCGAGGACGGTCACCTGCGCGCCGCGCAAGGCCAGCGCCCGGGCGACGGCGAGGCCTGCAACCCCTGCCCCGATCACCGTCACGGGTTGGCCGATCAACGTCATTCGGGAAACTCCTGATATTGCGGCAGGCTGTAGGTGATCTGGTGCCAGGGAGCCTTGGAGCCGACGAAAATATGCGCCGAAGGGCGGATTGCGGGGGCGTCGATCAGGGTGCCCATCGCCACATGGACCCAGGCCCCCTCGCGCACGACGGAATACAGGAGCGAGCCGCAGGTGGCGCAATGCGTGTTGTTGGTGAGATCGTCGCCGTAGACCATCAGCTGGTCGGCGCCCCGGGTCACGGTCAGGCGGGCGCGCGGGATGCCGGCGAAGGGCTTGAAGGCCGAGCCGGTGGTGCGGCGGCAATTGCCGCAATGGCAGATCAGGGCGTAGTCGAAAGCGTCATCGACCGTGTAGCCCACCGCGCCGCAATAGCAGCACCCGGCAAGCCTTGTGTCAGACGGGCTGGACAAACCGGCCCTCCCTTCGCGGTCAGTCGTCGCGATGGACCTTTTCGCGGCGTTCGTGCTTTTCCTGCGCTTCCAGCGTCATGGTCGCGATCGGCCGGGCGTCGAGACGTTTCAGGCTGATCGGCTCACCGGTGACTTCGCAATAACCGAATTCGCCGTTTTCGATCCGGCGCAGCGCGGAATCGATCTTGGCGACCAGCTTGCGCTGGCGGTCGCGGGTGCGCAGTTCGAGGGCGCGGTCGGTCTCTTCCGAGGCGCGGTCGGCGATGTCGGGGACGTTGCGGGCGCTTTCCTGCAAGCTGTCGATGGTTTCGGCCGACTGGTCCAGCAGCTCTTGCTTCCAGATCAAGAGCTTGCGGCGGAAGTATTCAAGCTGGCGGTCGTTCATGAACGGCTCGTCCTCGGCGGGACGGTAGTCGTCGGGCAGGAAAACTTCGGCCTTCATCGAAACTCTCTCCTTCGCGCCGGACCCAGCCGACAGGTGGGCTTCTGTCATGGACGCGCTCCTGTTGCGGCGCATTTATCCCAAGGCCGGGACATTGTCACTAGCGGTTGCGACATTTTCTGGGCGCAGGTAGGGTCTGAGGCCTGACGGGAAACAGCATGTTGATACACTGATGAAATTCGGCACGACCGACACCTATGTCGCTTCGGACGATCTGGCGATTGCGGTCAATGCGGCGGTGACGCTGCAGCGCCCCCTGCTGGTCAAGGGGGAGCCCGGGACCGGCAAGACGGAACTGGCGCGGCAGGTGGCAGAGGCGCTGGGGCTGCCGCTGATCGAATGGCATGTGAAGTCGACGACCAAGGCGCAGCAGGGGTTGTACGAATACGATGCCGTCAGCCGGTTGCGCGACAGCCAGCTGGGTGAGGCGCGGGTGCATGAGGTGCGCAACTACATCCGCAAGGGCAAGCTGTGGCAGGCGTTCGAGGCGGAGGGGCGGGTGGTCCTTCTGATCGACGAGATCGACAAGGCGGATATCGAGTTTCCCAACGACCTGTTGCAGGAGTTGGACCGGATGGAGTTCCACGTCTACGAGACCGGCGAGACAGTGCGCGCCCGGCATCGGCCGGTGGTCATCATCACCTCGAACAACGAGAAGGAACTGCCGGATGCGTTCCTGCGGCGGTGCTTCTTTCATTACATCCGGTTTCCGGATGCAGAGACGCTGGCAGCGATCGTCCGGGTGCATTTCCCCGACATCAAGGAGCGGCTGCTGACGGCGGCGCTGACCCAGTTCTATGAGCTGCGCGAAGTGCCGGGGTTGAAGAAGAAGCCCTCGACCAGTGAGGTGCTGGACTGGTTGCGGCTCTTGTTGGCCGAGGATCTGGCGCCGGAGGATCTGCGTCGGGACGTGAAAAGCGCCCTGCCCCGGCTGCATGGGGCGTTGCTGAAGAACGAACAGGATGTGCAGCTGTTCGAGCGGCTGGCTTTCATGGCACGGGGGCAGCGGTAAGCTCGGCATCGTGGCGGCGGCGGGCCTCGGCGAGGTCCTGTGCGACGCCGCTGACTTTCGCGGGCGGGAGTGTCGGGTAGACCGAACCGATGCCGTGGAGCTTGAGGAGCAGGTCTTCCAGGATGCCGAAGCTGGAGAGCCAGCCGCCCTTGTGGCCTTCGTATTGCTCGGCGTCGGGAAAGCCGGTCTGCAGGAAGCGCATCCGGGTGCCATGGCCTTCGGGCGTGAAGCTTAGCGAGAGGATGGACTGCACGCCGAACATCGGGAAGCGGTAGGAGAACATCAGGCGCTGGTCGGGGATGATCTCGTGGTAGGTGCCGTGGATCCAGTGGTCACCGCCCTTTGCCATGTTGAAGCGCCAGTTGCCGCCGGGGCGGAAGTCGATCTCGCAGGTGGTGAGGTGATGGCCTTCGGGGCCCCACCAGGCCGAGACGAGGCGCGGATCGGACCAGAGCGCGAAGGTGAAGGCGGGGGTCGCGGCGAAGTGGCGGTCGAGGGCGAGGAGGTTCGGGGGGGTCATTCGGCGGTCTCCTGAAACAGGCGGGCGCGGGCGGCTTCAAGGTCGCGGGCGACGCCGCTGACGTGGGTCTTCTCGGGGAGTTTCGGCCAGAGGGTGCCGACGCCGTGCATGGCCAGAAGTGCTTCGGACATGACCCTGATTGCCTGCGGCCAGCCCTTCTGGTGTTCGATGCGGGCCTGGGCGTCGGGGAAGCCGGTCTGCAGGAAGTGGAGCCGCGTGCCGTCGCCGTCGGGGGTCAGGTCAACGGAGATTGTCGAAAAGAACTCGGTGCCTTCGAAGTGGTAGGAATAGACCAGGCGCTGGGTCGGCGCGACCTCGTGGTAGGTGCCGCTGACGTTTTCGGTGATCTCGCCATTGACGTTCCGGAGCGACCAGTTGCCGCCGGGGCGCAGGTCAACGGCGATGTCGTGGGCGCGGAAACCGTGGCTGCAGCCGAACCAAGAGCGGATGAGTTCGGGACGGGTCCAGACGGCCCAGACCAGCGCGGGCGGGCCTGCGAAGCGGTGGGTCAGGCGCAGGGCGTTGGCGCTATTGTCTTCCATTCTTCTTTGCCTCCTCGTTCAGGCGTTCAATCAGGGCGTCCATGCGGTCGAAGGCGCCCTCCCAGTACTGGCGATAGTGGTCGATCCAGGCCCCGGCGCGTTTCAGCCCCTCCGGCTCCAGATGCACCGGGCGGGTCTTGGCGACGCGTTCGCGGCGGATCAGGCCGGCATCTTCCAGCACTTTCAGATGCTTGGAGATTCCGGGTTGCGACAGGTGGTTCGCCTCGACGAGCGCGTTCACGGTGAGCGCCCCGTCGGCGATCTGGGCGAGGATCGCGCGGCGGGTGGGATCGGCCAAAGCCAAGAAAGTGCGGGAGAGCGGATCGGACATGTGATTGCCTATTGGTTATATTTCTAGTTGGTAATGTTATTGCCCCTGCAACGCAAGCCGAATCAGTCGCGCTGTCGATCTTTGTCCTCGAAGGGCCGCAAGCGATGTCCGATTTGTAATATTTCGTGAGCCCGGCGGATAAATCCTGCGGCACCTTCCACTTCAACCGCGATGGGTAGTGGTCGGAAAATTCGTGGTTTTTCGCGAATTGACTCATGCGGGCGATGGGCGGGACACTCATCAGGTCCCGAGCTGCCGGGGCGCTGCCAGACTGGTTTTGCCGATGCGCCTGCCCCTGTTACTTGCCGCGCTTTGCGTGGTCACGGCCTGCGGCGAGCCCGCCCAGGTCTCGAAAAGCGGTGCGACCGATGAGGTCGGCGTCGGATTCGGGGCGCCCGGCGGCTATCGCGTGTCGCGGGCTGCGGCCTCGGGCGGATCGCTGTCCCGCGACTTCATGGACCTGACTTTCGCGATGGAAAGCGGGCGCGGACTGCAGACTTTCAGCCGGTTCGAAGGCCCGGTGACAGTGGCGCTGGCCGGGGATGTGCCCGCAACGGCGGCGCGCGATCTGGGCCTCTTGATCGGGCGGCTGCGGTCCGAAGCGGGGATCGACATTTCCCCGGCGACGGGTGCGGCCACCATCACTGTCGAGTTTACCAGCCGCGCCGAGTTGCGCCGGATGGCCCCGATGGCCGCCTGCTTTGTCGTGCCGAACGTCGGCACGCTGGCCGAGTACCGACGCAAGCGCGGCATGGACGCGGTCGATTGGGCGCAGGTGACCCGGCGCGAACGGGCCGCCGTGTTCATCCCGTCCGACACCAGCCCGCAGGAAATCCGCGATTGCCTGCATGAGGAACTGGCGCAGGCATTGGGGCCGCTGAACGATCTCTACCGGCTGCCGAACAGCGTCTTCAACGACGACAACTTCCATTCCGTGCTGACCAGCTTTGACATGCAGATTCTGCGGTTGACCTATTCGCCCGGATTGCAAAGCGGGATGAGCCTGGAACAGGTGGCAGCACAGCTGGGAACCGCGCCGGTGGCGAGTTCGGGCACCCCATCCGAGTGGACCCGTTCGATCGAGACGGCACTGGGGCGCAATGGGTCGCTGGCCAGCCGTCAGGCGGCGGCGGAACGCGCGCTGGCCATCGCGCAAGGTGCGGGCTGGCAGGACAACCGGATGGCCTTCAGCCATTTCGCGGTCGGGCGGCTGACCACGGCCAGCGATCCGGCACGGGCGCAAGCGGCCTTTGCCCGCGCGGCGGCGATCTATTCCGCCCTGCCCGGCGGTGATCTGCAACTGGCACATGTCGACATGCAGGTCGCGGTCATGGCGCTGGCGGGGGGGCTGCCGGAACAGGCTGTCCAACTGGCCGATCGGGCGATCCCGGTGGTGCAGCGGCATGACAACGCCGCCCTGCTGGCCACACTGATGATGATCAAGGCCGAGGCTTTGATCGCACTCGGCAACCCGCAGGGTGCGGCGGCGCTGCGCATAGACAGTGCGCCTTACGCGCGGTATGGCTTCGGCTCGGATAGCATGGTCAGAAGCCGGATGCGCGACATCGCGGCGGTGGCGGACCGGGCTGCAAAGGGCTGAGGGGCAACGCGCCGGAAGCGGCGGGTGAACGCCCCGGAAATGGGGCGGAATGTTCGTGATCGGCGGTCTTCTTCTGGGTGCCATCGGCGGCGGCCTGCGTGCCAAGGCGCGCGGCGGCAAGGCTGCCGACATCGCGCAATATGCGGTCGTTCACGCGATCATCTTCGGGCTGATGGGCCTGTTCATCACGCTTTACCTTGACCGCATGCTGCGCGGATGACGCGGGAACGCGCGGAATTTTCAAAAATTCCGCAGCGGAGCCTTCAAAGGCTCCGGTCCGATTTCTTTGAAGAAATCGGTGTCTAGGCGATGTTCTTGCCCTTTTTCCAGACCTTGCGGGAAGAGGCGGTGCCGGTATCCCTGCGCGAATTCCTGAGCTTTCTGGAGGCGATGGCCGCGGGGCTGGTGATCTACGACCCCGAGGGGTTCTACCATCTGGCGCGGCTGACGCTGGTCAAGGACGAACGCCACATCGACCGGTTCGACCGGGCCTTCGCGCGGGCGTTCTCCGGGCTGGAGGGGGTCACGCCCGATCAGGTGCTGGAGGCGCTGGATCTGCCGCGCGACTGGCTGGAGAAGCTGGCGGAACGCCACTTGTCCGAGGAGGAACGCGCGGCCATCCAGGCCTTGGGCGGGTTCGACAAGCTGATGGAGACCCTGCGTCAGCGGCTGGCGGAGCAGAAGGGGCGGCATCAGGGCGGGTCGAAGTGGATCGGGACGGCGGGGACCTCTCCGTTCGGTGCTTATGGCTACAACCCCGAGGGCGTGCGGATCGGGCAGGATCAAAGCCGCCACCAGCGCGCGGTAAAGGTCTGGGACCGGCGCGAGTTTCGGAACCTTGACGGCGACGCGGAAATCGGGACGCGGACGATGAAGCTGGCGCTGCGCCGCTTGCGCCGCTGGGCGCGGGAGGGGGCGGCGGAGGAGCTGGACCTTGACGGCACGATCCGGGCGACGGCGGCGCAAGGCTGGCTGGACGTGCAGACGCGGCCCGAGCGGCGCAATGCGGTCAAGGTATTGCTTTTGCTGGACATCGGGGGGTCGATGGACCCGCATGTCCGGGTGATGGAGGAGCTGTTCACCGCCGCGAAGGCCGAGTTCCGGCATCTGGAGGTGTTCTACTTTCATAACTGCGTCTACGAAGGCCTGTGGCGCGACAACAGGCGGCGGTGGGAGCACCAGACCCCGACCTGGGACGTGATCCGGACCTATGGCGCGGACTGGCGGGTGATCGTCGTCGGCGATGCGGCGATGTCGCCCTATGAGGTCTCACATCCGGGCGGGGCCAACGAACACTGGAACCCCGAGGCGGGCGAGGTCTGGCTGCGACGGATAAGGGCGCAGTGGCCGTATCATCTCTGGATCAACCCGGTCGAGGAGCGGGCCTGGGGCTATGCGCGGTCGACGGCGATGATCCATGAGATCTTTGAGGGGCGGATGGTGCCGATGACGCTGGATGGGCTGGCCAAGGGCATACAGGAGTTGCGATGACGCGGTTTCTGACGCTGTGGAAGGCGCGGCCCTGGCTGACCTCGGCCTTCCTTCTGGCCTGCGCGGTGACGCTGTTCTTTGGCGGGCGGTTCGTGGCCTATTCGGTCTACTGGGCAACGCATCGGGAGGTGCCGGTCGCGCCCTGGATGACCGTTGGCTATGTGGCGCGGTCCTGGGGGCTTGATCCGCGGGAGCTGGATGCCGCCGCGGGCCTGCCCCTGCCCGAAGTGAAGGGCCGCCCGCAGCCCCTGAGCGAGATTGCGGCGGACCGTGGGGTGCCGGTGGCCGAGCTGATCGCCGAGGTGGAGGCGGCGGTCCGGACGCTGCGGGCGGAGGGCGAATGACCGACTGGCTGCTGGGTCTGGTGCCGCAATACGGGCTGTGGCTGCTGGCGGCGACGACGTTTCTGTCCTGCCTTGCCCTGCCCTTCCCGGCTTCGATCCTGATGCTGACAGCGGGCGGGTTTGCGGCGGCGGGCGACCTTGTGCTGTGGCAGGCGTTCCTTGCGGCGGCGGCGGGTGGGATTGCGGGGGATCAGCTGGGCTACTGGGCCGGGCGGGCCTTGGGCGCGGGGCTGCTAGGGCGGCTGCGCAAGGACCCCGCGCGCGACAAGCTGTTGGCCAAGGCCGACGGGCTGATGGAGCGCAAGGGGCTGATCGCGGTGTTCCTGACGCGCTGGCTGCTGAGCCCGCTGGGGCCTTACGTCAACCTGATCGCGGGCAGCACGCGGTATGCTTGGGGCCGGTTCACCTTTGCCGGTGTGGCGGGCGAAGCGACCTGGGCAGGGCTATATGTCGGCGCGGGCTATGTCTTTGGCGGCAATGTCGCGGCGGCGAGCAATGCCATCGGCTCGCTTCTGGGGATGATCGGCGGCGCGGGCGCAGTGGTGGCGCTGGGGTATTGGCTGTTCAATTCTGCCGCAGGTCAGGCGGCGTTGCGGGGGCGGCAGGGCTGACTATATTCCGGGGATGACAAAGCTTCTTCTCCCTCTCCTGCTGACGGTTGGCTATGCCCTTCTGATGCTGCGCTTTTCGGTCTGGCGTACGCGGAAGATGCTGGACCAGCAATCGGTGCCCTTGACCGATCCGTCCGTCACCCGGCTGGCCGAGCAGATGGCGCGGGCGATGGATATCCCCGAGATCAAGGTCAATGTCTTCGAGGTGGAGGCCGTCAACGGGCTGGCAGCACCGGACGGGCGGATATTCCTGACGCGCGGGTTCCTGAACCGCAAGGCGCGCGGCGAGGTCACGGCGGAGGAACTGGCCAGCGTCATCGCGCATGAGATGGGGCATGTGGCGCAGGGCCATATGCGGCGGCGAATGATCGACTTTACCGGGCAGAATGCGGTCTTCGTGATGCTGTCGGCGGTATTGAACCGGTTCCTGCCGTTCATCGGCATCTGGATCGCCAACCTGATCTCCACCGCGCTGATGGCGCGCCTGTCGCGGCGCGACGAGTTCGAGGCGGATGCCTATGCGACCGCCCTGCTGATCAAGGCGGGGATCGGGACCGAGCCGCAGAAGTCGCTGTTCCGCAAGTTGGACGCCCTGACGCAGAACCGGGCCGAGGGGATTCCGGCCTGGCTGCTGAGCCATCCCAAGGTCGATGAACGGATCGCCGCCATCGAAGCGAACGAGGCCCGCTGGGTCAGGTGACGTTGGCAAGTCCGGGCTTTACGGCTAGGACGGGTCAGGCTTTGCGCGAAGGGGGCGGGTTTGGGAACGATCGACGGGCTGCCGCCCCTGCGCGAGGTGATCCGGGCGCATGAGCTGGTTGCGAAAAAGCAGCTGGGGCAGAACTTTCTGCTGGACTTGAACCTGACGGCCAAGATCGCGCGGGCGGCGGGCGATGTGTCGGGCTGCGATGTGCTGGAGGTCGGGCCCGGACCGGGCGGCCTGACCCGGGGCCTTCTGGCCGAGGGCGCGCGGCGGGTGGTCGCGGTCGAGAAGGATGCCCGCACCCTGCCCGCCCTGGCCGAGATCGCGGCGGCCTATCCGGGGCGGCTTGAGGTGTTGCTTGGCGATGCGCTGGAGCTGGATCTTGCCGCGCATCTGACCCCGCCGTTCAAGATCGTGGCCAACCTGCCCTACAATGTCGGGACCGAACTTCTGATCCGTTGGCTGACGCCCGATGTCTGGCCTCCGCTCTGGTCATCCTTGACGCTGATGTTCCAGAAGGAAGTGGCGGAACGGATTGTTGCGAAACCGCGAACAGAGCATTACGGGCGGCTGGCCCTGCTGGCGCAGTACCGTTGCGAGGCGCGGATCGTGATGACGCTGCCGCCCGAGGCGTTCACCCCTGCCCCCAAGGTCCATTCGGCGGTGGTGCAACTGACGGCGCTGCCAGAGCCCCGGTTTCCCTGCGATTTCAAGACGCTGCAGCGGATCACCGCGATGGCCTTCAACCAGCGCCGCAAGATGCTGCGCGCAAGCCTCAAGGGGCTGCGGCCCGATATCGAACCGGTGCTGGAAAGCGTCGGCATCCCGCCCACGGCACGGGCCGAGGAGATCGGGCTGGAAGCCTTCTGCGCCCTTGCGCGCGCGGTCAAAGGCTAGCGCGTCGCGGCAAGCGCGGTGCGGTAGGTCTCAAGGTAGTCCGCAGTATAGGCCGCGTAGTCGAAGTCCAGTTCGGAATGCAGTTCCTGGACCATGGACCACATCGCCTCACGCAACGCAGCGGCGGCCTTCATCGCGCGGTAGCGGCGCCAGAGATCGGCGTCGGGGGCCTGACCGAAGTAGTGCTGCAGAACCCAGTCTTCCTGCCGGGCGTCGAGGCCGCAGTTGGCAGAGAGGCCCCCGAGATCAAAGAGGGGCGAGCCCCAGCCGGCATAATCCCAGTCGATCAGCCACATCCGGGCTCCGTCGTGCAGGAAGTTGCCGGGGAGAAGGTCGTTGTGGCCGAAGACCATCTCGATGCGACCTACGGCGCGTTCCAGATCCTCGGCCTCGGCCAGAAGGCCCGGCAGCGCGGGTATATGGCGGGAGGCGCCGTCGGTAAGCGTGGCGGCATAGTCGCGCAAGGTCTGAAAGACCCAGAAGGTCAGGGCCGGACCGCGCAAGTGGCGCGGCAGGTCGCGGTGGGTGCGGATCACCAGTTGCAGCGCCTGCTCCAGAAGGTCGGGCTGGCGCAGATCGGCGGCGGTCATGGTGCGACCCTTGACGAAGTCGATCACCAGCGCGCCCGGTTCGTGGTAGAGGACCGCCGGGGAGACGCCTGCGGCCTGCGCAGCATGGCTGGCCGCCAGTTCGTTGAACCGCATGATCTGATGGACCGGAATGTCGTCGCCGATGCGGACCACGGCCTGACGGCGGGCGTCGGTGACGAGGACGTTCAGGTTGGTGATGCCGCCGCCAAGGGGCACGGCGGTGGCCTGGCCTTGCCAGATCGGCAGCGCCAGCGCCCGGCGGATTGACTGGGCCAGCGGATCGGTTCCTGTCGTCATGCGCCGTCTGCCCCTGATCACCCCGTCGGCCGTGCGGTGGAGAGTGACCCCCCTGCACGGGATCGCAGGATGGGGACCGGCGCGGGGGCTGTCAAAGCAAATTGCTAAGGGCGCGCGGTCCCGTCAGGCGGGGTCGTCCGGCGGGGAGCTGGTGGGGTTTTCATCCCTGATGTCGACCGGAAGGCACTGGGCCAAGGCCTGGCCCAGCATTTCCATCCGGATCGGTTTTGGCACAACGCTGGTAAAGCCGTAGCCAAGATAATCCTCGACCTGGTGGGTCATGACGTTGGCGGTCACGGCAATCGCGGGGGGCGGCGTCTGGCCTGCCGTTGCGGCGAGGGATTTCAGCGCGGCCAATGTCTCGATTCCGTCCATGTTCGGCATCGCGATGTCGAAAAGGACGGCGTCAAAGTGGTCGGACTGATAGCGTTGCAGCGCCTCGGCACCGTCGGCGACGATCACCGCCTCGACGCCCAGAGCCTGCAACATGCTTTGCAGGATGATGCGGTTGGTGGCGTTGTCCTCGGCGGCAAGGACGCGCATCTTCGGGAGTTTCGGCACGCCGAGGTCGACGCTGCGCGCCGCGCCACTGTCGAGAACCGGGATCCGCAGCCAGACGCGGGCAGTCACGCCCTGGCCTTCGATCGAGGTGAGCGCCACGTCGCCGTCCATCAGCCGGGCGAGGCGGCGGACGATGGGCAGGCCAAGGCCGCTGCCGACGTGGCTCCTCTGCGAGCCGCCCATGCCTTGCGAAAACTCGTCGAAGGCGCGGCCGATTTCGGCCTGCGACATGCCGATGCCGGTGTCGCGCACGGTGATGACGATGGCGTCGGGTTCGGCGCAGTCGATCTCGACGCTGACCTCGCCCGCATCGGTGAACTTCAGCGCATTGCCGAGGAGGTTGTGCAGGATCTGGATCAGCCGCATCTCGTCGCCCGAGCGGAGCACGTCGGAAAGCTGACCGGTGCAGCGGGCCTTGAGCGCGATGCCCTTCTTGTTGGCGGCGATCTGGTGCAGGGCCGCGACGCGGAACAGAATCTCTGGCAGGCGGATCGGCCGCTGTTCCAGGACCAGGCGCCCGGCCTCGATCTTGGCGAGGTCGAGAATGTCGTTGATGACGCCTAGAAGATGCTCCCCCGAGTCGCTGATCACCCGGACCATCGCCTGTTCGGAGGGGTCGGCCAGGCGACCGGCCAGCACCGTCGCCATGCCGAGAACACCGTTGAGCGGGGTGCGGATCTCGTGGCTCATCGCGGCGAGGAAGTCGGACTTGGCGCGGTTCGCGGTTTCGGCGGCGGTCATGGCGGCGCGGAGGCGGACCTCGTTCTGCATCTCGTCGGTGATGTCGGTGAAGGTGCAGACGACCGCCAGGTCCGTGCCCGCGGCCGACAGCCGGGCCGAGGTGACGGCCACGGTCCGGCGTTCGCCCGACGGCCAGTGCAGGAAGTGTCGCATTTCGTGCATGCCAGGTTCACCCGCCAGGGCGCGTGCGACGGGAAGGTCGGGGCATGGGATGCGTTCGCCCCCCAGCGTCAGCATCCCGGCGCTTTCAAGGATGAACATCAGGTTGTCGCCGTCGTTGACCTCACGGCCAAGGACCCGGGCGGCGGCGGCGTTGGAAAAGACGATGCCGCCGCGTTCGTCGACGACGACGATGCCGGAGACCGACGCCTCCATCACCCGGGCCAGGGTGTCGCGTTCGCGCGCAAGAGCGGATTCAAGCGCCTTGGCCGGGGTGATGTCGAGGTTGATGCCGCTGGTCCGGATCGGGCGACCGGCTTCGTCCCACTCGGCGACCTGGGTGCGGGTCAGGACCCAGACATAATAGCCTTCGCGATGCCGCAGACGGACTTCGTGTTCGACCTGCCACTGCCCCGCCTCGAACGCCTCTTTCTCGTGGGCAATGAGGGGTTGGACGTCATCGGGGTGCAGAAGGCCCAGCCAGTCCTCCAGCGACATCGGGTTCAGCTCGACCGCGCGGTAGCCGAGGATCTCGGCCCAGCGGTCGCTGACGTTGGATACGCCAGTGCGCATGTCGAATTCCCAGGTGCCGACTTGCGTCCCGTCGATCACCTGGCTGAGCCGCTGTTCGGCCTCGGCCTGGGTCGAGACGTCGAGCGTGAAGCCCGAGATGCGGCGGGGGCCACCGTCGGGCCAGCGGCGGGTGACATGGCCGCGGGTCAGAAGCCAGACCCAGCCGCCGTTGACGTGCCGCATCCGGCAGCGCAGCGAGAAGTCGACCGAGCCTTCGAGGAAGACCTCACGCTGGGCCGAGACGACGGCGATGCGGTCCTCGGGGTGGATGAGGTCGATCAGCGACTCGAGACTGACGGTGTCGCCCAGACCCAGCATCGCCCCCCAGCGGTCGTTGATCGCGCTGAACCCGTGTTCGGCATCCCAGTCCCAGACCGCGATCATGCCGCCGTCGACCACCTGCTGCAGCCTGTGGTCGGCAAGGCGGCGGGCGGTGACGTCTTCGTAGACCCCGACCGTTTCGCGGGCCGGCGTCGCGCGTTCGCGCACCCAGATCAGCCGGCCGTCGGCAAGGACATCCTCGTTGTCCCAGATCTCGGTGAGGGGGCGATCCAGGCGGCGCTGCAGGTTGTTGTCGTTGCGGTCGCCTGCGGCCCCGAAAACCCCGCGGTCGATGGCGGCCCGCAAGAGGTCGTCGTACAGCGCGCCCTCCAGGATCAGGTCCGCGATCCGGTCGAAGATCTTGACGTAGGGCGTGTTCCACAGAACCAGGCGATCGTCGGCATCGAAGACGGCAAAACCGTCGTCCAGCGCTTCGATCGCGGCCAAGAGGCGGGCCTTGGTCGCGGCCAGCGCATGGCTTTCGGCCTGAAGCTCGGCCTCCTTGGCGCGGATTTCGGTCACGTTTTCAATCAACGACCAGACCAGGCGACGGCCGTTCGGGTCGGTGCTGAGAAAGCAGCGCACGATGGCCGGGAACGACGTCCCGTTGGCATCGCGGAACGTCGCCTCGACCGGGCCATAGCTGTTTGACGCGTTCAGAGAGGCAATGGCGCCGTCGATCAGCCAGTTTCCCGTTTCGGGAACGATCTGCCTGACACTCAGGTCCAGCCCGGCGTTCGGTTCCAGCGCAAAGGTTTCGCGGAAGGCGCGGTTGCCATCAAGGATAAAGCCGGTGTCGAAATCATTCAGTAGAATGGCATGCGGGCACATCTCGAAGAAGGCGGTGAACTGGCCTTCGCGGAACGACAGCATCTCGCTGGTGCGGTCGGCGGCCGAGATGTCGCGGATCACGGCAAGAAGGTTCGGGGCCTGTGCCGCCCCAGCCGGCAGAAGCCGGGCGACCGAAACTTCGTAGCGGTGCGGGGATACCAGCGTCGACAGGCCCACCCGCCTTGTCAGAGCGGCATGGTCCGGCGGCGGCGAGGCCAGGATCTGGCCAAGGACGGAAGCAAGCGCCTCGGGCAGTGTTTCGGCGATGTGGCGGCCGATCCCGGTTCTGACAAGGCCAGAGAGCCAGGGCAGCTTGTCGCTGTGGCAGGCGACAATCTCGCCCGTCGGTGACAGTTCGATCACCAGGTCCGGCAGCGCGTTCAGTGTGGCGGTGAGGTGGCTGCGCGAGGCGGCCTCGGCGCGGGCTGCGTCAACCCGCAGAAGGACGGACGACACCGCCCGCCCGATCGAGCCGAGCAGGAACACCACATCCTGCGGCCAGGTCTGGTCAGGGCAAGGGCTGTCAAAGCCAATGACACCAAAGAGCCTGTTGCCATCAAGAAGCGGCACCTTGAGCGAGGACTGCACGCCAAGTTCGGCAAGCAGCGCGCGTTCCTGCGAGCCATCGGGTGCTGCGTCAAGGTCCGGGACCCGGACGATGTGCCCGGCCTTGAGCATCTCGTGCCAGTGGGGATAGGCCTCGACCGGGAGGTTCTGCATGCTGGACTTCACCGAGGTGATGCCCGCCGCCACCCATTCATGGGTGTTGGAATAGCCGGTCTGTTCGTCGAACCGGAAGATGAAGGTGCGGTCAAAGCTGTAGGCCATGCCGATGAAGGCGAGGACCGCGTCGATTTCGGCGTCCATCGTCGCCGGGGTGACGTCGAGGAGACGGTTCATCAATTCGACAACGCGGAATTCGACGCGCGCCGGCTGGGAGCTCACAGCGTCCGGTTTTCCAACGTGTCTCATGCAGCCTCATCCCTGGAGGTCGAGTATCTGCCAGAAGTTGTAGGCTCGCAAGCTTGCAGTCTTGTAAACGCCTATTTCCAAAGCCCAAGTGGCGTGGCTGCATGACCGGGAAAGACCAGTCCGGGATCGGACAGGCCGAGGTGACCGGTCAAGAGCTCGCCGAGGACATCGCGGTAGTCGGTGACCACGGCCAGATCGGCACCTTCGTCCAGATCGGCGTTCGCCAGTCCGGGCCAGCGCCCGATCATGCGGCCGCCCCTGGCTTGCGGGCCCAGCACCATCATCACATTGCCGCGCCCGTGGTCGGTGCCGCCGCTGGCGTTCGATTGCAGGCGGCGGCCGAATTCGCTCATCACCACGACCGAGACGTCCTGCTGCGAGGGGCCGAGGTCGCGCCAGAAGGCCATGAGCGCCTGCGACAGAGTTGCGGTCTGGGTGGCGAAGGCCGGGGCCTGGTTGACGTGGGTGTCCCAGCCGGGGAAATCCACGGTGGCGACCCGAAGGCCGAGGCCTTCCTTGATGCTTTGAGCCACGGTCATCAGCGGGCCCGACAAGGGGTTGTCTTCCGGATAGTCGACGCTGGCCGAATAGGGGCGCAGGGTCTGGCTTTCGGCCGACCAGAACCGCCCCCGCATCACGTCCGACAGCGCGATGAGGTCGGCGATCGGGCGCTGGAGCGGGCCATGGTCGCCGAAACCGGTGGCGAGCCGGGCCTGCAGGAGGTCGGCCAGCCAGTTGCCCTGCCCGATGACGAGATCGGCCAGGGTTTCGGCCACGGCGGCATCGGCTCCGATCAGGCTGGCGGGGCGCATGGCGCCGACGGCCAGGGCGGGCAGCGGGCCTGTGGGTGCAGTCGCCTGCAGCCAGCGGCCGATCCAGCCGGAGGGGTCACCGGGCACTATGTTTGGGCCGAAGACGCCGCGCTCGATCCGGGCTTCGGCGTCGAAGTGGCTGCGGGTGGCTTCGGGCAGGCCCGAGGCGTGGATCAGCGAGAGATCGCCCGCGCCGTAGAGGTCGGCGAAGGCGGTGGCGGCGGGGTGAAAGCGGAAATCGACCTCGGCGATGGATTGCGCGATGCTGCGGCCGGCCTCGTCGCCCTTGCGCAGGACGCGCAGCATTTCGGGGCGGGCTGCGATGAAATCCGGGTCGGAGGTGGGCGAGACCAACGCGAGGCCGTCCGCGCCGCCGCGCAGGAAGATCACCACCAGGATCGGATCTTGTGCCATGCCGTGCCCTATCGCAGCAGAAATTCGGGGGTGAGTGCGGCGAAGGCAACCGCGGATCTTGCCAGCGCCTGCCGGTCGTCGCTGGACAGATCGCTGGCCGGGCTTTCGGCATCCATGCCGAAGGCGCTGGCCAGCGCCGCGCCGATCTGGGCGCCCTGCCCCGGTGCCAGCGCGTCGGAATGCTGCGCAGCGAAGGTGCCGACTGAGGTCGCTTGGTCTGGCGGTTGGGTGAGGTCGGCCTCGGCCCCGTCGAACCAATCTTCCAGTGCAGACAGGGCGATATCGACATAACGGTTCAGCGTGCTGGACCCGGTCCAGGCGTCCAGGCGGTCAGGGTGGCCGGTTGGCGGACCAAAGGAATGCTGCTGCCAGCCGGCGCGGCCAAGTTGCCATTGAAAACCGTTTTCATCCGCCGTGACCTCGGCCCCTGCTGCACGGTAGAGCGCGGCGAGGAATTCGAACGGGCGGCGGAGTTTGGTAGGCGGGGCGGCGAAATCGGGCGACAGGACCAGGGTGCGCAGGACGCGGGCGATCTGGTCGGGCGCGTCGGCTTCGGTCAGGAACACCTGCGCCATCTGCGCCACCAGTTCGGGCGGCGGGTCGTCGGACAGGAAGCGGCGGGCGAGTTTTTCGCAGACGAAGGCGGCGGTACCGGGGTGGCGGGCGAGGATGTCGAGGACTTCGTTGCCGTCCTCCATCGGGCCGCGATGGGGGGGAAACTCGCGGCCAAGCACGCGTTTCTGGTAGGGATCATGCCAGCGCGCGACGTAGTGGAGCCGCCCGGTGTGCGGGGCGGTCTCACCCTCGGCCAGCCAGCGGCCATCGCCCACCGACCAGCCGGTGAAGGCGCGGGCGACTTCGTAAACGTCGAGGTCAAGATAGCCGAGCGCCAGCCCCTCTGTCGCGCCGGGGACGGACTTCCAGTCGTCATAGCGGTCGTTGAGGTAGTTGGCGGCACCGAGGGTGTGCAGTTCCAGAAGCTCACGCGCGAAGTTTTCGTTGGCGGGCGAGGCGAAGCTGTCGGCGTTGTTCAGGTAGTAGAGCATGGCGGGCGACTGCGCGACCTGCCCCAGAAGCACGCGGAAATTGCCAAGCGCATGGTCGCGCAAGGTGGCATCGTAGCTGGCGAAGAACGCCGCGGTGAATTCGTCTTTCAGGGAATTCACGTTGAAATGGTCGTGCCAGAACTGGGTCAGCATTTCACGGAGCTGCGCCTCGGCATGGACCGCGCGGATCAGCGAGGCCGAGATGACTTCGGTTGCGGGGCGGATGCGTTCGCCAAAATCCATGCCGTTGCCGGGGGACCAGTCGACCAGCCGGACAAGGTCGGCCGGGTCTGAGGACAGGGCGGAAAGCGGGCGCAGTTCATCCACCGCGGGCCAGCTGTCGCCGTTTTCGTCCTGGTCGGCGGGATAGGAGATGCGCAGCCGGGCGCGCGCCAGCCGGTCTTCCAAGCCGGGGTCGGTGGCGGGCAAGGCAAGCTGGCGGTCAAGCCAGGCTTCGCGGCCCATCCGGGCGATGTCTTTCCGCGCGGCGGCCGTCGCGCCGAAGGTCAGACGGTTGAGCCAGAGGTCATCCTCGGCCCCCGGAGCAGCCCCGGCCATCCGAGGCATGGGCAAGCCAACTGCCGCCAGCGCGGACAGAAGCCGGGTGTGGAACATGCGCCGGGTAAGCATGGCGTGACCCTCCGTCAGTTCACGGTGCCACAGGCCGTGCGGGCCGCATATCACAGGTTAAATCGGCCAGCGGAACCCTGCCGCCTAGATCCCGAACAGCACCGCGAAGAGCGCGAGGATCGCCGGGACCGCCTGCACATAGAGGATGCGCCGCGACGAGGTGGCGGCCCCATAGAGCCCGGCCACGACGACGCAGGCCAGGATGAAATGCGCAAGGTCCGCGCCCGCCCCCGGGATGCCGCGGATCAGCGCCAGGATCAGACCCGCAGCCAGAAAGCCGTTATAGAGCCCCTGGTTGGCCGCAAGGACGCGGGTGTTGAACGCAAACTCGGGCGAGATGCGGAAGATCGCCCGGACGCGCGGGGTTTCCCAGAGGAACATCTCCATCACGAGGATGATGAGATGGATCAGAGCGACCAGCAAGACGAGCAGCGACCCGATCATGCGGCGGGCATCCTGGTTTCGGCCATTTCGGCATACCAACTGGAGCCGAAGGGAATGGCACTGTCATCGAAATTGTAGGCCGGGTGATGCACCATGGCCGTGTCGCCGTTGCCAAGGAAGATGTAGGCGCCGGGACGTTCGTTCAGCATGAAGCTGAAATCCTCGGCCCCCATCAGCGGAGGGGTGTCGGTGTTGATGTGGCCCGAGACCTTGCGCGCGACTTCGGCAGCAAAGCCGGTGTTTTCGGGCGCATTGACTGTCACCGGATAGCCGCGCTGGTAGTCGACCTCGGCCCGGGCGCCCAGGGCCAGGGCGGTGCCTTCGACGATCTGGCCGATGCGGGTTTCGACGAAGTCCTGCACTTTGGCGTCCATCGTGCGGACGGTGCCCTTCAGCTTGACCACCTGCGGGATGACGTTGTGCGCGGTCGAGTCGGTTTCCACCGTGCAGACCGAGACCACGACCTGCTTCAGCGGATCGACGTTGCGGCTGGCGATGGTCTGCAGGGCGACGATGATGTGGGCGCTGACCACGGTGGTGTCGACGCAGTCATGTGGCTTGGCGGCGTGGCCACCCTTGCCCGTGACCACGATCTCGAACTGGTCGGCGGCGGCCATCATCGCACCGGGGCGGATCGCGAAATGGCCCACGGGGATGCCGGGCATGTTGTGCATGCCGTAGACTTCCTGCACGTTCCAGCGCGACAGCATCCCGTCCTTCACCATCTCGCGCCCGCCACCGCCACCTTCTTCGGCAGGCTGGAAGATGCAGACAACGCTGCCGTCGAAATTGCGCGTCTCGGCCAGGTATTTCGCGGCACCCAAGAGCATCGCGGTGTGGCCGTCATGGCCGCAGGCATGCATCTTGCCCGGAACGGTCGAGGCATAGGGCACGCCGGTCTGTTCCTTGATCGGCAGCGCGTCCATGTCGGCGCGGAGGCCCACGACGCGGCCATTCGAGTCCGTCCGTCCCTTGATAACGGCGACAACCCCGGTGCGGCCGATGCCTTCGACGACCTCGTCGCAGCCGAAGGCACGGCACAGCTCGGCCACCTTTGCGGCGGTGCGGTGGACGTCGAACAGAAGCTCGGGGTGGGCGTGGAAATCGCGGCGCCAGGCAGTGATTTCGGGAAGCAGCTCGGCAAAGCGGTTCTTGACGGGCATCGGTCTACTCCTTTGTCCGACAGCGTGACCCGATTGCGCGAAAACGGCAAGCCCCGAGACTACGGCAGAGACTGCGGGCTTGACGCAGCGGCAAGCAGGTCAGGAAAACCTTAATGTGATCAGTGACCTGTTGCCGATGGCGCACATTTCGGACAAAGCGTCGCAAATTCGTCATGAACCCGGCTTGTTGCGGCCAAGGACCCGCGCAATATGGGAAAAAGAGCCAGCAAACGGAGCAGTCGAATGGCCACGAAACCCAGCCAGCCTCAGCAAGGCGGCAGCAGCACCCCGGCCCCGCAGCAGCAGGGCCAGCAGTCGGGCGGTTCCACCCAGCAGGCGGGTCAGCCGATCTTCAGGGACTGGGCGTCGATCTAACCCTGCCTTTCACCGGATATTGACAACCGACAGGCCAGCCGCGAGGTTGGCCTTGTTTTGTTCTGGTCCGGCCCCTGCCCCATGCCCAGCCCCGTCTCGTCGATCCCCAATCTTGGTCCCGCGTCAGAGGCGGCCTTTGCCAAGGCCGGAATCCATTCGGCCGAAGAGATCCACGAGATGGGTGCGGATGAGGCCTATCGGCGGCTGTTGGACACCGGCTCGCGGCCGCATTTCATTGGCTATTACGTGCTGGTGATGGGCTTGCAGGGGCGGCCCTGGAACGACTGCAAGGGCGAGGAGAAGAAGGCCCTGCGCAAGCGGTTCGATGTGCTGTGCGCAGGCTTCAACCGGTCCGACGCCAAGCTGCGCGCCGATCTTGAGCAGACGCTCAGCTTTCTGGGGGTGATCGAGCGTCGGTAAGGTGGACGGATCGCCCACCCTACAGGGCCGGGTGAAATGCGGGATGTGGTGCCCCCAGAGAGACTCGAACTCCCGACCCTCTGATTACAAATCAGATGCTCTACCAGCTGAGCTATAGGGGCCACGCGCCTGAGATACAGGTGCGGCCGGGGCGGCGCAAGGGTTCAGTCCCGCTGATCGCGCGCCAGGATCGCGACGGCGACCAGACCTACGGCCATCACCAGAAGGGCGGCGGGGGCGGCCTCGGAGAGGCGTTCGAGGCTGGCGAGTTCGAAGACCCGGGTGGAGAGCGTGTTGTAGTCGAACGGGCGCAAAAGGAGCGTGGCGGGCAGTTCCTTGACGCAGTCGACGAAGACGACAAGAAGCGCGGTCAGCACCGAGCCGCGGATCAGCGGCAGGTAGACCGTGACCAGGGTGCCCGAGGCGGAGCGTCCGAGTGAGCGCGCGGCCATCGCGAGGCTTGGGGAGACCCGCCCGAAGGCTGCATCCACAGCACCTTGCGCGATGCCGAAGAAGCGGACCATGTAGGCCAACCCAAGGGCAAAGGCGGTGCCGGTGATCATCAGGCCGGGGTCCCAGCCGGTGAGTGCCAGGATCGTGTCGGCTAGCCGATGGTCGAGGGCGGCGAGTGGCAGGAGGAGCCCGAGTGCGAGGACAGCGCCAGGTGCGGCATAGCCGATCAGCGTGAGCGGCAGCAGCGTCCGCGCGGCGGTCGAGCCTTTCATGCGGAGCGCATAGACGAGGAAGATCGCCGCACCGACGGTGACGAGGGCGGCAAGGCCCCCGACGATCAGCGTGTTCTTCAGCGCATCCATCAGGCCCGGTGCCAGCCAGCCGCCCGGCGCCTTGGCGGCGTGGACCAGCATGACCGAGACCGGCAGGACGAAGCCTCCGGCAAAGGGGATCAGGCAAAGAACCGTGGCATACCAGCACTTGCGGCCCGCGATGGCCTGCGGCTCGACCGCCTGCGCGCCGCGACCAAGGCGGTGGAAGCGTGCGCCGCCGCGCCCGGCGCGTTCCAGCCCGACGAGGAGAAGGATCAGGACCAGGATCACCCCGGCAATCTGTGCCGCCCCCCCGGCGTTGCCGCCGTTGAGCCAGGTCGAGAACACGCCGGTCGTCAGGGTCTGCACGCCGAAATGCAGGACGGTGCCGTAATCGGCCACCGTCTCCATCAGCGCGAGCGCTACGCCTGCGGCGATGGCGGGACGGGCAAGCGGCCAGCCGATGCGCAGGAACAGGCCCCAGGGGCCGCAGCCGAGGGCGCGGGCGACCTCGTAGGCGCGGCCCGATTGCTCGCGGTAGGCGGCGCGGGCAAGGAGGTAGACGTAAGGATAAAGCGCGAAGGACAGGACCAGGATCGCGGCGGGCAAGGAGCGGATCTCGGGGAACCAGTAGTCGCGGGCCGTGGTCCAGCCGAATGTCGCGCGCAAGGCAGACTGCACGGGGCCGGCGTAGTCCAGCACGTCGACCAGGGCATAGGCGCCGACAAAGGCGGGGATCGCCAGGGGAAACAGGAGGGCATGCGCCAGCCAGTCGCGGCCGGGAAAGCGGTATTGGCTGACCAGCCAGGCCGACCCGGTGCCCATCGCGGCGGTCAGCACGGCGACCCCGGCCATCAGCATCAGGGTCGTGCCCAGATAGCGCGGCAGCACGGTGGCCATCAGGTGCGGCCAGATGTTTTCGGTGGGCGCCAGCGCCATCCAGAAGATCGACAGGATCGGGGCCAGGACGACGGCGGCAATGACTACGGCCCCCAGGGTCCAGCCATCGGGGACCCGCCAGAAGCGGTCGCGGACAAGTTGAGAGAAACGGTCGGACATCCTGAAACAGCGGTTACAGGAAAGCGGTTTAACTGTCCAGAAAAGCCCGTATAGTCGCGCCGTCGGGCGAGGTGTGCCCGCGCCGCAAAGTCAGGCCCGATGCGTATTGTCTACCACCTGGGTGCGCATTGCACCGATGAGGACCGTCTGGTCCGTTGCCTGTTGAAGAACCGGGCCCAACTGGCCGAACAGGGCATCATGGTCCCTGCCCCTACCCGTTATCGCAAGCTTTTGCGCGACACGGCCACGCAGTTGCGCGGGGCGGCGGCGTCAGAGGACACCGAGGCGTTGATCCTGGACCAGATCATGGACGCATCCTCGGCAGATCGGCTGATCCTGTCCTGGACCAGCTTTTTAAGTTTTCCGGCCTATGCAATCTCGGGCGGGCTTTATGCGCAAGGCGGTGAGCGGCTGCGGGCCTTCACCCAGATCTTCCCGGACATCGAGGCCGAGTTCTGCCTGGGGATCCGCAACCCGGCGACGTTCCTGCCGGACCTGCGCGAAAGGGCGCTGCAGAAGGGACATGAGGATATTCTGAGCGGGGTCGATCCCTTTGAGCTGCGCTGGTCGGAAGCGGTGCGCCAGATCCTGGACCATAACCCCAACGTGCCGCTGACGGTCTGGTGCGACGAGGATACGCCCTTGATCTGGCCGGAAGTGCTGGCGGTCGTGTCGGGCCATGCTTCGGGCACCGTCCTGGAAGACACCGATGAGCTTCTGGGGATGCTTTTGACCGAAGCGGGTCTGGCCCGCTATCATTCGTATTGCCGCGAACACCCGCCGCAGTCGGTGTCGCACCGGCGGCGCATCGTGACAGCCTTCCTGGAAAAGTTCGGCCGTCCGGACCAGCTTGATACCGAAATCGCGCTGCCGGGCTGGACCGACGACGTGATCGAGGACCTGACCCACGCCTATCTGGCCGATGTCGAACGCATCGCCCAGATGCCCGGCGTCAGGTTGATCGAGCCCTGATCAGCTCATCCCGAGGGCGGTCTTGTAGAGTTCAAGCACGGCCTCTTCCTCGGCGATCTCGTCCGGCTTGCGCTTGCGCAGCGCGATCACCTTGCGCATCACCTTGGTGTCATAGCCACGACCCTTGGCCTCGGCCATCAGCTCTTTCTGCTGCTCGGTGACATCCTTTTTCTCGGACTCGAGTTGCTCGTAACGCTCGATGAACTGGCGCAGTTCGTCGGCGGTGACGGCATAGGGATCGGTCGCGTCGGCCATGGCGGTCCTCTCGGGTCTCATTGGATCGGGCGTTCCTACCCTGCCCCGCCCCCGGGGTTCAAGGCTGGATCGTCGCAAGCGGCAGGCTTTGCGCGCCAGCCTTGGCTTGCAGGACCGCGCGGAACGGTCTAGCAGCGGCCAGCAAATCGAAGAGGTGCGCAATGCAGGCATTGATCTGGGTGGGAGCGGCGCTGACGCTTGCGGGCGTGGCGGGGCTTGGCTACTGCATCCTGCGGGCCAGCCGGGCCAAGCGCCAGGGGCTGGACGACGCGGCCATGCGGGCAGAATTGCAGCGCGTCGTCACCATCAACCTTGCCGCTGTCGGCCTGTCGGCCCTGGGCCTTGCCGCCGTGGTCGCAGGGATCCTGCTAGGCTGAGGCCGGGCCGTCCAGCGCAGCAAAGCACTGGCCATCGCGGATGAGCCGGTCGATCAGGGGGGCCGGGCTCCACAGCGCGGCCTCTGCCCCCCAGGCGCGCAGATCGGCGCGCAGGACCATCAGGCCGCGCTGATCGGCTTGGAACATCGGACCGCCGCGCCAGCGGGGAAACTCCTGCGCCGCGACCATCAGGTGGTCGATGTCGGAGGGGTGCTTGACCAGGCCCTCGTCCAGAAGCCGCGCGCCTTCGTTTGCCAGCGCCGAAAGCCAGCGGTTCAGGACCTCAACCGCCGGCATCGCGCGCAGGATTGCCGGTGCCTCGGCGGAAATGCCATCGGCCATCTCGACGCCAAAGCCGTCCAGCGCCGAGATGATGAGCCGACGCGGCACCCCGCGCGAGATCATCCATGCAAGGGCGGTGCGTCCGGCGTCGGCCATGCGCGCGCCCACCACCGGCCGTGGGCCGACGATGACGGGCGACAAACCGATCCGGCGCAGACCGGCCAGGGCTGTTGCGCGGGCAAGCGGATGCGCGTCAGAGGGCAGCGAGATTTCGCAGGACCGACCGGCCGGGGCGAGGCCAAGGCCGATCTCGCCCGCCGCACCGCCCAGAACCAGACGCGCCGCTCCCGGCCCAATGTCTGGCTGATCGGACGGCGGCGATGCCGCGTCCTGCACGACCATCGGCAGGGCCACGAGATCCTCGGGCTCTCCGCTGGCCATGAGCCGGGCCGTCATCCCGCGCGCGCGAGCCGGGGACAGGCTGCCCGACCGCTCGCCCTCGTCGATCCCGGCGTCAACTGTGGCAAGCCCGGCGCGGCGGGCGGCTTCGGTGGCAAAGACCCAGGTCACCTCGACGTCGCGCGACAGGGCGGCCACGGCCAGACGCGCCAGCTCGGGTGACGCGCCGATCAGGCCGATCCGGTCGAGGGACAGCGGTTGCAGGCGGGTCAGAACGGGCGGCAGGGTCAGGGCACGGCGTTCGGCCCGGGCCGAGGCGCGCAGGCCTGCCGCTTCGGGTGTGGCTTCAAGGTCTGCCCGCACGGTTGCCTCGAAGGCCAAGCCGTTCTCGACCGGCAAAAGGAGCGCTGCCTCGACGCACTCAATGATGCGCTGGCCCGCGGGCAGCCGTTTGCCCTGTTCGCGCCGCGCGGCGGCGACTGCGGCGGTCCAGGCAGCGGCATCAGGCAGGGGTCGCGTCAGAAGATCGCCCACCGCCAGCGCCGCCGCCAGCCGCAGCGCCGAGGCAAGGGGGGCGCTTTCGGTGATGCCGTCGATCAGCCCGATCGACAAAGCTTCGGACGCGGGGGCCGGACGCCCGGTCAACAAAAGCCGCAGCGCGTGTCTGGCGCCGATCAGCCGTGGCAGGCGCTGGCTTGCGCCACCAGCGGGACAGAGACCCAGCGAGACCTCGGCAAACGCGATGCGACAGGTCGGATCGGCGAGGCGCGCCCGCGCGGCGAGGGCAAGTTCGGCGCCCGGCCCGGTCACAAGCCCCTGCAGGACCGCGACCACCGGGACGGCGCAGTCGGCCACGGCCTGGCACAGGGTGGCGAGGCTGGGCTCGGCAAGGTCGGGGTCAAGCGGTTGGTGGCTGGAAAACGCCGTCCCCTCGGCCTGGATCACGATGGCTTTGCCGTCGGTCGCGATTGTCGTGACCTCGGCCAGAAGTGCTGCGCGCAGATCAGGGGTCAGCGCATTACCCGGCGGATTGGCAAGGGTAAGGATCCGGATGCCGTCGCGCAGCTCTGTCTTTAGCCCATTCGCGGACATTCCGGTTCCCTCGGTCGTTTTACCCGGCAGGTTAGAAACAACGCGGGCAAAATGACAAGGCTGTCGCCGTGGCGGTCGGTCAGACCGGCATATTGTCGTATCCGGCCTCGATCTCGGCATCGGTGGGCAGGCGGGTATCCTCGCCCGGCATCAGCGCGGCCAGCGCGCGCATTTCGGCCAGGAGGAGGTCGAGGCCCTGCTGCTGCAGCTCGATCCCGGTTGCAAGCAGCGCGGCTTCCTCACGGATAAGGTCGGCGGGGGTGCGGGCGGTCATGGGGCACATCTCCGGCAGAAGGGGGTCCAGGGCAAGGTATCGAGGCGGGCTTCACCGATGGGCTCGCCACAGCGGGCACAGTCGCCATAGCTGCCGTCAGCGATACGCTTCAGGGCGGCGCGGATGCGGGTGATTTCGACCAGGCCAGCTTGGCCGGTGGCTTCCAAGACCTCGTCGCCCTCGCGTTCGGTCGCAAGGTCTTCCCAGTCGGGGTTGTGATGCGAATCAAGCTCTTCCTCGATGGCCTCGATCCGCGCGCCAAGTTCGGTCAGCCGCTGTTCCAGCGCGGCCTTGCGGGCAGGTATCGTTGTCTTGGCGTGGGCTTGCATCGCTTCCTCCTTGTCCTGCGCCAAGTCTTGCAGGTTCTTGCCCCGGGCGCCTTGATGCAGGTCAACGGGCTTTCCCTTTGCGGGCGCGCTGGCTATGGTCCCGCCGCGAGCCCGCCCGCTTCAGTGGAGAGAGACATGGATATTCGCGCGATCACCCCTGACTACGCTGTTTCGCCCCAGATTGAACCCGGCGACCTGCCGGCAATCAAGGCCGCGGGCTATGTAACGGTGATCGACAACCGGCCCGACGGCGAGATTCCGCCGCATCTGCACACCGATGCGATGCGTCAGGCGGCCGAGGCGCTGGGGCTGGTGTTCGTGGCGAACCCGGTGATTGGTGGCGCGATGACGATGGACAATGTCACGGCGCAAGGCGCGGCGATCGCGGCGTCGGATGGGCCGGTCTTTGCCTATTGCGCCAGCGGCAACCGGTCGTCGGTCGTGTGGGCGCTGGCCAATGCCGGCCACCGTCCGGCGGACGAGCTGGTCGGCCTGCCGGCGCGCTTTGGCTATCAGCTGGACCACCTGCGGCCCCAGATCGAGGCTTTGGCCAAGCGATAAGGCCTAGCCTGCCGCGCGGAGTTCGGGCGACGCTTCACCCGCCGCAGGGGCGGGCCGAAGGCTGGCTTGCGGCTGCGCCTGGGTGGTCGTCAGCACCGCCTCGGACAGTTTCAGCGCGCGCATGCCGCGATGCTGGCCAAGCCGGGCATGGGCCACGCGCCGACCGTCGAGGGTTTCCAGCGCAATCGCATCCAGCGCGGCGGAGGGCAAAAGCAGGGTTTCCCCCACCTCCAGCGCCATGATCTGACGGAGCGGCAGGGTCAGCCGCCCGACCACGGCATCCAGCCGACAATCCGACTGCATCACCTGAGCCTGCAGCGCGGCGGTGAACTGGGGCGCGACGCTTTCGGCAGGGTCGGTCGCGATGGCCGGGCGTTCGCCGCGCCCTTCGGCCGGAAGGATCAGGACCACGGTCCCCTCACGACCGCCCGGACCACCCCCGGTTCCGCCGCCAAGGGCCACCTCGGCGGTCAGGACACGGTAAAGGTCCTCCTCAAGCATCAGGGCAAGGGGGCGGACATCCTCAAGGTAGGAGGCATAGCGAAAGCCACCGGCCCAGGCGAGATCGGCCTCGTCCGCCAGCGCCTCATCCAGGCCGGTGAGCGCGCGGTCGATCACCCCCGCGACCATGGCCGCGTCGATGCGGCTGGGCCGACGCGACGCGGCAGCAGCGGTAGACAGGCGGCCGACGGTCTGCATTTCGATCAGGGCAGAGGTGACCGGCGGGGCCAGCATGATCACCCCCAGCCCCGCCGAAGGGCCGTCAAGCAAGGCCAGAAGCGCGCGTTCCGGCGCGATTTCCAGGATTTCGGCCAGAGTGAGCCGGGTGATGGTCAGCTTGCGGAAGTCGAGGTCCAACCCCATGGCATCGCGTGTCGCGCGGGCAAGCGCCAGCCGCCAGCCCCGGTCGGCACCGGGGGCACCTTCCGCCAAGGCCGGGCGGGCGCGGTCGATCTTGCGGCGGATCACGTCGGTCATGGCGGCCAGTCCCTCGTGAGGCCACCTTACGCCGCACATCCTTGCCGAAAGGTTAAGCCGCGAGGGTTTCCAGCCGCAGAGGCACCGTCACCCGGAAGGCCGCCCCGCCCTGCCCCGGCAGATAGGCCACCGACCCGCCCAGGTTGGTCATGATCTCGCGGCAGATCGCAAGGCCAAGGCCCGCGCCCCCGGCTCGGTTCGCGTCGGTCAAACGGGCGAATTTCTCGAAGATGAGGGATTGCGCGTCCTTGGGGATGCCGCGGCCGTTGTCGATGAAATCCACGGTCACCCGTCCGGCCCGCTGCCGCACGGCGATGCGGAGTTCGGGGCGGCTGGCGTCGCAGTATTTCCGCGCGTTCGAGATCAGGTTGATGAAGACCTGGGTCAGCCGGTCGGCATCGGTGCGCAGGTAGATCGCTTCGGACGGCAGGTCGCGGATCACCAGGAACTCACGCTCGGGCCGGGTCGCGCGTGCCGCCGTCAGCGCGGTGTCGATCATGCCCTGCAGGCTGGCCAGCCCCACGGTCAGCTGCACCGCGCCGTTCTCAAGAACCGAGAGGTCCAGAAGATCGTCCAGAAGGCGCGTCAGCCGCTTCGCCTCGTCATGGATGATCTGGCCATAGCGCGCCACGGTTTCGGGCGGCAGGTCGCCCTCGGTCAGGATTTCCGAGAAAGCGCGGATCGAGGTCATCGGGGTGCGCAGTTCGTGGCTGATCTGGCTGAGGAAGGCATCCTTCTGCAGGGAAAGCTGGGTCAGCTTCTCGTTGGCTTCACGCAGGGCGCCCGCGGTGCGGGTAAGCTCCGCCTCGCGCGCCTCAAGCCGGGCGGAGTATTCCAGGATCTGCGCCGATTCCGAGGCGACGGCCATCAGGTCTTCGACGGTGACGGTGGCGCGGCCAACAAGCTGGCTGATCATCGCATGGGCGGTGGCAGCACCGACCGAACCGGAAAGCCGCGCCTCCAGACTGTCGAGGAAGGCAGGTGTCGGGTCAGGGAGAAAGCCCTCTTTCCCTTGGGCGCGGGCGGCGGACTGGAACTGCGCCTGGGCTGTCTCTTCGCCAAGGATGCGCTGCGCCATCGCCAAAAGCTCTTCGGGGTTTGCCTGCCCACGCGCCCAGCGTTGCGGGCCGACGGCGCCTTCGAACACGTTGACGAAGGCCGCGCCCTGCAGGCGTTCGACGGGCCCGGGAAAGGTGAGGAGCGAGCCGAGGCAGAAGGCGAGGCAGTTCAGCGCCATCGACCAGAACAGCGCATGGGTGATCGGGTCCATGGCTTGCGTCCCGAACAGGGCATGCGGGCGCAGCCAGGACAAGCCGAAGGCGCCTTCGGTGAACACCTCGGCAGCAAGCGCTGCATCGGGGCCGAACGAGGGCAGGAAGGAAGTGTAGGCCCAGACCACAAGGCCGGTGACAAGGCCCAGCATCGCGCCGACCCGGGTCGCGCCGCGCCAGAAGATACCGCCGATCATCGCGGGCAGGACCTGCGCGACACCCAGGAACGCGATCAGCCCGATGGCTGCCAGCGCCGCCGATCCGCCCGAGACCTGATAGTAGCCGTATCCCAGTGCCAGGACCGCCGCGATGGCCAGCCGCCGCGCCATCAGGACGACCTGGCGCAGGTCATCTTCGGCGGCGGCCCCGGGGCGCAGGCGCAGCCACAAGGGGATCATCACGTGGTTCGAGATCATCGTGGCGAGCGCGATCGATTCCACGATCACCATCGAAGTGGCCGAGGAGAAGCCCCCGAGGAAGGCCAGCATCGCCAGCGCGCCCTGGCCTTCGGCAAGAGGCAGCGTCAGCACGAACATGTCGGGGTTGGCACCTTCCGGCCAGCGGTCAAGTCCGACGACGGCGATGGGGACGATGAACAGGCTCATCGCCATCAGGTACAGCGGGAAGGCCCAGCTGGCGCGGGCAAGGTGGCCCTCGTCCTCGTTCTCGACCACCATGACCTGGAACATGCGCGGCAGACAGATCACAGCGGCGGCCGAGAGGAAGATCAGCCCGGTCCAGCGCCCGGGCTGAATCTGCCAGGCGGAGAGATCGGCGGCGTCGATCCGGGCGATGACCTCGCCCACGCCTCCCGCGATGCCCCAGACGACAAAGCTGCCCACGGCCAGAAGGGCGACCAACTTGACCACCGCCTCGACCGCGATGGCGGTGACGATGCCGTGGTGCTGTTCGCGGGCGTCAAGGTTGCGGGTGCCGAACAGGATGGTGAAGGCGGCAAGGCCCACCGCCACCCAGACCGCGATCTGTGCGGGGTCCAGGGGGCGCGAGCCATCCGGGGCGGCAGAGGCGAAGACGCCGAAGGCAAGGACAACCGACTGCAGCTGCAGCGCGATGTAGGGGGTCGCGGCCACCACCATGATCACGGTGACGATCACGCCCAAGGCGTTCGACTTGCCATAGCGCGAGGAAATCAGGTCGGCGATCGAAGTGACGTGGTGCTGCCGCCCGATCCGGACCAGCTTGCGCAGCAGCCACCACCAGCCGATGAAAACCAGTGTCGGGCCGAAGTAGATCGTCAGGAACTCAAGCCCCGAGCGGGCGGCGTAGCCGACGGCACCGTAGAAGGTCCAGGCGGTGCAGTAGATCGACAAGGACAGCGTGTAGACCAGGGGTGAGCGCAACCAGCCGAGCCGCCCACGGGCTGCGCGGCCTTCGACGAGAAACGCCACGGCAAAGAGGAAGGCCACGTAAAGGAGGCAGGACAGGACAAGCAGATTGAACGGCATGTCAGTCCTCGTCCTCGTCCCGGGCGTCGCCGCCCCGCAGGCCCGGCGCGAAGGCGGCGGCCAGCGCGATCAGGCAGAGCCAGACCGTGAAGAAGTAGATGACGTCATTCGCGGTCAGCTTCATCTGCGCGGTTGGCGTCCAGAGCAGCGGCAACAGAAGCAGGAACAGCCCGAAGATCGGCAAAAGCCGTGCGGCATCGCGCAGGCGGCGGCGGCGGTAGGGGGCCCGCGCAAGGAACAGCGGAGGCTTGGGGCGGCGCATTACCGGCCCCGCCCGGCTTGCGCCAGCATGGCCCGGACCTCGGCCAGGATCTCGGCATTGGAGAAGGGTTTGGTCATGAACCGGTCGGCGCCGGCCTGTTCGGCCATCTCGCGGTCGCGGCCGCGCGCGGTCAGCATCATCACCGGCATGTGGCGTGATGCGGGATCGGCGCGGACGGCGGTCAGCACCTCAAGCCCCGACATGCCGGGCAGCATGTGATCGAGGATCACCAGATCGGGCGGGTCCTGGCGCAAAAGGACCAGAGCGGTCAGGCCATCGCCCGCGTGGCTGACGCGCAGGCCGTCGCGCGACAACAGAAAGCGGATCGCCTCGGCGATGTTGGGTTCGTCCTCGATCAGAAGGACATGCGCGGCCAATGGTTCCCCCCGGGCAGTCTGTTGCCACCCTGCCCCCACTATCGGCAGAACCAGGGCACCTGTCAAAGCTTTGCCGGTCCGCGCGCCACTCTCATCGGGTCGGACCCACGCCACTGCGGCCCGTCAACCGGCACCTTCGGCCGCAAGGATCGACGGCTCGCGGCGTGCCGGACAGTCGCCGCGCGCGCAGACCCGGCAGCTGGACCCGATCCGCAAGGTTGGCCCGGTGCCGTCATCGGGCAGGATCAGCATCGAGGCCTCGCGCAGTTCCGGCCCGCGCAGCCCTTGGGGATGTCGCGTCTCGGCCCAGGCGATGATCCGGTGACGCCGGTCGCCCTGCCCGGCCATCTGCACCCGCGCCTCGCAGGGCTGCATCGGCCGCCCAAGCGCCGCGTACAGGGGCCAGAGCGGGCAGGCCGAGCCAAAACGCGGCAGCGGAAAGCCCGTGGCGGGCTTGCGGAAGGTCAGTGTCCCCGACGCGTCGCAGGTGACCAGGCCCGCCTGAACCTCGCTGACCCCGGCAAGCCTGCGCATGACGGCCAGGGGCGAGACCGCGAAATCTTCGGCCAGGGCCATCGGGTCCGGGCCACGGGCCGCGATCGCCTTGGCAAAACGGTCCGCGGGCATGACCAGCGCATCGGCCTGCGCCCGGGCGACAAGGTCGGTTGCCAGACTGCGCGCGACAGAGGACGCGAGTTGCGCGATCTCGGGGCCAAGTCCGACCGCAAACTCGGCGTCCGAAATCGTCCAGCCGCGGTTGCGAAGCCACTCTTCGACCTCTTCCTGTGGCGCGGCGATGCCCTGTTCCTCGATCCCCTGCCCCGCATCCAGGAAGCCGACCAGCGCCTCGGCCCCGGCGGCCAGCCGTTCACTGTCCTGATGCAGGTTGCGGTGAAAGCGGGCAGCCCAGTCCGGCTCCAGGTCCGGGGTTTCGGCCAGGATCGCCGCCGTGGCCCGCACCGCCGACAGCGAGGAGAGAAGTTCATGCAGCGAGGCCGACAGGTGCGGATCATGCGTCATCCGGTCGTTCAGCGCCTCGACGGCCCGCTCCAGGGCAAGAGTGCGGGCCTCAAGCGCCACCAGTAGCCCCGCCCAGCCCGGGAACCGGTCGACGAAGTCTTCGACCCGCTCGACCTCGGCCTTTGCGTTTTCGGTCTGCACTGCCCCGCGCGCCGCCACCGCCCGCAGGTCTTCGATCAACGCCGCAGCGCCGCCCCCCGCCAGCGCAGCCCGATCAATCGACAAGGCATCAGCCAGGCGTTCCAGCACCTCGGGCGTGACCTTGCGGCGGTTGTGTTCGATCAGGTTGAGGTAACTGGCCGAAATCCCTGCACGCATGGCAGCATCGGCCTGCTTCAGGCCCTGGGCCAAGCGCAGGTCCCGCAGTTTCGATCCGGTCAGGGCGGACAGTGGCATGGCCCTTGATGCCACAGATTTACAAGGCTTGTGAAGCTTTACAAACACGAAGGGCCGCGCTTGTCGCGCGGCCCCTGTGACTTGGGACTGCGGTCAGCCGATCAGAACTTCATACCGGCGCGCAGGGTAAAGGTCGAGATGTCCGGTTCGACTTCAAAGAGGGCCGCGTTTTCGTCGTTCTGCATCTTGCGGCTCAGAATTTCGCCGCCGATCGTGAAGGCGTCGTTGATCTGGTAGTCATAGCCCATGCCCAACGAGTAGCCGCTGCCATCAGACGTGCCGCTGCCAGAGTAGGTGCGGTTGGTGCTGAACCCAAGCACGCCGTAGACAAGCCCGGGGCCGGCGGCATAGCCAACCCGGCCTTTCAGGTCCATCAGCCGGTCGATCCCCTGGTTGGCGATCCCAGCGCTTTCGATTTCTCCGCCATGAAAGGCAAGTTCGGCACCATACACAACGTTGTTCCGTTGCAAGTTATAGCCCGCAAACAGCCCGTAGATTGAGCTGCTGTCCAGGGTATCGGTGGCCGACGAGGCCCCCGAGTTCACTACGACGTCACCGGAGCCCTGCCCCAGACTGGCGCCAATGTAGGGGCCGGACCAGTCCTGCGCCGATGCGGCTGAGGTGCTGATGAGCAGCACAGCCGTTGAGAGAATTCTTTTCACTTTTCACTCCTTATGAAACTGCCTCGAGCCAGTAGTAACATCTTCTGGCTCCGGAAAAAAAAGTTCAGAGGCACGCGATTCGGCTGCGCGCGTGAATGTTGCAATAATGCAAAAGGGTGCCGCCGAGGCCCGGCGACACCCCCGATTCTTGCGTCTGGCGATCTTAGTTTGCCAGCGCCTTGTCGGTGATTGCACTGGTCCAGGCGCCTTCCGGTGCCTTGGTGATCACCGGGTCAGACCCGCCGGCCAGAAGCGTCGCCACGGTCTTTTCCGCCGCCGCCACGTCAAGCGCCCCGTTGGACCCTGCGGTCAGCTTGGCCACTTCGGACATCATCCGCTTCTGGTGCGCTTCGGTCTGCGCGCCGGTCTGGTCGTTCTCCAGCACGATCATCGCGGCTTCGTCCGAGTTCTCTTCGGCATATTTCCAGCCCTTCATCGAAGCCCGGACGAACTTGACCATCGTCTCCTGGAAGGCGGGGTCGGCCAGCTTGTCCTCAAGCACGTAGAGACCGTCTTCCAGCGTCGCCACACCCATGTCCTGGTACTTGAAGGTCACCAGCTGCTCAGGCGTGATGCCGGCATCGATCACCTGCCAGTATTCGTTGTAGGTCATCGTCGAGATGCAGGCCGCCTGTTTCTGGAGCAGCGGGTCGACGTTGAAGCCCTGCTTCAGGACCGTCACCCCACCGGCCGAGCCGTCGGTCGCCAGCCCCAGTTGGGACATCCAGGACAGGAACGGGTATTCGTTGCCGAAGAACCAGACGCCCAGCGTCTTGTCGGCGAAGTCCTTCGGCTCCTTGATCCCCGTCTCGGCCAGGCAGGTCAGCATCATGCCCGAGGACGCGAAGGGCTGGGCGATGTTGACCAGCGGCAGGCCCTTTTCACGGGCGGCCAGGGCCGAGGGCATCCAGTCGATGACGACATCCGCGCCGCCGCCTGCGATCACCTGGGTCGGGGCGATGTCCGGGCCGCCGGGAAGGATGGTGACGTTCAGGCCCTCTTCTTCGTAGAACCCCTTGGCCTGGGCCACGTAGTAGCCCGCGAATTGCGCCTGGGTCACCCATTTCAGCTGCAGCTTCACATCCTCGGCGCTGGCGCTGGTCGCCATTGCCGCAAGGAAAGTTGCCGTGATCAGTTTTTTCATTGCCGTCTCCCATGTTGGGCCCGTCCTCGGGCCTTTGGTTAATGTCTTTGCGACGGATGCCAGAAAGTCACCCACCGTTCGATCAGCGCGACCAGCCCGTACAGGACCGATCCCGCCAATGCCGCCACCGCAATCTCGGCCCAGACCATATCAAGGCCAAGCCGCCCCACCTCGGTCGAGATGCGGAACCCCATTCCATAGACCGGACTGCCGAAAAACTCGGCAACGATGGCCCCGATCAGGGCCAGAGTCGATGCAATTTTCAGCCCGTTGAAGATGAAGGGCATCGCCGCCGGCAGCCGCAGCTTGACCAGCGTCTGGAGGTAGCTGGCCCCCCAGGTCGCCATCAGGTCGCGCTGCATCCGTTCGGACGCCTGCAGGCCCGCGACGATGTTCACCAGCATCGGGAAGAACACCATCACGACAACCACGGCGGCCTTTGACTGCCAGTCGAAGCCGAACCACATGACGAGGATCGGGGCGAGGCCGACGATGGGCAAAGCCGCGACGAAGTTGCCGATGGGCAGGAGGCCGCGCTGCAGGAACGGGCTGCGGTCGATGGCGATGGCGGTCAGGAAGGCCGCCGCCGATCCGATCAGGAAGCCGGGAATTGCGCCTTTCAGGATGGTCTGGGCAAAGTCGACCCAGAGCGTCGGCAGTTCGGTCGCGATCTTCGTCGCGATGGCGGACGGCGCAGGCAGGATGACCGGAGCGACGCCAAGGCCGCGCACCAGACCTTCCCACAGGATCAGGACAGTGGCGCCGAAGATCAGCGGGACCAAGGCCTTGCCTGCCCGTGTCCGCGAAACCGCGCTGTCCGCCAGCCAGACGTTCATGGCCCAGAGGGCCAGCCAGACGATCAGGGCAATCCACAGGGCGCTCATGCCGGAACCCCCATCCGCTTGCGTGCGAACCGCTCCACGATACCAACCGCCACGATGAGCAGACCTGCAAGGATGGCGGCTGCAAAGAGGCTTGCCCACATGATCAGGGGCTCTCCGAACTGCGACCCGATCAGCATCCGCGCGCCGAGGCCCTCGATCGCGCCGGTGGGCAGTTCACCCACGATGGTCCCCACCAGGCTGGCCGCGACCGCGACCTTCAGCGAGGCGAAGAAATAGGGCATCGAGGCGGGCAGCCGCAGTTTCAGGAAGGTCGCCGTCTCGCTGGCGCCGTAGGTCTTCAGAAGGTCCAGCTGCATCTGGTCCGGGCTTCGCAACCCCTTCACCATGCTGACCAGCACCGGGAAGAAACTGAGGTAGGCCGCGATGATCACCTTCGGCAGATCGCGCCCCTCCAGCCCCAACTGGCTGGAAACCGTGATGATCATCGGCGCCAGCGCCACGATGGGCACCGTCTGGCTGATGATTGCCCAGGGCATCACCGACATGTCCATCACCCGGAACCGGACGATGGCCATCGCCATGAGCGTGCCGAACAAGATCCCGAGACCGAAGCCCATCATCGTGCCCTTGAAGGTCACGTACCCGTGGTAGACGAGGCTGCGCTTTGACGTGATCGCCTGCCCGAACAGACCCTTCCAAAGCTCTGCCCCCACCTGATGCGGCGGTGGCAGCAGGGGCCGGTCCTGCGCCATCGTCTGCGGCACCATCTCGGCAAAACTGACCGTGGTCCCTGCCCGTTCGGCCTGATCATAGACCCAGGTTGAGTTCATCCAGACGGCAGCCAGATACCAGATCACCACAAGGCCGCAAAGGACGCTGAGGACGGGAAGCGCGCGCTTCATTGTCCGGGCTCCTGCGAAGGATCGACAATCAAGGAAACCTGAAGCGGAACTCTGGCATTGCGGATGACATCCCGCACGCCCACCTCAAAAACCCACAATCCGGCAGGGTCGGTTGGCTCGACTTCCTCCTCGACCCTTAGCCCCGCCAGTTGGACATACTCCACAGGCCTGGCAAATTTGTCAGAGTAACAGGGGCTTGCAGGCGCTTCCAGAACTGCACCGTCCGGCTTGACGACCCTCAGGTCACAGGCAACCTCGGCGGACCCATCGCGCAGCATCGGGTTCGAGAAAAACGCCAGAAGTATTGCTGTCTCGCCAAGACCTACGCGTCCAATCGTGTTGAATTGCACCGCTTCCTCGGGCGGGGTGTTCCACTTTTCCAAGCAGTACTGATCGGATGTTAGCAAGGCAATCGCGTGAATTCCGTCGACACTGCCTGAATCCTTGCACGCGCAAGCGCCGGGAGCTGCTGTTTCGCCAAGACTGGCACCGCCCATGCATGCAAACAGCAGAACCGACGCAGACGCCGTGACTGTCCAGATCCGGTGAATGCGGCTCTTTCCGGACCTCATCATCCCTTCGCCCCCGCAGGCCAGGCGATCATCGCCACCGCCACGCAGCCAAGCGCCATCCCGGCGATCTGCAGGCCGGTGGGTCGTTCGCCGAAGACCACGATGGCCATCAGGGAAATCGCCACCAGCTGGAAGATCGCCGAGAGCGCAATGGCAAGGCCGAGGCCGTTCAGCCGCATCACCTGCACCATCAGCCAGTTGCCCAGACAGAAGAGCGCGAGTGCCCCGATCAGGACCCCGATCTGGCCCTTGGTCGCGTAAACCTTGAGCACCGCATTCGCCGCCACGAAGACCGCCGTTGCGGCCCCAAGCCAGAGGAAGGTGATCCCGGTCACGCGACACCCCCTGTTTCGGACCCGCCATCCGATCGAGAGACAAAAGAAAGACGGACTGAAGACGGAAAGAACACTCTACTCGTCATGATGCCCGGCCCGCAGCCCCTCCCGCACCCTGTGGGCGATCTCGATGAATTCGCGGCTGTCGCGGATATCCAGCGGCCGCTCCTTTGGCAGGGGTGAGTCGATGATATCGGTGATCCGCCCCGGACGCGGCGACATGACGACGATCTTGGTCGACAGATACACCGCCTCGGGGATGGAATGGGTGACGAACCCGATGGTCTTGCCGGTGCGAGCCCAGAGCTTGAGCACCTCTTCGTTGAGGCGGTCCCGCACGATTTCGTCCAGCGCGCCGAAGGGTTCGTCCATCAAAAGGATGTCCGCATCGAAGGCAAGCGCTCGGGCGATGCTGGCCCGCTGCTGCATCCCGCCGGACAGCTGCCAGGGGAACTTCTTGCCGAAGCCCTTCAGCTCCACGAGGTCCAGCACCCGTTCGGTCCGCTCGTCCTGTTCGGCCCTGGAAAACCCCATGATCTCAAGGGGAAGCCGGATGTTCCCGGCAATCGTGCGCCAGGGATACAGACCCGCCGCCTGGAAGACATAGCCATAGGCCCGGCGCCTACGCGCCTCGTCTGGCGTCATGCCATTGACCGTCAGCGTGCCCCCCGTCGGATGCTCCAATGCCGCGATGGCGCGCAGGAAAGTGGTCTTGCCGCAGCCCGAAGGCCCGATGAAGCTGACGAAATCGCCCTGGTTGATCGTCAGATTGACGTCCTTCAAGGCATGCACCGGACCATCCGCGGTCTGGAACACCAGGTTCACCCCCTTCGCCTCGATCACCGGCTGGCCCTGGCTTGCCATGTCCTTCACGCCTGCATCCCTTCACAATTTCGTAGCCTGGCCCTGCCACACTTGGCAGCGCCGCCCTGCGTTCCCATTTCGCCCGAAACCGGAGGACCGCCATGCTTATCAACGCCGTGCAGACGACCCTCGCCTTCGCCCCCGTGCCCGAAGACCTTGAGGAGGTCTTCTTCGACGCGCCCATCATCGCGTTCGCCCCTGCCGAACGGGACGACGAGGAATCCGAACCGGGCGAGCCCTGAGCCCATCAGACCCCCGTCGCCGGGATGCCGGTCCGCTCCACGGGCCGCGGTGCGGTCAGGTCCTTCCACTGAGTCAGCGCGCGGTTGACGGCGGGGCGGGCCTCGCGGGCGACGAACTTGCCGTGGCCCTCCTGCGTCCGCACTTCGCCGTCGTGGATCGCCACATGGCCGCGGGTCAGGGTAAAGCGGGGCAGGCCCTTGACCGTGTGGCCCTCGAAGACGTTGTAGTCGATCGACGACTGCTGCTTGGTCGCCGTGATCGTCTTGGTCTTTTCCGGATCGAGAACCACCAGGTCCGCATCCGCCCCCACCAGAACCGCGCCTTTCTTCGGATAGCAGTTCAGGATTTTCGCTATATTGGTTGAGGTTACGGCGACAAATTCATTCGGCGTCAGGCGGCCCGTGGCAACCCCGTGGGTCCAGAGCATCGGCATCCGGTCCTCCAGTCCCCCCGTCCCGTTGGGGATCTTGGCGAAGTTGCCAAGGCCGAACCGCTTCTGCGCCGTGGTGAAGGCGCAGTGGTCGGTGGCGACGACCGAGAGGCTGCCGGACATCAGACCCGCCCAGAGGCTGTCCTGATGCTGCTTGTTGCGGAACGGGGGCGACATGACGCGGCGGGCGGCATGGTCCCAGTCGGGGTGGAAGTATTCGCTTTCGTCCAGCGTCAGGTGCTGGATCAGGGGTTCGCCCCAGACGCGCTTGCCCTGCTGGCGCGCACGTCGGATCGCCTCATGCGCGTCCTCGCAGGACACATGCACCACATACAGCGGCACCCCCGCCATGTCGGCGATCATGATCGCGCGGTTCGTGGCTTCACCCTCCACCTGCGGCGGGCGGGAATAGGCGTGGCCTTCGGGGCCGGTGTTGCCCTCGGCCAGCAGCTTCGCCGTCAGTTCCGCCACCACATCGCCGTTCTCGGCATGGACCATGGCAAGGCCGCCCACGTCCCCCACGCGGCGGAAGGAGTTGAAGAGCTCGTCGTCGTTCACCATCAAGGCACCCTTGTAGGCCATGAAGTGCTTGAAGCTGGTGATCCCGGCCTTGGCGGACTCCTCGATGCCCTGCCAGACCTTCTCACCCCACCAGGTGACGGCCATGTGGTAGGAATAGTCGCAGGTGGCCCGAGTGGACTTGTTCGACCACGCCTTCGCCGCATCCATCAGGTCCTGCCCCTGGCCCGGCAGGATGAAGTCGACGACCATCGTGGTCCCGCCGCTGAGGGCCGCCCGCGTCCCGCTCTCGAAATCATCCGCCGAATAGGTGCCCATGAAGGGCATCTCCAGAT